>Ga0081535_100022_pt1 | contig 153695 bp, 119 predicted proteins | sample HotLakmasection3_FD_71020 | JGI IMG/M metagenome (GOLD analysis project Ga0081535, IMG submission 71020) | Hypersaline microbial mat communities from Hot Lake, Washington, USA - Section #3 (SPADES assembly) (version 2) | ecosystem: Environmental > Aquatic > Non-marine Saline and Alkaline >... | reverse complement strand
CTAAGACACCCCCTCTAACTCCCCCTTGGTAAGGGGGAGAACCAGGCTTCCCCCCTTACCAAGGGGGGATTGAGGGGGGTAAAACATCGGCTGCTAACAATAAACGCTAAACAAATACTTCGCGCGGCTCCAAACAAAAAATTCATATCTGGATTCAGCAACATCTACTGTGAAGCCTGCCACGGTTCAATCTGTCGCCGCTTCTGCGTCCCCATCGCTTTCCAGCGAAACCTCAATATCCAACTCCCGCAGGCGATTCAGCACCCACTCCTCCAGCAACTCGTCCAAAAGCGCTTGTCGTACATCGGGATTGTCGAGGGTCGCAGGCAAATTGTGCTCCAGCCGGAAGATGTACCAATTGCCCTCCAACTCCATCGGGTCCAGCACGGCTCCAGGCACCATGATGTCGAGCTTGGCACGCAGGGCATCGGGCAAATTTCCCCGGCTCACCTTGCCAAACATGCCGTTATACAAGCGATCTTCCGTAATTGAGTATTCCCGCGCCAAATTCTCAAAACTCGCCCCATCTTTCAACTGCAAGAACAGTTCCTCTGCCAGTTCTTTCTCCTGCACCACAATGCGCGAAAGAATCACCTGATCAAAAGTCAGCTTGCGCTCAATAAAGTATTCCTGGAGGCGTGCTTCTGCCAAATGTTCTCGCAGCTTGTAAACCCGCAACTCCATCAAAAACCGTTCGTGGAAGAGGTCTTCATCTAAGCCCTGATTTTGCAACCATTCGCGGTACTGGAAGCTGTCGGTCAGGTTATTGCGTTGCCGAAATTCCAGCATTTTTTGATCGACATCGGTGGGGGCGATCGCCAACTCCGGTCGCGTTTCAAATGCTTTTTCTAGTAGATATTGCCGCAAAACATTGCTGATCAAGCTATCAACTTCTCCCACCCGCTGAAGATAGTGAAAGGCTTGAGTCAGAGAAATTTCATCTTTGCCGTTGATCGTGATAAATGCAGGCATAACTTCTGTAAAAACTTTCCGGATTCAAAGTCCCTCTCCCCTCGGGAGAGGGATTTAGGGTGAGGGCAAGCTTAAACTTCACAACAACCCAAATCTACCCAATCCTAAGCCAGCATTCCTTCTGCGATCGCAACCGGAACGCCACTGACCGCAATCATAACGTTGCTCGACTTGATCATGGCATAGACCACCTTACCAACCTGCAAGCCCAGGCGTTGGGCAGAGGTCGTCGTAATCACCGCCGTAATCTCAACCGTTGGCGCAATCTCCAGAATAATTTCAGTATTGACGCCATCCTGGTTCAGGTGCAGGATTTTGCCCCGCAGCAGATTGCGAGCGCTGACCTGGAACGGGACGGGCTCGCCCATTGCAGCATCCGACACGGAATCTGGCTCGGATGCCCTGGGAGAATTGGCTTGAGTCGTTTGAGAGGGTCCTGACGCCGCCGCATCTAACCGCCGCACCAACTCGCGCAAAACCTCTGTTTTAGACCGTTGCGTGCGCTGGCAATAGTCTTCCAGCAGTTGCCGCTCCTCAGATGTTGCCTGAAACGTGATCCAACCTTGATTTTTTCTGGGCATCAATTTAGCATACCAACTAAGTTGGTAATTCCTTTGTGATTTGGCTCGATTTTACCAATAGGTTCCGGCTTCAACCTTCGCATCGCAACAGGTTGATACGTTCTAGCCCCTTCATCCCCAGGTTTTAACTCTATGAATAGACGGTTGAATAGACGGTTGAATAGACGGCATTTTACAGGTTTGTCGGCATTGGCGTTGAGTGCGTGTTTGGCGATCGCCAGTTGCGCCCAACCCACCTCACCCACTGCGACCGACGCGACCGACGCGACCGCGACCGAATCCAGCGAACCCATCGCCCTCACCATCTCCGTCGCCGCCAGCGTGCAGGACGCCATGAACGAGATCCAGGAGTCATACCAGGAAGAGGCTCCCAACGTCACCATTACCTATAACTTTGGTTCATCGGGCTCCCTGGCACAGCAAATTACCCAGGGCGCACCCACCGATGTGTTTCTGTCAGCCTCCAAAAAATGGATGGATGATTTGGAAGATCAGGGGCAAATTCTAGAAGGCTCTCGGCGGGATTTGCTGGAAAATGCGATGGTGCTGATTGTGCCCCAGGACAATACCGAGATTACGAGCTTTGAGGTGTTGGGCACAGGGCAGGTCAGCCGTGTGGCGATCGGGGAACCGGAAAGCGTGCCCGCCGGAAGCTATGCCAAAGAAGTGCTGACCAGCCTGAATCTGTTTGATGGCTTGGAGTCAAAACTGGTTTTTGGCAAGGATATACGCCAGGTTCTTTCCTATGTGGAAACGGGCAACGTGGATGTGGGGCTAGTGTATGCCACCGATGCCCTGGTGTCGGATCAGGTGAAGGTGGTGGCGACCGCTCCAGCGGAAACCCACGCGCCCATCGTCTATCCCATCGCCGTGGTGCAGGACAGCGAAAATGCAGAAGCCGCCCAGGCATTTGTAGACTTCCTCTCGACGGATACGGCGATCGCCATTTTCGAAGCCTACGGTTTCACGATGGCAGACTAAACCCTGCCCGCCCCCCACACGGATTGTCTCCCCATGCCCGCTGACCTGACCCCGCTCTGGATCTCGCTGAAAACGGCGATCGCCGCCACCGTCTTTGCCTTCTTGCTGGGCATTGCGATCGCCCGATGGATGCTGACCTATCGGGGCAGGGCACGGGGGTTGATTGATGGCGTGCTGACGCTGCCTCTCGTGCTCCCGCCAACAGTGGTCGGATTCTTCCTGCTGCTGCTGTTTGGGAAAAACAGCCCGGTGGGGCAATTCCTCGACCAGTTCGGCATCACCATTATCTTTACCTGGACAGCAGCGGTTATTGCCTCCACCGTCGTGGCGTTCCCGTTGATGTACAAGACCACGCTGGGAGCCTTCGAGCAGGTGGATGCAACGCTGATCAGTTCGGCGCGGACGCTGGGAGCGTCGGAGTGGCGCATTTTCTGGCAGGTGTTGCTCCCCCTCGCCTATCCCGGCGTACTGGCAGGAACGATCCTCGCCTTTGCCCGTGCCCTGGGCGAGTTCGGCGCAACCCTGATGGTGGGCGGCAGCATTCCGGGCGTGACGCAGACGATTCCGATCGCCATCTTCTTTGCCGCAGAAGGGGGGCGCATGGGGGTGGCGCTGGCATGGGTGCTGCTGATGGTGGCCGTCTCCCTGGTGGTGATTGCAGGAATTAATTACGGAAATAGCGGGCGATCGCCCCTCCACAGCCGCCCCAATCCGCTAGTGTTGCGCGGGTTTAACTGGGTGTTTTTTGGGAAAAGGGACCACAGAGGTACAGAGGGCAGCGAGAAAAGAGAGCTGCTCTCCCCTCATCCCCCCATCCCCCCATCCACTCCCTTACTCCCTCACTCCCCCACTCCCCCACCCACCCAACTCCTGGTCAATATCGAAAAGCAAATCCCTGGTTTCCGCTTACGAGTCAAGTTCCGCACGGACGAGGAGCCGTTGGGGCTACTGGGGGCGTCGGGTTCGGGGAAGAGCATGACCCTGCGGTGTATTGCGGGATTGGAGACGCCTTCGGCGGGGAAGATTGTGCTGAATGGGCGGGTGTTGTTTGATGCGGCGGCGGGGGTGAATGTGCCGAGTCGCGATCGCAAGGTTGGCTTGGTGTTCCAGAACTATGCCCTGTTTCCCCATCTGACGGTGGCGCAGAACATCGCCTTTGGGATGCAGCGGTTGCCCAAGGCGCGGCGGTTGCCGGAGGTGCAGCACTATCTGGCGATGATGCATTTGGAGGGGTTGGGCGATCGCTATCCCCGGCAACTGTCGGGTGGGCAGCAGCAACGGGTGGCACTGGCACGGGCGCTGGCGATTCAGCCGGATATTTTGCTGTTGGATGAGCCGCTGTCGGCGCTGGACACCTATCTGCGCAGTCAGGTGGAGCGGCTGCTGGTCGAGGTGCTGGCGCAATATCGGGGCGTGACCCTGTTCATCACCCACAAGCTGGAGGAAGCCTACCGCGTCTGCCGCACCCTGATGGTGCTGGATGCGGGCGAGATTCTGGCGGAGGGCACGAAGGAGGAGATCTTCGAGCGTCCACCCACATTCCAGGTGGCGCGGCTGACGGAGTGCAAGAATTTTTCGGAAGCCCTTCGGGTCGATACAAATTGGGTAGAGGCAACGGATTGGGGCTGCAAGCTGGAGGTGATTGATCCCGTCCCCCCAGATGTAGCGTTCGTTAGCATCCGTGCCCACCACATCCTGTTTTTGAAAGGGCAAAATCTTAGCAATGTCTTTCCTGGCTGGCTCGCCATGATTAGCGAAACCCAGCATCGCATCTCCCTCTACATCAAGCTACACAGCCCCCCAGAGTCGCCCCAGGACTATCACTTGCAGGCAGAGGTCTACCGCGAAAAGTGGGAACTGATGCGCGATCGCCCCTTCCCCTGGAACATTCGTCTCGATCCCGTGCGCCTGATCGTTATGTCCCGCTAAATCCAAGGCGATCTCCAGAAAAGAATATCCCGATTTTTTGAAAGAGGGCGCGGCTTAGCCGCGCCCTCTTTCAAAAAATCGGGATATTCTTTCTCAGAAATGTCCCAGGATCACGATCCAACGTCCAACACAACATTCAACACAACATCCAACAATAGAAACAAGGCTTGACTACATAACAACATGCTCGCCATTTTTCTAAAACCCTTGATTTTGTGTGCACGGAGCGCACGCAAAATCAAGGGTTTTAGAAAAATGGAGAAGGTATTGATGTAAATAAAGCTATTTTGTCTCTATACCGATTAGCGAGACACCGGGGGGAGAATCGGATGATTCGTAAAGTGGAGCTTTTGGAGGCGATCGCCGGACGCAATCGCGGCATCATCGCGACCCAGACCGAGCAGACGGCTATCCTGGCGGCGATCGCCCGACTCGAAGACGACAACCCCAACCCCCGCCCCTTTGAGGCGAAGGAGAAGCTGAATGGCAACTGGCGGCTGCTCTACACCAGCAGCGAGGAGCTACTGCGCATCGATCGCTTTCCCCTGCTCAAACTCGGACAAATCTATCAATGGATTCGGTTGGAAACCTCGGAAATTTTCAATGTTGCCGAAGTCCAGGGTTTGCCTTTTCTTGAAGGCTTGGTTGCCGTTAGCGCAACCTTTGAACCGACCTCCGAAAAGCGGGTACAGGTGAAGTTTCGGCGGGGTGTATTGGGGCTACAACGGCTTGTCGGCTATACCTCTCCCGGCTCGCTGATCAAGAAGATGGATGCGGGCGATCGCCTCCTTCCCCTCGACTTCTCCATCAACAGCGACAACCAGCAGGGCTGGCTGGAAATCACCTATCTCGACGACGACCTCCGCATTGGGCGCGGCAACCAGGGCAGTGTCTTCGTTCTCCGCAAAGCCCCCTCTCTCTAGAGGTGCTCCAACAAACAGAAGTGAAAGCAGGTGAGGCAACGCCTCACCTGCTTTCACTTCTGTTTGTTGCTCAGCTCCGAGAGTCCTCTGCGTCTCTGTGGTTCACTCATGGGAGGATAGAACTACTACAGGTCATCCCTATCCGATCGAGAGAGTGTAATGAAAGCCGTTGTCATGACTGCCGCTGGAGATCCATCGGTCTTTCAGGTGCAGGAGTTGCCCCTGCCGGAGTTGCAGAGCGACACCGAGGTGCTGGTGCGATTGAAAGCAGCGGGGATCAACCCCATCGATACCAAAATACGGCAGCGGGGCACCTTTTACCCCGACCAGATGCCCGCCATTTTGGGACTGGATGGGGCAGGGGTGGTGGAAGCAGTGGGAGCCAGAGTGCGCGAGTTTCACATTGGCGACGAGGTTTACTTCTGCAATGGTGGTCTGGGCGGGCATCCTGGAACCTATGCGGAATATGCCACTGTTGAGGAACGCTTCCTTGCCCATAAGCCCAAAACCCTCAGCTTTGCCGAAGCGGCTGCCTTGCCCCTGGTTGCCATCACCGCATGGGAAGCGCTGTTCGATCGCGCCCGGTTGAGCGCAGGGCAACGGGTGTTGATCCAGGCGGGGGCTGGCGGGGTGGGGCATGTTGCCATCCAACTGGCGAAACGGGTAGGGGCGACCGTCTGCACGACCGTGAGCACAGAAGCGAAAGCGGCATTTGTGAAAAAGTTGGGAGCCGATGAGGTGATCCGCTACACCCTGGATGATCCCGTGGTGCGGGTGATGAATTGGACGGACGGTGCGGGGGTGGATGTGAGCTTTGACACGGTGGGCAAGCAGGTGTTGTCCCAATGCTTTGCCTCTACCCGCTACTACGGCGATGTAGTGTCGTTGCTGGCTCCGTCCCAGGATACGGTGTGGAAGGTGGCGCGCGATCGCAACCTCCGCTTCAGCTTTGAGTTGATGCTCACGCCCCTGTTGCAGAACCTCCCCGATGCCCAGGCTGCCCAAACGGAAATTCTGCGGCAATGTGCCCAGTGGGTTGATCAGCACCATTTAACAGTGCATCTCGCCAAAACCTTTCCCCTCGACCAGGCGGCAGCGGCGCATCGCCAGATCGAAGCGGGGGGCTTTGTCGGCAAACTGGCGCTGACGATGGCATGATGAGGCGCTGGCTACTGGTGCTGCTGCTGGCGGTGGGGCTGTGGTTCCATCCGCAACCAGCCTGGGGGGCGATCGCCCAGCCCGACCGCATTCCCCTGACGGCAGACATTCTGCAACAGCGGCTACGCAACCCCATCGACCTGGATGGACAGCGCACCCTGGACTTGCGCCGCACCATCATCGACCTGCGCCCCGACAATGCCGAGTTTCGCGACACCTTCTACCGCAGCCTGCAGGAACGGCTGGTGCGTGCTGAGGAACCCCTGGGGATCGACCTCAGCTATGCCCTGGTGCGGGGGGAGTTCAACATTAGTGACCTGGGATTGCGATCGCTCCTCTATGGGGATGAACTGACGGTTTACACCGAAGAAGAGCAGGCTCAGTTGCAGCGCGATCGCCGCCGCATTGCCCAGTTGAGCCAGTTGTCGCGATCGCTGCTCAACCCGGTGCAGCCCGTTCCCCTGCAACTGACGGTGCTGCGTGGTCCCCTGCGCCTCACCCAGACTGAATTTGAGGGGGTCGCCAACTTTGCCAACACCTTTTTCTTGAAGGGGATTGAGGCATCGGGAGTGATCTTTGAGCAAGCAACCGATTGGTCAGACACCCGCTTCAGCCAGTCAGCCAGCTTTTCGGGAGCCATCTTCCGGGCAGCGGCACGGTTCCGCAGTGTGTTGTTTTTTGAACGCGCCAGCTTCAATCAGGTGCGTTTTCAGGAAGACGTGACCTTCCAGAGCAGCGACTTTCGTGAGGCGGCAAATTTCAGCAAGTCTGTATTTCGGGATGGCACGAACTTTGTGCGGGTGCGGTTTGAGGGCAACGCCGACTTTGCCCAAACGGAGTGGCAGGGCTTGACAGAGTTCGATCGCACCCAGTTTGCCAAAGCCCTGTTCCTGCCGGAAACCACCCTCTCGCAACCCGTCACCTTCCGGGACGTGCAGTTTGGGCAACCCGTGAACCTGCGGGGGGCCGTGCTGCTGAGTCAGGTGGATTTTGGCGATGCCAGCTTTGCACCCGGAGCCTATCTAAATGTGGCAGGGATGCAGTTCAACCCCGACGAAGCAACCATCCTGGGAAACCGGGGACAAATTGGTTCGGTGATTTCGGTGCCCACCTTACAGGGTAATGAAACTCTGCTGCGGAATCTGGTGCGAAACTTCCGCTCTCTGGAACAAATTTCCGATGCCAATCAGATTAACTACCTTACTGAAGAACTGCGTCTACGCGAACTCTCCCAATTTCTCAGCGGAGTGAATCTCAACAGCGCCTCGGAGGCGAAGCTGTTGCGGATTGGTTTCTCGGATGTACAGGCGAAAACGATTGTGGCGGCGCGATCGCAGCAACAGCTGCGCAATACCACCGACCTGCTGAAGCTGGAGGGGCTGGATCTGGCGACCTATGTAAAGGTGCGCGATCGCATTGTTGTCAGCGATCGCCGGGGAGTTATCGGCTGGCTGCGCACCGTCGCCCAATGGCTCATCCTCAGCAACCTGCTCTGGCTCACCGCCTTTGGCACCAGTGCCGGACTGGTCGTGGGAGTGGGCTTGGTGGCGATCGCCCTCTACGCCATCCTGTTCTGGCTGGTGGATCGCCTTCGACGCCTGCGCCCCGTGCCCATCGTCCCGAATACCGAGGAAACCCTGTGGATGCTTGGCAGCACCGGAACCCTCACGCTGTTTGGATTGTCTGCCATCTTCAACAGTGCCGAGTTTCCCTTCCGCACCTTGCTCTGCCTGGGGATCATCACCCTGCCCGTGCCTGTTGTGCTGCTTACCCGCCTCTATCGCCGGGGGCGCTTCCACAACCAGCTCGATGTCAGCTATTTCATGGAAGATGGCAGTCTGCGAGAACTGCGGATTCTGATCAACCGCCTGCCCATCATTCCTAAGTTTCCATTTTTTCGCGATCGCTACAGCTTCATCCCCTGGGATCGCCGCTGGAACTGGCTCAACTATATCGACCTCAGCCTCAACAACCTTCTGCGCTTTGGCTTCAACGACATCCGCCTGCGCGACGAAAACCTCCCCGGACTGATCACGACTCTCGTTTGGTACCAGTGGAGCCTGGGCTTGCTCTATATCGCGCTGTTGTTTTGGACGCTCTCGCGCACCATCCCCGGCTTAAACCTGCTGATCTATTTCAAATAGTTCATTCAAAGAAGCCATATAGCCATTTTATGGGAATTAGGGCGGGGTGCAGGGGTGAGACCCCTGCGTGGGGGCAACGCCTCCACACCCCCTCTTGTCCTGACCAAGATGATTAGGGATCTGCGGATTAATAAAATCCCAATTTTTGAGAGAGAAGGCTGGCTCTGCCAGCCTTCTCTCTCAAAAATTGGGATTTTATTTTCTTGCAAGTCCCTTACGGCTATATCTTCATTTTTCTAAAGCCCTTGATTTTGCGTGCAGCGCTCGCAAAATCAAGGGCTTTAAAAAAATGGCGATCAAGTTGAACGACTGTATCAACCTATTCCAAATTGCAGAGGCATCTCCATACATCTGCAATGGAAAATGTATTCCCTGCATCGAAAAAGTGTGCTGAGAAACTGTATGAAATATATACAGAAAAACTTAAGGTTTTAAAGGTACTTTTTGCGGAGTGCTGAAACGAATAAATTTTTCGATGCAATAGGCAAAAAATCCATGCCTTAAATAGTTTTTTTGGATGGACTCTTGCTGATGGACTCTTGCTGATGGAAGAATCTTGCCCCTGAAGCTCATGAGCTGCGAATAGTTAGCGAGTGATTAACAGATTTATCGCCGTTTGTAGAGCTTCTGTGGAAGTCTGTAACTCTTCTTTGCAGGCAGTTCATCGAATTGTTACACACCTTATGGCTCTTTCCGTAATCTCTCGTAAGGACGGGGATCGCTGAGTTTCCTGGTTTTTAGTCGCTTGTATAGTGGGCAATTCCGTTGGCGATCGCTTAGGATGGAGAGGTGTCATAAAGTGTTTTCTATTGCTCTCTGCGCCAGTATTCAATTTTTTATATAGTTGCCAATACTGATACCGGATCAAGTGTTTTATATCCCTAAGGGATCCTTCTAAAACTACTCAGAGATTATACGGATACTTCTAGTTTTTCGTGATCCCCAGCAAGGTCTTCTCCATTCCTTGGCTTTTTTTGTCATAGGTAATACAGAATACGTTGCTGTTAAAAACTGGATTTGTGTGCATTTTTCTGAACAAAAACGGAAGACAATCTAAACATCTTTTTTTGTTGGGGATCGCTGAACACTACATGGAGCGAGCCATCTAGAGGATGGCAGCAAAAAGCTTCATGAAATCTATGCAGGACAATTAGAAAACATACACAGTCCTCACCTAACCCACCAAACTCCATGAGCACCAGTCGTTCCGGTATTTCCAGTTGTCGCCATTGTCTTCACTACCAGGTGGAAGGTCGGCGTGGGGGTACATGCACACAGCTTGGGGTGCCTGTTCAAGCCTGTTGGCAAGCCTGTCCCCTGGCAGCTCCTTTCTTTGCCAGTGCTGTAGAAACCTCCGTGGGTGTACCAACCTGTGTTTCCGCATTTATCGTGAGTCCCGTGGAAGAGGAAGAGGGTATTGCAGCGATCGCACCTACCCCTTCTAAGGGCGATCGTCCGGCGGCTGAGGTCATTCCCATCAGCGCTGCCCACCACCACTCCACAGCCCATCACTCCACGACAACCCTGCAACCCTACCAGCCTCGCCTGGTTCCGCCTGCCTTTGCCTGATCGAAATATTCGATTAAGCAGCCATTAACCCCAAAAAAGACTTGTGCGTAGCGCTGAGCGCTACGCACAAGTCTTTTTTGGAGTTCTTCAACCCAATACCTTCGCGATTTTTCTAAAACCCCTGATTTTGCGTGCGCGGAGCGCACGCAAAATCAGGGGTTTTAGAAAAATCGCGAGCATGGTGCAATCAGCCGTGGCTTATCTCACAGTTTCGGTATTTCCGCTTGTGGTGACTCGGCGATCGGGAGGAAACTGTTCTGGGGTAGATAGGGGGATGGGAATGCTCTCTTCCTGGCTTTCCTCGTCCGGATTCACGATGTAGTTGAACTCTAGGCGGATGGAAAGCGCCGCATCCTCGACGGCTTCTGGGAAGGGTTCGAATGGGGTTGCTGCTTGCACCGCATCAACTGCCGCCTGATCGGCGTCTGTCGATCCCGATGGTTCGATCAGCGTGACGGATTGCAACGTTCCATCGCGGCTGATTTCGAAGCGCACGACGGGGAAGTAGGAATTTTGTACCTCAATCCGGCTCCAGACGGTTTCGATCTCAGCAATTAGAGCATTGACATATTCCCCCAGTTCTTGCTCCCTGCGGGCGGCGATTTGGGGTGCTTCGTCCGAAACTGTTTGGTCGGGGTTCGGTAAGCCATCCAAGCCGCTGTCTGCATCGACTGGAGCGGGTGTGTCTGGGTCTTCAGATTCTTCTTCTGACGTATCCACTGGATTTGTGACCGCATCACTGCCACCCTCCCCCTCTTCGGTGGTGTCGTCGATAGTGGGGGGTGGCGGTAAGGGATCGCCAACGACGGTTCCCTGCGGTCTCGTTGAAGGATCAGGGCTGGCGGCGATCGCCCCCTCCTCATCGGCACCAACTGCCTCAGCACCCGAAAAAGCTAACCCATCCGCATTTTCCGTCTCTAATGAGGGCAGTTCGGGGATGGAGCCGACCAGCGAATCATCCAGGGGCAGGGGAGCGGGTGCAGGCTCAACCTCTTTTGCCTCTTCGGCTTCAGGGCTAACCGTTGTCTCTGCGGCGATGGGCGAGGTGGCGGCAGGCGCAGGACGGGTAGGGGTATGGCTGGTTGGCTGAATTTGTCCAGTTTGGGGGGCAACCTCAACGGGCTTGCCTTCCTCCAGGCTTTTCGCTGCCGTAATCACTTTCCCGGCATTTACGGGGAGATTTTTGATACGGGTTCCGGCGGCTTCGGCATCTGCTTGTGCCAGTAGGTTGGCGTCTATTTCGGGAGAGTCAGGAGATTCTGGCTCATCCAGGTAGATAAATTCGATGGGTTGGCTCTCGGCAGCGGGTGCTTCCGCAGCAGTTTGGCGCTCTTGCCAGCTCACCCAGCCCGCCGTTGCCATGCCTGCATGAACAGCCAGAGCCGTTGTCAGGTAGAACAGGAGGCGATCGCCACGGGGCGCACCAAATCGAGTGCGATAGCGCTTAGCCAAACTCATGGAAGATACCGGAGGGAAACACGTGCAAACCAGTAGCCATAGCGGCAGCAATGGGATCAACCGTCACGATTTACCATTAGATTTCCCATTACCTGCCAAATCGCCTTTCATATAAACACACCCTGGGAAATTTGACGACCGTAGCAGAAAATCGCAACGGATCTTAATTGCTTGTTACGTCGAGCCAGTCAGCCGTTTACCCAGCTCTGCCAACTGATAGTCCGCAGGTAATGTTGGGCGTGTGGTCATCGCCCACACACCCAACATTGCCTGCCAACCTTCTACGGTTGTGGCGTGACTCCATCCGGCTATCTTTCCCCCTAAGGGATCTGCGGATTAATAAAATCCCAATTTTTGAGAGAGAAGGCTGGCTCTGCCAGCCTTCTCTCTCAAAAATTGGGATTTTATTTTTTGGAGTACAATCACTGATGCGCTTCGGCAGAGGGTGTCGTTTGGGCGGCGACCCAGTCAAGATAGGCGGATGATCCGGCTTGAATGGGTAAAGCAATGATTTCGGGCACATCGTAGGAATGGACTTCCTGGATTTTGGCTTCCAGTTCCGTAAACCGCTGCAAATCGGTTTTGATCACCAGTTGCCATTCGGGGTCTTGCTGTGTCTTTCCCTGCCAGGTGTAGATCGACTGGATTGGATAGAAATTGACACAGGCGGCGAGGTTAGACTGCACCAGGGTTTGGGCGATCGCCCGCGCTTCTAACTCCGTCCGTGCTGTCACCAAAACCACCCCAAACCGTCCCACCGTTTCACTCATCGCCTTCTCCCTTAACGCTTCCCAAATAGTTTCATTTTAATGTTGCTGGTTAATGTTGCTGGTGAATGAACCACAGAGGCACAGAGAAGAGCATTCCTCCGTGTCCTCTGTGTCTCTGTGGTGAATTTTTCCAACCCATTCAGCCAGGGATAGCTCGTTGGCGATCGCCCTCCCCCCACTTCCCACTCCCTGCTACACTCACTTCAAAGCTTACTTTCACCGGATGATTAGGTTGGGAATGACGATGTTGACGGATGATCTTGCGGATATGTCAGATGCCACCCGGGTGCGTGTGCTGAGCGAGGCGTTGCCCTACATCCAGCAATTTACGGGGCGCACGGTGGTGGTCAAATATGGCGGGGCGGCGATGCGGGATGGCAGCCTCAAGGAAACCGTCATCCGCGACATCGTGTTTCTGTCCTGTGTGGGGGTGCGTCCGGTGGTGGTGCATGGGGGTGGTCCCGAAATCAATATCTGGCTGGAAAAGCTAAACATTGAACCGCAGTTCAAAAACGGGTTGCGGGTGACGGATGCCGCCACGATGGATGTGGTGGAAATGGTGCTGGTCGGTCGGGTCAACAAGGAATTGGTGTCGCTGGTCAACCAGGCAGGTGGCAAGGCGGTTGGGCTGTGTGGCAAGGATGCAAACCTGATCAAGGCACGCCCAGAGGGAGCCGAGGGTGTTGGCTTTGTGGGCGAGGTGCAAAATACCGACATCAGCATTCTGGAAGCGCTGGTGGATCGCGGCTACATCCCCATCGTGTCCAGTGTGGCAGCGGATGAGAATGGGCAGGCTTACAACATCAACGCCGATACGGTGGCGGGGGAACTGGCGGCAGCGCTGAATGCCGAGAAGCTGATTCTGATGACGGATACGGCGGGTATTTTGCGGGATTACAAAGATATTTCGACGCTGATTCCTGAGTTGGATATTCAGGAAGCCCGAAGTTTGATTGAGTCGGGGGTTGTGGGCGGCGGCATGATTCCCAAGGTGACCTGCTGTGTGCGATCGCTCGCCCAGGGGGTCAAAGCCGCGCACATCATTGATGGACGCCAGCCCCATGCGCTGTTGCTGGAAATTTTCACAGACCTGGGCATTGGCTCGAAAATTGTGCCGTCTGGCTACATGCGGCGGTGAGGTTTAAGGAGATTTCCAAAAAAGAGTTTCCCCATGGTTTTGAAAAAGGGCGCGGCTCAGCCGCGCCCTTTTTCAAAACCATGGGGAAACTCTTTTCTAGAGATCGCCTAAGATCCAGGTAGCTGGAGTAATGTATTGGACGAGTGACCGTGGAACAGGGGGAATTGGCGCGTCAAAATTATCGCGTGGGGCGCGAAGCCTTTGAGCGGGGGCGCTACCGGGAGTCGATCGAAAGCTTTCAGACGTCGGTGGAACTGGCGGGGCGCAACTCAATTTTGGGCGGACAGGCGCAAGTATGGATGGTGTCGGCGTTTGAGGCGCTGGAGAAGCGGGATGAGGCGATCGCCCTTTGCGAGTCCATCACCCGCCACCCCCACGACACCACCCGCAAGGAAGCGAAGCGGCTGCTCTACATCCTCAAAGCGCCCCGGCTCAAGATTCGCCCCGAATGGCGCACAGAAATCCCTGATCTGACGCAGTTGGAGGAGGGCGATCGCCCCGCCGCTGCCTATGCCCAACCCAGCAAGAAGACTACCCCGCGCCGTAAACCCAAGCCAGAACCCGAACCCATTGATTTGAGCCAGGTCAATACTCGCGACAATGGCTTTGTCTGGGTAGGCGTGGTGGCGATCGCCCTCCTCCTGGCGGGGCTACTCTGGTATGGCATGTAGGATTGAAAATAAAATAAAACCCGGAATTTTTGATGAGAAGCGCGGCATTGCCGCGCTTCTCATCAAAAATTCCGGGTTTTATTTCGTACGTGATCCTTAGCGGTTAGGCGTTTTTCGGAAAAGAACATACCCCCGTCATTCCCGCGTATGCGGGAATCCAGGAAGGCTGAATGGCTATGCCCGATAGACTTGCAATGGATGCCCATTTTCATGGGCATGACGGAGCGATCCTGTTGGCGGGATATTCTTTTGCAGAAATTACCTGACTGCTCAGATCTGCGACTTTTAGCGCAATGCTCTATTGTTGCTGACATGACAGCCTTTAAGGACATTTCTGAGAAAGAATATCGCGATTTTTTGAAAGAGGGCGCGGCTTAGCCGCGCCCTCTTTCAAAAAATCGCGATATTCTTTCTTGGAGATCGCCTAATGAGATGTCGTAAATCTGAATCGAAATCTCTGTCAGACACTTTGGGTTTACCTTCACCCGAAATTCCTCTCCCCTGGGGAGAGGGACTTTGAATCCGTCTCCCCTTCTACCCTTGGGGAGAAAGGGTTGGGGGCTGAGGGCAAACCCTGCGGCATGGCAGTAACTTCGGATTCCAACTTGGACAGGTTTTAGGCTGGTTCTGATTCCACTATCAAGTCGCTGCCCATGCCCTTTAAACGCTGGTTTTCCCTAGCCCTGATGTTTCTGCTCTGCCTCGGCTTGTCGGGGTGTGTGCGCTATGAGTTGGGGATTCATTACTTCAGCCAGACGCGCGGGGAGATTGTGCAGCAAATTCGGGTAGGGGAATCGGTAACGAGCTTCAATGAGGCGATCGCCCGCACCTGGCTGCAAACCCTGGAAAAGCAGGCGAAAGCCATTGGTGGAAAAGCCCGTCGCCGTTCGGCGGAAGAACTGACCGTGCGGATTCCCTTTCACAACGGGGCAGAGTTGAATGAGCGCTTCAACCAATTTTTTGCGGTGCTGGCAGAGCCTCCGGCGATCGCCAGCGAGGAAACCCTGCCCCTACCAGAGATTTCCTCGCACCTGGAGGTGCAGGAACAGAACTTTTTGCTGGTGCAGCGCAATCGCTTGAGCTATGACCTGGACTTGCGATCGCTCCGGGTGCTTTCCCCCGGTGGCAATGTGCTGGTGAAGCCAAGTAGCTTGCTGGAACTGGACTTTAGCCTGGATACGCCCTGGGGGGCAGACGTGCGATCGGGGAGCGTGCTACCCCGTGGTGCAACCCAGGGACGCCATCTGGAATGGCGCTTCACCACTGCCGATACCAACCATCTAGAGGTCGTCTTTTGGGTTCCCAGTCCGTTGGGCATTGGCACAGCGGTGATTGTGGTGCTCATGCTGCTGGGATCGGCACTCAAGGCGTTACTTCTAAACCGCTCCGGATCGCAAAGCCCAGAGGGTCTGTAAGTTTCTGGTAGCTGGTCGCCAGCAGGGTATCCACATAGCGGCGGAACAGCGGCCACTGTTGGGGATTGGGACGATAGGTTTCCGCATCTTCCTGAATGAACAGGGGTTCTTCCAGGAGTGCCTGGTAGTCGGGGTTGTGCTGGGATTCCTGGGTCAGCAGGTAGGCGTCCCGCTCCAGAGGCACCAGTCCCGGTGGCAGGTGCCCCTGGAGCAATGCCAGCAGTTGGGTCTGGCATTTCTGGGTGTTGATGCCCCGGCGTTCCAGCATTTGCAGCAGACTGGGGAAGGTGATGGGGGCTTCGGGGAAGGTGCGCAACAACTCCATCAGCAGGAAATAGTCGCTGTATTGATGGCGAGAAACATTGAGCACCTGGGGATGCAGGGGTACGGTCGCCAGCCCAAAGGCGACCCGACCGCAGGCGGCAAGCTGGTTGTGCTGGGGCGGATAGGTGAGCGGGTAGGTGTCTTGCACAAAGGTGGCATTGGGGAATTTTTGGCGCAACCAGCGGGCGATCGCCGCCAATGAAGCCGTTCCCCCCGCACACAACACCTGATTCACTCCCAACGCCGACAGCCCACTCTGGGTCAGCAATCCGTTCAGTTCCCTGTTCAACCGCTGGATGTAGGGCAGCAGCACCCGGCTGGCGAGATCCTGCCGGGTCATCACCAGGGGCACCTCGCCAATGCGAACGACAGCCCGGTCCTGTTGTTGCAACAGCCGCTTCAGGTGTTGCGCCACTTCCAGCATCCCCAGCCCCACAGCGGAGCTGAGCAGTTGGCGGTGGAGGGCATAGCGGTTAGCCGGATCGGGATCGCCCACAATCGGCAGGGTCAGTTGCTCCCAGTTCAACACTGCCCAGGGATCTGCCCACGCCTCAGGGGAAGCGGGGTTATTGGCTCCGGGCAAGCTGAGGTTAACCGCCGCCGTTGCTGCACCCGGACTGGGGCGATGTGCCTGCCGCACCCAGGCAGGATAGACCAGTTGGCAGAGAATATCCTGGTCGAGGGCATTGCCGCCATAGGGGATGGTGCGAATGGCAAAGTCTGGGTGGGAAAGGGTTTGAAGCTGATTGGGCAGGTTCACCAGCGCCATTTCTGTAAGGCTGGCTCCGGCATTGAGCACCAGCGTGCCGCCCTGCCAGGGCGCATTGCACAGGTCGGGCTTGGGCGAGAGGTGGTCGGGAAACTGGATGGGGGCTTCGGTTTCGCTGGGCAGCGCCGAGAGGAGGGTGGCGATCGCCTCATCCACCAGATAGATCTGCTCAGGATGATCCACCAACCGCGCTGCCAGCACCGCCTCCCGCACGTTGAAGCTGTAGGTATCTGAGCCATTGGCAGGATGGCTGACGATCACCCCTGCCAGATGTTGCAGGGCATCTTGCAGCCGTTCGTCCGACAGTCCAACGGCTCCGCAACTGAGCACGGGCGCATTGGAGGCCTGGCTCAGGTCGGGGGTGAGGCAGTTGAGGGTTGCCAGCAGGGTGCGCAATGCCTGATGCACCTGGCTGAGGGGCAATACTCGTTGTTCTGTCCATTGCAAAACGGGTTCCCAATGCACGTTGTCGGGGGTGCTGTAGGGGATGCCCGCCCGCAGGTAGGGCTTGAAGTCTTGCAGGGGAATGCGATCGGGACGATGGCTGGGGATGGGAGCTGCACTGAGGGAGGCGATCGCCACATCCGTCTGTGCGGCTCGGCTGGTCGTGTTAAGGTAAACTGCTGCGGGCAGGCGATAGGTTTTTTCTGGCGCTGGAATGCCCCCCTGCACGGGGTCAGGAAACTTCACCTCCAGCCAATACAACGGATAGAGGGTCTGGGTCTGACGGTTGAGCAGCACCGCCGAGATGCCTGTGGTTCCCAGGTCAATGCTTAAATACCAGACAGGTTCAGTGGGTTGACGGCGAGAGCTACGGGATGGGCTGGGGGGGGCAAATTCCTCGTACAACTCATCCAGGGGGTCAACGGAGGGGGAGATGAGGAAATCTAAATCCTGCTCCTGGCTCCGTAGATCCGAGAGTTGGTCTTCGATGGGAGCCGTTGCCGGGTCGGTCGGTTGGGTGCGGCGAAGGTAGGTGGCACGGGCATCCAGCCGTTGCAACAGCGACAGCAACTCCGGGTCATTCATCTCTGCGCCCGATGCGCCCGAAAAGTCGTCTGCCAGATCCATCAGGGAAAGATCCGCATCCGACCATTCCTCCACCATGTCTTCTGTAAAGGGCTCTTCTTCCGCTTCCTCTGCCTCGGCGGCTAGCCCCATTGCCTGCAGCAGTTGTTCTGACAGGTCAACAACTTCAGTGGGACCAATGGTGGGGGGAAACGTTAGCTCCTCATTGGGGGCGATCGCCGACCCCGTGGGGTTTGCCGAATCCTCTGGGCTGAGAGCGGTTAGGTCTTTTTTTTTTGCCCGTTCTGCTTCAGCCTTCGCCTCAGCTTCTACCGCCGCATCAGACTTAAGTTCCAGTTCAGCACCCGACGCCATTTCCACGTCATCGTCCATTTCGGCAAAGAAATCGACCTCTGCTAAGCCAAAATCGCTTCCCAGGGCTTCCGATGCCATCTGGTCGGGTGCTGTTGCCTCTCGCAGTGCCGCATCGGTTGACGGTGCGGTCGGTTCTGGCTGTTGCTCTACCGTTGGGGTTGCGGCGGCGGCGGCTTCGTCCTCAAACAAATCGCCCAAGCCCTCCAGGGTGAAGGAGTCGTCACTGGTGTCTGGGCTGGGAGGTTCTTCGCTGGCGATCGCATCGGCAAAGGAGGCGAAGGACAAATCTTCCTCTCCCGGTGGCGGTACATCAACCGGGTCGGGCACAACATCCGCTTCCTCAAACAATGCCGCTAAATCCAGACGGGTATTGCTGGGGGCGGGTGGCTCAATGGGTGTGCTAGAGGCAGTCGGCAAATCGAAAAGATAATTCGAAAAGCCTTCCAGTGTTTCTTCTTCGTCCTGGTCGCCTCCATCCGGCTCGGCGGTGGAGGGTTCGCTAAAGTCAGGGATTTCCCCCTGGGGCGGCATCAGCAGGGTGCGATCGGGGTCGTCCTCTTCCCCCTCCTCAAAGCCTTCCCACAGCGGCTCATCAGAGAATGTTTCCAGCGGTTCTGCCATCACGCTCTGGAAGTCATCCAGGGTGAGGTCTTCGCGGGCAGGGGGTAACCCTGCCTCAGCAACTTCCACGGGAGATGCTTCTACCTCTGCCCCTGCATCGAAGCGGTTTTCTACCTCCAGGGGAACTTCGGTGGGAAAGGGTGGGTTGTCCTCCGGTGGGTGTTCCGCCGCAAAAAGCGGTTCGTCTGCTGCCGCGAATTCTCCGGAAACAGGAGCGGCGGGCAGGTCTTCCGACAGCCAATCATCCAACCCCAAGCCCAAGGTTTCTTCTTCGCCTTCTGCTTCTGCCTCCGATTGGAAAGTGGGTTCGGGTTCGGGGGGCGTCAGGGAGGGCGGTGGTAAGGGTGCATTGTCGCCCAGTTCGGGTAAGCCAGCGGCGATCGCCTCTGCCTCGCTGGGCAGGAAGTCATCGGCGGTCAGCGGTGGCAGAATCTCATTGCGTGGCTCGGCTGGCTCTAGCCCCAGGGTTAATTCGTCTGCTAACCCCAGGTTGCTGGCAAAATCCGTGGGTGGTTCGTCCGGCTCGGTATCGGCTTCAAAGTCGGATTCCAGTTCATCCAACAGCATGGCTGAGTCTGGTAGCTCTGAATCTGGTAGCTCTGAGTCTGGTAGCTCTGAATCTGGTAGCTCTGAATCTGGTAGTTCTGAATCTGGCAGCTCTAAATCTGACAGCTCTGAATCTGGCAATTCCAGGTCTGCGGCTGTTGCGCCTTCTAATCGTGCCAACTCAGCATCCAGTTGTTGCACCAGATCTTGATCCACATCCAGCGCGGTGCGAGGTGTTTCTTCGTCTTCGGCTAACAAATCTTCGTCGGGAGCAGCAGCGATATAAACATCCTCATTGGTGATGTCTTCTGAGCGCAGCAGATCCAGGGAAGCGGATGCGTCGTTGAGGTGTATCAAATCTTCCAGAGACGTGATGACATCAGCGGGGAGGTCTTGTCCATTGGTGGGCGTGTTCAGCAACAGGGTTTCTTCCTGTTCGCCTTCGTCGGCAACGGGGACTTCATCAAACAGAAGACTTTCGACGGCTCGGGGGGCAGATTCAGCACTCAATCCCAACAGGCTGGCTTCCAACTCGGCGTCTAGCTCCGTGTCTTCCCAATCGGACGCTTCGGCACCCGTCATGATTTCTGTATCGTCCCGCTCCTCTGCCGTACGGTCTTCGTCCGTGCTGAGATCTGCCAAACCTTCAAACAGTTGGCTTTCAAATTCTTCCAGTTCTCGTTCCCGGCGAGCCGCATCTGCATCCAACGGTTCGGCTTGAGTTGCCGCTGGCTCTTCTGCTTCCTCTTCCGCTGGCTCTTCTGCCTCTTCCTCAGACCAGGCATTGAGCGCGGCAGTGAACTCATCTTCTGCTTCCAAGGCTTCCGCTGCGGCACGCTCTAGCTGTGCTGCATCGGCGACATGGCGATCGACGGGGTCTTCCTCCAGCTCATCCGTAGGAGCCAGATCCGTCCCAAACAAACTTTCGTAGAGAGCATCCAGTTCGTTGTAAATGCCTTCGGGCGATGCCACCTCCGCTTCGGGGGAGGGCGTTTCGGTTTCGTCGGCTTCCAGATCAGTGCTGATCTGGTTAAGCAGTTCCAGCGCTGAGTCGATGTCTTCGATCGCACTTTCCTGTGAATCCGCACCTACCTGGCTTCCCAGGAAGGGCGTTTCCATCTGGAAAATGGTCATTTCTTCGTCATCATCCATCTCATCGGCAAAATCTTCTTCTGCCAATGGATCTGCTACTAGATCCGGCAAGGGCTCCTCATCGATCTGGAACCTGGTCATTTCGCCATCATCCTCCCAAGCCTGAGCAGCGGTGGCTTGGGGGAACTCGTCGGGCAGTTCCAGGTTCAGGTCGGGGAAATCTTCGGGGGGAGGAGTGGGAGTGCGGCGATCGCCCCTGGGGGGAGTGGGTTGCAGGATGGTCGCTTCACCATCGGTTAGTTCGCTGAGTAAGGAGTCGAGCACCGATTGCGAATCGCTGAGGGCGGTTCCCTGGTTGGATAGGGAGGGCTGAGCACCCGCCGCATTGGCGGATTCGGGCAGGGCTTGCCAGTTCACCGATTGCAACGAGGCTTGGAGATAGCTGGAGGCTTCCCGTCCCAACTGTTGTGCCAGCCGATTCACCAGGGCGGTGAAGATGGCTTCGCCCTGATGCCCCAGGGTGTGCATTTTGTCTAGCCCACGGCTGAGGGATTCTTCGTAGGTGTGCATATTGCGTTGCAACGACTCGAAGATGACCCGCAGGGTCGTGTCTAGCTTGAGCAATAACTGATCAGACTGTGCCTGGATGCGCTGCAGTTGCTCCAGCCGCTCCTGGGGGGTGAGGGAGGTGAGGGCTTGCCCGGCACCCGGGGTGTTGCCCGCCAGCGCTTCGGAGGATAGCCCCGCAGGGGGGGAGCCAGTGAGCGATCGCGCATCGGTTCCGGCGATCGCCGCATTGCCCGATCGCTGTTGCAGATCGGTCACCATCTCTGACACCTGCACCGTCAGGTTTTCCTGCAACCGCCCCATCAGCGATTGCAAAAACTCGGATAGCATTTGTTGGGAGGCGTCGCCCCCCTGGGGTGGCAGGGCATATTGCTGGCGCTGTGCCTTCAGCTCGCGCACTTCGCGCTCTAGCTCATCGCGCTCCTGGCGCAGCCGATCCACATCGCTCCGCATGGGCTGCATGATGTTGGTGCGGAGGTAGGTAACTTCTTGCAGCACCGCTTGCAGAACCTGTTGCGCCGATTCGCCCACCTGCCCGGCAGAGGTTCCACTCCCCGCTCCCGGCAGTGCCGGTGGCGTTGGGGCAGCGGGCAGTTCGGGAGGCGCATCGGCTTGCTGCTGCAAATGCGTCAAATATTGACGGGCTTGTTCAAGCACCAGCCGTTGCTGCTCCGCCTCGCCTGCCATCACCCAAGGTAAGCGAGGGGTAGCTTTGCTCAGCACCCCGTCGATGGATTGGATCAATTCTTGAATCTGAACCTTGTGCGAAGTCACGAACAAATTCCCGATGTGCGTTTTTTGCGTTCTTTAAAGACGGATTGGATGGATTGACTGGAGAGGACGACAATTAGTTGAGGTAAAACAGCCTGACTCCAAACGGAATGGATTGCAACCCTAAGGTGCTCAGTCCCTACTTTGCCCAGATCTTTGTTTGGATTGTCTACTTAGATCGTCTACAGATCGTCTGCAGATCGGCGGCTTGAATATTGTCTTGTTTAGAACGTACCCAGTTTAGCCTTATCGTTTCCACTTAATGGGATGTGGAATTCGGTCGGCGCAATCTCAGCCGATGTCTGAAAAAAGTAGGGCTGCCATTGCTTCAATATTAAATGAGATTTCCGGTGGGATGCTATTTTTCCCAGCCCAGAGTCCGGAGGATGAGAATCATCTTTCATTGACGATTTATTGGCGGGCGATCGCCTATCCATTTTTGCTGAATTCACTCCCTTGAAGTTCTCTGTCAGCTAGCGCTTGAAACCTGGCTCTCTGGTGCGATCGCCACACCTCAAGGCAATGGTGCTACCGCGCTCTATCTCCCTTTGCACAAAGATGTGGCTGCTATTTATTCCTGGTCATTGGCAAAGTCATTAGTAAAGTCATTGGCGAATGAATCACTGGCTTATCCCTCGTCTCTTTCACGTCATGTTTTAAGTCATGCTTCAAGTCATGTTTCAAATTGATGCGCAGAAAATTCTGCTCTTCCTGCGGGTTTTCTGCAAAGTTGAAATGCTGTGAAGCAACAAAAATCCACAGAAGAATCTGCAACAAAAATAGACCAATCTTGTTAAGGAGTGTTAACTTGGCGATCGCTCAGGGTCTCAAGCCATCCGGTTAGGGGCTTGCAAGAAAATAAAATCCCAATTTTTGAGAGAGAAGGCTGGTAGAGCCAGCCTTCTCTCTCAAAAATTGGGATTTTACTAATCCGTAGATTGAAGTCTCAATTTTGCAAGTACGGCGAAGCCCGCCGTACTTGCAAAATTGGAATGCACCTATTGCGTTCCCCTGGAAAAGATGGCGAAAGGGTTTGTGGCGTGTGGGTTCCTTGAGGAAAGCAGGGTTCCTCCTTGTCTCTGTCCCCTGTGCCTCTCTCGCAGGGATGGGGAAATCCTGTGGGGGAAATGCCAGAATTCCTTTCCTGTAGCCGTAAGTGGCGATCGCATTCTTGCGGTCGGAAATTAAAATCTATGTTTAGAATGATCCAGAGTTCTGTCCTTGCGGGGATGACAGGGTGATAATGATGGCGCGGTTCCTGAATTTGCCCGGTGTCCATTTTCCTGGCTCATTGTCCTGGCTCATTTGCTTTAGCCATTGCCTTGAGAAATCGCAGCAACTTTATGACTCCTGTTGCGTCAACGCACCCGCAGAATGATGCAGAAGACATCGGGAATCATCGTTCATTGCTTTGACCGATATTTGAGGAAACTTTGAGGCAACAATTCTGATGGACTCTCACACGGATATCGAGACAGCTCACCTCAACGAATTGCGACCTCGCATTTCTGACCCCTCGCTTCCTAAACCTCTGCGCTCCGCACTGGTGCGCTGGAGCCCGGTGGGGCTGGTGGTCGGTTGCCTGCTAAGCCTGGCAACCCCCAGTGCCCACGCCCAGAGCACCCCAACGGAGGGCGACCCCAGCAACCCCATCATCAAGGTTGGCATTGTGCAGCGGTTTGGGGAAGAACGGGGCGATCGCCTGCTCCTCCAACCCTCCGAAGGGCGTTCCATTACCCTCAAGTTTGAAGCCCCGCCCATTGCCGATGCGGCGACGGTTACCCTCGACCCGGCAACCCCAGAGGATGAGGATGCCGAACCGCAGGTGGTGACAACCACAGGAGCCGTGCGGGTAGAAGTGGTGCCCCAACCCCTGGCAGAACCAGAAGTGATTGAACGGGTGGTGCTGAGTACCCATCGCAGCTTTGAGAGCGCGGAGGACAGTGCTAACTACTGGCGATCGCAGGGCATCGACGTTGAGATTGCCCAGCCCCGACAGTGGCAAGTCTGGGCAAAGCGCGACACCTATCGCACACCCCTGCTGCGCCGCCTGTTGCTCCGCAATGCCCAGGCAAATGGCTCCAGCACGGTGTTTCTCGACCAGCAGCAACGCACCGCCATTCCCAAAGCTGGGTTTGTGGTGAATGGCACGCGCATTGTGGCAGATGAGGTCGAAATCACGACGACCGACAATCGGCTGTATGTCAATGAAACTCTAGACCCTGGCGATCGCCAACTCTTCGCAGGTACATTCCGGGTGCAGCCCAATGCCTACGATACCTACACCCTCGTCAACCAGGTATCTATTGAAACCTATCTGCGGGGTGTGGTTCCCTTTGAAATTGGTCCCGGTGCGCCGCCTCCCACCATTGAAGCCCAGGCAATTCTGGCACGCACCTATGCCCTGCGTAATCTGCGGCGGTTTGCCATCGATGACTACCAACTCTGTGCCGACACCCAGTGCCAGGTCTATCGGGGCTTGAGCGGGGCAGCGGCTTCAACGGATCGGGCGATCGCCGCCACCGCCGGATTGGTGCTGACCTATAACAATGAACTGGTGGATGCCCTCTATTCCTCTACCACGGGCGGTGTGACCGCTGCCTTCTCCCATGTGTGGGATGGACCCGATCGCCCCTACCTGCAAGCCCGCATCGACTCAGTGCAGAACATCTGGGATTTGCAGCGGCGTCCTCTTTCCGAGGAAGCTAACTTCCGCGCCTTCATCAATCTGGAGTCGGGCTTCAACGAAGTTGGCTGGGAACCCTTCCGATGGGAAGAAGAGAGCGACCTGACGGTGATTAGACAGGACTTACGCGAGTATCTGCAAAGCAAACAGCATCCCCTGGCTAATTTCGAAACGCTGCAATCCCTTGAGGTGGTAGAGCGTTCCGCTGGGGGACGAGTGCAACAGTTGCGGGTCACGACCGATCGCGGACAAATTCTGCTGGAAAAGGATGAGGTACTCCGTGCCCTTTCTGCCCCCCGCAGCACATTGTTCTACGTGGAGCCTCAGTACAGCATGGTTCCGGTGCCACAACCCAGCCCAACGACGGTTCCCCCTGCTCCGGCTTCGGATGCTACGGAGGTGGTCGATCCTGCCGCCACCCCCGGCGAGAAGCAGCTCACGCCTGCTCCCTCTCCGCCAATGCAGCGGGTGTTGTCGGGCTACCGCTTTGTTGGAGGTGGCTGGGGGCATGCGGTCGGTCTCAGCCAGACGGGAGCCATGAACCTGGGAGAACTGGGCTGGTCGCCTGCCCGCATTCTGGCGTTCTATTACCCCGGCACATCCCTGGTGCCCTTGAGCGATCGCCTCATCTTCTGGCGCGACCTGGAACAGTCCTGATCGGGATTTGGGTTAAGGCGATCGCTGGAAACAGTACCTTCGCCATTTTTCCAAAAGAGGGCGTGGGGGGCGGTGCCCCCACGCAGGGGTGACACCAAATCCGAATAGCAAACCCAAATAAAAATTTTTTGTGGAACGATTGCTCTGCAATCGTTCCACAAAAAATCTTTAAAGTCAGGATTTGGGGGTGAACCCCCTGCACTCCGTCCCAAGCCCCACGAATATGGCTAAGGATTGAAAATAAAATAAAACCCGAAATTTTTGATGAGAAGCGCGGCATTGCCGCGCTTCTCATCAAAAATTCCGGGTTTTATTTCGTACGTGATCCTAAACATAAACAAGCACAAACAAGCACAAACAAGCGCAAACGGGCACAAGCAAAAGGAGAGCACTTTTTGTGCCCTCCTTTTTAACCTTCATTGCAGGCTATTGAACTGGATTGAGTTCCAGCCTAACCACCGATCACGCTAGAAGGAGAGGAGCCGGGAACACCCGCAGGTGCGCCTGTCGCATCCTTCACGAAACCAGCATAAGCTTCCATGCCGTGCTCACCGATATCCAAGCCCATCAGCTCTTCTTCGGAGGTTACACGGATACCCAGAATTGCCTTCAGCGCAACCCAGAAGATGGAGGTGAGAATAACGGTAACTAGACCGCAGAACATGGTACCTGCCAACTGGATGAAGAACAGACCCAGACCACCACCTGCAAACAGACCCTGAGGACCATCTGTGTAGAAGGCGGGATCAGCAAACAGACCTACTGCCAGGGTTCCCCAGATACCGTTAACCAGGTGAACGGAGATTGCACCCACAGGGTCGTCGATGTGGATCTTATCGAAGAAGCCCACAGCCAGCACAACGAGGATACCGCCGATCAGACCGATGATGGCAGCTGCACCGTAGCCAACGAACGCACAAGGCGCGGTGATGGCAACCAGACCTGCCAGCACGCCGTTGATGATCATGGACAGATCAGGCTTGCCCAGCAGAACCCAGGCAGTGATGGTTGCAGAAACGGCACCAAAAGCAGCCGCGAGGTTAGTGGTCAGAGCGATGTGTGCAATATCGCCACTTACAGCCATGGTGGAACCGGGGTTGAACCCGAACCAGCCGAGCCACAAAATCAAGCAACCCAGAGTTGCCAAACCCATGTTGTGGCCAGGCAGAGCATTGGGAGTACCGTCATCGTTGTACTTGCCAATCCGGGGACCGAGGAAGGCAGCACCCATCAGGGCTGCCCAACCACCGACGGCGTGGACCACCGTGGAACCTGCGAAGTCCCAGAAGCCCCAGGAGTAGACCAGACCGCCACCCCAAACCATGTGCCCGGTGATGGGGTAAGAAATCCCTACCAGCAACAGGCTGAAGATGATGAAGTCAATGAACTTGATGCGCTCTGCAACCGCACCGGACACGATGGTGGCAGCGGTTCCGGCGAACACCAGTTGGAAGAAGAACTTCGCTGCCAGGGGAACGCCAGTCCAGTTGATGGCGCTATAAACGCCTACATAGGCGTCACCAGTGGCGGGGCTGTTGTCTGCCCCAGACAGGAAGAACACGCCCTGGGTACCAAAGAAGGGGTTGCCGTCGCCAAACATCAGACCCCAACCGATGAACCAGTAAGCAATGGTAGAGAGGGCGAATACAACGAGGTTTTTCGCCAGGATGTTTACGGCGTTCTTTTGACGGCAGAAGCCGGTTTCCAGCATGCCGAATCCAGCGTTCATGAAGAACACCAGGACGCCAGCAATCAACACCCACAGGGTGTCGAGACTCACTTGTAAATTTTCGATTTCAGAGAGTTCCTGGGCAGCAGCGGTGGAACCCGTGATCAGAACGATCAGGGCTGCCAGAGGAATGGTTGCTTTCCAACTGGGGGAAAGCTGTTTGATTGTTGACAAAAAGGCATTTACATTGCCAGAGGCAGATTGCCCACTAATGGGCGATCGCCGCCGACTGCGCTTTCGCAATACCAACCTAGACATGGACTGACTTTCCTCGACTAAGACAACTTAGAACTGGCGACTTAGAGTTTTGATTTACATCTAGCCGCGCCACAACACAGAACCAAAACTAGCCGCTGGGCAAGACACCGCAACGGCAGACCCCCTTCCCAAAAGGAAGGCGGAATCTAGACATGCATCACTGAGTGTAAGAAGGCAGATGCCAGGAGCGCAAACACTCTAATCAGATGAATTTTGATTAGAGCAATGTTAAGTAGTGATGATGACATCGAGTTAATCCAGATTTCATCAAGCAACCAGATGTAAATCTGTATTCTTCTATACAAATTGTTTGTTTTGTATTTCAGGAAAATGGCTGTGTGCCTTGCTGCTACTGCTTTAGAAGCTGCATGATCATCCGGTTCGCTTGTCCTTCATAACCGCTGCCAAACAGGTTGAAGTGATTGAGGATGTGATAGAGGTTGTAAAGGGTCTTTCGCAGGGTGTATCCGTTGGGCAAAGCCCAGGCGGCGTTGTATGCCCGGTAGAATTCTTTGGGAAAGCTGCCAAACAGCTCGGTCATGGCAAGGTCGGCTTCGCGATCGCCAAAATAGCTCGCGGGGTCAAAAATTACGGGTTCTTGCAACTGGGTCACGGCGGCATTGCCCGACCACAAATCTCCATGCAAAAGCGAAGGCTGTGGGTCGTGCCCCGCCAGCAACCGAGGGAGCGCATCCATGAGTTCGTTCTCCTGCGGAAAGTTTCCACCCCGCTGACGGGCAAGGCGAAATTGATGCCCCAGACGGTGATCCCGGAAAAAAGTGAGCCAATCATCGCTCCAGGGATTGGGTTGGGGGGTAGAGCCGATGGTGTTGTCGATGTCCCAGCCAAAGCCGCGATCGCTCGTCACCCGGTGCATCGCCGCCAAGTTACGCCCCATCGCTTCCCAGGCGGCATGGTTGCCATAGCCAAAATCTAACCACTCCATCGCTAGAAAAGCGGTGCCATCGGCAATGCCCCAGCAGAGCGGTTTGGGTACCTTGATGGTGTTAGTGTTGGCGATCTGCGCCAGCCCTCGTGCTTCTGCCTCAAACATCGGCAACTCGCTGGCATCATTGCGCTTGACGAAGTAGGCTTGGCTACCATCGGATACGACATAGGCAGGGTTGATACTGCCGCCGCCAACGGTGCGGTGGTGTTTGATGTCGAAGTCGGTTTGGGTTGCTTCACGAATTTGGGCTGCAATTTCTTGCCACATGGTCATTCCATCCAAGATCGGTTTTGCAGGGTGCTCATTTTCCTCCCACTGTACGCTGGGAGGAAAAGGTATCCGCTAACTTTTTGGCAGAAAAATCTCTCAAACTTTCTCTCAAACTTTTCAGAGTGCTGCAATAACTAAGGGATCTGCGGATTAATAAAATCCCATTGGGGAAAGCGGGCGCAGCTTAGCCACGCCCGCTTTCCCCAAATGGGATTTTGTTTTCTGAGAGCCCTCTGAGAAAAATGGCGGAGGTATAGATCGGGGATGTGGTCTGTCAGCCCCAAGCCTCAGCCCTGAGGGGCAGTTGCATCGCCAACAGGGGGTTCTAGCTCTGTGGGGCTGGGGTTACTCTCTTCGAGGTAGACCGGAATCGGATCGATGGTTCCCAAGCGTTGGGGAGGCCAGAAGCGAATCACGGCTCTGCCGATGATGTTGCGCTTGGGGACATAGCCCCAGAAGTGGCTGTCGTAGCTGTTGTTGCGGTTGTCGCCCAGCACCAGGTACTCGCCTTCAGGCACCACCTCGGGTCCCCATTCATAGTCGGGGGCATACTCCTCGGGAATGTAGTTTTCCTCAATGGTCTCACCATCGACAAATACCTGACCATTGGTGATTTCAATGGTTTCGCCGGGTAAGCCGATGATGCGCTTGATGAAGGCATCCCGAAGGCTGGGGTTGTCTTCCCTCAGGCGATCGGTGGGCGAAAAGACGACGATGTCGCCCCGCTCGGGATCGTTGAAGTGGTAAGAGACTTTTTCAACGATGAGGCGATCGTTAATTTCCAGGGTGGGCAGCATGGAGCCAGAGGGGATGTAACGGGCTTCTACGATCGCCGCACGCAACCCCAGTGCCAGCACAATGCTGACCCCAATGGTTTTGACGGTCTCAACCCACGGGTTTTCCTCGTGCCTGGGAACGGGTGGTTCTGTTGGCTGTACGGTAACAGAAGCCGTTTTGGGGAGGTTTTTCTTGGGTTGCTCTCCCATGTGAGCCGACTTTTGGGACGAGCTTGCAGAGGATGTAGTCCCAGTCTTATCAGATTTGTCCTGGGCAGGGGCAGAGCGGGTATTTGGGGTCTGTGCCTCCGGGGCTTTGGTCGGTGTCGCCTTTGAGGCTTCAGAAGACGCCGAGGGGGTGTTGGAGGCTTGAGCAGCGGCGTTGCTGTTGGGTTTGGCAGTAGAGTCAGAAGAGTTGGTCATAGACGATGGCATTCTCTGTTCGCAATCCTATTCCAGTCCTAAAAGTCTAGCTTTTGAGAAGTCTAGCTTGTGAGCAAGAGCATGTGAGCAAGAAATTAAGAGAAAACTTTGCAATGGCAAAAAACGAGTGTAGAAAATCTATGGCAAGGTGATGGGCAAAAATGCTTGGCGTCGTCGTCATTTAGTGGAGTTTTTAGTGGAGTTTTGAACTGATGCCCATTCAATCGCCCGATTCAATCGCCCTAAAGAGTACTGATGTTTGCTTTTTAAGTATGGCTCTAAACTGATTCAATGCGAGTTTTTGAACCGCTACCATGCTTCATCTATACTAATCAATCCTGCAAAAAATCAGGAAAAGAGTTGCATGGTATTGAGTGCCTTCTGCAGACGGTTGAGGGGCATTTTTATGGGAAGTCTGGTGAATTTAGCGGGGAGGGCGATCGCCTACGTCTTTTCCAATTAAGTTAACGCTAAACCCTGGATTGACCGCTCAAAAAAATGCGAATCGCGCAAACAAAGGGGGGTAGATTCCTGTTCGTTATCCTCCGGTTATTTCGTGCTGGAAACCATAATGCCGACATTCTTCAGCCCGAGGAGCATTGCCTCCGGGGATTCCTCCAGAGAAATGGGTAAGTTGAATGCCCGGACAGGCAATTCCTGCGTTGGCTTGGGTTAAGAAATTGGGGCAAGTAAATTGACGCAAACAGACCGACTTTGTTGCCGAAGCTAATGTGTTTTGGGTGAATTTTGTTTTGGGTAAATTTTGGAGCAACATTACTCGCTATAGCGTTTTGCAAGCGCTTTAAGTACAGCACATGGGAGGGGCGGCGCGGCGCGCCGCCCCTCCCATGTGCTGAAGCAACTTGCGCACCGCTATATTTTCTTAAAGTCTCGATTTTGCGTGTGTAGAGCGCACCCAAAATCGAGGACTTTAGAAAAATAGCGAAGATTTTTTGGGAAAGAAGATTTTTTAAGTTGTTGGCGTACTCCTGGAATCTTTCGTGCTCCAGGTGGGAAGCCTGTGCCTTTAGGGACTGGCTGAAAAATTAAAGTCCCAGAGAGAGGGGGCGCGGGCTTTGCCCGCGCCCCCTCTCTCTGGGACTTTATTGATTTGCTAACCCCTTAGCGGGGCATTGGCTCCATCACCAGGCGTCCTTGTTCTGGTCTGCCGTTGTTGACGGTGATGGTGCAAGGGGTATTGACATTGCTGGGGACAAATAGGCGCACGGTGCGATCGCCCTGGTTGTTGATATATTCCATGCCAAAGGTAGAGGGAACGCTGCGGGTGGCGGTTTCCATCCAGATGCTGCCGGAAGGGAGGGTTTCTGCTCGCATCATCTGGACGTTGCGAAAGTTGAACACCCGGACGCGGTTGCTAGACCCCTCACAGATGGCGATAGGGCGTCCGGGTTCTCCGCCAGGAACCTCTACGATGGGGTCTTCGCCAATCAGCCGCCCTACTTGCGCTGGGTTGTTGCCAATGACGACAAAGCAGGGTTGGTCGGCGCGGTTGGGGGCATACATTCGGACAGCGACCTCTCCTCGGAGGTTGAAGTAGTCGGTTCCTTCCAGGTTGGGGTTCAGACGAGCGGGGGTGTCGAGCCATTCGCTGTTGTTGATGCGATCGTAGGCACGCATCATCAGCCCGTTGCCTGCGTCGTAGATGCGCACAGTGGTGCGATCGGTTTCGCACCGGGCAAGGGTCTGCATCTGTGCGCTGGCAGTAGAAGGCAACATGACACAACCCAAAAGGGTCAGAGTACCCATGCCAACACTCAACAGCCACCGTTTCATCGTTCTCTCCTCCACAAGGCTCACACCATTGGTCATGTCAGGTTCGCTTCAGCGAGGAATATCCGCTGGTGCGAAGAATCTGAATATGGGACGCAGGGAATCTGGGTTCCTCGCCATCCGGTTTTTCTGCAATGCTTGAAAAACTACCCAAATGGTAAGTCAGCCTGAGGAATTGGCACCTGAAATTTCTCCTCCTCAGCCCCAAAAAATCTCGCCATGAAAAAACAGAGGCATCTCCCTCCGTGCCCTCTGTGCCTCTGGGGTGAGTTCTCCAGGCTGACTTTAGCGGGAGGTCTGCTCGCTCAGGAATTCAGTGGCAATCGCCTCGATCCGCTCTGCGGCTTTTCCATCCCCAAAAGGATTGATGGCATTCGCCATGGCGTTGTAGCGATCGGGGTGGCTGAGAAGGTCGGAGGCGATCGCCACCACCTGCTCTGGGTTCGTTCCCACAAGCTGAGCCGTACCCGCTTCCACCGCTTCGGGGCGCTCCGTCGTCTCTCGTAACACCAGCACAGGTTTGCCAAGGCTGGGAGCTTCTTCTTGCAAGCCGCCAGAATCCGTCAGCAGCAGGTGACAGCGCTGCATCGCGCCCACCAGTTCGGCATAGTCCAGCGGCTCGGTGAGGAAAACACGGGGATGGTCGCCCAGTCGGGCTTGCAGCGGTTCGCGCACGGTCGGGTTGCGGTGCAGGGGCAGCAGCAGGGCGGTATCGGGGAACTTGTCGAGGATTTGCAGGAAGCTGGTGGCGATGTCCTGCAACGGTTCGCCCCAATTTTCCCGACGATGCACGGTGGAGAGCAGCACGCGATACTGGCTCCAGTCCAGATTGGGCACGGGGCAGGCAGGCTCCTTTTCCGCAACGGTCAGGAGGGCGTCGATTACGGTGTTGCCCGTCAGGTGAATTTCGCCGACGACGCTAGATTGCTTCAGATGCTCCACCGCCTTTTGGGTGGGGGCAAAGTTGAGCTGGGCGACCTGGGAGATGAGGCGGCGGTTGGCTTCTTCGGGGAAGGGGTTGAACAGGTCATCGGTACGCAAGCCCGCCTCAACGTGACCCACAGGAATTTGTTGGTAAAAGGCGGCGATCGCCGCTGCAAACGCCGTTGTCGTATCCCCCTGCACCAGTACCAACTGCGGCTGGAGTTCCTGAAATAAAGCTTCTAACCCCTGCAAACTGCGGCAGGTAATATCCGTCAGGGTTTGACGCGGCTGCATAATCGCCAGGTCTTGATCTGCTTCCAGGGCAAAAAGCTGCATTACCTGTTCTACCATTTCCCGGTGTTGCCCCGTCAGCACCACCCGCGTCTCGAACTGCGGATTGGCACGAAACCGCCGAATCACCGGGGCAAGCTTAATGGCTTCGGGGCGTGTCCCCAAAATGATGCAGAGGCGAAAGGGTGTCGTGGGCATAGTTTCAAAAATTCAAACGTGAAAACGCAGATAAACACGGACAAGAACAGCCGACAAATGGAATGCGATCCGCAACGTAGGGGCGGGTTTCGCCTCATCCTCTCTCATCCTTTCAAAACCTACCATCCCAACCCGCCCCGGCAGCCGAACACCTATGAAATGCGATCGCCCACATGTAGGGGCGGGTTTCGCCTCATCCTCTCTCATCCTTTCAAAACCTACCATCCCAACCCGCCCCGGCAGCCGAACACATATGAAATGCGATCGCCCACATGTAGGGGCGGGTTTCGCCTCATCCTCTCTCATCCTTTCAAAACCTACCATCCTAACCCGCCCCGGCAGCCGAACACATATGAAATGCGATCGCCACCCGTAGGGGCGGGTTTCGCCTCATCCTCTCTCATCCTTTCAAAACCTACCATCCCAACCCGCCCCGGCTTCTCCATTGTCACGCAAAGACGATGTCATGCAAAGACAACCGTACGATTGCCATAAACCAAAACACGATTTTGGAGATGCAAACGCACCGCTCGTGCCAGCACCATCCGTTCCAGGTCTTTGCCCTTGCGGATGAGGTCGCTGGTCTGGTCGCGGTGGCTGACACGCACCACATCCTGCTCAATGATGGGACCTTCGTCCAAATCCTGGGTGACATAGTGGGCGGTCGCGCCGATGATTTTCACGCCCCGCTCGTAGGCACGCTGGTAGGGGTTCGCTCCGGGAAAGGCAGGCAGGAAGGAATGGTGGATATTGATCGTGTTGGAAAACTGGCGGATGAAGTCGGGGGAAAGCACCTGCATGTACTTCGCCAGCACCACCAGGTCGATGTTGTAGTCCTTGAGCAACTGCAACTGCTTGGCTTCCTGCTCCGCCTTGATATCCGCAGACATGGGGATGTGGTGGAAGTCGATGCCAAACTGCTCGACAATGGGCTGAAGCTTGTCGTGGTTGCTGATGATCAGCGGGATTTCGGCGGCAAGCTCCCCCGCCCGTTGTCGCCAGATCAGGTCAAACAGGCAGTGGTCTTGCTTGCTGACCCAGACAGCGATGCGGGGCACGGTGTCGGAAAAGTGCAGTTGCCAGGAGGCGTTGAGGGGTTGGGCGATCGCCTGAAACGCCGCACCAATAATATCCCTCGGCAGGTTGAACCCCTCTAGCTGCCACTCAATCCGCGTCAGAAACAGCCCCGCCGAAAAATCGGTGTGCTGGTCGGCATGGATAATGTTGCCGCCGTTGGAGTAGATGAAGTTTGCCATCTTTGCCACCAGACCCGGTTGGTCGGGGCAGGAAATGAGCAAGGTTGCGGTGGGAGAGGTCATGGGTCATGACAATAATCAAGCGTCCTGTATTGTACTGCGATCGCCCCTCACTGCCACGTCACCCAATCCGGTCTTTCAAATCCTCATTAACACCTACAGTGCTTTTTAAGGATCACGTACGAAATAAAACCCGGAATTTTTGAAGAGAAGCGCGGCATTGCCGCGCTTCTCTTCAAAAATTCTGGGTTTTATTTCGTACATGCTCCTTAACAAAGGAGAAGCGATGGTACGGAGGCAATGATTTTGGGGTGGATGAGCAGCGCCCACCCACCCCAAAATCATTCCGTTTTGAAGCCGATCAAAAGCAGAAGCGGGGGGCGCTCCTGACGTTCAACCGCATCAGAAGAAGGTGAATCAGATGGGTTAGACCGCCGCTGGAACCAGCCCTGTAGCACTCAAGATGGCGTTGAGGATGGAGCTGATAATGGCGAGGGCGATCGCACCGATAATGGCGCTCCCAATTCCCCAACGGAGGCGGAAGCCTTCGACCAGCCACGCCGCTAAGCCAAACACGATAATGCTGCCGATGAGTGGGATGATGCCCAGGCTGAGGATAGCAGTCGCTCCACGGAACCAATTTGGAAAGATGTAGTACAACCCGTTGAATGCTCCGATAATTGCGCCACCAATTAGGGCAGCGATTGGGCTATCAATTTCTACGCCAGTCGGCAGTTTAGAAATGATAAATAAGCTAATAGCGATGACAACCACCGAGATTAAAAAGCCGATCATTGCACGTTCTCCTAGAGATGCATTTTGTCAAGTTTTGCTGGTGAGGGTAACCAGGCATTCATCAGTCTAATTGTCATTAAATCGTGAATAGCTGCTGGTTGAACCATTAAGTTTTTTAATCAGGAAAAATTCGTTAGAGATGGCGGCGATCGCAGGACAACGAACAGGGTCTCCTTAAGGCGAAGTTTCCGTATTGCCGAAGGAAGTTATATCATGGCGCATAGCTGAGGAGGAATATTACTCCGAAATTATATGTATTTCTCAACACATGGAAAAGGAAAGAGAGGGTGGGGCGATCGTCATCAGTTTACTTGTTTATCTGGGCATACTTCTGCCCTTAGATGAGGATTACGTACGAAGTAAAACCCGGAATTTTTGAAGAGAGGCGCGGCAATGCCGCGCTTCTCTTCAAAAATTCCGGGTTTTATTTTATTTTCGATCCTTAGTGGAATTTGGTTTAATCCTGGTATTTTACGGTGGCGCAGTCTGAGGGTTTCTCTACCTTTTTGTGACACTGGTTCTCTGCATCGTGCGCTGGAGTATTCGCATGTCAGGAAAGCATTTTTGTTGAATCAAGAACTTGCTCAAACGAATGTGCGTGTTGACGCCTATCAGAAGGCAGCAACGCAGATCGTAAACTTGGCATTTGGTTTACTGGCGACGGCAGCGTTAACGGTGATTGTCAGCTCGGTTGTGACATAGGACTGAGGGCGATCGCCCCTCACCCGCCAATTTCCGACATCACCCGATTGAGCGGCACTTCTTCCTCTGCCAGCCCATGCCCCCAGGGTTTGAACCAGATCGCCTCTTCAATTTTTTGCCGCAATTCAGCGATGCTGCATCCCTGGCGGAGTGGGGTGAGGACATCCAGTTCCTTGTCGCGCAGAAGGCAGAGGCGGAGGCGACCATCGGCGGTGAGGCGGGCGCGATCGCACCCCGCACAAAACGGCTGCGTCACCGGACTGATGAAGCCCAGCGACCCGATCGCCCCTGGCAGTTGATAGAGTCGCGCCTCCCCATCCAGGTGCCCATCGTTGAGCAATTGCGGCGCATCCAGTCCGTCCTGAATGACCGAGAGCAGTTCTGCTTCGCTCACGGTTTTTGCCTGCTGAAACTCTGCCACTTCCCCAAAGGGCATCATTTCAATGAACCGGATTTGCCAGGGAAAATCGTAGGTGAGCCGTGCCAGGTCGATCACATCCTGGCGATCGTTAAAGCCCCGCACCACCACCGCATTCAGCTTAATTTTTAGCCCCACCTCCTGGGCTGCCTTAATGCCATTCCACACCTCATCCAGATCGCCCCAACGGGTGACAGCCCGAAACTTGTCGGGGTCGAGGGTGTCGATGCTGATGTTGACCCGCTGCAACCCTGCCGCTGCCAGGGGCGCTGCCAGCTTGGGCAACAGCAAGCCATTGGTGGTCATCGCCAGGTCAGACACCCCAGCGGTTTGGGCGATGAAGCGCACCAGCTCGACGATGTTCTCCCTCAGCGTAGGTTCGCCGCCCGTTAGCCGGAATTTGTGGAAGCCCAGGCATTCAGCAAACAGCGGAATCAGTTGCCGCAGCTCGTCGTCCTGCACCAGCTCTGCCCGTGGGCGAAACACCATAGTTTCCGGCATACAGTAGACGCAGCGGAAGTTGCAGCGATCGGTGAGAGAGATGCGGAGATAGGAAATGTTGCGACCGTAGCGATCGAACGCCATAGCAAAAGGTAGGGAACGGCAAAGGGAAAGGGGAAGTCAGCGCTGGGTTTATGCATGACCTGTAGTCACGCCAACGCCATACGTTCATAGTAAAGATCCATGAGAGCTTCCTGCCGTATCGTCCTGGGAAACTTCCCCATTTTCTGCAAATCGACAGGATTGATGGCGTTTTACGCTGTTCTACAACTCGCCCTGCGGGTACCGAGCACGGAGCGCTCCACTGGGAAAAGTAGAGTTCCTTTAACGGACTGTTCAGGGACGCCGCGCTTCGGGCTATGGTTAGAACTGGTGAATGCAGGACGCTTCAACTATGCGTGTCGTTTGGTCTGACCCCTATGTTTGGTTGCATCTGACGGGGATTGCAACCGTGCCAATTTTGCTGATCCTTTGCTTTGTGGGGTTTGCTGTTGGCGATCCGATTTTGCCTGTGTGGCTGGAGTTTTTTCTGGTGGCAGCCTTTGGGGTTGCGCCAATTCTCTGGATGCAGTGGCAGCGACCGTTCTGCATTTTCAGTGTGGTTGCCTTGGCGCTGGCTCCCGCCAATATCAGCGACCCCCGACGGCGGATGTTGCGCTTTTTCCGCACGTCGCTGAATCAGGTGTTGGCGATCGCCGTCTCCGTCGCGCTGACCATCCTGCTGTGGCAGCTATACCGCTTCGCCCCGATCGCCGCTGATGTCGCCCCCTTCTCATCCCGCTGGCTAGGTTTAGGAATGGCGGCGATCGCCTTCTTCGGCGTCAACCTTTTCACCCAGGTTCCCGTCAGCGTGTTGCGGCTCCTGACCGTCAGCGACAAGCAACTGGCGGCTCAGGTTCCCTACCCTCCAGAGCGTATCCCCCTGGACTTTGTGCTGTTCGGCATTCGCCTCCGCCACATCCTGCCTGAACCCCCAGTGCGAACGCTGCCCACCCCTCCCGCACCCAGGTCAACCACCCCCACCGCCGCAACCCCTCCAGAGCCAGCCAGCGAACCCTCCGAGGAAGCGACTGAGCCGACACCCGCCGCAGAGACAACTCTGACAGCCGAGGAACCTGCGATCGCGCCCACTGCCGAAGTCGCCGAGGAACCCGCAACAGAACCGCTGGTGGAAGCGGCGGAAACGCCCGCCGAGGAAGTTTTGGTAGAAGTTAGGGATGAGCGATCGCCCGCCCCCTCTACAGAAGCATCCGAAGAAATGCAACCAGAGGCTGCTGAAGAATTCGTGGCTGAATCCTCTACTCAAACTGAATCTGAAAGTGAGTCAGAAGCAAGGCATTCAGACGAGAGCCAGGAAAACATGAACGAGCCAGCGACAGACTTGTCACCGGGGGTTTAGATCTTCGACTTCTTTCTTACTCAGCAAGACAACCTACCACGGCATAGAAGAAGTCGAAGATCTGGGCAGTCACCGGGGGTTTAGATCTTCGACTTCTTCTTCACTCAGCAAGACAACCTACCATGGCATAGAAGAAGTCGAAGATCTGGGCAGTTGCCGGGGCTTTAGATCTTCGACTTCTTCTGCACTCAGCGAGATGACCTGACACGGGCACAGAAGAAGTCGAAGATCTGGGGTGCTGCCGTCGGGGCTTAGATCTTCGACTTCTTGTTTACTCAGCAAGGCGACCTGACATCGACACAAAAGAAGTCGAAGATCTGGGGCAAGATCTGAGGAGTTGCCTAGACGAGAGTGACCTGGACGGGCTTAATTTCGTTGGTGCGATCGCACAATACCCGAGGACGAAAGAGCAGTCGAAACAGGATGCCCAGAGACTTGAATTCGCTGGGAGCACAGCGGTTTTTCCACTGTCCGGGGCGGCAGTAGAGTACCTCGACTAGCTTGCGCTCCTGGGGGATGGATAGGGGGGCAAAGCGCAGGCGCAGGGTGGGGATTTCGCCATCGGGCTTAACCCATTCCACATAGCCCTCAACCTCCAGGTTTTCATCCACCAGAGAGAGCGTGGCGGTGAGGTTTTGGGTGTGGCGGGCGAGGAGGGCGCGATCGCGCTGGGTCAGCACAACCTCTGCTCCCTCCTGGGACAGCATGGTGGTGTGTCCCCACAGTTCCAGCGGCTCCTCAGTAGCCGAGTTGTGGATGCGGAGGTGGGCGATGCGGCGCAGGGAAAACCATTCGAAGGTGCTGGGGCGGGGGGCATCCAGCAGTGCTAGCAGGGCGATACCCAGCATCAGCAGGTTGTAGGTGCTCCAGAGCCAGCCCAAGCCCAGCCCTTTGAGATGGGTGAGGGGTTGAGCCGCGGCATCGGCAATCAGGCATTGTCCCAGGTTGATCCACAGGCTGAGGGCGGTGATGGCGAAGACCATCAGCAAGGGCAGCGCCAGCGGAATGTTGAAGGTGAAGCGATCGCTCGCCGTTCCCTTGGGTGTCACCTTAAAGCCTCGACCAAAGGGGCGCAGCATCACCTGAATCACTGTCAGCGACAGGGGAAACGCCAGCACCAGGGCATAGACATCGGAGAGCAGGGCAGAGCGCGATCGATAGTTGAGCCAGGAGAAGGTGCTGAGTTGCACCAGGTAGTAGGGGACGAAGAAGTACAGCACTTCAGCGGTGGTCGCCTGGAGCGGAATCACACCCAGGAAGGCATACGCCAGGGGCATCAGCAGGAAACCGACTTTGGCGATGCTGCTAAACCAGTGCAACAGTCCCTCGAAGTACGCCAGCCGCTGCAAGGGGTTCAAGCCCTTAATGGTGAGGGGATTGGACTTGATGAAGAAGGATTGTAGCGTTCCCTGTGCCCAACGGATGCGCTGGAGGGCATGGGCAGAAATGGATTCTGCTGCCAAACCTGCGCTCAGCTTCTCGTTCAGGTAAATGAGCCGATAGCCTTTGGCGGTGAGTTCGATGCCCGTAAAGAAGTCTTCGCTGAGTGCGCCTGTCACAAAGCCGCCGATTTCTTCCAATGCCGATCGCCGCACCACAAAGGAAGTCCCGGCACAGACGACACCACCCGCGCCATCGCGAATCCGTTGAATCTGGCGGTAGAACACTTCCTCCTCAGGGGGCAGGTCGTCCTGCATTCCCAGGTTCCAGGCGATGGGGTCGGGGTTGTAGAAGGTCTGGGGTGTTTGCAGCAGTCCGATTTGAGGATCCTGGAAAAAGCCGACGGTGCGTTCCAAGAAGTTACGAGTCGGCACGAAGTCAGCATCAAAAACCACCATCAGTTCCCCCTTGGTTTGGGGAATGGCGTGGTTCAGATTGCCCGCTTTGGCGTGTTCGTTGGTGGGGCGGGTGAGGTATTCGCAGCCCAGGTCGGTGGCGAGTTGGCGGATTTCGGGGCGGCGGGTGTCGTCAAGCAAGTAGATGGTTTTGTGGGGGTAGTCCATCGCCTGACAGCCGATGATAGTGCGCTTCAGAATAAAGGCGGGTTCGTTGTAGGTGGGGATCAGGATATCCACCGGGGGGACGTAATGCCCGCTGACCACATCATCGGCAAGCTGATCCGCCTGCTTTTTGCGATCGCGCGATCGCAACAGCAGCACCAACTGAATCATGCCATTCACCAACAACAGCATCTCTAGGAAAAACAGCCCCAGGCTGAATACTCCATTCAGCGGCGTGTCCAGGTTGAGGGTAGAGAGCGATCGCCACAGCACATACCGCACCGTAAGAACGCTCAGGATACTAACGACAGCGATGCGTGACCAGGCGACAGGTTGAGGCGATACCCGCATGATTGCCAGCACCAGCACCATCAGGCTGACCGTCCACACCAGAAAATAATGTCCTACCAGCATGGGGGTTGCTGCCCACATCGGCGGGTTTTGTTGCAGGTTGTTCAGTTGTTGGAAGATGGCAGAAATGAAGCCGTTTCCCGCAAACCAGGCGGTGGCGATCGCCCCTGCAAAACCAACGATGCCGATCAGCAGCAGCGTAGCCAGGGGAGGACGAACGGAGACAGGTCGAAGTCGAAAGGAATGCGCAAGAGTCATGGTGGTATCTGGCTGGTTCTTCTGAATGGACAAGCAGCGGGTTGAGGAAGATTGCTGAGGATCATTCACCCAACACTGCAAGCAATACGAGCAACCATTGGAGGTAGATGTATAGCGCTATGCGCTCAGACAGTACCTGCGCCATTTCTCTAAAAACGCAAATCGATTTCTCCACATCCCTGGGTCTTAATTATTCTCCCTAGATAGTGTACGTACACTCGCAAGGTTGACCCCAGATCATGGAAAACTAAGGATAATGACCGAATGGCTTTTGTGCAAAATCCGCTGTTCGAGTGGGGATTGCCCCAAAGTTTTGGGGGAATGCTGGCTGGAGCAGTTTGAGATTTTTGTATCTCAAGACGGGATGGTACGGGCGGCAATGTCTACTGCCGCTGGAATGATCTCGTCGTAAGTGGTTGGTCTATATATTTTGTGGGTGCTAACGCGCCAGCCCATTATCGGAGGGAAGTGGGTTGCGAAAGAAGACGGTTTGGGCAATTCGCCCGTACCGTTTTCCTTTTCAGCTATCCCTCAAGGGTCTCTGGGGTCTTGCTGTGGCGTTGTCACCCAACCGATTTCAAACGGATTTCCAAATTGCACGTGATGCGTGGGTAACTGTTGCCCTTCTAGCCTGATATATGTGGAGTTTTTTCTTCCCCAGTGCGCGGGCATGGCTTCGCGCTCTCCGACTGGCACTCCCTGCCTATGTTGGAACCATCGCTCTGTGGTTTGGCTTCTGGTACCTCGCAACCATGAGCCTGGTGTCGATGGCGGTTGGTGCCAACTTGGGAGATATTTCGCGGCTGCTTGCCCTGGCGGGTTTGGCAATAACAGCGAGTGGGTTGTGGTGGAGCTTGCTCACTTTGCTCTATGGCGTTTTCTTGCGCTGGATTTGGCGCACGCCTCCGGCGTTTCTTACCCTACCCCGTCCCCTACGGCGGGCGGTTTATCATTTTTGGGTGGGGGTGGTGGCAACGCTTCCCCTGGCACTGATTCAAGTGGTGCAGTTGCTGTCTCGCACTGCTCCCCCAGAACTGACCCAGCGCACTATTTTGCAAACGGCGATCGCCGCTTTCCCCGATTTTGTCGTGCCCTACTTTTGGCTATGGTGGATTGCGGCTGCCTATGGGTATCACTGGTTTTTGGTGCCCCGTGGGCGATCGCAAGATGACCCCAGCGCCTCCCGCTCTGGCAATCGGTCGGTCGGTCGCTCTGCCAATTTCCCAAATTATGCGGCTGACGTGGAGTATGCCCTGGAGGAACTGCGCCGCGAACTGGAGCAGCGAGAGCAGGAGCCGACTGTCACTCCTTCCAATGGGACAGACAATGGGATAGACAATGGGATAGACAATGGGACAGGCAATGGAACAGATGAAGTGGCAGGCGATCCTCCTGCGGCTCAAGCTATCTCCACAGCGACCAGCGGTGGGTCGTCAAATATCAGAATGCTTGCGATGGTTGCCATTAGCCTGGTGCTGGGCTTGGGGGTACTATTCCTGGTGGCAACGGTGTTGCTCTTACCCTTTCCAGATGTCAACCTGCCCTTACCGGGATTACCCCGTTATGCCACGGCAACCATTGTCAGTGTTGGGGATGGCGATACGCTCCGGGCAGACATGACAGGTCGCCGTCTCACCATCCGGCTTGCCTGCATCGATGCCCCCGAAAGTGCCCAACCGGGTGGTACAGAAGCAACTGCCTATCTACGCCAATTGCTGATTCCGGGGAAACTGGTTGGGGTGCGCCAGGTGGATGTGGATATTTATGGACGCACCGTGGCAGAACTGTACCGAAACGGAGAATCGGTCAATGTGTTGATGGTGCGCGAGGGTCATGCCGTGGTTTACCCCCGTTATCTGGACGGTTGCCCCGGTTCGCGCGAGGCTTTGCTGGCAGCAGCAGCCCAGGCGAAAGCCGCACGGCGCAACTTCTGGAGCCAGCCCAATCCAGAAATGCCATGGGAATGGCGCAGACGCCGTCGCCGTCGTACAACCATCCCTTCTGGATCGGCTCAAGATAGGGCAGCCGTCACGGGAACCGAGGAGCGGCGGGTGCTAATGGGCTGATAGAGGGTGTCTCGCTGCTGGGCGGGGCGTCCCAGGTCGTGGATTGCTGCTACCAGGTCGGCTGCGGTTTGGCAGGTGCCCCCCTGCGCCCCCGCCATGCTGGTGATATGCTCCTCCATCAACGTGCCGCCAATGTCGTTGCAGCCCCAGGTGAGGGCGGTCTTTGCGCCTTCCAGTCCCAGCTTCACCCAACTGGGCTGGTGGTTGGGGATCCATTTGCCGAGGAAGAGACGGGCAACGGCGGTGAGCAAAAGGCTATCGGGGAGGCTGGGCTGATCCCGCCCTACCCGTCGCCGCAGGGGTTTGGGGGCATCCTGTCCCACAAAGGGCAGGAGAATGAATTCGGTGATGTGGGCGGGGTAATGGTTGTCGAGGGCGGTGCGTTGGAGCGATCGCAACTTCTCCAAATGGGCGATCTGCTGTTTCTTCGACTCGATATGCCCCGACAGCATCGTACTGGTGGTGGGCAAGCCCAGGCGGTGCGCCGTCTCCACAATTTCCAGCCATTGAGCGGTGTTGATCTTTTCGGGGCAGAGGATCTGGCGCACGCGATCGTCCAGCACTTCGGCGGCGGTTCCCGGCAGGGAGCCAACCCCAGCATCCTGCAACGCGGCGATCACTTCTGCAAAGCTCAGCCCATCCTCGCGGGCGATGAACTGCACCTCTTGCGGCGAGAAGGCATGGAGATGCAGCTCCGGGAAGACCTCTTTAATCTGCTCAACCAGTTGGCTGTAGAAGCCGAGGGAGGTACCGTTAAACTTGGCTTCAGGGTTCAAGCCCCCCTGCATACAAATTTCCGTTGCGCCCAGTTGCACGGCTTCGGTGGCTTTTTCCAGCATGGTGGCATCTTCGATCCAGTAGGCTCCATCCTGCCCCGCATCCCGGCGAAAGGCGCAGAAGCTACAGTGTTGCTCGCAGATGTTGGTGTAGTTGATGTTGCGGTTGATCACATAGGTCACGGTGTCGCCAACCTGCTGCTGGCGCAGGCGATCGGCAGCGTCCTGGATAGCGGCGATCGCCCCCGCTTCCGTCTGCTGCAACAACAGAACGCCCTCCGCCTCCGTCAGGTCGCCCCCTGCCAGTGCCTTTTCTAGAATCGGCTCAACCCGTTCCACCATGCCTTATCCTCAAAATCTACCTGTTTTATTGTGACAAGCTTTTGGAAGGGGAACCACCAAGACACGAAGACACCAAGGAATGCAAAGGCTTTCGGCAAATCTAAAATCCAAAATCTGAAATCTAAAATCTAAAATTGTCTCGCTCAGTTCAGGATGTGTTAGTGGTATAGAAGTACTGATTTTTGGATGTGTGGGCACCGCCACACATCCAAAAATCAGTACCCTTTAAGGATTAACCAGGATGTTTCTCGGAGAGAGAGGATGGCGCGATTTTTGCATGTGGCGGATGTGCATTTGGGGTTTGATCGGTATGACAACAAGCACCGCACCGCAGACTTTTTCTATGCGTTTCAGGATGCATTGGAGCGGTATGCGATCTCCGATCCGGTCGATTTTGTGCTGATTGTGGGGGATTTATTTGAGCATCGCAACATTCAGCCAAATATCCTCAACCAGGCGCAGATTTGCTTGCAACTGCTCAAGGATGCGGGGATTCCGGTGCTGGCGATCGAGGGGAATCATGATAATCGCCCCTATGGCACGAAGACGAGTTGGTTGCGGTATCTGGCGGATTGGCGCTTGCTGAAACTGCTGGAGCCGGGGGATGTTGGTGCCGGGGAGCCGTACTATTTCCCGTGGGATGACGAGGAGAAGCGGGGCGGTTACATCGACCTGGACTGTGGGGTGCGGGTGCTGGGGTCGGCGTGGTATGGGGCGATGGCTCCCCAGGCGATCGCCCAAACGGCTGAAGCCATCCGGGCGCTACCGCCCGGTCCCGGCTCTACAGTCATGATGTTTCATCACGGGCTGGAGGGGCAGATCGCCCGCTACCAGGGAGCGCTGCGCTACAAAGACCTGGAGCCATTGAAGGAGGCGGGGGTCGATTACCTGGCGCTGGGGCATATCCACAAAAACTACACCTACGGCGACTGGATTTTTAACCCCGGCTCCATTGAGGCGAACAGCGTGGAAGAGGTCGATTTCGACCGGGGCGTGTATGTCGTTGAGATAGATGGATCGACGATTCACGCGGAGTTGAAGTCAGACTACACCCAGCGCCCGGTGGTGCGGCTGCGGTGCAAGGTGACGGAGAGCGACGAAGCCGAGCAGGTGATGGAGACAGCGCGATCGGTTATCCAGTCGGCGATCGAACGCAAGGTGGTGCGTCCAGAGGAGGAGCCAATTGTAGAACTGCGGATCGGCGGTTATCTCGGCTTCAATCGGCTAGATCTGGATGTGCGCCAGCTTCAGGCGGAGTTGCAGGAACTCAGCCATGCCCTGATCTTTTTGCTGAAGTTTGAGGCAGAGCAGCGGGAGTATGGCTCCCAGGTGGTAGAGGGGAGCGATCGCCAAACCATTGAGCGCGAAGTTTTCCTCGACTTGATCGCCGCCAACGCCACCTATCGCAGGCGATCGGACGACATCGCCCAGGGGTTGATGGATCTGAAAGATATGCAGTTGAGCGATCGCCCCGAAACAGAACTTTACACCTTCGTTGAAACCCTGCTCACAAGCGAGACAACCGCCACAGACGAGGATGAGGCGGAGGAGCCAGAGGATGCTGAAGTCGAAGCCTGATGGCTTGGCAGTCATCAAGGTTTCAGAAATTGCAACCCACCGATCAATGGCAGAACGGAGTGACAGACTGAGACTATCGAAATCGATCGCCGATTCCCGAACCCATCCAACTCGCTAACGGCGCGTCGATTCATTCCTATTCAGCCTTGAGGATTTTGTTATGAAATGGATGCGTTCCCTACCTGTTAAGCCCCCGAAAGCGGCGCTTGTCTGGGTTCCACTGGTCATAGGTTGTATGAGTTTAGTTGCCCTACCCCCAGCGATCGCCCAAGAAATTATGCGTACCCTCACCGTCACTGGAGAAGCCACCGAATCCATCCAGACGACCCTTGCCCGCGTCCACCTGGGCGTTGAAGTGCAAGCAGGCTCCGCCGAAGCCGCCCAGGAAGAAGCCGCACGCCGCTCCAATGCCGTCGTGGACTTCCTGCGTTCCCAAAACGTAGATAAGCTCGAAACTACAGGTATTTCCCTCAACCCCATCTACGACTACAGCAACGATCGCCAGCGCATCACAGGCTACACCGCCACCAACACCGTGAGCTTCCAACTCCCCACCGAAGAAGCCGGAGCCATTCTGGATGAAGCCGTCCAGGCTGGAGCCACCCGGATCAACGGCGTGAGCTTTGTCGCAACCGATGAGGCGATCGCCGCCGCCCGCCAACAAGCCCTACGCGACGCCACCGAAGACGCCCAGGAAGAAGCGGGTGTCGTCCTCTCCGCCCTGGGACTGCGGCAACAGGAAATCGTCAGCATCCAGATTGACCAGGCCCCCATGCCCCAACCCATGCCCTACTTCCAGGGAGCCGACATGCTCGAATCCCGTGCCGCTGCCGCCCCCAGCCCCGTGATTGGCGGCGAACAGGACGTACAGGCACGCGTTACCCTCCAGATTCGGTACTAGACACAATCCCTTGCAACGGCGGCGGGTTTGCCCTCACCCTAAATCCCTCACCCAACGGGAGAGGAACTTTGAATCTCGGTCTTCGCTCTGAATCAGGGCGAAAGCGCATGGCATCAACCGGATGAGCCCCACCGATGCGAAGCGGCTGAACGCCACCCCGGCAAAGCCCCTTTGCCGAGGGGGTCTGGGGGACGGGCGAGCGTCCTCCAGCCGGGGGGGTTGGGGGGCGGCGCGCCCCCAAGCCAGGTTTCGATCGCTCATCCCAAACTTTCGCCTACCAAGCCTTAACCGTTTCACCGTGCAAGGTGGCGATGAAAGCCGATCGCAACACTTCTTTACAGGGTGTATTCAGCCAAATTGACCAAATAGGGGCAATTCTTTAGTCAAAGTGACGCGCGATCGCCCCAATCTCTCTAGAGCATCCCGCGAGTCTCCCCCTGTGCTGTAAAGTAGCGATATGTACGACAAAGACGACACTTCTGTACTGGAAACACAACTCGACGAAAATCCACTGGACTCGTTGGACAGCCCAGACGCCGAGCCGGAAGCGCCCCGTCCCGATCCAGAGGAAATGTTGCCATTGCTGCGATCGCCCGACAACCAGCAACGGATGTTGGCGACCCGTGCTTTCTGCGAATTGGAAGATCCCCGCGCCATCCCCGATTTGATTGCGTTGCTAAAAGATTCCTGTCCTCTGATTCGAGTGAGCGCTGCCTATGGTTTGGGGCGAAACCCCGCCGAGCCAGCCGTCGAGCCACTCATCCAACAGCTTCAGCAGGACTGGAACGGTTATGTCCGCAAAGGTTTGGTGTGGGCATTGGGAAATTGTCGCGATCGCCGCACCGTCCAGCCCTTACTCCATACCCTGAGAACCGATATTCCTGCCGTGCGTCTGTGGGCAGCCAGTGCCCTCGCCCAAATGTCGAGTGTCGGCTACGACGCGATTATCGCCGCCGTCCCCGCATTGATTGAAGGCTTGCGCCGCGATCCGGTTGCCGCCGTCCGTAGCAACTGCGCCTGGACGGTCGGACAGCTCTGCCGGGATCTGCCTTCTAACGTGGTGTATGCCACAGCCGTCGATGCCCTGATTGAATCCTTCGCCGAAGACGACGACCTGGGGGTACGCGAAGATGCCCGCCTCGCTGTGCTCAAAGTCGGCGATACCCGTGGATTGCAACTCATCGAAGAAATCGAGCGTGATGGGTTGATTTAATCCCGTTCCCTCCTGATGTTCTTCCAGACTTCTCGAAAATTGAAATTTGTTTCGACCAAACTTTTTCGAGAAAAAATCGTCTATCTACCTGAAGCCATCCACTGTTAGGGGTTAACCATTCAGGTTTGCATCCTCCAGACATCCTGCCTCGGCACTGCCGTTTACCAGGATTTCAGCCCTCCTTCCGCTGCAATGTAAAACCAGTAACGAGGGTTGCAGCGGGTATGACCCCTGTGGGCTGTCAGAAATGAGTAGGAGTCATCCTGTTGTTTTGATTGGACATGGGGCAAAGCCTCCTGCCCCGTGTTGGCAAACTTATGTATTGACGAGAACTTTTGGAACGATGAAACGTAACGCTTTTCTTTCGCGTCCCCTGCTCCTTAGCCTGGGCGTTGTGCTGGGGGCGATCGCCCCGACCCTGTTCGCTGCTCATACCTTCGCTTCCAACACCTTTGCCATTAATAGTGCCGCAAGCCCCATTACCGAAAGCGCCAGTGCCGCAAGCCCCAGTGCCGAAAGCCCCATTACCGAAAGCGCCAGTGTTGAAAGTAAACAGCAGGACGCTGGGGTGCGGGTCGAGTTGGAACGCAACCAACTGCACCTGATCGCCTATGGCGAGACGATGACCCTCACCCCCGATGACTTCGAGGTGCGAGTGCTGGACGCCGTTGACTGTGCCCTCCTGCGCCTGGAGCCAGAGCAACGGATGCAAGGGCAAATGTTCTTTGAAACCGTTGCCGTTGATCCTCAGACCGGTAATGTTGCCGTCGGTGTTTTGTTAGATGAATGTGTAGGAACTCAGGTGAGTGCGGTGTTTGTCCTCGACCCACAACCAGGAGCCTATACCCTTTACCGGGTTTCGGTTCCGGGCGATCGCGCCCTCCCCGACGAATTCTCCACCTTCCCCCTCGACAGCATTCTCAACCTTGGCTACTTTGGCAACCAACTCCTGATCCAACAGGGCGATGCCAGCGGAACCACGTCCTTGCTTGTCTTTTCGGTGGATGAGCATCCTGCCGGGAGCTATCGGGGCTGCGTTGTGACCGAATTTGTTGAAGGCAACGATCCCTGTCCCCCCGAGGATGCTGTTATCCCTCCCTTTCATCGCAGTCGATAACGAGTGCTGATTTCAGACGAAGCAGCAATTCGCATTTTGAAATCACGCCTGAAAAAGCTCGCCGTCGGTGAGCTTTTTTCAGCCAAACGTTCGCTCCCGTCGGGGACGAACGTTCGGCTTTCAAGCCGATAATGAGAATTGCGGCAGACGAAGCCTCAATGTGGGCAAGATGGGTTTCTCTGTCTATGCTTTGGAAGAGTAAGGCTCTCTCCAAATTCGTCATAACAAAATCGCCATAAAAAGGCTGAGAAAGGCTGAAAAAGGCTGAAAAAGGCTGAGATTTTTAACCATGCACGGGTTTTGGAGAGGCATTAAGCAGGAGCAGAAGCGATAGGTATGCGTCGATTTCGACTGTGGCTGCTGATTCTTTCGAGCGTCGTAATAGTGACCGGATGGGGCTATCGCTCGGCGCTGTTTCCCTCACCCCTGGCGATTTCTCAGACCATTCCCACGGAGGTTGCCGCACGGTTGGTCGTGGATGGCGATCGCCTCCTCTCCCATGTCGAAGCCCTGGCATTTCGGCGCTTTGATGCACCAGAGCGCGATCGCACCCGCCGCTACCTGGGGCAAGCCTTGGAACGCGATGGCTGGCTGGTTACGGAGCAACTCTTCACGGAAGGGAACAACGTGATCGCCACCCATCCCGGCACCGATCCTGAGGCGGAAACCGTGATCTTAGCTGCCCACTATGACACGGTGGCGCGATCGCCCGGAGCCGACGACAACGCCACCGGAATTGCCACCCTCCTCGAAGCCGCCCACCTGTTTGCGCCCCTGGAGACCCCCCGCACCCTGCAACTGGTCTTTTTTGACCAGGAAGAAACGGGGTTGCTGGGCAGCACCGCCTTTGCCGAAACCGTTGCCCCATCGCCCGTCAGTGTGGCGATCATTCTGGATATGGTGGGCTATGCCTGCCACGAGCCGGGTTGTCAGGGTTATCCCAGCGGGTTGCCCATCGAGCCACCGAGCGATCGCGGCAATTTCCTCGCCGCCATTGGGGATCAACCCCACAGCTTCCTGCTCACCCCCTTTCGCACCCAAAGCGACCCGGCTCTGCCCCCGGTCTTTACCCTGGCAGTGCCCCAACTGGGTTCCCTCACCCCCGACCTGCTCCGCAGCGACCATGCTCCTTTCTGGGAGCGGGGCATTGGAGCCGTGTTGCTCACCGACACCGCCAACTTCCGCAATCCCCATTACCACCAACCCAGCGACACCCTTGAAAACCTCGACCCAGTGTTCTTTCAAGGCTCTGCCCAGATTATTCTCAATGCTGTCTATCAGCTCTTACACGGGGAATAGGTCCATTTTCTATCTCATTTTCTATCTATAGAGAGAACGGGATCAAAGCCAGCTTTACCCTCCACAGATTTCTCACCTCTGGTGTATGGTGAAGAATAAGTTTGTGATGCGCAGGAAACGGTCAGGCTACTCTGCCAGTCGCCCCGTTGTCCTCCCATCCTCACCACCGCATAGTCTTCACATCTCATCTTTCACATCTCATCTATAGAGCATCATGGTTCAACCGCAGGATTCAACAGGGCTGAGTCAGGTTCGAGCGACACTCAAGCGCAGTCTGTTGCTCGGCATTAGCTGGATCATCGCCACAGTGCTTAGTTTTGGAGGGATGCCCGCCGCCCTCGCGACGGGCGTGTACGACATTCCCATGATTTCCGCCGATGACCCCATGTGGGTAACTGACCAGGGCAACGTGCTGAGCCGCATTAATCGGAGCAACATTGCTAGCGCGTTGGAGAATCTGGCAGAAGCCACGGGCAATGGCGTACATTTTGTAACCATTCGTCGCCTTGACTATGGTGAAACCGTTGAAAGCTTTGCCAATGCTTTGTTTGAGAAATGGTTCCCCGATGCCGAAGAGCAGCGCAACCAAACCATTTTAGTGTTGGATACGGTTACCAATAACGCGGCTATTCGTCGGGGGGATGCTCTGGAATCCTTGCTGCCAGCGGAAACTGCCAGTAGCGTGGCGCAAGATACCCTGATGGTGCCCCTGCGGGCTGGCGATCGCTACAACCAGGCATTCCTCGACGCCAGCGATCGCCTCGTTGCTCTCCTCTCTGGAGAGCCAGATCCCGGCGCGCCCGAAGAGCAAACCATCGCTCAGATTGACGGCACCTTCGCTACCCCCGAAGAAACGGAGGAGAGCAATGCCACGATTTGGGTCATTGGGCTATTGTTGGCGGCGACCGTCATTCCAATGGCAACCTATTACCTTTACCTAGCTATTCAGTCTTAAGACGGTGGGCATGGTCAAAACCACTGTCTTGCTATAGACATTTCCCAATGGCGATCGCTCCCTGATTCAACTTGACTACATCTGTAAGTTGCGCAAGACTACTGATAAGAGTTAATAAGAGTCTACGCTCCTACTTCCGTAAATTTTTTTTGCGGTATTGGTCGAAGATTACTGGGATGCTTACATTAGTTCACAAGCCCTAACGGATATTACGCGAACTTAATTTTGTGGCGTAACACTTTGTGACGTAGCACTCTGTGACATAGATCTATCACATAGAACTCTATTGCATAGAGCCATGCCGCATGCAGTACGGACGGGTCGTTTCCTGAGAAAAGGTTCTGAGTATAAAGTGGTTGATTTGGAGTTGGGTGGTTAGCGCAACACTATGGAAACCTTAGAATTCATTATTTATCCAGATGGTCGGGTGCAGGAAAAAGTGACGGGAATCATTGGTTCCTCCTGTGCCGAAGTGACGGCTGCCATTGAGGAGCAGCTCGGTGAAGTTTTAACGCAGAAGCCAACCTCTGAGTATTTTGCGCAGCCCATCACCCAAGAGGCAACGACACAAGTTCAGTCTTCTTTCAGCGAGTGGTAGTTCCTTCAAAGCAACAATTTCATCGCAAGTTTTCTCTGCAAATTTTTGTGTAAACCTACTTTTTGATTCAGTTAGTGAAAAACTATGTCGCACTTTAGCCAGATCAAAACGCAAATTCGTGACCTGACTTGCCTCCAGGCCGCCCTGAGTGATATTGGAACCGAGTGGAAAGCTGGTCCCCAACCCATTCGAGGCTACCAGGGCAAAACCCACAACGCTGAAGTCGTAATTGAGCAAGATAACGGCTACGACATCGGTTTTAGCTGGGATGGCAAAGAGTATTCCCTGGTCGCAGATCTCCAATATTGGAAGCAACCGCTCACTGTTGAAGGTTTCTTGAACCGGGTGAACCAGCGCTATGCTTACCACACCGTAGTAAAGCAGACGGCTAACCAGGGTTTCCAGGTATCCGAGGAAGAGCGTCAAGCCGATGGTTCTATCCGTTTGGTGCTGCAACGCTGGAACGGTTAATCCAATCATGTTTGTAGGAAGGTCAGCGACCTGCTGACCTTCTTTGTTGTATTTGTGCGAGGTTTAGATGATGGATGATATCTCAGCCCGCGAGTTTTCTGCCGAAGGGCAACTCAACCATCCCGCAACTGATGCAAACCCCGGCACGCCTTCAGGGTTTGAGCCGGAGTTAGGCGGTGCATTACGCAATGCCGATGAGCGCACCGGACTGGAACCCGAATTGGGTGGAGGCGATCGCCAAAAAGGCGTTTACGTAGACGAAATTACCTGCATCGGTTGCAAGCACTGTGCCCATGTGGCTCGCAACACCTTCTACATCGAGCCAGACTACGGGCGATCGCGCGTCATCCGCCAAGATGGCGACCCCGAAGAGATGATCCAGGAAGCGATCGACACCTGCCCCGTCGATTGCATCCACTGGGTAGACTACACCGAACTGCGCCAGCTCGAATCCGAGCGTAAGTATCAGGTGATGCCCACCGTGGGCTTTCCGATTGATCGCTCCCAACTCGCCGCTGCCAATCGTCGCAGCCGAGAGGCGAAGAAGCGCGACGGTAAGGGATAAATTCCTGTCTACTCTTTCTCTCCGTGCCCTCTGTGCCTCTGTGGTTCACTCCCCTACCAAAAGTTCAGCGGGTCAATATCCAGCGTCAAACTTACTTGCTTGGGGCAGTGCGATCGCACCAACTCCTCCCAATCCACCGCATGGGGAGCTATTTCTAGCGGGAATTTCAGCAAAATTTGCCAGCGGAAACGACGCGCCACACGGGCGATCGCCGCTGGAGCCGGACCCAACACCTGCCACGCTTCATAGGCGCGTAACTGATCGGCGATCGCCGTTGCTGTTCTCCGGACCGCTTCCGCATCGGGACTGCTTAGCCGAATTAGCACCAGCCGACAGTAGGGAGGATAGCTCCCCAGTTGTCGCTGGTGCAACTCTTCGTGGGCAAAGCGATCGTATTGTTGTCGTTTTACCGCCTGTACGACGGCATGGGCAGGGGAATAGGTCTGCAACACCACGCGCCCCGGCTCATCGCCCCGTCCGGCACGCCCCGCCACCTGCAACAACACTTGAAACGCCCGTTCTCCCGCACGATAGTCCGACAGGTGCAATAACCCATCTGCGGCAATAACGCCTACCAGGGTCACCTGGGGGAGGTCAATGCCTTTTGTTAGCATTTGCGTCCCTACCAATAATTCTGCATCACCCTGGGCGAAGCGCTGCAATAGCGCTCGGTGTGCCCCTTTCGTACGGGTGGTGTCGCTGTCGAAGCGAATGCAGCGCAGGTCGGGGAAGTGCCGCTCCACTTCTTCTACAACCCGCTGGGTTCCGCTGCCGAAGGGCTTGAGGTAGGGCGACTGGCAGGTGGGGCAGAGCTTGGGCACCGTCTCGGCATGACCGCAGTAGTGGCAGCGCAGCATCGGCGTGGCATCGGCGGTGGGCTGGTGGTAGGTCAGGGAAATATCGCAGTGGGGGCAATCAACCGCCTCTCCGCAAGCGCGACAGGAGACAAAGCTGCTGTGCCCCCGGCGATGGATGAACAGAAGCCCCTGCTGGCGGCGATCGCGCAATTCCGTGAGCGCATCCTGGAGCGATCGGCTAAAAATGGAGCGATTGCCCTGGCGAAACTCTTCCCGCATATCCACCACCTGGATGGGCGGTTGCGGTCGTGCATGAACCCGCTGGGGCAGGCTGAGATAGAGGGTGTTGCTTGGCTCGGAATCGGCAGATTGGGCATTGTGCCAGCTTTCTAGAGCAGGCGTGGCAGAACCCAGCAAGAGCGGGCAGTCGGTGATCTGGGCACGCCACTGGGCAACGGTACGGGCATGGTAGCAGGGGGCAGGCTGATCCTGCTTGAAGCTGCCGTCATGTTCCTCATCCAGCACGATCAAGCCCAAATTATGCAGCGGTGCAAAGATTGCCGAGCGGGTGCCAATCACCACAAACGGTTGCGGCGTCAGCATTTGCCGCCAGGTGTCGTAGCGTTCGCCTTCCGATAGGGCACTGTGATAGACCAGGACGCGATCGCCAAACCGTGCCCGCACCCGATCCGTAAGCTGCGGCGTTAGACCAATTTCGGGCACCAGCACCAGAGCCGATTTGCCTTCCTGGAGCAGGGGAGCGATCGCCTGCAAATACACCTCGGTCTTACCCGATCCGGTGACTCCGTGGAGCAGGAGGGTTTGGTAATGGCGGAGAGGAGCGATCGCCTCCAATACCTTTGCCTGGTCGGGAGTGAGTGCCTGGGGTTGGTCTGCCGTTGCATGGGTCATCTCCCGCCGCAACACTTCCCGGCGGTGAATCGTCACGCTGCCTTTCTTCTCCAACCCCTGCACCACAGAAGAACTGGTGTGGCAGAGTTGCAGCAAATCCTGGAGCCACAGTTCGCCGCCCTGCCGCCGCAATACGTCCAGTACTTCCCGCTGGCGGGGGCTGAGGTCATTCAGGGGGGGCGCACCCGTCAGCGTGACCGCCTGCCGCTGCTTGGGGCGCACCGCTTTGGGCGGTTCCAGATAGCTCTCGACCCAGCCGCCCTGCAGCAGTTCCCGCAAACCCTGATTGGCCCGAGGGCTTTGGCGCTTGAGGTAGGTCCAGGTGTAATCGGCGGTGGCACTCTGGCGCAGCACTGCCAGAAGCTTTTGGGCACCCGTGCTGAGGGTGTCTTCTGGGGTAGAAGGGGCGGAGTCACAGAGGCGGATGCGGCGCTGCGATCGCCGCAACAACCCGGGTGGCAATGCCGTCCGCACTACCTGCATCAGTGGTGTGCAATATTCCGTCGCCACTCGCTGCAACAAATCCCAATAACCGGGTGGGAAGAAGCCACGCCCCACGACCGCCTCCACAGGGCGCACATCTTCCGCAGACAAATCTTCGGGCAGGCGTGTCAGCCGCCGCACAGCCAGCGCTCCCATTTGCTGCGCCCCAAAGGGCACGCTCAGGATGTCCCCTGGTTCTACAGTCATGCCATCGGGAATTCTATAGGTATAAGCCTCGGTGGCATTGGGGCAATCTACCAGCGCTTCCACCCAACGAAAATCCGTAGCGGCGGGGTAGGGCGATCGCCGCTCTGCGACTCCGGGCAAATCTGGGGCGTGGGCAGAAGAATCTGACAAAAGCATAGGTAGAAGAAAGAGTGCAGAGCACAGGCTGCCTTTCCCCTCAGTCTAAAGCACGGGCTTACCCCCGTCAGGATCGGCAAACCCCGAACAATTGTTCTCAATCCCTGGAGCTCAATCAGAAAATAGAGAACCCATTTGGGGAACGCGGGTGCGGCTTAGCCGCACCCGCGTTCCCCAAATGGGTTCCATATTCGCTTGGAGCACTCCTTCCTATAGAACGGCAGCTAGAACGGCAGCGAATCAGACTTTAAACATAGCTTGCCTTTAAAGATGCGATCGCAACCCTTAAGCCTCAAGGGTTTCCAGGGTTTTCCACAAGATAGTTTGAAATTTCAACCGCCCATCAATTCACAACTTTTCCACTTAGCTGGAGATAAGAAGACCTGATCAACGGTCGTTTGGAAGCCGAGAATACCTGATCAAACTGCCGCCGCTCCTCAGCTAAAAGAGATATTTTTGAACGGGAGAGATCGCCAGGAGAAAGGAAAGCGATCGCCAATTCCCGAATTTATCCCGCTGGCGATCCATTCCTGGTTTTAAAGTCGATATGCCCCAGCGAGATCGATGGCATTTAAAAATGAAGGTTAAGGAATGTAGCGCAAACTTGCATTTCTAGATCACTGTAGTAAAGTCAACGGCATCGGGGCATTATCTTGATACCTGACCTGTTGATCCTTTCTACTCAAAGTGGTTTTTAATCCGAGGCGAAGGTAAAGAGATCTCCCGAAATTGATCATTAGATGGGGGCACCATTTCTACCCAGGATTCCTCAGACCTCAAAAAAATGGATCGCTCTTCCAAAAAATTGTGATTTATTCCTTTTAATTATTTGCCAAAACGGAAGAAGCATTCTATAAAGTATTTGGTAATTCCGCTCAAAATCTTGGGATATAAGTCAGATCACCGCTCGTTATAAATTTTCTGGGGCGCATCTCTAAGTCAAACGGACCCATCCTCCCTCTTGATCTCTGTCCTCATTTGGTCGATTCGATCGCACTGCAAACTTTATTTTTATAGGAAGACATTCCGTTATGTCAGCACGCCTTCATTTAAACGTGGACTCACCAACCCGAGTTGATCGCCCGAACCCTTTCTCCGCCTCGAATGTAGAGATTCATCCTGTAGCGGATTATTTCTCCACAGCCGATGTGGATACCCAAGAGGCGACAGGGGAGGATAACTCTGCAGAGAAAACTGAGCTAGATGACGCCGATCAATTCGATGAGACTCAATTTTCTACGGACGAAAATTTTTCGGATCAGGAGTCGGATCTGGCGCGGGAGATGATTGAAGATCTGGTGTCTGACTATGCGCCGGGTTATAGCAAAACGGCTTCCGATGATGCAGTCGGTGCCTTCTTTAAAGAGATGGCACGCTATCCCCTACTTCGTCCCGGAGAAGAAATTGAACTGGCGCGGCAAGTGAAGTTTTTAGTAGAAGTTGAAGAGCTGCGCGATCGCCTGCGCGATGAATTGAGCCGCACACCTGGGCGGGCAGACCTGGCAAAAGCCCTGGAAATGACCGAGCGCCAGTTCGATCAGAAACTCCACCGCAGCCGCACCGCCAAGCGCAAGATGATTCGCTCCAATCTGCGCCTGGTGGTGTCGATTGCGAAGCGTTACCTCAACCGGGGTGTGCCCTTCCTGGATCTGATTCAAGAGGGCGCATTGGGTCTAAATCGGGCTACAGAAAAGTTTGATCCAGACAAGGGCTACAAGTTTTCGACCTATGCGTACTGGTGGATTCGTCAGGGCATTACCCGGACGATCGCTAATGATGCCCGCACCATTCGTCTGCCCATTCATATTGTTGAAAAGCTGAATAAGCTGAAGAAGGCGCATCGGGAACTGCGGCGAGAACTAAACCGCAACCCGACGGAAGCGGAACTGGCAAAGGCACTCAATATGCCGCTGGATCAGCTCCGCAATCTGCAACAGGTGCGGCGGCGATCGCTCTCCCTCAACCACCGGGTGGGCAAGGGCGAAGACACGGAGCTGATGGAGCTGCTGGAAGATGGCAACACCCAGTCGCCCGAAGCGAAGATGAATGAAGCGATGCTGCGCCAGGAAATCTACACCATCCTGAGCGATGTGCTGACGGAGCGGGAGAAGGAAATCATCTCCATGCGCTACGGCTTGCTCACGGGCGAGACCCTCACCCTGGAGGAAGTGGGTGGGCTGTTCAACCTATCGCGGGAGCGGGTGCGCCAGATTCAGACCAAAGCGATGCGGAAACTACGCCGTCCCCAGGTTGCGGCTCGGCTCAAGGGCTGGCTCCATTAAGGTGCTTTAAGCCAATGAAAACCCATGATTGGACAGCAAGGTGCGGCTTAGCCGCACCTTGCTGTCCAATCATGAGTTTTTCTTACCCAACGGTGGTGTCGAGGCAGAAGCGGCGGCAGGTGGTGACGCCGGAATCTTCGCAGCCGTTGAGGGGGCAGTCGGAGGTGGCGCAGAGGGTGCAGTCGGAGCGGGTTTGCAATGCCAGCTCGCGGGCAGTATAAAGGCTGATGCCCTGGCTGATAAAGGCGCGGGCTTCCATGTCGGTCACTTCATCGCAGATCAACAGCGCATGGGTGATGCCCAATTGTGTCCGTGCCAGGTTGATGCGATCGAGGGTTTTGCGGAAGCTGCGGTGAGATGCCTTGATTTCAATTAGTACCTTTTCTTCCTGGCTGGTGAAGCTGATGGGTTTGTCTTGAGCGAAAAAGTCTTTGTATTGCAGGTCGAGGGTGCCATCGGTGTAGCTGACGACGCGAATGGTGCGGAGGAAGGGGACGGAGAAGTTCCCTGACTCATCCGGCGCATACCACCAGGAGCGGTGCCATGCCTCCTTGGGAAGATGCAGGATGGCATTAACCTGCTCGGTAGGAAAGCCCGATTCTTCGAGGATGGCGATCGCCTGCGACATCGACAGGTGTTTTCCTAAGCTATAGGTTTCCGATTCGCATCGGGTGAGCATCAGGTATTCCCGCTTTACCATGTGGGGGGGAATTGTCGCGGCGATCGTCTCTTCAATTTCCTGGGGCGATTCTGCCAGCACACAGTTCACCACCTCAAAATGAATCACACCATCAACCGTGCGCCGTGCTTCGACGGGCACGCTGATGTTGGCTTTCACCGCACCAACCCGGTGAGGCTGGCTGAGGGGCGGGGTGCAATGGGTAAGCAATGACTTGAGCAGCGGCTGGTCGGCGATCGCCAGAGCCATCTGGACTCTGTCCTGGAGGGCAAGGGCATCGGGGCGATCGTGCGACAGGTGGGTCAGCGTATGATCCAACATAAGAAAACCTGTCCCCAAACTTTAGATTTTATTATTAATCATTTATCTGGGGATCACACGGGATTCGTATATCTCTTAAAAAATATGACCTGGAAGGATAGTGCCCCGGCCCGCTATCTTTCCAGGTCATGTTGATCTGAATTGCACACTGCTGTACATCCGTGAAGTTGGGTGGCGATCAATTTGGAGTAATGGTTTGCCACAGCTCGGCTGCTATAAACTTTGCCAGGTGCCCTACGTTGGTCGTTGCAATTACTAAATCTGGAACGGCTAGAGTCACGGCTTGAGCGACCAAAATCATGTCACCGTCAATCGTTTTGTCACCGGCTGTTGGTTGTCCTTGTTGACGTGCCTGCGCCCAGAACTGTGCGGCTTGACGCATAGCTGTTGTTGTAATCGGTAAATAATTCAGAAACTTTGCAAGATCGTCCAGACGAGCAATACCTTTGGTTTTGTTGGCTCGTAATAGTTCGCGCCGAAGTTCATAGTCTGCAATTTCCGGAATGATAATTTGATTGCCTGTTGCAATATGGACTTGAAGCCACTGGGCGCAGGCAGCACTCTCAGAAGACAGCTTGGGATTCGTGACCAAACCCAGTGGTCCTGTGTCTAGCACGATAACTCGGCTCACCAGGTTATACCTTTTAGCTCAGCCGGAAACAACTTGCGTTCAGATAACCGATCGTCATCTAGAACCTGAATCAGATATTGACCTGTTTCCTGCTGTTCCTCCTCATCCTCACTGTCTAGCCAAGACTGAAGTAAATTTGTTGCTGCAGCTTGTTTTTGCTTCAGCAAAACAGAATTTGTCAAAAGCTGCAATGCAAACGCCTCAACAGAGAGCCCCTGCTGACTGGCTTCCTGCAGAAGATACTGTTCCAACTCCGGTGACAGGTTAAGGGTTAGTGTCATAAAAAATTTTAAAGGCGCATCCTATATTTTAACCTCTTGAGCCTGGAGAGGCAGTTTAGGCACTTCCAAGAAAATAAAATCCCAATTTTTGAGAGAGCAGGCTGGCAGAGCCAGCCTGCTCTCTCAAAAATTGGGATTTTATTAATCCGCAGATCCCTTATGGGTTTAGCCGAAAAGCTTTGAGTTACCTCCACACCGCTAGCTTGAGCCACGCAACTCTGGATCTACCTGTTACTCCGCTTTAGAAGCGGAAAAAGGCATCTTCTAGCCAGAACCCAACCGGAACCGCGTTGCCCTGTGCTCCCACCCGCACTTCGATCACGAAAGGCTGGGGTGCATCGGTCACCGTTTCTCGCTGGATGCGGGCAATTTGCTCGTTGATGGTGTCGCGCTGTTCTTCGGGGATGTAGTAGCGCTCCAGGTCGTAGGTGATGCGCCCGCTGCGGTAGATGCCGTGGAGCGCCACCTGATTGGTGGGCAGGTCGGAGGGGCGATCGCGCGTCACAGCTACCGGAGTCCAGGGTGTGGGCGGATGGGTCGCTGCATTTTCTGGGGCTTCCAGCACCACGTAAAGATCGATCGCGCGATCGAAGGTGGAGGTTTGTTCGTCAAAGTCCTCTTGAATCTGCGCCAGGGTGTCTTCACTACCGGGAAGGCTTTCTAGCTCTGCCACGCTGGAAATATCGTAGCTCAGGGTCACGTAGTAGCCCCGGAAAAGGCTGTAGGGATCGACGGGCATGGTTTGCAATACCACAGGTTTGCCCATCGCCATTGTGTAGAGCGCCTGGGCGGGAGCCAGCGCGATGAGGAAGGTCTGGATTGCCAGGGGAATCCAGAAGCCCCAGCGGGAATGGGGCAGTCGTCGTCCGACCAGCGCCGAAACGACGGCAGGGGGCGATGGCGTATCGGGATGGCGATCGCCCATCGGCTCCGTCGGAGACGCGGTATTGGAATGGTTAGAGGGATGCTCAGAGGGATGCTCAGAGGGATGGTCAGAATTCATAACGTTTCCTCCACAGATTTAGGAGCCAGAGCAGCGGGCTGATTCAGATGACGGACGTAGCGCTCGAACCATAGCCCAATCACGATGACGCCGACACCGCAGAGGACAAACGCCAGGGATTTGAGCAGCAAGCCCGTTTCATACTCCAACATGCGGCTGAGGATTTGCAGCGCCAGAATCAGCAAGCCGCACCAGAAGAGGCTGCGATTGGTCTGGGCGAGTCCCTGACGGATGAAGCCAGCGGCGAACAGTGCCAGCACGACATTGGCGAGGAGGGTGGCGATCGCCCCCATCGGCGTCACGCTCAAATGCCAGAAGGGCACCACCATCAGCCCCAGCAACAGTACCAGCATAATCAGATCACTTTGCACCAGTCGCCAGCGGGGCGTGCGAGGGGTTGGGCGTGCCAGAAAGACCCAGTTTCCCAACGTAATGAGGGAGAGGATCAGGATCACCGGATTCAGCCAGAGCCAGCGTTGAGCGCCAAAGAGTCGGGCAATTTGCGTCGTCAGGGGCACCAGTTCCATCGGTTCCTGCCAAACCCAGTGGAAGGAGGCGAGATAGACGAGACTGATGAGATAGGCGATCGCCAACCCCTGCGCCACCGGACGAAACCAGCGTTTGAAGGAGACTGGCTGCCGTCGCAGCATGTCCCACAGAGCATCGTCGTAGCTCCAGAGCAGGGCGGCAGGGAGCAGGGTCATGGCGATGCCCCACAGCGGCAGGTTTTCGGTGAGGTAGCGATCGGACAGGTCGGTGACATTGACGAAAAAGGACGAGACGAGGGCGATCGCCCCCATGCCAAAGATCACGTGGGAACGGCAGCGATACGCCAGCCAGGTGAAGATGGCTCCGGCAAACAGCGGCATTCCCCGCATCAGCAGCGGCAGCCCCGGCAAGCCGCTCCAGCGATCCGGTTGCGCCAGCCCCAGCCAGTAGCCCAGCCCCAGCAGAATCAGCGCCAGCCCCGCCAGCGGCACCATCCGCAGCCCAAACGCCATCAGCAACACCCCCAGGCCCCACACCCAGAACAGCTCGTAGGGGTCGCCGCCGATGTGGAAAAGCTGCCCCCCCAGCGCCAGGTTCGCCCCCATCACCAGGGCACCCAGCAGCAGCAAGCCCGCCCCCAGACGGTGCTGCCAGCGCTGGCGGTTGTCGGCACCCAGCGGCTTTTGCCAGAGCCAGTAGCCCACCAGATTTACGCCCAAAAATACGGTTAGCAGCAGTCCCAGCTTGAAGTCGCGGGGAATCGCCTGCCAGTTTGCCGCCACAAAGGTGATGATGCCCAGCCCCAGCAACACGCTACCCACCCCAATGAGGATAGCCACAAAGCGATCGCGCGCCGACGAATCCAGGCTGTCAAACTCATACCGCGCCTGCAACTGCTGGAACTGCTGCGGGTTAATGATGCCGTCTACCTGCCACTGCCGCGCCTCCTGGCGGAGCTGTCGCCGAAACTTCTCGGATGCCATAAAAACCTCCTGCGGGGTCAGTCAATGCCCCCTGCTTTCAGCATAGAAGGGCGATCGCCAGATCAATACGAACCGTCATGTTCAGTGATGTTCAGACCTATAGCGCTATACGCCCAGAACCAGGATTTTGGGGAAGCGGCGCACCACGCCGCTTCCCCAAAATTGTTTAATTTGCACAGCACTATATCTTCAGATGTCGCACGGAGACGGGCGATCGTTCCTCCCTCCCGGACAGATTACAAATTGCCCCCCATCAACAACAAATTCCCATCGAGATCTCGATGGGAATTGCAGAAAACTAAGGGACAGTTCTGAGAATTGCCAGGGAAAAGAACAGCAGAACGACCTGCGGCAACCTACTCGCTGCCAACTGATGCGAAGCGGCTTTCCGCCGTCATGCAGAGCACCTTTGCCGAGGGGGTCTGGGGAACGGGCGATCGTCCTCCAGCCGGGGGGTTTGGGGGGCGGCGCGCCCCCAAGCGGGATTCTGATCGCTTAAAGGGTAGACTCAGGACTGTCTTCCGATCGCCCCTGCACCCCCCGCACAATCCGCGCCAGCCGATCCTTCTCATCAGAAGTAATGCGTCGGGGCGAACCGCTGATAATGCTCTCAAAATTGCGGAAGGAATCCTTAATATCCGGTCCTTTCTCCGTGATCACATACTCGCGGATGCCCTTGTCGTGCCAGGAACCGCGCATCTTAAAGACGTTGATCGCCCGTGCCATTTCGCCGCCAATTTCCACATATTGCAACAACAGGATCGTGTCCGTAATGGTGGAAATATGCGAGTCGGTGATGGAGTTCGACCCCATGAACTGGTCGGTGGTGTTGGTGAAGAACCCCGTAATTTCCTCCTGCTTGGCAAAGCCTGTGACCCCGATCACGAACTGGCGAAAGGCATTGTTACTCACCCCCCGCGCCAGTGCCGAGAGAGAGTCGATCGCTATCCGAGACGGCTTAAACTCCGAAATCTCAGACTTAATAATTTGTAGATGATCTTCCAGACCCGCCGATTCCGGGTAGGCGCAAATGATCTTCAGCAACCCCTGTTGCTCCAACTCCTCGAAGTTGATGCCCCAGGACGAGGCATTTCGGGCAAGCTGAGCGCGGGACTCTTCGTAGGCAAATAACAGCGCCCGTTCCCCAATGCGACAGCCATCCTTGAGGAACTTGCTGACCAACAGAGTCTTCCCGGTTCCCGTTGCCCCCGTCGCCAAAATGATCGAGTCGCGGAAGAACCCACCCCCGCACATCTCGTCGAGAATGGGCACGCCGGAGGACACCCGCACATTGGACGATCGCTGGGTCAGGCGCATCGCTCCCAGCGGGAAGATGTTGATGCCCTGGTTCATGATGGTGAACGGATATTCCCCTTTCATGTGGGTGGTGCCGCGCAGCTTGAGGATTTCCATGGTACGGCGGCGGCGTTCGCCCTCCAGCACGTTGCGGACAATCACCACGTTGTCGGACACAAATTCTTCTACCCCAAAGCGGGCGATCGGACCATACTCCTCAATCCGCTCCGTGGTCATGATGGTGGTTGCGCCCACCTGTTTCAGCCGCGCCACCAGGCGAAAGATTTCGCGCCGCACCACAGACGCCGCATCATACTGCTGAAAAACGGCGGTAACAGAATCAATCGACACCCGCTTGGCTTTGTACTTGCGGATGGCGTACTGAATCCGCTCGATCAATGCAGATAAATCAAAGCTGCCGATAACTTCCTGCCCTTCGGGATCGGGAGAAGCATCGAGGATGAATAATTTTCCTTCGTCAATAAAATGCTGCAAATCCCAGCCAAAGCTGTGGGCGTTGCGGATGATATCGGCTGGGGATTCTTCAAAGGTGACAAAAACGCCGGGTTCGTTGAAGTGGACGATGCCGTTGTAGAGAAACTGCACGGCAAAGAGGGTTTTGCCTGTACCAGACGTACCGCTAACCAGGGTCGTGCGCCCCACGGGCAAACCGCCGTGGCTGATGTCATCGAACCCCTCAATCATGGTGCGGATTTTTTGAATCCCTTTAAAGGTGGTTTCGTTGAGTTGTCCTGAATGCTCCAGGTCTGTCATGGATGATTGTGATTCTGTGTCTAGGGTAGGGAAATTGAAAACGGGTTAAAAAGCTTTTAAGGAAAGAAAATCGAGCAAAAATAATGGGTTTAACGGGGTACAGAGATGAAGGTTGGAAGAAATAGGCGATCGCCCATTTCAGGCGTCGGTATCCGCATCCTCCAAGTCATCATACAAAAGGTAGGGATCCAATATATCCAGACCAATTAATACTTTTTCGCGATCGGACAAATCCCCAATAATTTTTCGTACTGGGGGCGGCAGCACTTTGGCAAGTGTTGGGGTGGCTAAAATGCGGTCTTCTTCCGCCAGTTGGGGGTTTTTAAGGACATCAATCACTTTGAGCGCATACACCCCCTGAAACTCCTTCTCCAAAATTTGGCTGAGCATTTTCAGTGCCCGCACCGAGTTGGGTGTGTTGCCCGCAACATATAGCTTGAGAATGTAGGTCTTCTTGGCAGGACTCATGGGATTTTTGTGGCTGGCTGAGGTCGCAGATGAGTAATGGAAGCAAGATGAGGGCAGCAATGGCTCAGGTGAAGTCGGGTAACTGGGCTAGCAGCAAGGGTTAGCTTTCACGGGGGATGGACCGTCGATACATTTCGCAGAGATGGGCAATGATGTCAATCAGGGTCAGGCGATAGTCTTGTAGGATATCGGCATTGCGCCCTTCGAGTTTAAGCTGTTTGGCAAATTCATCCATCAATTCCATGTGAATCTCGACAATCTGTGCAACGGATACATCGGCAAAAAACGCGAGGTTTACAAAATTGTCGATGGCAGCGTTAACCGAATCAACTTGCTTGGAGGATTCAGTGGAGAAATAGCTCAGCACAATCTGCCGATAGTCTTGCTTGAGTTGTTGGATGAATTCCTGGCGTTCGGAGGGTTGCATGCGCCGAAAGAAGTTGGCGGGATTACGCTTGTAGTAGATACCTAAATACTCAAGGCGCTCTTTGAGTTTTTCGGCGAGGCGATGCTGCTGTTGCGAAAGGTTGCTCAGGGCATTGAGGTTGAGGACAGGGCTGGGCAGATTTTCGGGCAGGGCGTCGGTGCTAGACAGGCGAAGGAAGCGGGCGATCGCCTCTTCAATGTAACGGTCGAGCTGGGGCAGATCGGCGATCGCCATCTGCGTTACGGCATCATGATAAGGACGGGATGGCTCTACCAGCAACTCATGAGGCGAGGCGTCGGTCTCAGGGATGGCTGTATCTGCTTTCAGAATAACGGTCGGCAGTAAAATCGTGAGCTTTTTGAGTTGGTGCAGCAGTTCGACTAGCCCTTCTACCCCCTCCAGGAGCAGACAATCAATTTGGTTATGCTCATCTTCTATATATTGCAGAAAATTGGGGACATGCTCAAATAGGGACAAATTGTAGCGGGGCTGGTGTTGTGCCGCCGCATTCTTATCCTGTATCTGAGCCAGGATTTGCTTGGATAATTTTGTGGATGGGGAAAAGGTACAGAGGAAGAGCAAGGGAAATCCGATAAAAACATTACAAGACAACACAACCGAACGCTGGGGCGATCGCAAACAGTCGGAGGTATGGCACCAGCCCTATAACTCCAGGGGTTTGTGCTGGCAGCCAGCCCAGGGACAAAATAGGACGGAAAAAGAAACGAAGATAAAAACGGGTAGCGACTCGTTGTGATAGTTGTTATTTAGCGCGACTTGGCGCAACTCGCCAACCCAGAAAGTCTTGAACTCTGCCCAGACGGTGTTGAAGGAATAAAAGGATTAAACCGAAGATCAGTGAGTCTCAAAAGAAGAAGACTGCTTATGGCACTTATAAGCAATAGACGAATGAATCAATAATTTTTCAGATTGTTACATAATCGTCAAAATACTTAATACACATTGTAAGCGGAAACGTCCAAGGCGACGGGGTGGGGGCGTCATAATTAAAGGTATTGCCTGGGCACATGAGACTTGGGAGAAAAACCTCTATGAACGCCTCTATGTAGGATGGCATCGGTAGGATGGCATTGTGAGATGGCATTGTGAGATGACATCAGGGTAATAGAGCATCAGGTCTTGGCGAGGTAGTATCTTGGCGAAGTAGCAAGTTGTTCTCCGGTGCGGTAAGAGGGCGGAGACGAGAGAGGCTTTGCCTCACACTTGCTCTAGGAGGATGGGGGTAAAGCAACACGAACAGGAGTGGTAGGCGCACAACCATTTGCTCCTGCGCTTGGGGTAAGTAGGCATGATTGGCTCGACGATCAAAGATTTTACGCAACCGCTTCCCCTGGTAGCTGAGGATGCCAGTGTTGATGTGGCTTTGCGGCAGTTGGTCGAGCAGCAGTGCGATCGCGCCGTGGTACTCAATTCCCAAAATGCGCCCCGTGCTGTAGTGCGCCTGCAAGATCTCGTGCTGTTGCCCGGCAAGAAGTCCCGTCATGCTCCACAAACGGTGGGCAAACTGCCTGCTCTACAGTCTATTCAGGTGGTTGCATCAACTATTTCATTGCATGACCTCTATCACCAAATGCAGGGCACTGAGCCTGCGGAGTATTGGTTGGTTATGTCGCCCGATGGCACGTGCCTGGGCATGGTGGATCTGGCTCGGTGGTGGGCGTTTTGGGCAACGAAGGGTAGCGCGGCAGGAGGAATGCTTGGTGGAGCGGAGGCGATCGCTGCCGATGCCAGTGCCACCCTGCCCCTGAGCGCGTTAGACACCTTGCTGGAAGAGTTGCCCCTGCCCCTGATGCTACAAACCAGCGAGGGGCACATCCTCACCCAAAACGCGGCATGGCGGCAGCAGTTAGCCTCCCTCCAAAACCCAGAGGCGATCTGGAAGGAAGTCGCCACCTTTTTGACTGACGCTGATGCGGACGTGGCAGGACTGTTGGATGCCGATTTAGATGCGTCTGATGCCACCGATCCGTTGCATTTTTCCGCCACTGGCTTCCCCTCTGTCAGGATGCCCCTCGCCCCGATGGAGGAAGTAGAGCCGGCTCTCCGCTCCGACAGTAGTTGGGAAGTGTTGCTGCAATCAACGAGTTTGTTGCACCAGCGCGGCAGTTGCCAGCGGTTGCCCCATTCCAGCAACTGCGTCTGTCTTTGCGAAACGGAGACCGAGGGCGATCGCGTCTGGCAGTTTTCGGGCACCCGGTTGGGCGATCGCCTCCCTCCCATTCACCCTGCCGATTTGCCCGAGTCGGTTGCCCCAGACCAGGTGTGGCTGGTGCTGGCGCAAGACGTTACCGAACAGCACCAGGTTGCCAAGGAATTAGCTGCCAAAAATGCTGACCTGGTGCAACTCAACCGCCTCAAAGACGAGTTTCTTTCCTGCATTAGCCATGAACTGCGCACCCCCTTGACCGCCGTGCTGGGGTTGTCCAATTTGCTGAAAGACCAGATGGTGGGGGAACTGAACGAGCGCCAAGCCCGCTATTCCCGGCTGATTTATCAGAGCGGTCGGCATTTGATGACCATCGTCAATGACATGCTGGATTTAACCCGGATCGAAACCGGGCAGTTGGAGTTGACGATGGTGCCGCTGTCTGTAGAAACCATCTGCCAGCGGGCGTTTACCCAGGCAAAGCAAGTGCATGTTTTCGATGATTCCCTGGAATTGCAGGATCCCGATGGTACGGCTCCGGTGCCAGCATTTAACCTGGAAATTCAGCCAGATGCCCAAACCATCGTGGCAGATGAGTTACGGTTGCGGCAAATGCTCGCTAACCTGCTGTCGAATGCCATGAAATTTACCGATGAAGCCGGGCAAATGGGTTTGAAGGTAGAGCGCTGGGATGGCTGGATTGCCTTTTCGGTGTGGGATACGGGCATTGGTATTCCCAAGCGCCAGCAACATCTAATTTTCCAGAAATTCCAACAGTTGGAACACCCGCTGACTCGACGATTTGAGGGAACGGGGTTGGGGCTGGTGCTCACCCAGCGATTAGCCCGGCTACATGGAGGGGATGTCACCTTTGTTTCGACGGAGGGACAGGGGAGCCAGTTCACGCTGCTGCTGCCGCCGGATCCCTCGCTGCGGGGGGTGAAGCCCCGGATGCCCAAACCCCGGACAGCCACAACGGGGTTTGGGCAAAGTCTGGTGCTAGTCGTTGAGGCAGTGCCCCAGTTTTTGGATGATTTGTACGAACTGTTGCGGCAATTTGGATATCGGGTGGCGATCGCCCGCTCTGGCACCGAAGCCTTAGAAAAAGCCCGTCAGCTCCAGCCCATCATGATTTTTCTAAATCCGCTGCTGCCGCTGTTGTCGGGGTGGGATGTGCTGACGCTGCTGCGATCGCACCCCGAAACCCGCAACATCCCCGTCGTTGTGACTGCAGGACGGAGTGAGCGGAGCCAGGCATTTCGGCATGGAGCCACCGATTTTCTCAATCTTCCGGTGCAGCCGGAGGCGCTGGAGCAGGCGATCGCCGATATTCGGCACCATCTGGAAACCACAGCTCATATTCCCGATGCAGTTCCCGCCACGCCTCTGACCATTTTGCATCTGTCGCCGACGATCGCCACACACCCGGATCTGTCCTTTTTGGCGGCTCCTGCCTCATCAGACCAGGACGGGCGATCGTCATCTTCCCGCCTTGCCGATGCGCTTCACCCCTATCGCTGTCGGGTGCTGGAAGTGGATGACCTGGAACAGGCAAACCTGCTGGCACGGGTCTGGAATCCCAATCTTGTGCTGCTGGATGGAGTATTGCCCGAACCGCTCTCCTACTTGCGCCAGCTCAGCCAGTACAGCGCCCTGGTGACCTTACCCATCATCACCCTTAGCCCTGAAAATACCCAGGCAGCTAACCAGATCCCAAAACTGTCGGTGTTTCCCTATTTAGAACCCTTGAGTCCTGAAATTAGCGCCAGCTATCCCGACCTGTCCCGTCTGATTCAGGTCATGCGGCAGTCCGTTGCGCCTCATTCGGTTGTGGCTTCTGGTGTGGCAGAGGATGGTTGAGCCGATTGAGGCTCCCGGCTGGCGGCAGGGTTCCGCTGGCGGAAATGGGACAGGGGAAACCGTATGCGAACCAGGGTGTATTTGCCAATGCCTTTTAGCTCGTAGGAGTCGCGGGGGCGCAGGTCAGATTCCACGATGTGATAACGCAGGCTGAGGGACAGCAGGGTGTGCCGCCGATCCTGGGGCAGGGATGAGAAGTAGTTAAACGCTTCTTCGGAGTTGGACAGGAATTTGACAGGCTGTTGGGTGTAGAAGACCAGGCTGGGTTTAGCGAAGCCAATCATCACAATGGGTTCGTTGTTCCGCTGCTGCGCCAAAATTTCGGCTGCCATTTGCCGGATGGGGAGTTGGCGCTGGGCATCCATGACAAACAGCGCAGGGGTAAGGGTGATGACCAGGAAAAGCACAAAGGTGACCAGTTGGACGCCCCATAGCCAGCGTCCTTGCCTGCGCCAGAGCAGCAGGAGGGTGGCGATCGCCCCCAGTCCCCAAATTACTGCCCCACTCACGGGAACCCCTGCCTGCCAGAGGGCTTGTGGAAAATCGGGGGTTGCCAGGTCGGTGCCGACAAAGCGAGGAGCGTAGAGCATAACGGCTGCTAAGCCCAGCATCAATACCACGGCTGCGCCGTGGGTGACCCATCTGCCCCATCCAGCGCGGGTTTGGGTGGTCATCCAGGCGCTCCATTGCAGCGCGACCAGCAGGGCTGCCGCCGGAATCAGCGGCAGGACATAGCTGGGCAGTTTGGTGACGGCAATGGTGAAGAAGATGAAGATAGTGGCGAACCACATTAATGCAAAGATGCCCAGGTGGGTGGAGCGGGGCTGCGATCGCCAGTCTTGCCAGCGCCAAAACCGCAGCCGCCCCATTGCCAGGGGCAGGTATGCCGAATAGGGCGCAAACCCAACCAGCACAATCAAAAAGTAGAAATACCAGGGAGCCGAGTGGCGATTGACCACACTGGTGAAGCGCTCAATGTTGTGGTAGCCAAAGAAAGAGTCGATGTAATCCTGTCCGTTTGCCTGGGTCACCAGGATGTACCAGGGAACGGCGATCGCCAGGAACAGCAAAATTCCCCGAATCGGCATCGCCTCGCGCCAAATCTCACGGAACTTGCCCAGATAAAACAGAAACGCCAGCACAATCATCCCCGGCAGCACGAGCCCAACGGGACCCTTCGTGAGCACGGCAAGTCCACAGAAAATGTAGAACCCCAGATAGCCCAACCGCTTGACCCACCGTTCTGGTTCTGCATAGGCGGCAAAGAAACAGAAGAGGGCCGTGCCAATGCAGCCGCTCAGGAGCATATCGGAGACTCCGGTGCGTGCCCACACCAGGGTTTGCAGGTTAAACGCGAGAAATCCTGAGCCAATCCAGGCGGCTAACCAGCGCTGCGTTTCAGTCACCCGGATGGTGGCAGCGTCTTCGGCACCACCCAGGGCTGGCACGGGCGCACCAAATCGCCGCAGGGTGAGGAACCCGCCCACCGTTAGCAGGGTTGCCCCCAGCGCGGAGGGAAAGCGCACCGCCCCTTCGTTGACCCCAATGGTTTTGTAGGCGATCGCCATCAGCCAATACACCAGCGGGGGCTTATCAAACCGGGTTTCCCCGTTGAAGTAGGGGGTGATCCAGTCTCCGGTTTCTACCATTTGGCGGGCAGCTTCGGCAAAGAGCGGCTCTGTTTCATCAATCAGCCCAATGTCGCCTAAATGCCACCAAAAGCCCAAGAAGCAGATAATGACCAGCCAGAGCGTAGAAAGCCCCCACGCCAGTGCCGGATTCTTTGACCAATGATGCAAAAAGCCTTGGGAAGGGGAGTGCAAGGGAAGCGCCATGAATCTGTGCGACTGATTCTAAAAGGTTGAAGGGTAAAGGGTAAAAGTTAAAGGGTAAAGGGTAAAAGTTAAAGGTTAAAGGGTAGAAAAATAATGAGCTTGGGGGTAACAAGCCGACCAGGTAATCAGCCAAGCGATGGAGGCTTGATGCGTTAGCCCCAACCTGGGGACGGCATCGGGTGAATGTAACCAAAAGTTTACTGTACCTGGAAATGCGATCGCGACTCTGCCCAATGTGCCACCCCTACAAGCGGATGAGCAACCAGCGAATGGAATAGCCACCCAATCTTGGAATGAACCCGGAAAAATCCCAAAATCAGTGATGCAAGCCGTAAAATTCAGCCTAAACTGTTGGGAGTTCATCCGTTCTAAAAAGGCTAGTCGGTTGCCGATCTGCCAGCAGTATGGAGGGTTTTTCCCATGCGGTTGCCTTTGTCTTACTCGCCATCCCAAAATCGACCTGCCGACTATCTGGCAGAAGTGATTGAGACGGCAACCACTGAGTTTTTGGCGCAATGTTTGGAGCCGGACGACCTGAAGTTTGCCACCATGCCCCCCTTCGGCAGTTGGGTCAAGTCCTGGGATGAGGAATCGGGCAACCAGATCTACGCCGTGGTTTACCATGTCACCACCAGTCCTATCGACTCAGTGCATCGTGCCCGTGCCCTGGGGATGTCTCTGGAAGACTTGCGCGAACAGCAGCCCCAGATTTTTGCCATGCTCAAAACGGAGTTTCGGGCGGCGATCGTTGGGTTTGAGCGATCGCCCCAAACCTCCGCCAACCCCAGCTCCTCCTCGGCTATCCACCAACACCTGCCCCCCCGTCCGCCCCAAATCCACCAGGCGGTTCACGCCTGCTCCCCCGATGAAGTGTTGCGCTTTAGCGGGGAACTAGAGTTTCTGCGGACGCTGCTCCAGGTGACGGCGGCTCCGGTCGATGCCCTGATTGCGGCGACCCTGCGCGAGATTTATCAACTGCGAAAGGGCGATCGCCCCTGGCTGGTTCAGGCAGGGCGAATGCTGAGCCTGATCTTGAAAGATGATTACGATCGCCTCCAAATCATCCTCAGCCAGGTTTATTTATAGATTCACCTGGCGTATTCTACAGATTGGAGCTGCTACTCCGTCTCAGGGTAGATCTTGGGGCGATTGGTTATCCCTTTCGATATAGCCAGAGCCAACCAGCGCATTTTTCCTGATTCATCAAAACCCTTACCCTGTCGTCCTTGTGATGGCAGGGTCATTTACGCTGCAAAGTTTTGTAAGGAAATGCTGTCGTAGGTTTAAGTTTGCTAACGTTCCCATACATTCCAGGAAACAGTAAAATAGAATACAGAATAAGGAGGGAATACTCGAAATGAGGTTTCCCATTCACGAAAACGAGGCGGGGATCAGTCTTTACAGTATTCGACCAGCCCAGGCATCACATTTCAGACTAGGAGATACGACCATGCGACTGCACTATCGGGGTAATGGCTACGAGTACGAACCAGTTGAATTAAACGCCGTCGAGTCTGAAATGAACGGTCGTTATCGCTGGCAGGGTTTCAGTTTTTCCTATCCGCGCCATATTCCAGCTCCGCAGACCAAGTATGACCTGAAATATCGCGGTGTTGATTACCCGACTGAAGAGGCACGGGAATTAGCTCCCACCTCCTTTCGACACCGCCCTGCTGCAACCGTCAGCACGCCTGCCCGCAACAGCCTCCAGGCACGCCGCGCTCTAATGCGAGAGGTTGAGCAAATTCATCTCAAGAACATTCAGGACCGCCTGATCCGCCGCATTGAAGCGGCACAGGCACGGGGTGACCAGGCGCTAGTAGAACAGCTCGAAGCAGAAATGAGCCACATGGCTTGCCCAATCTAATGGATGGTTCTTTTGCCTGTGTGGCATAACGAGGTTGATTTCAAAGTTTGGCACAAAGCGAAGCACAAGCTTACATTGGGGGAACAACTGGGGAGAGGTTCCCCCTTTTCTTTGGGAACTTTTTCTTGGAGTACTCTAAGGATCGCAAATAAAATAAAACCCGGAATGTTTGATGAGAAGCGCGGCATTGCCGCGCTTCTCATCAAACATTCCGGGTTTTATTTCGTGCGTAATCCTAAATGAGCTTTGGCACTTCTACGGGAGATTTCCTCTCGCCCCCATCAGGGAGGGCAGGTTCTGCCGCCTTTCCTTCCTCAGGATTTTGGGGAGGGGCGATCGCTGGATTCTCTTGTAGCTCTGGGGTTTCTATCGGATCCGGCAGTGAAGTGGGCGGCTCGTCTGCTAAACCAGGTTCTACATCTGGAGAAGGTATTTCGGCGTCCCTTTCCAGTTTTTCCCTGGCTTCCGATTCCGGCGCGACTCCCGTTGATTCGTCTAGCATTTCCACGGCTTCGTCCCTTGCCGGAGGCGTGATCGCATCAGGGGCTTCCACGTCCGGCTCTGTCGGTGAGACGGCAGGCGTCGGAAAAGCTGTGGGAGAGGGGGTGGGGCGATCGCCCTCCGCTTCCCCTGTCGTTGCTGGCTCCTTTGCCGTCTCTACTTCGGCGGGTACCTCTGTGGGTTCCGCCGCTTCTGCGGGGATCTCTGTCTCAGGGGCTTCTGTTCCAGAAGGTTCACCGGGTGGCTCCGTGGGTTGAGGCACTGCATCCGTTACATCGGGTTCTGGAGCCGTGCCTTCAATGGATTCACCGTCTGGTAATGACTCCTCGGGTGCCAACTCTTCCGCTGCTTCCGTTGGTTCTGCTGGGGTTGGAACAGGGGTCGGAGCTTCGTAGATTGGCTCTGGTTCGTAGTTGGGGTTTACAATCCTGCCCAGCTCTGCGGCTGCCAGTTCCCCACGGGTCAGGCGCGAGAGGGTATCGGTGCCGCCCGGCTCGTAGGTAATCAGCCGCACAGTATTATTAAAAACGTTTTCCGTTGGGCGTCCATCTTCATCCAGCAACTCCAGTTGCACCCAGTTTTTGCCGGGGCGCAGTCCTTCTAAATAAATGGGTTGCCAGTCTTCAAAGACAAAGCTCTCACCATTTACTGTGCAGCGAATCCGCCAGTCCTTAATTTCATCGTCGCTCCGTTCCTGCGCAATGAAATGGAGGGGCACATTGGTCAGGTAAAAATCGAGCATGATTGGCTCTGCCCCAAAGTTGCCCTGGGGAAAGCTATAGGTGATCAGGGGGCGATTGGGGTCAGGATTGTTTTTGGGCGTTTTGGTATAGCTGTGGAAGGTGGTCAGCGCAAATGCCCCTTCGTTTTTGAAGGTTTCGTGCCAGGGACGCGCGGCGATCGCCCGAATCGTATGGGTTCCGGGAGAAAGCCCCTGAAAGATCAGCACCGCATCGGCATCGTGGACCGCCTGGTAGGGCTGGTCGTCGAGAAAAACCTGGAGGTAGGGACCCAATCCCAGATCAGCGTCCTTAAATAGTGGCAGATCGCGCACCCGCAGGCGCACCGTTACCTGGTCATCCTCAATCACCTCCCCATTGCGGGGGCTGAGAATGTTTACCTGGGGCTGGTAGCTGTCGATCTCCCGGCGCAAATCTTGAATCACTTCGGGCGGCGAAACTTCCATAATGCGTGGGCGGGGTACGACCGGGGCACGCTCGGCTCCCGGTGGCGTGGTCAGCGATCGCCCTCCACATCCCACTAACCCCACACTGAGGCTGAGGATCAGCATCACCCCTATCACCAGGCGACGCCCGATTTGTTGCCCTGCCCACTGCCTAACCCTGGTCACACCACCTACTCCCTAACGTTGGTCTACCTAAATCCTGGTTGAAAGATCTGCTTAAAAGATCTGCTTGAAAGATTTGCCCTAAAAATACGGTTTTTATTTTTTGGAGTGTCAGTGAGGGCAGGCAACACCTGCCCTCACTGACATGAACGGTTGCTCTAAAGATGAAGATATTGATTCAAAAACACTGGTCTTAAATCTACAAACCCGTTTTGTGCCGTATCCTGCGACGCCTTCGACCCTACCGATGGGGCAGGTGATTGGCTTGCAAGACAGGACACACTCCAAAGGGAACTATATCGGAAAAGATGGGATGGAACGTGCAAAGTCGCCAGGGCTTCCAAAGCCCGTGAGAAAAATGAAAGGGTAGGGGAAGAAAACGTGCCTGTGGAAAATTGGCGGAATTCTGTGGAAAACGGGAGCGATCGCCCGGCAAGGTTATTCGTTTTTCCAATGATCTTCCAAGGATTTATTTAGGATGAAAGTGCGGCGATATCGAGGTTAGAGGGCGATCGTTGCATATACTACTAAATTCCTTAAAACCCATAGGCAAAACCCAAGGGTTACCCGATCGAAACCCCTATTATTTGCCCCGAAAAATTGCGAACTATTAACTTTTCTTAACCATCTTCTTTGCACGATTAATAGCTGACCTCCAGAACATTGATCAGTTCTTGATTTCCACAATTTGAATTATTGTTAATCCTCAACCAGTTCGCGCAAGTAACCCCCTTATAATTTCAGGGAACCCTCCCCAGGTTCGGATGACTCTGTGATTTCGGGAAGATTTAAGACAACTTTAGTTTTTCGCTAGAGTTATCTGCGATCGCACTGAGTAGCAGGTCTTAAGAGAAAGGTTCCATCTGTTTTCTCTCAAATCTGTTTGTCAGGCTGTCTCTGATGGCGTGTACAGGCAAACGCTCCCCCTTGGGTCTTATGTACCTTTGATATATCGGCTATTTATGGCACGAGAGAGAGAATGGTTGTAGCGACTACACACTTGGGGCAGGGATGTAGTCCTTCGTTCCTTGTCTATAGAGAGGAGAGTCTCTGATGACAACTACCCCACGGGAGCGGGAGGCGAAAGTCAAAGTAACCGTCGATCGTGATCCGGTACCTACCTCTTTTGAGAAGTGGGCAAAACCTGGACACTTTGACCGCACTTTGGCGAAGGGACCAAAGACCACAGCCTGGATTTGGAACCTGCACGCTGACGCTCACGACTTTGATAGCCATACCAGCGACCTGGAAGATATTTCCCGTAAGATTTTCAGCGCCCATTTTGGTCACCTGGCGGTGATCTTTATCTGGCTGAGCGGGATGTACTTCCACGGTGCACGCTTTTCAAACTTTGAAGCTTGGCTGAGCGACCCCATTGGCATTAAGCCCAGTGCTCAGGTCGTTTGGCCCATTGTTGGTCAAGACATTTTGAATGCGGATGTCGGTGGCGGTTTCCAGGGGATTCAAATTACCTCTGGTCTCTTCCATCTCTGGAGAGCCTCCGGCTATACAAATACTTTTCAGCTCTACTGCACAGCCATTGGCGCTCTTGTAATGGCTGGTTTGATGCTGTTTGCGGGCTGGTTCCACTACCACAAGGCTGCGCCTAAGTTGGAGTGGTTCCAAAACGTAGAATCCATGATGAACCACCACCTGGCAGGTTTGCTGGGTCTCGGCTCCCTGAGCTGGGCAGGTCACCAGATTCACGTTGCATTGCCCGTCAATAAGCTGTTGGATGCCGGGGTTGCTCCCGCAGATATTCCATTACCCCATGAGTTCATCCTGAACAAAGGGTTGATGGCGGATCTTTATCCCAGCTTTGCCAAAGGTTTAACACCCTTCTTTACCCTCAACTGGGCAGAGTATTCTGACTTCCTCACCTTTAAAGGCGGTCTGAACCCGGTTACTGGGGGACTCTGGCTGACCGATACGGCGCACCACCACCTGGCGATCGCCGTCCTCTTCATCGTGGCTGGTCACATGTACCGCACGAACTGGGGCATCGGTCACAGCATGAAAGAAATCCTGGAAGCTCACAAAGATCCGCTGCTCATCGGCGGTGAAGGGCACAAGGGGCTTTATGAAGCACTGACCACTTCCTGGCATGCACAACTCGCCATCAACCTGGCGATGTTGGGTTCGCTCACCATCATCGTGGCGCACCACATGTATGCGATGCCGCCCTATCCGTACCTCGCGACGGATTACCCCACGCAATTGTCGCTGTTCACACACCATATTTGGATTGGCGGCTTCCTGATTGTGGGTGCGGGTGCGCACGGTGCGATCTTCATGGTGCGGGATTATGACCCGGCAATGCATGTCAACAACGTGCTAGACCGTGTGCTGCGTCACCGCGACGCCATCATTTCTCACCTCAACTGGGTGTGCATCTTCCTGGGCTTCCACAGCTTTGGTCTGTACATCCACAACGACACCATGCGGGCATTGGGTCGTCCCCAAGACATGTTCTCGGATACGGCGATTCAGCTCCAGCCTGTGTTTGCCCAGTGGGTGCAAAACCTGCACACGATGGCTCCTGGCAACACGGCTCCGAATGCATTGGCAACCGCCAGTGTGGCTTTCGGTGGCGATGTTGTAGCGGTTGGCGGCAAGGTCGCAATGATGCCCATTGCCCTTGGCACGGCTGACTTCATGGTTCACCACATCCACGCCTTCACGATCCACGTAACTGCGTTGATTCTTCTGAAAGGTGTGCTGTATGCTCGCAGCTCTCGGTTGATCCCCGACAAGGGCAACCTGGGCTTCCGGTTCCCTTGCGACGGTCCCGGACGGGGCGGCACCTGCCAGGTTTCTGGTTGGGACCACGTCTTCCTGGGTCTGTTCTGGATGTACAACTCCCTGTCCATTGTGATTTTCCACTTCAGTTGGAAGATGCAGTCGGATGTATGGGGCACTGTTTCACCGGATGGAACCGTTTCTCACATCACAAATGGCAACTTCGCCCAGAGCGCAATCACCATCAACGGATGGCTGCGTGACTTCCTGTGGGCACAAGCTACCCAGGTTATCGGCTCCTATGGTTCGGCTCTGTCCGCCTACGGTCTGCTGTTCCTCGGCGCTCACTTTATCTGGGCATTCAGCCTGATGTTCTTGTTCAGCGGTCGCGGCTACTGGCAAGAGCTGATCGAGTCGATTGTTTGGGCTCATAATAAGTTGAAGGTTGCCCCTGCAATTCAGCCTCGCGCTCTGAGCATCATTCAGGGTCGAGCAGTTGGGGTAGCTCACTACCTCCTGGGAGGAATTGCTACAACCTGGGCATTCTTCCTGGCTCGGATTATTTCAGTAGGATGAGCACGAGGAGATTTCGTTAAGTCATGGCAACTAAATTCCCTAAATTTAGCCAGGGCTTGGCACAGGATCCGACCACTCGTCGGATCTGGTACGGGATTGCTACCGCTCACGACTTTGAGAGCCACGATGGCATGACCGAGGAGAAGCTCTATCAAAAGATCTTCGCCTCCCACTTTGGTCATCTGGCAATCATCTTCCTGTGGACTTCTGGCAACCTGTTCCATGTCGCCTGGCAAGGAAACTTCGAGCAGTGGATCAAAGATCCGCTCACAGTCCGTCCCATTGCTCACGCAATTTGGGATCCGCACTTCGGCACCGCTGCCGTTGATGCTTTCTCTTCTCAAGCGGGCGCAGCTGGTCCCGTTAACATTGCCTACTCCGGCGTTTATCACTGGTGGTACACCATCGGGATGCGCACCAATGGCGATCTCTACATGGGTTCGGTCTTCCTGCTTCTGTTGGCAGCTGTAATGTTGTTCGCTGGCTGGTTGCACCTGCAGCCTAAGTTCAGCCCTTCCCTCTCCTGGTTCAAGAATGCTGAGTCTCGCCTCAACCACCACCTGGCTGGTCTGTTTGGCGTCAGCTCATTGGCTTGGGCGGGTCACTTGATTCACGTTGCAATCCCCGAATCTCGCGGTGTGCATGTGGGTTGGGACAACTTCCTGTCTATGAAGCCGCACCCTGCTGGCTTGCAGCCTTTCTTCACCGGAAACTGGGGCGTCTATGCACAGAGCCCTGACACCGTAAACCATGTGTTTGGCACAGGTGATGGCGCAGGTTCTGCGATCCTCACCTTCCTGGGTGGCTTCCACCCTCAAACCGAGTCCCTCTGGCTCACAGATATGGCGCACCACCACCTGGCGATCGCCGTTCTGTTCATCATTGCCGGACACATGTATAAGACCAACTTTGGCATTGGGCACACCATCAAGGACATGCTCGATTCCAAGAAAGGTCTGTTCGGCAAGTCCAGCGAAGGGCAGTTCAACCTGCCTCACCAGGGCTTGTATGAGACGGTAAACAACTCGCTGCACTTCCAGTTGGCGCTGGCTCTGGCGGCTCTGGGTGTGATCACCTCTCTGGTGGCGCAGCACATGTACGCTCTGCCTCCCTACGCCTTCATCGCGCGGGATTACACCACCCAGGCGGCGCTCTATACCCACCACCAGTACATCGCTGGCTTCATCATGGTTGGGGCGTTTGCTCACGGTGCCATCTTCCTGGTGCGGGATTATGACCCCGCTCAGAACAAGGGCAACGTATTGGATCGCGTATTGCAGCACAAAGAGGCCATCATCTCTCACCTGAGCTGGGTGTCTCTGTTCCTGGGCTTCCACACCCTGGGGCTGTATGTTCACAACGACGTAATGCAAGCGTTCGGCACCCCTGAGAAGCAAATCCTGATCGAGCCTGTGTTCGCACAGTTCGTTCAAGCGGCTTCCGGTAAGGCGCTGTATGGCTTCGACACGCTGCTGGCAAATCCCGATAGCCTTGCGTCCACTGCGTGGCCCAACTATGGCAACGTTTGGTTGCCCAACTGGTTGGAAGCCATCAACAGTGGTTCTAACTCGCTGTTCCTGACCATTGGTCCTGGCGACTTCCTGGTTCACCATGCGATCGCCCTCGGCTTGCACACCACCACTCTGATTCTCGTCAAGGGTGCGTTGGATGCTCGCGGTTCCAAGCTGATGCCCGACAAGAAAGACTTCGGCTACAGCTTCCCTTGCGACGGTCCGGGTCGGGGCGGCACATGCGACATCTCTGCATGGGATGCTTTCTACCTCGCTATGTTCTGGATGCTCAACACCATTGGTTGGGTCACCTTCTACTGGCACTGGAAGCACCTCTCGGTGTGGAGTGGTAACGTCGCTCAGTTCAATGAAACTTCGGTAACCATCATGGGCTGGCTGCGGGATTATCTGTGGCTCAACTCTGCCCAGTTGATTAACGGGTACAACCCCTATGGCATGAATAACCTGGCAGTTTGGGCTTGGATGTTCCTCTTTGGACACCTGGTCTGGGCAACTGGCTTCATGTTCCTGATCAGCTGGCGTGGTTACTGGCAAGAGTTGATCGAGACGCTGGTTTGGGCACACGAGCGCACGCCTCTGGCAAACCTGGTTCGCTGGAAGGACAAGCCCGTTGCAATGTCCATCGTTCAGGGTCGTTTGGTGGGTCTGGCACACTTCACTGTGGGCTACGTCCTCACCTACGCGGCATTCCTGATTGCCTCAACCGCTAGTCGCTTTGGCTAGGGTTAGGCAGACTTACCTAAAACTCGCTTAAAGAAGCAAATCCCCCACCATGCGGTGGGGGATTTTTTTGTTCATCGCTACTGCTCTTGCTCAGGATCACCTACGAAATAAAACCCAAAACTTGTTTTTTTAGCGTTTTGCAAGCGCGTTAAGTACAGCACATGGGAGGGGCGGCGCGGCGCGCCGCCCCTCCCATGTGCTGAAGCAACTTGCGCACCGCTTTTTGAAAGCGCGGCACAGCCGCGCTTTCAAAAAACAAGTTTTGGGTTTTATTTGATCTTCAGTCCTAAGGGACTTGCAAGAAAATAAAATCCCCATTTTTGAGAGAGAAGGCTGGCTTTGCCAGCCTTCTCTCTCAAAAATGGGGATTTTATTAAGCCGCAGATCCCTAAGGGAGGGAGGTGGAGGGAAGGCGATCGCCCTCTGCTTTTTGGAGCCGCTCCTGTTGAATCTGGTCAACCCGGCTGTGACGCACGGGTAGCGAGACAATAAATGTTGCCCCCTCATCCGGTTGAGACACACAACGGATTGTGCCGTTATGCTTTTCTTCAATAATTTCGCGAGTGATGGAAAGCCCCAAACCTGTTCCAACTCCAATCGGCTTGGAGGTATAAAACTCCTCAAAAATGCGATCGCTCTTTTCTTCGTCAATCCCGCAGCCATTATCGGCAACGATCGCCGTCACCCGGTCGCGTCCTTCGCTCTTGAGGGTGATAGTTACTGTAGGTTCCCAGGCTTCTGCCATAGCTGTGGGTAGCGATGCCTTGTACTCATCCAGGGCATCCAGCGCATTGCTCAGCAAGTTCATAAAGACCTGATACAGCAACCCGCTGTAGCCCTCCACCAGCGGCACATTGTCATATTTCCGCACCACTCTAATTCCCTGTTTAATCCGGCTATTGAGGATCAGGAGGGTGCTGTCGATGCAGGCTGTCAGGTCAACGGATTGGGGAATGTCATCATCCATCCGCGAGAAATTCTTTAAGCCCAATACGATTTGGCGCGTGCGATCGGCTCCCACTTTCATGGATTGCAGCACTTTGGGTAAATCTTGCTCCACGAACCGTAAATCAATTTCTTCCGATATCCTCACCACATCAGCGGGTGGCTTACTCACCTCGGCTTCGTAGGCATGTATTAAGCGAAACAGATCTGTAACGTAGCTGTTGGCATGGGCAAGGTTGCCATACATAAAATTGACAGGATTATTAATTTCGTGGGCAACCCCCGCCAGCATTCGCCCCAGGCTAGACATTTTTTCTGCCTGCACAAGTTGCTCTTTCTGCAATTGGTTTTGCCGCTCAAGAGACTCGCGCTGGGCAATCAGCAGATTTTTGACCCGTTCTACAAGCTGGTTGAGGGAATGGGTCAACACCCCCACTTCATCGTTGGTTGTGACGGGGAGTTGTTGATCAAAGTCGGTATCTTCTGTGATGCGGTGGGCAAAGTCGGTAACGGCGCGAATGGGACGGGCGATCGCCCGGCTGGTGTAGGTTGCAAAGAAGATTGCCAGCAACCCCGACGTCAGCATACTGCCGATCAAGATTTGTAGCCGCAGCGCCCCTGCCTTTGCCAACTCCTGGTTAGACTGCCGTTTCAGGTTTTGGGTAATGATGAGCAATTCATTCAACTGTGAAGCAAACTCATCCAGGCGACGGGTGGTGTCGCTGACAACCATTTCCTGGAGGGCTCGTTCAATTTCCTCTGGATTGCGTTGAGCATTGAGGGCAAACTCTTCCCCAATTAGGGACTCAATCTGTTCTAAATAATCGGTCACGTAATGGGTTTGTCCTCCCAGGTAAGCGGCAACCCCTGTCCCCCGCTTGCCCCACAGCTCATCATTTTCTTCGATACCAGAAATGGCATCTTCAAAAACACTGAGGCTGACCTGCGCCTGGTTAATCCGCAACTTTGACAGCGAGTATTGAAAGGGAATGTCCGGGCGCATGAGCTGGGTCATCAGCCGTTGTTCGTTGGAGCGAACGTCTAACACGTCGAGCTGGAGGGCGGTCGCAACATCTTCAATGCGCCGAAGTCGCTCTAGGTCCCCTTCGAGTCGTTGTTGGATTTGAGCGCCAACAACCAAGCCGATCAAGGTACCCAGGGTGGAAATGCCCAGGGCGATCGCATAGCCTAAACCAATCTTGCTACCAATCCGAGAGCGCTGAATGAAATGCTGCGGTTGGTGAAAGAAACGCTGGGTTGGATGAGGTGAGGGAACCGGGGAATCGTGCTCCGGTTTCAGAACCGTTTGCCTGGACATGGGAAAAAACAAAGAGTGACGTTTTTCACGAACCTCGGACAAAACCAAATGTGATTTATTTACAGGCGAAGAAACATCGCAGCGGATAGATGATCTAAATCTCAGTCAATCCTATTAATCTCGTTAATGGTATTGAGGAGATCACCTGATTTTTAGAAAAACGATTTTTGATGTAATCTAGAGCACATTTAAATCCGGTGATAAGGCGTGCTGAACGCTTACACAATTATTCTCAAAGCAGCGCTAAAAATTCTATGCCGCTGCGATTTTAGAATGATGAAATGTACAAGTCAGTCAGCATGAACAAGTGCCAAATTGCTAGATAATGCACCAACTTCGACTGCAACCCTGATGACCTTTTCTATACGAGCTCCATCATGCCAGAAAAGTTAACGAGTCGAAATAATCACATCTGGCGATCGAGAGATCTTCGTAGAGGTTTTACAATCGCTCGACGGAGTTGGATGGGGATCGGTGTACCGCATTCTGGTAAACTTTAAGACGACATACGCTGTCTTCGAAACGACGCAAAATCAACAGTTTTGGGAGGGTATTTGCGGTGGAAGCGACACTTGGACTGGAAATTATTGAGGTAGTAGAAAAGGCAGCGATCGCCTCTGCCCGTTGGATGGGGAAGGGTGATAAGAACACCGCTGACCATGTGGCAGTGGAAGCGATGCGGGAGCGCATGAACAAGATTCACATGCGCGGTCGGATCGTGATCGGGGAAGGAGAACGGGACGAAGCTCCTATGCTCTACATCGGCGAGGAAGTGGGCATTTGCACCCAACCAGACGCTAAAGATTTTTGCAATCCCGAAGAACTGCTCGAAATCGACATTGCAGTAGATCCCTGCGAGGGCACGAATCTGTGCGCCTATGGACAGCCCGGTTCGATGGCGGTGCTTGCTATCTCCGAGAAGGGCGGGTTGTTCAATGCTCCCGACTTCTACATGAATAAGCTGGCGGCTCCGGCTGTGGCAAAAGGGAAAGTTGATATCCGCAAAAGCCCAACCGAAAACCTGAAGATTTTGGCAGAATGCCTCGATCGCTCTATTGATGAGCTGGTGGTGGTTGTTATGAAGCGCGAACGCCACGACGAGCTGATCAAAGAGATTCGTGAAGCTGGCGCACGGGTGCGTCTGATTACGGATGGTGACGTGTCTGCGGCAATTTCCTGCGCCTTTTCGGGGACTAACACCCATGCGCTGATGGGTATTGGTGCCGCGCCAGAAGGGGTCATTTCGGCGGCGGCGATGCGTTGCCTGGGTGGGCACTTCCAGGGGCAGTTGGTGACCGATCCGGCGATCGTGAAGACAAAAGAGTGGGCTAATGTGACGAAGGAAGAAAACGTTGCCCGTCTGAAGGAAATGAACATCACTGACCCGGACAAGATTTATGAAGCTGAAGAGCTGGCATCGGGCGAAACCGTGCTGTTTGCAGCCTGTGGGATTACCGCTGGGGTGCTGATGGATGGGGTACGCTTCTTCCACGGTGGTGCGCGGACGCAAAGCCTGGTCATCTCTAGCCAATCCAAGACGGCTCGTTTTGTAGACACCATTCACATGAAAGAGTCACCCAAATCCCTGCAACTTCGCTAGGTTTTGACGTTTGGATGAATTGATCCTGCCGATGCGGTATCTCAGGCATCAATAAACAGGCATCAATCAAAAAGCTGGGGACACGGCATGGCTCGTGTCCCTTTTGTGTATAAAGTTTGTGTATAAAGCCATAGCGCGATGCACCTGGAACCAGAGTAATGATTTTGGGAGAAGCTGCGCGATGCGCGGCTTCTCCCAAAATCAAGGGTTGGAGAAAAATGGCGGGCATTTTGAGGAAGACTTGAGGAAGACTTGAGGAAGACCTGAAAAACAATAGTGACCAAGTTGGTGCTTGTTTTGGTGACATGGCTGATTGGGGGGTATGAATTTTTTGTTTGAAGCTGCGCGGAGCGCGGCTCCAAACAAAAAATTTATACCTGGATTAAGCACGCCGTTTTAGTTGATGGCTGTTTTACCCTGGAATAGGAGTGCTTGCATTAAAAGGGCGTAGCCCTGAAGTGATGGAGTTTCTGTAGAGCCTATGACTGCCCCTGTGACAACCAATGTGCCCTCTTCGCCAGGGGGGGAAGGGATGCCGCCTGACCGCACGGGCGATCGCCAGGAGGCGCTAGAAGCCTGGTTGTTTCTGCTGCCTGCCCTAATTTTTCTGGGCATTTTTGTGTTGTATCCCATTGGTTATCTATGCGTCCTGAGCTTTACCCAGGGCAGTTTTACCCGCGAGGGCACCTACTGGGTGGGGTTGCGAAACTATTGGCGACTGGCGCTCAGTGCAGATTTCTGGCAGGTTTTGGGCAATACCCTCTACTTCACAGTGGGGACGGTGATTCCCAGTCTGGTGTTGCCGCTGGGGTTGGCGGTGTTGTTGAACCGGGCGATCGCCCTCCGCGATTTGCTGCGAACCGCATACTTTATTCCTTCGATTACCTCCCTGGTGGCAGTGGGGTTAGGTTTTCGCTGGCTGTTCCAAAACAATGGTCCCGTTAACAATTTTCTGGAGGCGATCGGCTTTGAAGCGATTCCCTGGCTTAGTAGCGTGACCTGGGCAATGCCTGTAATTATTCTGCTGAGCACCTGGAAGCAAATTGGCTTTAATCTGGTGGTGTTTTTGGCGGGGCTGCAAACGATTCCCCAGTCTCGCTACGAAGCCGCAGAACTGGATGGTGCAGGGGCGTGGCAGAAGTTCTGGCATATCACCCTGCCAGGGTTGCGCCCCACCCTCATTTTTGCCGCCGTCACCACTGCCATTTTTACCCTGCGCAGCTTCGAGCAGCCCTACGTGATGACGGGAGGCGGACCGCTCAATTCCACAAATCTGCTGGTTTTTTACATTTACCAGGAAGCTTTTGGGCAGTTTGACTTTGGCTATGCTTCTGCCGCTGCCACTGTGTTGTTGGTGTTCACGCTCGTTTTGGTTTATGTGCAGTTGCGCCTGACGCGGGAAACCCGTTGAATTTATGTGCTAAGGATCACGTACAAAATAAAACCCGGAATGTTTGATGAGAAGCGCCGCATTGCCGCGCTTCTCATCAAACATTCCGGGTTTTATTTTATTTGCAAGTCCCTAATAGTGTTTGCGATATGCAAAGGATTTGCGATACTTGATGGGTTATTGATGGCGATTGTGCCTCCCATGCGCGAGCCGTTCCGCTGCTTTTACCCTTGTTAAGAGGTCTATCGCTGCATGAAACCCCTCGAAGACAACTTAACGCTGCCATTGAACCGGACGAATCTGTGGATCGATCGCCTCAGCCTGGCAGGGCTGCTTCTCGCCGCACTGTTTTTATTCACCATCGACCTGGGTAGCTTGCCGCTACGGGATTGGGATGAAGGGACGGTTGCTCAGGTTGCCCGCGAAATCTTCCGTGCGCCCGAAGGTTCCCTGCGCTGGCTGTTCCCAACGCTATGGGAGCAGCCTTACTTCAACAAGCCACCCCTGGTGCATAACTTGATGGCGATCGCCTTCCATCTGGGGGGCGTTAACGAATGGACGGCACGACTGCCGGGGGCATTGCTCACTGCATTCTCTGTGCCGCTGCTTTACGGGGTTGGGCGAGAGCTTTTCTGCAATCGGCTGGCGGCAGTGCTGGCGGCGTCTGTCTACCTCACCACGCTGCCTGTGGCACGGTTGGGGCGGTTAGCCATGCTGGATGGAGCGGTGCTGTGCTTTTTGATGGTCATGGTCTGGTGTGTGCTGCGATCGCGCCGGGATACTCGTTACTCCCTGGGTATTGGCATTGGGTTTGGTTTAATTTGCCTTTCCAAAGGGTTGATGTTGGGGGCGTTGCTGGGGGCGATCGCCCTGATATTCGTCCTGTGGGACACCCCCCGTCTGCTGCGCCAACCCTACCTGTGGCTGGGAATTTTTGTAGGAACGCTACCTGTGGTGGGGTGGTATGGGGCACAAGTTTTGCACTACGGTGAAGCATTCTGGAACCACAACCTGGTCAGCCAGTCTGCCAATCGCATTTGGGAATCCGTTGAGAACAATGCGGGTCCACCGTGGTACTACCTCGGTGAATTGTTGAAGTATGGTTTGCCCTGGCTCATCTTTTTGCCAGCAGCACTGCGCTACACCTGGCAAAACCGGGAACTGGGTTGGGCAAAACTCGTTCTGGTTTGGGCAACCCTTTATTTTCTTACCATTTCTGTGATGGCGACCAAGTTGCCCTGGTACATTCTGCCGCTCTACCCGGCGCTGGCGCTGGCGCTGGGTGCGTTCCTGGCGGATTTGTGGGAGCGGGGCTGGCATCCTGGCAAGCGACAATACCGCCCCAGCCTCTACAGCCGGGGGTGGGGGGTAACGCTGCTGGTGTTGAGTCTGCTGGTTTTGGGAGCAGCCGTTTATTTTGGCTTTTTTCAGGAACCGCCGGGACGGGATGTAGCGCTGATTTGTAGCTTTCTGGGCATAGCGCTGCTCTCTGCTGCAGGTCTGGTTGCCCGCCACAATCCTCGCTTCATTGCGGTGCTTACCTGGGGCATGTTTTTGTCCCTGGTGTTGTTGATGCTGTCGCCCCATTGGGTGTGGGAACTGGCAGAAGATTTTCCGGTTACCCCTGTAGCCAGGGTGGTGCAGCGCAACACGCCCGAAAATACAGTGGTCTATATGGTGGCAGACTATCGCCGTCCGTCGCTGGAGTTTTATAGCGATCGCCCCATCCTTCCCATTGCCCAACCCGATGTACAAAAGTTTTGGCAGCAGGAAAATCAGGTGTATCTGCTGATGCAGCGGCAAGACTTTCGGAAGTGGCGATCGCAGGCATCTCAAATTCAGGTGCTCGACAATGCGCGGGGCTGGACGTTGGTGTGCAAAGCCAGTGCCAAAGCCTCTGCTCTCCCTTCCGCCAAGTTACCCACCCCCTGATGCACTGGATCTTGTATTAAATAACCTGTCATTCTTGTGGGTAGGAGGGGCGGCGAAGCTGCCCCTCCTACCCACAAGAATGACAGGTTATTTTGTTTGTGATTCACTGGATACACTGGGGCTATCTCCTGTTTCCCTACCGCTATGGCACATCCCTCTTCTCGCCGTCGCTTTCGCGCCGCGCCCCATCCCGCTAAACACGGCGCATATCCACAGCTAGCTTCCCTTTTGCGGCGGAGCAATTGGGCTTTGTGGGTGGTGATTGGCTGGTTGGGCATGGCGTTGCCAGCGATCGCCCGCCCCCCTGCCAAAGCACCCAAAGAGTTTTCTCCTGCGGCTATGGTGCAAACGGTTACACGGGGAGACTGGGCATGGATGGCGATCGCTGGAATCGTTGTCTTGGCGTTAGTGATCCATTTTTTGCTGGGATATTTGGGGCGTCGCCATGTGCTGCCGCGTCTCAAACAATGGTTCCCCCCGCCTACGGTTGCCAGTGCAGATGCCGCCTCTCAGCCATCCCGCCGCCTAACGCCAGAAACCATCTTTCATCTGCTACTGGTTGTTGCTCGAATTTTCCTATGGCTGGGTGTTTCATTTCTAATTACTCAGTTCTTCCCCTTAGCCCGGAGGTGGCGAAATAACATTGTCCGTGAGGTGATGGAGGGCTTCACGGAAGATGTCCTTTCTTTGGGGAATGCGAACTACTCCCTGCAAGACATGATTGTGCTGGTATTGATGGTACTGGCATTAATCATTGCCTCCAAAGTCATTACTGACCTGTTCAAAGTCCGCATCCTTTCCCTGGCTCGCATCAATCGGGGGGCGCAAGAGGCGATCGCCATTATCTTTCGCTATACGCTGCTCTTCATCGGACTGTTTGTCTTGCTTCCCATTTGGGGACTGGATCTGAGTTCCTTCGCCATCCTCGCCAGTGCGCTGGGTGTGGGTATTGGCTTTGGCTTTCAGGACATTGCTAAAAACTTTGGTAGCGGCATCGTACTGATTTTTGAGCGTCCCATTCAGGTTGGCGATCTTGTGGAAGTGGGAAACTTCCTGGGAACCATCGAACGCATCGGCGCACGCAGTACCCTGATTCGCACGCTGGATCAGGTTTCGATTATCATGCCCAACTCCCGATTTTTGGAGGATGAGGTGATCAACTGGAGCCTCGACAATCCAGTCTCCCGCTTGCATTTGCCTGTCGGGGTGTCTTATTCCTCGGATGTGGAAAAAGTGCGCGATGTACTAATGGAAGCGGCTAGAAATCATCCTTTCATCCTCAGCCATCCCAAACCCCATGTCTTGTTTACGGGCTTTGGCGACAGTAGCCTGAATTTTGATCTGCTGGTCTGGACGCGAGAACCCAGCAAGCAACTGTATATCAAGAGTGATCTCAACTTCCGTATCGATCGCCTATTCCGAGACCATCAGATCGAGATTCCCTTTCCTCAACGGGATCTACATGTCCGCAGTGGAACGCTGCCCCTCACCGTTCCCGACGATCTCTCGGTCTGGATTCGGCAGCAAGCCAATGGCGATCGCTCCCCACCACCTTCCGCAGAAAACTCTAAAGACTGAGGATTGAATAAAATCCAAATCTTGTTTTTTGAAAGCGCGGCTGTGTCGCGCTTTCAAAAAACAAGGTTTGGATTTCAATCTATTCGCGTTCCTAACACTACAACGAGAGTTCGACGGAGCGATGCAGCTTTCAGGACAGCCTTTTGCAAATGTCCGATTCTGGAAACTGTGCTAATTGGGGCTTCCTGATCAGCGAGATTTGAAAGTCTCGTTGCAGTACTAAGGATCACGTACGAAATAAAACCCGGAATTTTTGATGAGAAGCGCGGCATTAAGCATTGCCGCGCTTCTCATCAAAAATTCCGGGTTTTATTTTATTTTCGATCCTAAACGTGATTTGGATCACCCTTGAGCTTGATGAGAAACACATGTAGCTCGTCAGAGAAATCACCGAGATATCCCGCCCCTACAGGCATGATGATTCTTGTCAGCCGCAGACTGCTCAGTGATTTTTAGAAAGTAGATAAAAGATTGCTACGCAATCTCTTCGCGTTTTTTCCAGAAGCCATCCCCTGCTCAAACGACAACAGTATGTTTTGCTGGCTACCCCCATCAATCAAAGAGCCAGTCTTGGTTTACGGGTAGCTCTCCCCCTCAAGTTTGCCTCTGCTCCTGATGACGATGCCCACAACTGGGCATCGTTTTTTTTAGCTAAAAAAGCAACAAAACGCCCAATTTTGGGAAAGAAGGTACGGCGTCGCCGTACCTTCTTTCCTAAAATTGGGCGTTTTTCCAAAACCTTTTTTGCCTGGGCTCCGCGCACATAAAATCAAGGGTTTTGGAAAAACGGCGAGCCCAGGGGTTATCAAATAAATAAAGTCCCAGAGAGAGGGGGCGCGGACGAAGCCTGCGCCCCCTCTCTCTGGGACTTTATGGGCTTTTGTTGTTTGGAGCACTCTGATTGTTTCTGCTGGCTATTTTTTAGGGATTACTAAGAAAAAGCGAGGGAGAAAAAGCGAGGGAGGTGTATCCATGACCTATTGCCTGAGAGTGGCAGATTTGCCAGCCACAGAACGACCCCGAGAACGGTTGCAGGAGCTTGGTGCACAGCGCCTTTCCACCGCAGAGTTGCTGGCTATTTTGCTGGGCACCGGGCAGGGACCGGGCAAACTCTCGGCGGTGGGGCTGGGTGGGCATATTCTACAGGTGCTGGGGGCACATCAACGGGAGCCGCTGGCGGTGATGCGGTCGGTGAGCTTGCATGAGTTGACGCAGATTTCGGGGGTAGGGGTCGCCAAAGCTTGCTCGATCTTGGCGGCGGTGGAGTTGGGTAAGCGGGTATTTCAGGCGCGTCCGAGCGATCGCCAAATTGTGGATGATCCGGCGATCGCCGCTGCCATCCTCAGCAATGACCTGATGTGGCAAGTCCAGGAGCACTTTGCAGTCCTGCTGCTCGATGTTAAGCACCGCCATTTGGGAACCCAGGTCATTACCATCGGCACAGCGACAGAAACCCTTGCTCATCCCCGCGATATTTTCCGCGAAGTCATTCGCCAGGGCGCAACACGGGTCATCATTGCCCACAACCACCCCTCCGGCAGCACCGAACCCAGCTCCGCCGACATCGCCCTGACCCGCCAGTTGCTACAGGGCGCACGCCTGCTCGACATCCCCTTGCTGGATCACCTCATCCTCGGCGGCGGAACCTTTTGCAGTTTGCGCCAAACAACGTCCTTGTGGGAAGAATTTCCCCAGGGCGATTGAGAGCGGTTCTTCCCAACGGTTCTTCCCAACGGTTTTTCCCAACAGCTTTTCCCAACAAAAAAGCTGGGGCGATCGCTGCCACCAGCTTCTTTGTTTTGGACAAGGGGCGAACTTTGAGAAGGCGATCGCCCCTTACGTTTTTATTGTGATGTTATTGTGAATTGTTTGAAAAAGCGAACGTTTTGAATGACTAACGGTTACTTGCTCATAAAGGTGCGGGCTTGCCTGAGTGCCAGTTGCCCGATGTTATACAGTGCCCAACCACCTGCCAAAAGTACAGGCGATAGTACGATCAAAATTCTCCAATCCATGATGAATTCCCCCTAAGAATCGCGTCATAAAGCTTTGTCTTTAACTATATTTTGCAGTCAACAGGGGCAACTGACAACTGGCTTGCCCGCCAGAGTTCATTAATTGTTTCAATTTTAGGATTGAACAAATTTGAGGATTGCCCGATTGATGGGATACCGTTGGGGCTAGCCACAACTCAGAGCTAAGCCAGAAAATAAAACCCGGAATTTTTGATGAGAAGCGCGGCATTGCCGCGCTTCTCATCAAAAATTCCGGGTTTTATTTTATTTTCGATCCTAAGAGGGTTGAGCAGGGGGATAGAAGCCCATATCTGTGCCTGTGCCAGCGTGAACCTGTGCCAGCTTTTCGTAGCGTTTGGCATGGTCGATTAAGTCCAGGGCTTCGGCTTCGGAGATTTCGCGTAGCACCTTGCCGGGAACGCCCACGACGAGCGATCGCGGGGGCACATCTTTGGTCACCACACAGCCTGCCCCAACGATGCTGCCTGCCCCAACCCGCACCCCATCCAGCACGATCGCCCCAATCCCAATCAAGCATCCCTGCTCAATGTGGGCACTGTGAACCACCGCCCGATGCCCCACCGTCACGTAGTCTTCCAGCACCGTGGGTTCCCCCGGATCGCCATGCAACACGGCTCCATCCTGCACATTGCTGTGTGCCCCAATGTCGATGCGCTCCACATCGCCCCGCACCACTGCGCCATACCAGATGCTGGCTCCTTCGCCCACCTGCACCTGCCCCATGACCGTGGCATTGGGGGCAACGAAAGCAGCGGCAGACAAATCGGGGAAAGGAAAGTTGGACATAGTGTGAAGTCTTTCGGAAAAACGGTAAATGGATAGTAAATCGACAAGGAATCGCCAATAACGAACAGACAGGCAGAGGGGCGATCGCCTACTATATCTACGAGAATCTATATCTACGAGAATCTATATCTACGAGAATCTACGAGATCTACGGGTATTTCCCCATAGCTCTTACAATTAGATGAGAACTATGCGATGCGGTTGGGAAGCAACAGGGCGCACCCTGTCCAATCTCGCCCACGCAGTATAATAAAGCAGCCAGTGATGGCTCTGCCTGTATGTCGAATTGTCGCCGGTCGCAAGCGCATGGTAAACCCAGCTCTGCAGTATCCAATTTTTGGACCTGAAATTCAATGTCCCCACTGCCGACAGACGATTCCGGCACTGACGCTGACGGATACTTATCTCTGTCCGCGTCATGGCGCGTTTGAAGCAGATCCCAAAACCAGTGAGTTAATCCACCTCCAATCGGGGCGGCACTGGCGACGGTGGAACCAGGAATGGTATCGACAGCATACCCATCCTGATGGCATTCGCTTTGAAATTCATGAAGCACTCGATCGCCTCTACACCCAGGGCTATCGAGCGACACGGGTGATCATCGCCCAGCGGTATCGCGATCTCATTAGCACCTACCTGGAACGCAGTACTCCCTGGCGTGGACAGTCCGATTCCTCTCGCCCCCGCTTGTACGGCTTGCCTGTGGAATTCAGTCCCGATCCCAAAGAAGAACCCTGCTGGGATGTGATTAACTTTGACCTGGAAAAGGAACCGGGCGCACCTGTCCGCTACCCCTATTTCCGGCTGTTTGAGTAGTTTGAGTTTGAGTAGTTTGAGTCGAGTTGCGGCGATCGCTTGGCAAGCCGATCGCTGTCTGCTGAACCGTTGGGAACAGGCTGATGCACCACGCTTCAATCCGCACGGCTGATATTTTTCGGGCGATCGCCTTCTACGAAATGCTGGGCTTTTCGGTGTGCGAACGCTTCACCACCGGGTCTACCCTTGCCTGTTGGATGGAAGGCTTGGGCGGACGCATTGAACTGCTGCAAGTCCCCGAACCCCGACCCGCCGCCGATGCTTTCTCCGACGAGCATTACACCGGGTACTATCATCTATCCTTTGACCTGAGCCAGGAAATTGATGATCTCCCACGCTGGTTGGCAGCATTGCAGACAAAGTTTTTGGATACCAGCACCGAAAATCCCTCCGTTTCGCCCCTCAAGGTGTTGCTCGAACCGAGGCAACAAATAATCGGCGATCGCGTCTACGAAGTTGCGTTTATTGCCGATGCTGATGGCTTGCCGCTGGAGTTCTTGCGCCACATGCTTCCTCAGCCATAACCACAAGAACGATTTTTGGGGTGTGAGCACCGCCCACACCCCAAAAATCCTTCCCTTTTGAGGACTACTAACTAAGGATCGAAAATAAAATAAAACCCAGAATTTTTGATGAGAAGCGCGGCGTTGCCGCGCTTCTCATCAAAAATTCTGGGTTTTATTTCGTACGTAATCCTAAAGGGATAGGGTTTCATGCGAATGCCTACATCAAAAAATGCAACGGATTGGTGGGGCGATCGCAATTTCCTGGTCTAATGGAAAACAATCGCGACTGGCAGGGTTCTGGCAGGGTTCTGGCAGGTAATTTTTCTCTCGATCTCTTCTATCGGCTGATAGGAATTTGACCTTTTGCCAGACGATAGTTGTCAGTATTTTGTCTAAGTTGAAAAAGATGGCGTTGCTTCTGGGATGAAGAAACGACCCATCGCTTGTACTCTTACCGTTTTTTATTTAGGAGGAAGGCGCGTGCTTTATCCAGTCCTCCACGCACTCCAACCGCTGTTGGTTCCCCTCTGCTTTTTGCTTGCATGGGGATTTGTTATTTTAACCATTTGGAACATCTGGGCATTTGTGCGGGACAGCGTTGCCCGTGCAAAGCAGATGCACCAAATTCCCTGTACCGACTGCCGCTATTTCACCGGGGATTATCATTTAAAGTGTACGGTGCATCCCAGTCGGGCGCTGTCGGAAGAGGCGATCGGCTGTCAGGACTTTGAGCCTAAACACGGAACATTCGTCTGGGTGCCATCATTGCGATCGGAAAAATCGCGGAGTTAGCGATGAAGTTTCTCTTGATTGGGTTGATTCGGCTCTATCGCACCCTTATCTCACCTCTGTTTCCGCCCACCTGCCGCTTTCAGCCTACCTGCTCGCAGTATGCGATGGAGGCGATCGCCCGCTTTGGTCCCTTCAAAGGGAGCTGGCTTGCCGTCCGTCGTATCCTGCGCTGCCATCCCTTCCACCCCGGTGGTTACGATCCGGTGCCACCGCTTGCGCAATCCGCAAGTGCCACCCATGCCTGCAAAATCTGCTCAGACGATTCCTCTCCAATGGAGTGAAGCATAGCTTGGCTGTGAAACCGTAGAAGCTTTAGAAGAAATCACCACAGAGACACAGAGGGCACGGAGGAATTTCTCTGCGCTCTCTGTGCCTCTGTAGTTCTATTCTCAGGGATTTGCGCCTCAAGCCTCGCCCATAAATACTAGTTCAGCGGGTCCTGTCATGAATAGGTGCTGATCGGTTTCGCTCCAGGTGATGTGGAGGTTGCCACCAGGAAGTTCCAGGGTGGCGCTGCGATCGCACTTGCCATTCAGCACTCCGGCAACCAGGGAGGCGCAAGCCCCCGTTCCGCAAGCGAGGGTGATGCCAGCCCCCCGCTCCCACACCCGCATCTTCAGATAATCGGGACGCACCACCTGAATAAACTCGGTATTAATCCGTTTGGGAAAGACGGGATGATGCTCAAACTGTGGTCCCAGGGTTTCCAGGGGAATGGCGGCAACATCTTCCACAAAGGTGATGCAGTGGGGGTTGCCCATGCTGACGCAAGTGACCTGCCAGGATTGCCCCGCCACCTCCAGCGGCAGGTCGATGACCTTGCTGTCCGGTGTGCCCAGCGTGGTGGGAATTTCCGCTGCCAGCAAGCGCGGCACGCCCATATCTACTGTCACGTCGCCGCTCACTTCCATGCGGGGGGAGATGACCCCCGCCAGGGTGTGGATGCGGTAATTGGGGCGAGCGCTGCCCGTTTCCGCTGTTTCCAGATCTGCCAGAAACCTTGCCATGCAGCGGATGCCATTGCCGCACATTTCTGGCTCCGAGCCATCGGAGTTGAAGATGCGCATGGTGTAGTCGGTGTCGCCCTGGGCGGGGAGGGCGAAGATGACGCCATCTGCACCAATGCCGAAATGGCGATCGCACCATTGCACGGCTTCTTCTGGGGTCAACAGCGGCTCTGGCTGATGGCGATTGTCCAGCAGAATAAAGTCATTTCCCAACCCGTGATATTTCCGAAAGGCAATACCCATGCCCATCTCTCCTGCATACGATTTGCTTTTGCCTATTATCCTCTTTTCTCTGCAATCACTTGCAACTCGGCGAAGTCTTCGTTGTCTCTCGGAGGGATGAGTTGCACATCCACTAGCGTAAATCCGGCTGCCATTAACTCTTGCAAAATGTCGTTGGAGTCGCCAATGTAGCGGGTCGCAATATCACCCTGCATCAGGCAGCGAGATTGGGGATCAAACTGCCCCTGTAACCGCGACACTTCAGGAACCTCGTTGCACATGGAGCAAATGGTGAGGACGCCGCCGACCCGCAACACCCGATAGGCAGCCTGAAGGAAGCGGGTGCGATCGCCCCCAATAATGCAATGGAAACAGCGCCCATCCAGCACAATATCGAAGGAGTCATCCGCCAGATCCGCCAAGCTCACCACATCCATCACCTGAAAGTGGACGGGAAGACGGGCAGCGGCGGCATTTTTCTGTGCCCAGGCGATCGCCGTCGGCGCAATATCCACCCCCGTTACCGTATAGCCCTGGTTTGCCAGGTAAAGGCTGATGTGCCCCGCTCCACATCCCACCTCCAGCAGGCGACCCCGCTTGGGAAATGCCGATCGCGTTGTTAGTGGTTGCCAGGTTTGGTGAATGTCCTCCTCCACGTCATTGCGGGCAATCCAACCCATGTAGGTAGGATTATCCCAGCGGCGTTGGTAGACCTCGTCATGGCTCAGGTAATTGGTTCTCATCATTAAAATGCGTTGAAGATTACGAGACGAACAGGAAAAAGCGCGTTAATTTTGAAGGAAGCACGCCAATGAAACGGCGAAAAATTTCCAGGTTAACGGAGAAAATCGGTCGAATGGGCGATCGCCCTCTTCATTGTCCTGTGTATTCTGAACTCATATTCTGATGGGCTTTTTGCCTCCTCCTCCGCGATCGGAACACCCTACGGAACACAACTATGACCACTGAGCTAGAAACTGGACTACCGAGTGTCCGCCAAATTCAAACCCTGACGAAAGAAGGGCAGGAAGTTGAACTAAAGCTCGTGACCAACGACTTGATCGCCGGAAAGATTCGCTGGCAAGATACCCAGTGCATTTGTGTGGTCGATCACTACGACCAGCCCACCATTGTATGGCGGACGGCGATCGCCTACCTCAAGCCAAAAAGTATCTAATCCCATTTCGTCCGAAGCCTGGAGGTTTTCTGTAAAAATCCTCGGTCGTCCTCAAAGAGTCATGAAAGAGTCATGATTGTTGGGTGGGTAGGCGATCGCGCCACTTTCACCAAAGCGACCAGGTTTTAAGCGCGAAGCGCTGTAAACGCGGCAAACAAAGTGCTTGGAGTACGCTTAGGATTGAAAATACAACCCGAAATTTTTGATGAGAAGCGCGGCATTGCCGCGCTTCTCATCAAAAATTTCGGGTTGTATTTCGTACGTGATCCTTATGAAGGTTGGTTTAGCATAATTAGTAAGTCATAAATACCCTGAGCGCTTATAGAATAAGCGTTCTAAGCAATTGTCACAGTTCCTTTTTCCACTAATTCGGGAGCCGCTACCTGGAGATAGTCGAAAAAGGTGTGGGCAACTACCGACAACTGCTTGCCCGCCAGATGCACGGCATACCACTGGCGCTGAATGGGAAAACCCTGCACATCCAGTGTGGTCAATTCGCTGTTAGAACCTTCTGGGGTAAGGGTGTGGCGGGAGAGGACAGATATTCCCAGACCTCCGGCGATCGCCTGCTTAATTGCCTCATTGCTTCCCAACTCCAGACGTACCTTCACATCCAGATCATGCTCATCGAGCAACTGCTGAAAGGCACGCCGAGTGCCTGATCCCGGTTCCCGCATGATAAATGTTTCTTCGCAAAGCCGGGTCAGGGGAATATCTTTTTGCCCTGCCAGGGGATGGTCGCGATGGGCAATCACCACCAGCGGATTGTCGAGAAACGGATGCGCCTTAATGTCCAGGTTGCTCGGCAGTTGGCTCATCACATAGAGATCATCCTGGTTGTTTGCGAGGCGATCGATCACCCGTTCGTGGTTTGTAACAATCAGCGACACATCCACACCGGGATATTTTTGGCAAAACGGACCCAACAGACGAGGCAAAAAGTATTTGGCTGTGGTGATAACCGCTAAGCGCAACTTGCCTTGCTTCATGCCCTTGAGATCCGCCACGGTCATCTCAAGCTGCTCTAGTTGATGAAAAATTTCTTTGCAAGTGGTAAAAAGCTCGCGTCCAGCATCGGTAAGATAAAGACGTTTGCCGACCTGTTCAAACAGGGGCAAGCCGATGGACTTGGTCAACTGCTTGACCTGCATGGAGACTGTAGGTTGTGTCAGGTATAGCTCCTCAGCGGCACGAGTGAAGCTACCGTGGCGGGCTGTAGCCTCAAAGACTTTGAATTGATGAAGCGTAGCGTGTATCAATGGAAATCTCCTAACCACATAAACAAATCTGTGGACATAGAAGAAATTCTATCACGGACATACAAACAAGTGATTTTTTTCTATGGATTTTGCCGTTAGGATAAGACCAATGGCAACTATGTACGTTCCCTTCCAGTGTGCGCTGTACCTGTTGGCGATGAGCGGTTTTTACCGACTTACCCGGCGAGTATGGCGCTTTTTCATGCTCGACCCGCCCGTAGGGCGTTCAAGCCAAGGCTCACGGACAAAATAAGATCCAGAGTTGTTGATGAGAAATCCGGCAATACCGCGCTTCTCATCAACAACTCTGGATCTTATTTTATTTGTAATCCTAATGGAGAAAGGCACAGCCATTCGAAAATGACTGTGCCTTTAACTTGGTATTCAATTGTTTGAGGTGAAAAAGGAATAACCACTTGACTCAAGCACTTGACGAAGAACAGTTTGGCTTTCTTGAGACTGAATGGAGTGATAACGCTGTAGCTAAGGTTCTTGCAAATGAAGCGTGCAATGCGTATCTCTAAACTATACTTGGGAACCTTGCGCGGAGGTTAATTCAAACTCCCTGTGTTGTCGCTTTTGTTCATTCTGTGCGAGAGATTTTGTTAAGCCTGCGAATCTGCTTAGACTCGACGGCGAGTTCGTCATATAAATTCGTTACATGGGAGCCATGTTCCGAATCAAACCGAATTAAACCGCTTCCTCCAAACTAAACTGTGGTTTTCTAGAAGATGGTGCTAGCGGCACTCAGGCTTGTCAACCAAGGAACTTTCTTTCGTTTTAGGTAATCAACTTGGAGCTGAGTGGAAGACGAAGGGAAAATGAAGTGAATCGTCTTGAAAAATTAAACTCCCTTTTAACCAGTTTAGAAAGTATTCGTTGAACTTGTTGAGTACTGCAAATTCACAACGCAAACGAGACAAATGTAACTTGACAGCGCGTTTACCTCTTGTAGTGAATGTGTGAATTAGCTGCTCAAGCTTCGACAGGATCTGTTTGCTTCAATCCTTCTCATGCACAGACGACAGAACAAACCTTTGATGTATTTCGATATTACCTGGAGGGATAACACTATAGCTAAGGTTCTTGCAAATCGAACGTCGTATCTCTTAACTACTCTTGGGAACCTTGCGCGGAGGTTATCACTAACTCCCTGTTTATTGAGGGTTATGCTCTGAATGCATTGCTCATGCAGTGCGAGAGAATTTTTTCAGCCTACGAATCTGCTTAGACTCGACGGCATGTTCGTTCCATAATTTCGTCATATGAAGTGAATATGACGGATGAATCCGAATTAAACCGTTTCCTCCAAACTAAACTGTGGTTTGCCTTGAAGTGATAGGGCAGCACTCAGACTTGTCAACCAAGGAACTTTCTTTTATTCGGTGTAGTGAACTTGGAGTTGCGTGAACGGCGAAAGGAATATGAAGTGTATCGCCTAATAGTTTGAACTCCCTTTTAACCAGCTTAGAAAGTATTCGTCGAACCTGTTGAGTGCTGCAAGTTAACGAGACAGATGTAATTTGACAGCTCTTTAACCTCTTTATAGTGAACTATGGACTTGGCTGTTTTATCTGCCAGGGAAGCTGTTCGCTTCAATTACTAATATAGGGTATTTCAAGGTAGAAACAAGTACTTGAAAACAAAGTTCATCATATTGTGAGTGGTGGCTCAGAAGATTGTCAAAATGCTGATATTGCAAACGATTGATGGGGATTTACTGGCTGTTTTGTATTCCTTGTAAGATTTTGATCATGGCTGGAGATCGGCTCCAGGAGCTTTTGAGGGCTTTGGTTTGAGCGATCGCCCAACTAATTTTTTTAACTCAATGGAGTATGTCAAGTTTAGTTGCGATCGCTCTAAAACCTCATTTCATCATCTCTTCATAAAAATAATCCTGCCTACCGAAGTAGACAGGATTTTTGCACATGAAGTCCCTTTAAATTCTGTATTGCTCTACGCAAAAATATGGATGAAAAGTTAGTAGCTCTCGTAATAATGCTGTTTTCTACTGTTAGAAAACAAGTGTGTCGTCCTTGATTTGATTATAGCTTAACTCAAAAAGAACCAGAAAAAGCTGGATAGAAAACTGAATAGGTAGAGTATCTCCCTTGGTGGTCTGAATTTTGCAGAAGATTTGTGAGAGACGAAGCGTGAAGCTTCTGAATTTAACCTCAATGGAGCGCCTATTGGAGTGGAGAGTTGAAGCGCAAGGTGAAGGGTAACTAAGGTTATTGGATCATCCTAATACCCAGGGTCGGGGGGCGGAGGTGAACTACACCAAAGTTTACTTCTGCTTAACCTGGTTAATGAGATGTTTACCTTTGTTGATGGTGGGAAGGATGCAAGGGCTACTTTCCAGGCATCTGGCGGGAAGTAGGATGTCACAATAGGGAGCAGGTATTTTTAGGGTTGGTGGGTAAAGCACTGTGGCAAAGGTTGCTCTGGAGAATGTTTCTCGGCGGTTTGGCACTTCAACGGCGATCGCCAATATCACCTTTGAAGTGCCCGATGGGGAATTTTGGGTGCTGGTGGGTCCGTCGGGCTGTGGCAAGTCCACCATCCTGCGCACCATTGCGGGGTTAGAGCAGGCGACGGAAGGGGCAATTTACATTGGCGATCGCCAGGTCAATGGCATTCCTGCTCGCCAGCGGGATGTGGCGATGGTGTTTCAGAACTACGCGCTTTATCCCCACATGACGGTGGCGGAGAACCTGGCGTTTGGGCTGAAGATGCGGCAGGCAGAGCGGGGGACGATTCGCGATCGCATCGAAACGGTAGCCCAATCCCTCAACATTGCCCATTTGCTCGACCGCAAGCCCCGTCAGCTTTCGGGGGGGCAGCAGCAGCGGGTGGCACTGGGACGGGCGATCGCCCGCGAACCCCAGGTGTTTTTGCTGGATGAGCCGCTGTCAAACCTGGATGCCCAACTGCGGGATGACACCCGCGCCGAACTGAAGCAGCTCCATCAGAACGTGGGCATCACCACGATTTATGTGACCCACGACCAGGTGGAAGCGATGACCCTTGCCGACAAGATTGTGGTGCTGGACCGGGGCAGCATTCAGCAAATCGGCGCACCCCAAGCCATTTACGCAAATCCTGCCAATCAAATGGTGGCATCGTTTATAGGCAATCCGCCGATGAACTTGTTTTACGTCACTTTTGAGGCGGGTAAGTTTTGGGTGGAGGGGCAGGCGATCGCCTGTCCAGAGCGGTTGCAGGAGGTGGTGCGATCGCATCCCAACCCCCGCTACACCCTGGGCATTCGCCCCGAACAGATGCAGGTGGTCGCCGAAACGGAGCCGTTTCATCTCAAAACGGTGGTGGCGCTGGTGGAACCCCTGGGCAGAGAAACCCTGGTGAAGGTGGAGTTACCCGGTCCTTCCGGTGCTCCAACGCCCGTGCTTGACCTGATTGCCCCTGGTTCCATTGCGCTGCATCCGGGCGATCGCCTTTTCCTGCGCTTCGACCTGGAACACCTTTTCCTGTTTGATGCCAACACAGGGGAACGGCTCGCATGAGCGATCGCCTGGATTATTGCGCTCCCAGGACTTAGGATCACGTACGAAATAAAACCCGGAATTTTTGATGAGAAGCGCGGCAATGCCGCGCTTCTCATCAAAAATTCCGGGTTTTATTTGATCTTCAGTCCTTACGCGGATGAGGGATTTTTAGGGCATCCGCGCCCCAATAATCCCTCATCTGCGCGGCTTGTAGCTCCTGCGGTCAAAAAAAGGGCAGAAAAACTGCCCCCATTCTCGCTTTAGGTCTTTAGGTAGGTTGAATCACGGGCTTCGAGCAGGTTGCCTATCTTGTTTCACCTGTTTCAGCCGTGAAAAATTCACCTGGAGCAACTCAGGCGGCGGCGAGGTTTTCGTTGGCAAAGTCCCAATTCACCAGATTTGAAAGAAATGCGCTGATGTAGTCGGGGCGCTTGTTTTGATAATCCAGATAATAAGCGTGTTCCCATACATCCATCGTCAGCAGCGGTGTTTGGTTGCCAGTGAGGGGATTGTCAGCATTGAGGGTCTTGGTAACTTTGAGGGTGCCGTCCTCCAGCACCAGCCATGCCCAGCCGCTACCAAACTGAGTGGCTCCAGCGTTTTTGAAGGCTTCTACAAATTTGTCGTAGCTGCCAAAGTCTGCCTCAATCTTTTTGGCAATCTCCCCCGTGGGCATTCCGCCGCCCTGCGGTTTCATGCTGCTCCAGTAGAAGGTGTGGTTCCAGGCTTGTGCGCCATTGTTGAAAATTCCGGTTTTGGAGTCATCGCCAGCGGTGGCTTTGATGACTTCTGCAATGGGCTTGCCTGCAAACTCGGTACCTTCGATCGCCGCATTGTACTTAGTTACGTAGGCAGCGTGGTGCTTGTCGTGGTGGAACTCCAGCGTACTTTTGGAAACGTAGGGTTCGAGTGCGTCGTAAGCATAGGGCAAAGTGGGTAATTCGTATGCCATTGGTGTTTTCCTCTCAGTGTTCTGGATCAACGAACCACCCCGAAAATATCGCTAATGCTGATTTTTGTGCTATGCCCAAGCGGGGGTTGGGGATTGATGCCAACTCGCTGAAAGCCCACTTCAGATATCAGAAATCCCACATGAGATATTTTTTGAAACGCCCACTGCGCGGGCGTTTCAAAAAATATCTCATGTGGGATTTCGTGGACTTGGGCGATCTCCAGAAAAGAATATCCCCATTTTTTGAGAGAGGGCGCGGCTTAGCCGCGCCCTCTCTCAAAAAATGGGGATATTCTTCTTCAGAAATCTCCTTGGTAGGAGCTACTGTCCCCAAAGGGTTTGGTTCCGATCCAGAGTTGGTGGATACTCCCCAGTGTGGACTTCGGAGCGGATTTCGTCGCGATCGCCCCAGGCAACTAGCTCGATGTAGGTTCTGCCTGTGCCCAGAAGCGTGCCGCTAGTGTCATACAGTTCCAGCCAGCCATCATCCCCATCGGTGGCAGCACGCACCGCATACACCAGACTGCCATCGAAGGTGAGGGGTTCGAGGTCTACCGTGCCGCGATCGCGCTCTGCTAGATTCTGCTGATAAAACTGGTAGGCGTCCTGCACGGCATCGGGCAGGGTGGCAGGGGTGGGAGTCGTTGCCGTCATGGCAGCCAGGGGCGTTGGCGTTGCATCCATCTCCGTTGCTTCGAGATAGGCGCGATAGCGCTCTTGCCAATAGTCGTGCATGGTTGTTTGAATGCGATCGCACACATCACTTGCCCAGTCGCTCATGGAACATTCCCCAATTGCCTTGCTTTTTATTAGACTTTATTTCCAATAAGGGACTTGCAAGAAAATAAAATCCCAATTTTTGAGAGAGGAGGCTGGCAGAGCCAGCCTCCTCTCTCAAAAATTGGGATTTTATTAATCCGCAGATCCCTAAAGTCTAATGGGGTTGGAAATTGTTTTGTAGCGCGGCGGAGCCGCGCTACAAAACAATTTCCGATAAAGTCTATTATCCTGAACAAGTTTAAGGACAGGATGGGCTTTCCCCGATCCTGATGAGGTGCGAACAACATGCTTGCTATTGACCGAAAACCCCTGATTTTGCGTGCGCGTCGCACACGCAAAATCCAGGGGTTTTTGGGAAATGGCGGAGGTATTGCCAGAATGGATCAAGTTATTTCGCAGGAGTCAAAGAAACTGATGGTGCAGGTGGCATTTGAAACATTGGTGGAAGCAGGCCAAGAGGGCGATCGCCTGCTCAGCTTTCCGACAGATACGGTGCCTGCCCTTGCCTGTCGCCCCGATGCTGCCGAGTTAATTTATGACGCCAAGCAACGCGCCCAGACCAAGCCGCTGATTTTGATGGGGGGCGATCTGGTGGATCTGTTGCCCTATGTGAGGGGAACCCAGAACGAGCAGGTGATCTGGCAACGGGTGACGGAGCGGTATTGGCCCGGAGCGCTGACCCTGGTGTTGCCTGCAAGCGATCGCCTGCCCAAAGCGATGAACCCAACAGACTCCAGCACCATCGGCATTCGGGTACCAAACCGGGCGATCGCCCGTCACCTGCTGCGCCAAACGGGACCCCTCGCCACCACGAGCATCAACCGTTCCGGCGAACCGCCCCTACTAACCATTGCCGAAATCAACACCATTTTTCCCCTGGTCTTAACCTTCGAGCCTGCCGAACTCGAAACCCTGGAAGCTTCTTTACCCAATGAATTGGGCGCAAAAGCGGCAAACTCTGGCATTCCTTCAACGGTGGCAAAGTGGACAAAACAGGGCTGGCGGATTCTCCGCGCTGGCAGCATCGAACTGCCACCCAATGCAGGTGCCCGTTAGCAATCGCTACCGTTACATCAACCATTACATCAACCGTTTCGTCATTATTTTCATCATTTTTGATTTTCGTCATTTTTATAAAACCCGCGATTTTGCCTGCACGGAGCGCACGCAAAATCGCGGATTTTATAAAAATGACGAAAGTATTTTTACAGTTCAAGCACTCCTCCTTAATAAACCTCACTTGCTGAGGCGATCTCCAGAAAATAAAATCCCAATTTTTGAGAGAGGGCGCGGCTTAGACGCGCCCTCTCTCAAAAATTGGGATTTTATTTTCTGGCAAGTCCCTAACCCCGGCAGGATGAGAGGAGCTTGCGTTAATAAAGTACAGCCTGGTCTTAACCTTTACGCCACAGGGTAGATAATTCCTCAAACCCAGAATTAATTTTGGATTTGCTCAATTTCTTTATATGCAGGCCTTTCACTGCCTTTTTCTGGCACAGGTTAACCCATATGGAGGTATCGCATACGCTTGCAATTGGTTAAGAATAGGTTATGATGTCTACTTCTGTTAAATGGGTGTGAATATCCATCATGTCTGAACACACAACCGGAAAGGCGACGCATTCTGAAGGGGGCGATCCATCTACGCAAAGCCCATCCGAGAGTGCAGTCACTCAAACCTCTCAAAGTGCTTCTGAAGGCACGTCAAAAGCCAGTACGAAAGCTAATCAATCGAAAGCCAGCGCGTCGAAAGCCAGCGCGTCGAAAGCTAATCAGTCGAAAGCAAAAAGTTCAACAAAGAAGGTATCCAGTAAGACCTCTGGCAAGAAGGTTGTGGAGGAGCCAGCCCAGAAGCCCGCTGTGATGTCCCTGGGGGATTATGCCCATCGCATGATCCGTGAGAATTTCCAGGACATGGTGAAGTGCGAAAAGGGTGTGTTAGCCGATAAAAGCCCGGAGCCGTTGCATCAGATGCGGGTGAGCAGTCGGCGGTTATACACAGCGCTGAGTGTGTTTGAGGGGGCGATCGCCATGCCCAAGGCGGCGAGTCCCAAGCGGGTGCGATCGCTCACCAAATCGCTGGGTAAGTTGCGGGATCTGGATGTGCAGCTTGAGGCGCTGAAGGAGGAGTATTTGCCCCATCTGGATGATGGAGAACAGAAGCATCTGCTGGGGGCGATCGCCAGACTGGAGCAGCAGCGCCAAAAAGCCAAAGTGGGTGTGGAAGATCTGTTCTCCCAGAGTCGCTACAAAAACCTCAAACTTTCCTACGAGGCATGGATTGCCGATCCACGGCTGACGCCCCTTGGGGCAATGCCCATGGATGTCGTGTTGCCAGATTTGCTCAGTCCTTTGCTTTCCCAGTCGTTGCTCCATCCGGGTTGGCTCATTGCTGCCGATCGGCTCACCTCGAATGATGCGGAGGTGTTGCATGACCTGCGGAAGGTTTGCAAGTTTGCCCGCTATCAGTCCGATTTCTTTACGACGTTTTATGGGAAAGAGTTTAAGGACTGGGTGAAAGGGTTGAAAACGTTGCAAGATTCGCTGGGTGGCTTGCAGGATATTCAAATTTTGCATCGCCTGTTGAAGAAGAACAATGTGCTGGATGCCGACACGCCGCAGTTGCAGGAAGCGATTCAGCAAAAGCAGCGATCGCTCCTGGCAAGCTGGGAAGAGCAACGCCAGCAGTACCTCGATACTGATTTTCGTTACCAGCTCCACCGCATGTTGCTGACTCCTGTTGGCGAATCAGCCCCAAGCTAAGGACCCCGTACGAGATAAAACCCGAAATTTTTGATGAGAAGCGCGGCATTGCCGCACTTTTCATCAAAAATTTCGGGTTTTATCTCTGCAACATGATTGCCATTTTGCCAAATCAAGGGTTTTGGAAAAATGGCGAAGGTATTGTCTCTGGAGATCGCCTTAAAAATCCCCAGGCTCGTGAGGAGGCTGGGGATACAAGGGATTCTCTGACGGTCTGGTCTCTTCCGTTTTATTCCGTTTTATTCCGTTTTATTTTGTCAGAGCCGATCGCATGGCAGGTTGCCCCAGAGCAGCTCGGCGGGAGGTTTCGTCTAGCAGGGTTTTGGATGCGGATTCCCCTGCCCGGCGCAGTTGTAGCGTGAGTTTGCCATTCAGTGCCACCAGTGCCGTCACCTGGGCGACGAATGCCTGTACAATCAGCCCAATTCCCAACTGTCCAGAGTAGAAGGCAGCAGCGGGTGCGGGGGAGAGCAGGAGCCAGCGGATGGCTTGCAGTTGGTGGTTGTCGTGGTAGAAGGCGGCGATCGCCAGGGGCAAACCCATCACCAGCGCCAGTGCCAGCACCGTCCAGATGAAGCGCTTGGTATTCTTCATCATCAGCATGAGTTGGATGATGGCGGCATAGATTGCCATCATGTTCACGGTCAAAAGGATGGCGGCGAACAGGTAGGCAGGGCGATACTCGCTGCCCCAGCCAGCGATCCACAGCAGGGTGAGGGCAGCAAAAATCAGCAGGTTGAGGGCGATCGCCAGATTTGCTGGGCTTTTTTCACCCAAAAGCAGGTCTTTCCAGAGGTTGACGCGGGTTGCGCGCGGCAGTTGTGGCTCTGGGGTCTGTTGGCGGGAGGTGGGGGTGTAGAAGTGGCGGAACCGTGCCCAATCCAGCAATGCCTGACGGTGGTTTGCCAGCAAAAAGGTAAGACCGATGAACAGCACCGTATTCAGCACGGCAAAGGCGATGAAGTTATCCAGATAGAAGGTGTCGTGGTAGCCATAGCGGACTTCCTGGAAGAAGAAGCCCACCGTTAGCAGTTCGAGAAAGGCGACCAGGCTATAGCTTTGGGCTTTGCCGAGGATAGTCCGACCGGGGCTGTGGAAACAGCGATCGACCGCCTGCCAGATCCAGAAACTTCCCATCGCCAGCACAGCGAGGGTGAACCCGTGCGCCAACAGCAGATGCGTCCCAATGGGGAGGTGAAACCATTGCAAGTTGGTGGAATCAGTGCTGGCATTGGGTCCGATGAGAAAGGGGGTGTAGGGATGCCAGGTCGTTGCCAGGTTCCAGGAAACATAGGCAGGGACAAACCACATCAGCACCACCAGCACCATCACGAGAGAAAGGCTGGAACCAATTTGAATGCCCACCAGACTCGCCTGAAGTTTGCTCAAGAAGCCACCCAGCAAGGTGGCGCTGTAGATGAACCAGCAGCCAGCCATCAGCATGATGTAGAAGCTGAGCAGAAACGCAGGTGGGGCACTGGCTCGCATGGCGGTGTACCAGTGGAAGGGGAGGATGCAGGCGATCGCCAGATACACCAGCACAGGCACACCCAGCATTTTGCCAAACATGATGCTGCGGCTGGACTGGGGGCTGAGCCGAATGAAGTCGAGGGTGCCCTGGCGCTCCTCCCGGTCAACGTCCGTCGCGAGAAAGTAAACCCCCGGCAACATCGCCAGCAAAATTAAGCACCAGTTCACCGACTGGAAAATGGATTGCCACCACTTGCCCCAGAGGATGATGGGCTGTCCCTGGGCATCCATCAGGCAAGTGCGGGTCGCGCTGTTGATTTCGCAGAAGTAGACGGGGTAGCCAAATTCGCTGGGCAGTTGGGTCTGAAAATGCGCCATCAAAAGAAACTGTCCGGCGATCGCCAGAGCCATGACAATCAGTACGCTCTGAGGTTTCAGCCGACCTTTCCATTCGCGAAACATCTGGGCATTGACATCGCCAATCCAATCAAACCAGGGGTTGAACATGGGTAAGGACTCCGTTTGCGTGCGTTATGTGTTGGGTAGAGGTGCCGTGAATGCGCGTGGGAAAGTTTGTGGGAAAACCTTTGGAATGGGAGAACGGGCTAGGACGCTTGCTGATGCCCCAGCTTCAGGAAAATAGTTTCGAGGTCTTCGCGGGTGGGGTTGAATCCGGTGATGGGAATGCCGGACTGGATGAGCGATCGCAGCAAGTCTGCCACCGCTTCTGCATCTCCCTCAAAGTTGACCCGCAGGGTGTTTTGCCCCGGCACTACTTCGGTGTGGCACACATGGGGATGGCCTTTGAGATGCTGTTCCAGGGGTTCCAGCGTACCCAGGGTAGAAATGAGGATTTGCTGCCGACTGAGGCGATCGTAAAGCTCCGCCAGGGGCGCGCTTTCCACCAGAAAACCCAGTTCCATGATGCCGATGGAGGTGCAGAGTTCTGCCAGGTCGCTGAGGACGTGGGAAGAAATGAGGATAGTCATGCCCGCTTCCTGGAGTGCCCGGATGATTTCGCGAAACTGCATCCGGGCGATGGGGTCGAGTCCCGAAACGGGTTCGTCGAGCAGCAGCAGAATGGGTTCGTGGATGATGGTGCGGGCGAGGCTGAGGCGCTGCTTCATCCCGCGCGAGAGGGTGGCGATCAGGCTGTTGCGCTTGTGGGTCAGTTGCACCAGATCGAGCACATAGCGGAGGCGGCGGGTGCGGTGCGGGTCGCGCAGTTTGTAGAGCCGCGCAAAGTAGTCCAGGTAATCCCACACCGTCAGGTCGTCGTAGAGGGGAAAGTCGTCGGGCAAGTAGCCAATCAGCCGTTTGAGATGGGGGGCAGTCTGGTCGAAGGACAGCCGCTCACCGTTGATATAAATTTCGCCGACCGTGGGTTCTTCGGCGGTTGCCAGCATCCGAATCAGGGTGGTTTTTCCGGCTCCGTTGGGACCAATCAAGCCATAGACTTCCCCTGCGCGGATGGTCAGGTCTACATCGTTGACGGCGATCTGACGCTCAAATTGCTTGGTGAGTCCGAAGGTTGCGATCGCCACTTCACTCGACAGATTCGGCATGGAAGATTTACCCGCTGGCTAATGGATTGACTAATCAAGAAAAACGGAAGCGATCGCCTGGGCTATCAATTTAGCAATGCCAACTCTGATTGTCTTGCGTGCTGCTTTGGAGTAGGAAGCGTAGATGCAGCCCTGACCCGTTGCATTCGGAACATATCAGAGCAAGCTAGACACCCCTACAATTTGACGATGGGGAATTCCGTAAAATTGCGAAAGAAATTGGCAAACTTTGTTTCAATCACAAATCCTGAATTACGGAGAGCCTACCCAGCACGATTGAGGGAGCGATCGCAGCGGTGACGGCAGGGCTGAACTAGCTGGGGCGATGTTCTTGGCGCTTGCGCAGCAACCGGGTGTAGCTATTCCAGTTATTTACCTTGCGATTTAGCCGAGTTTTCAGTTCTTTTGCTGCCAGGGTATAGCCGCCATCGGCTCCATCCACCAGATGCAGGTGATGCTGACGGCGATCGACGATCAGGCAAGTCAGGAGGGCGCGATCGGATACATGCATCCCATACGCCAACCGCCCTGCCTGGTATTCCTGCTCCAAATATGCCCGCAGCGCTTCCGTCTGGGTGGGAGTGCCCGAAATCACCATCCGCAAAATATCGTCAATCTTCTGATAATCCGAAGCGGCGCACACTTCTTGTTTGTACCTGCCCCAGTTCACCCCGCCCACGGTTAAGCGCAAACCCATAAACACAATGCCCAGCAGATTCTCCGCCATCAGGCGCAGGCAGTAGCCGACCTTGCCCAAAAAGCGGGAAGAGGGCGATCGCGCCTTCACCTCTGCCATCAGCTTTTTAGGATGGAAGGCAAGCCGCAAAACCTCTGGGGCGATCGGGTGATAGCGCTCCATCGTGCCATAGATTCGCTGAATGGTTTGCAACACATCCCGATAAATCTTCTCTTCGGGGATCTGACTGCTGGGCATTGCTGCGATCAACAAGCTCAGGGTATGCCCATGCCGACTGGGCACTTCTTGCCAGCGACATTCCAACCCCCTCAAATCGGCTCCTGCCATTTGCGGTAAGCCATCCAAGCGATAGGTGCCGTCTGCTTTGACCAGCTCCGCCGCATAGCTGATGCCGCCCCCCAAAAAGCTCGCCTGAAAATGGGCGTCCGAAACCTGCAACCGCGCGACCCGCAGGGGCATCGCAGCCTGCACCGCAGAAACGGGCACACTCCCAACCCGCAAATCCAATCCAAACCGCTGCTCTGCCAGGTCGCGCACGCCCAGCAGCGCATCGCGGGTCGCTGCAAATGCATCCGGCGGAATCAAGAACGATGCCCCATCTCCCCCAAACACAAAGGGCACTTCCAGGGGACGCAACGCATTCAACACCGCGATGATGGAACTGGCTCCCAGCAAATTCACTTCCCGATAACGCCCGCTGGCGATCGCCTCTGTCGAGTTGGTCACATCCGTCACCATCACATACCAATCCCCCGGCGCATCCGCATACACCGCCGGATTGACCACCGCCAAAAAAGGCTTCACCGCAGGAAGGTCGGTATAAAAGTTACGAGTGTAGCTGCCAGAGGGCGCATCTTGGGACGACATAACAGGCACTTCCCAACAGTCAGAGAACATCGGCAACGGTCTCAGAAATGTAGCCCTGAAAGGAATGTGGAGAAAATGACGCGAAAGGTCGAGAGCGATCGCAGATGCTTGTCTCCATTCTGACGGCTAACCCCCAGAACTGGGGAAATGAATTTCTATCCTCCTTTACTTAAAGATCTCTAGCCCCAGCAAAAAGCTACTGAGGCTAGAGCTTAAGTTCTCCGTGTTAATTCGATAGCATGACCCGCTTAGTCAGAATCCGCATTACTTCACCAGGATTTACTGTCGGCAGTTGCCGAGACCATTCCTCGGGGCGGGCATAGCCAAGCTGAAACATCGTCATTACAAAATGGTTGACCACTTGCGGCGACCCAATTGCCAACACCCGCAAGATGTCGGGTGTTGGACGGTCACGCAAATCAATCAATGGCTGAGGTACGGTCTCAAGCTGGAGAACCTCTGCCGCTAGATCAACGGTTTGCCTTGTTTCTGTCATCATGGGTATAACTCCATTGTGAGTCGCCCAGTCCGCTAGTTTTCCAGGCTGTAGGACTGGGCTTTTTGCTACTCCCATATTCTCATTTTTTAGACATAGCGACAATGTGGGAATGCTGGCAAAATTGCCGCATGGGAGCTAAAAACCTCATCATGGAACGCTTACAACAGCGTGGCATTACCCGGTATCGCTTTTGGCAAGATACCGGGCTAAGTCGAGCAACGGCTTACCGCCTTTGTGATGATCCGAACTACATCCCCACAGGCGAGGTGATCGAGAAGATTTGCCGGGCTTATGGTTGGCAACCAGGGGATTTCATCATTTACGAGCCAGATGAATGATGAGAAGGGCGATCGCCCCCATCCCACAACCCCCAATCGTGACCACCAGCGACGGTGAAATGAAGCCAGTAGAATAGGAGCAATTCAAACTGTCCGTGAACAACCATGACAGCCATGTAGTCAGCCGAACAGGATCACTATCTTTGCGGTATACCCAAAATCAGCAAAGCGGCGCTGCGAAGGAAGATTGACTATGCAACCCCAACTTACCAATCAATTTACGATTGAAACGGAGCAGGAAGAAGACGGACGATGGATTGCAGAAGTTCTGGAAATTCCCGGTGTTTTGGTCTACGGCGATCATGATGAGCAGGCGATCGCCCGTGTTCAAGCCCTCGCCCTGCGCGTCATTGCAGACAAATTAGAGCATGACGATTGTTGAGGCGTATGGCGATCGCGCCTACGAGGTCGAATTTTCAAATGACGAGGGCGACACTCTGGAAATGCAGGCACTCACCCCCGATCAGGTTGTCGTCGTTTGGAAAAGCGCAACGAAATCTTGGGTTCCTGTAGGCGATCGCATATCAGAGACCAACAGAGTAAACTAGGACCATCTAGAGTTCCTCTGAACTGCCATGACAGCCGTTAGCACCGAACACATTCAAATCACGCCAGGGGTTTGTGGCTCCCTCTATTCTGCAACGCAAACTTCAAGAGCGAAATGCCAGTGCAAATACATTTTGTCACGCAAAATTCAGTTCTATGATTGGGCTTTGATGGAAACTCATTCCGGCGCGAGATATCGTGAAGCTCAAAGACATTGTTAGTCGGATATATATTAATCCGCGTAAATTGGCTGACTATGCATTAAACCCAGAAAACTTAAAGGGACGTAACAAAGCTATTCTTTTCCAACGATATCTGGGCTTTACTGCGGAAAATTATCAATTCCTGTTGGAGCAAGTTCAGGCTAAAGCATTGGATGCGGAAGCGATACCAGGAAAGAGTGATGAGTATGGACAGCGTTACCGCGTGGACTTGACAATAATAGGAGTGGAGCCTGGACAGCAAGAAATTGTTCGGACGGGGTGGATTGTGGAACCAGATGCGACTGACCTTGCCAGATTGGCGACAATTTATGTTCGGAGGCAGAAATCATGAGCCCAGAATTATTTGATGTCGTGGAACTTCTGGTTGAACTACCGGACTCTGAGATTCAAGCAGGCGCATTGGGAACGATTGTTGAGGCGTATGGCGATCGCGCCTACGAAATCGAATTTTCAAATGACGAGGGCGAAACCCTGGAAATGCTGGCACTCACCCCCGCTCAGTTTGTCGTCGTCTGGAAAAGCGCAACCAAAGCTTGGGTTCCTGTAGGCGATCGCCTGACTGCCCTCATGGAAAAGCTCCCTGAAGATCGGCAAGAGCAAGTTTTGAACTTTGTCCGTTCTCTCTACAAAACTCCGGCTTGAGTTGAAGCAAGAAGGGCGATCGCCCCTCGCGCCCGCTAAAATCAACTTATCCCCTCCTCAAACCCAAATTCTATGCCCACCCCAACCCTCTCCCGCTATGTAACGCGCAATCCCGAAATTCTCAGTGGGGAGCCGATTATTGTGAATACGCGAACTTCGGTGAGGGCGATCGTGGGGCTATGGCGCATGGGCATTCCACCCGAAGAAATCCAAGCCATTCACCTAACTCACCTGACCCTTGCCCAAATCTTTGACGCCCTGAGCGTTTATCTCGACAATCAAACGGAAATTAATGAATACATTGAGCGGAATCGAGTTCCAGATAACCTAATTCATCCTTCTATTCTCAAAGCATTTGAAGGTTTATCATAAACCCTAGAAGATATACCTAAGGGGCTTCTATGCTCTTCTTAAATTACAATGACTTGAACTGAATGACAATACAGTTTCACGCCAGCCTGCCTTCTCTTAATAAGTCGAGTAAACCTTTGGTTTTTTCAAACAGTTCATCGTAAGTCACGATTTTGATATCTTTCAACTCATTTCTAAATAATTCAAAAGAACGAATCTTGTCATAATCGCCCTGAAATTCTCTGTCTGAATTTCCTGCAATAACAATACATTGAGGGCTTGATGACGAAAACCTAGTTTTTGAATATTTACTGACTAAATTGTTGTAGTTTCTCATAAAAATATTTTTATAGCTTGAAATTTGCATACAAGATCCTGTCAGATCTGATGATATTTTATAGTTCCCTCTATACTTCCCTTTAAGAAGTAAGTTAGTACTTGGTGTTTTTATCTCAACAATCAAAACATTTTCTGTTGACTTATTTTTGATCAAGAAGTCGGCAATACTGAATCTTCCATCTTTCTGCTTGTCGATGCTATCAATATATGTTGTTTCACCACCAATATAGGCGCTTCCTTTTATAAAAACTATAGGGAATGGAACTAGCTGTGAAAAAATTATTTCATTTTCCGTAAAAAAGGTCTGCCAGAAGCTCTCATCAGAATTATCTTTATTTGCCTGCCAGAGATCAAGAGTTTTTGATAGTTTGCTAATTTGGTATGCACTCCAGACTGATGATTTAACATATTTTTCGAAAACAAGCATGGAATAACAGCTTTGTAGATATAAGGTTAATTGAAAAATTTTCTTCGAATTTTCTTCTAATAATTTTGGCTTAATCATGTGAATAGCATTGACAATTCTAGTAGCCCATATTTCACAGGTACTTTCATAATTTCTAAGCGATATAATATTATTCCATCTTTCATGCTCTTCACGATTAAATTCTTGAGATTCAAGGAAAGACTGAAGTTCAGAAATATCTTTGCATGAATCTTTTGTGGAATCGAGTAAAAAATCAAATAATTCATTAATATCAAGTCCTTCTTCCTGAAGAAAAGTTTCATTTGGTAAGCCAAAAAAGTGATCTCTGGCAATAGATGATATTCCCTTTTCAGTAGTTGATAAACCAATATTATGTTCAAAGTTACGGAAGATAATATCTGGCATTTCGTCAGACGTAATCTTCTTATAATCATCAGAATTATAATTGTCATCGATATTTCTTATTGGCGGAAAGCCTTCAACAAAAAAATCGTCAAATGGATCTATGTACCTGACCATACTCTTGTGTACTCCAAAAAATATCTTGCAATCACTTAATAGTTTTAGCAAAGAGTCAATCGCAAAATAGAGGGTATCTTTGTCAAAAGACTAATAAATTTAAAAAAATTAGAAATAGCTAGGAAAGCGTAATAGAGGTAGGACAAAAAATACATAAAATTCAATTTTTTATATTTTTTGACATCCTATGTGATCTGTGCATCTTCATCATGCAATGCAATACCCTAAAGACAGCGTGTGTCGTGGGGGTTGAGGGATGACGACGATGCCTTGGGGGTGGGCGGTGTTGCTGCTGGTGGTAGTGTGTCCCGTAGTGGGGGGCTTGCCGCTGGCGGGGTGGATTACCCGGGGGTTGAGTGGGAAGCGGTTGCGGGAGTTGGGCACCGGGAATATTGGCGTGTCGGCGGCGTTTTACCACGGGGGGACGGTGGTGGGCGTGTTGGCGGTGCTGTCGGAGGCGCTGAAGGGGATTGGGGTCGTTTTGTTGGCGCGATCGCTCTTTCCCTATGCTCCCACCGTCGAAGTTCTGGCACTGATGTTGCTGGTGGTGGGGCGTTTTGGCTTTGGGCGCGGGGCGGGCACAACCAACGTGGTGTGGGGCTTTCTGGCCCATGACCTGGATACAGCCCTGCTGGTGGGGTTGATTGGCGGCGTAGGCTTTACCCTGGTGCGGGAGCGGCAGGCGGGGAAAATTGGCATCCTGGTGCTCTTGCCTGTGATCACGGCATTGCGGCATCCTCAGAATGGACCACGGGTAATGGCGGTGGTGCTGCTCAGCTTGCTGATGGCATGGGTCTATCGCCAGATTCCCGATGATCTGGATCTGCCGGCGGAATCTGCCCAAAGCGAGTCACAAACCATGTTCAAGTTTTTTCGGGGCGATCGCGCGCTCCTCTCCCTCGACCAACGGTTGGATGCGAAGCAGGTGGGGGGCAAAGCCGCCACCCTGTCGCACCTGAAGCAATGGGGCTACCCTGTGCCGCCCGGCTGGGTGGTGCCGCCGGGGGACGATCCGGCTCCCCTGCTGCAAACCGCCAAGCCGACGGAGGACAAGCCGCTGGTGGTGCGATCGTCGGCCATTGGGGAAGATGGGGCGATCGCCTCGGCGGCGGGGCAATACGACTCCTTCCTCGACATCACCAACCCCACGATTTTGGCGGAGACGGTGCTGCGTTGTCAGGCGTCCTACAACCTGCCCCGGGCGGTGCAGTATCGCCAGCGCCAGGGGATTCCCGATGGCGGCATGGCGGTGCTGGTGCAGCGGCAGATTCAGGGGGTATTCTCCGGCGTGGCGTTTAGCCGCGACCCCGTGGCGCGACAGGGCAATGCGGTGATTGTGGAAGCCCTGCCCGGAGCGGCAACCCGCGTGGTGTCTGGGCGCTTCACCCCCGATCGCTACCGGATCGCCCTTTCCGACAACGAACTGGGGGACGACTGGCGCTTACCCGATGCGCAAACCCTGGCGGTGGAAGGCGAGGGGGATGTGCCCAATCGCCTGGTGCAACAGGTCGCCTACCTGGCGCGGCACCTCGAAAACCAGTACCACGGCATTCCCCAGGACATTGAGTGGACCTTCGACGGGCAGCAACTCTGGCTGCTGCAATCGCGCCCCATCACCACGCTGCAACCGATCTGGACGCGGAAGATTGCCGCCGAGGTGATCCCCGGCTTCATCCATCCCCTTACCTGGTCGATTAACCGTCCCCTCACCTGCGGCGTGTGGGGCGACATTTTTACCATCGTGCTGGGCGATCGTGCCCGTGGGCTGGACTTCACCGAAACCGCCACCCTGCACAACTCCGCCGCCTACTTCAACGCCACCCTCCTGGGCGAAGTCTTTGCCCGCATGGGCTTGCCCCCCGAAAGCCTGGAATTCCTGACTCGTGGCGCAAAGTTCAGCAAGCCGCCGCTGCAATCCACCCTCCGCAACGTGCCAGGGCTGCTGCGCCTGGTGCGCCAGGAAATTGACCTGCCCAAAACCTTCGCGAAGGACGATCGCACCCACTTCCAACTCCTGCTCCACGACCTCGCAGCAGCACCCCCCGCCACCCTGGAACCCGCCGCCCTGCTCGATCGTATCGATCGCATCCTCGCCGTCCTCAAGCGCACCACCTACTACAACATCCTCGCGCCCCTGGGCTTCGCCGCCCGCAAAGCCATCGGTCGTGCCGACCTGGGCGAGTTGGACAGCCGCCGCACCCCCGAAGTCGCCGCCACGCGATCGCTCCAATCCCTCGCCACCGCCGCCCGTACTTGCATCGGTGAGCCACTTCCCAACGACTTTCAGGAATTGGGCGATCGCCTCCACGCCACCGAAGACGGACGGCGGATTCTGCGCCAATTCGACGACTTTTTGGCGGAATATGGCTACCTCAGCCCCATCGCCACCGACATCTCTGTTCCCTGCTGGCGCGAAGACCCCCAACCCGTCCAAACCCTCTTCCTGCAATTCCTCAAAACCCCTACCAACGAGAACGACAGCCCCCGCAAATCCTCCCGCCTCCAGCGTCGGCTGGATCTCAAAGGCAGAGTCGCCGAGGTCTACAATCGCCTGCTGGCAGAACTGCGCTGGAGCTTCCTGGCGCTAGAGCAACGCTGGCTCGATTCGGGCTTGCTCCACTCCCCTGGCGATATCTTTTTCCTGGAATTTGACGAAATTCGGCAACTGGTGGAAGGCGATGCCCCGGAGCTACGGGCAACCCTGCGCGATCGCCTCCTCACCCGCCAAAAACGGCTGACGGGCGATCGCGCCCAACCCAGTGTCCCCACTCTCGTCTACGGCAACGACCCGCCAGAGTTCTTCCCCACCCCCATCGCCGCCCTCCCCGCCGGACAACTGCGCGGCATCGGAGCCAGCCCCGGTCAAATCGAAGGCACCGTCCGCGTCGTCACCAACCTCAACACCATCCCCGATGTAGACCGCGACACCATCCTCGTCGTCCCCTTCACCGATGCCGGATGGTCGCCCCTCCTCGCCCAGGTCGGCGGGCTGATTGCGGAAGTCGGCGGGCAGTTGTCTCATGGGGCGATCGTCGCCCGAGAATACGGCATCCCCGCCGTCATGAACATCGAAAACGCCACCCAAATCTTCCGCAACGGTCAACGCCTCCGCATCAACGGCAGCACCGGAGAAATCGATCGGCTGGAGTGAATAGCCAATTAAAAAAGCAATTGCCTATGTTCCTCTATTCGATGAATGGGGAACTATAGTCCTAGAAATCCTATATTGAATGGTATTAAAGGGGGCAACCGCATGGGTGATGACATTGCGCCTTGGATTATCGACAAAATATTAGAGAGAAAATGGAGGCGCGAGAACCCTCCTCATCTTCCTGATCATGCATCAATCTTGTTTAAGAAATTTAAGAGAAGTTATGAATGCAAGAACTTTGAGGAGTTTGCAGACACGCTCTCAGAAGATTTCTCTGGAAATACTGTATATGGAAGAACAAAAGCAGCGTTTCTAAGGACAATACAGGAAAATTTAAGCCTCATAAAACCAGGGTTTCAACCAAACCTAGCAATTAACGTTGATAACATCGTGGCAAGCGAGGAAACTCGGTTCGCAGTTCTTGTTCACATGTCGGTAGATCTGGACTTCCTTCTTATCCCTACTCCTATGAAATTTGATTCGGAGCGCTTGTTCCTTGAAGCAAAACCTGAAGGTCAGTATAATATCTGGAGAATTACAAAGCTAAATAAATATTGATTCAAAATGATTCACTTAATTTTGGAAGTAGCTTATGTAATTAATTTGACTTTGAATATGTAGTTAATTTCTCTTTGAATAAGATGCATCGGTCGCAGCATAATGTACAAATTTATATTATGTATTGCGGTATCTTCAAGATGTACCACACGCTAATTTACCTATAAATATTCAGTCAGTTAGAGATGCCTCAAATTTTGCAAGTCTCCATTTCAGAGGATCTACTGACCGTGAATTTGTTAGATGGACGGATTATTTCTGCGCCCTTAGCCTGGTATCCACGGCTGCTTCATAGCACGCTTGAAGAACGCAACAATTGGCAGTTAACAGGTAGTCAAGAAGGGATTCATTGGGCTGATTTAGATGAAGACATCAGCCTCAAAAACCTTATTCTTGGTCAACTTTCGGGTGAAAGTCAGACCTCATTTCAACGCTGACTGGACAGTCGGAGCCACTAATTAAACATCGAAAAATGGCATTACTGAGCCGTCTTCTCAAAATTACAACTGGCAGCATTCGACTAGAAGATTTCTTCACAGAAATCGTCGCCCATCTCTTCGCTACCAATCAAGAGATTTTCTATGCCTGGTTACAAGGATTTAGGGTTCTGAATATATCGTCTTTACTTAATGTCAAAGTGTCCACGCAGCAAACCTATGAGCCACTTGCGGGACATGATACGCCCAGTCGTCCAGATATTGTGATCGAGTTAGAAACCGAGGAAGGCTATAGCTGTATCTTTATTGAAAGTAAGGTTGGCTCAAAAGAGGGCGATCGCCAACTTGAACGATATGCAGAAATCTTACATACCAAATCAGGTTTCGACCAAAAGGTTCTACTCTACATTACCCGTGATTTTGACCCAAAGGATGAATCCAAGCTATTTCACAATATGGAGCATCCCAATCTTCAGTTTCAACAACTAAGATGGCATCAGTTTTATCATTTCCTAAAACCCTATAAAGATATAGCACTTGTCCAGGAAATTCTATCTTTTATGGAAGAGTACCGTATGGCAAATAGAAACAAATTCTCATCAATCGACATTCTGACGCTAGTGAACTTTAAGGATTCATTGCAGCTTTTACAAGAAGTTATTGAAGGAGAAGTTGACAAAGAATTTAGAAAGGTTGTAGGAATGGCTGCAAAGAAATTTGCACCGTCTACTGCTCTTTCTGAGCTACAGAAATTTAATAGATATGTCTTAGTGGCAGAATTTCAGGAAGGGATGAAGTGTACTCTGGGTTTTGCTCTCAATGCTCCAACATTTGCAGATTATCCGACTGTGCGTCTGTTCATTGAAGTTGACCCTAATTCGTCAAGCCGCTCAAAGATTGTGGGCATGATGAAAGAGATTTGCCAACAATACGAGCAACAAGGTTGGAGAGAGTTTGAGTTAAATAATCCGAATGCGTGGTCTGGCATCATTCGAGAGCGATACCTGCAAGAGTTCTTGATGCAAGAGGATCATGTTGCGGCAATTAAAGCCTTTTTGCTTCAAACTTTGGCTGAACTGAGTGAAATTAAAAGCCAGTATTCAGATTTGCCCTGGTAAGGAGTCATGCATGCTAGTTGGGAAATCCCATAAGCTAGAAGGGAGGTTTTCTGATGCTTGGGAGCGATCGCCATGAGCCAGAGCGCTATCCCCAATCCCCAACCCGAACGACCCATTCCCATCAACCTGGACGCTGTGGTGACGGAGGACAATACCCCCGTGGACAACTTCTTGTCGGCTAAGTTGCAGCGGTTGTTGGTGGAAGTGCTGTATAGCTCCTGGGCAAGTTTTGGGATGGAGCGACCCTTTATTGCCGATGCCGATATTGGGATCTTTGCATCTGTGCATCAACCGCCGATTGTGCCGGATGTGTTTGTCAGTTTGGATGTGGAAGCGCCTCAGGATTTTCGAGAGAAGAAGAATCGCGCTTACTTTGTGTGGGAGTTTGGCAAATCGCCGGATGTCGTGATCGAAATTGTGTCGAATCGCGAAGGCAATGAACTGGGGAGTAAGCTGAACGCCTATGCCCGTTTGGGTGTACCCTACTATATCGTCTTTGACCCCTTGCAGCAGCTCGGCGACGAAATGTTGCGGGTCTTTGGGCTGTGGGAAGGACGGTATGGCGCTTTGGAAACGCCCTGGCTAGAGCAGGTCGGTTTGGGCTTGCGACTTTGGGATGGCGAGTTTGAGGGCATCCGGACAACCTGGCTGCGGTGGTGCGATCGCCACCAAACTCTCCTTCCTACAGGGCAGGAACGGGCGATCGCTGCCGAAACCAAAGCGGCTCAACTGGCTGCCCAACTTCGTGCCTTGGGCATTGACCCCGAAGAATAACCGCCAGGCTGAGCTAAAAAGAACCCAGTTTGGGAGAGGTGCGGCTTAGCCGCACCTCTCCCAAACTGGGTTCTTTTTAGCTAACAGTTTCGTAAAGCCGATTCAGCTCATCTTCCAGAGTGAGGTTGGGGGGCGTGGTGCCTGCGCGGCGATACCAGTAGCGGGCGTTGCTCAGGTCGCCCTCAACGCGATGCAGATAGGCGTGAATCAGGCAGGCTTTTGTGTCCGAGCGAGATTGCACGATGTCATGTGCCCGGTGCCAGTCTCCCGCTTTGATCAGGTCTAAGACCTGGGTGTCGTCACTCGCCATAGGAATGCTCCTAGAATCTTCGTTGTGCTTGGCTTTTGAGCGATCGCCCCCTCAAAAGTCCCATTCCTCAAACAGATCGGCGATCGCCATTGAGAACCCTGGCACCACGCTCTCGCCCTCCAGGCTGTCGTCTGATCGCAAGAAGCGATCGGGTTCTGGGGTGTGGTAGACCAGCACATACCGCTCATCGGGGTGAATCACCCATACCAAACGGGTTTCGTTCTCGAAGTATTCCACAATCTTGGAATGGATTTCCTCAACGGTATTGTTGGGCGACAGAATTTCGACGGCTAAATCAGGAGCACCTTGAAAGAATCCACGGGGCGGGCGCTTCAGCCCCGTCAGTCGTTCCTTGCTCACAAACGACACATCGGGAGAGCGCTTGTTGCCGCTTTTCAGGGTAAACGCAGTACTGGAGTCACAGACAATCCCTAATTTTTGCTGTCGGACAAAGATTGCGAGTAAGCCGCCTAAGAACGAGCCAATACCCCCATGCTCCATCCCCGAATTGCCCATGTCGATTGGTTCCCCGTCTACCAATTCATAGCGATGTCCATCTTTGGAAAGCGCCATAAAATTTTCATCTGTCCAGACTGGTTGCTCTGTTGAGACAGTCATCGTCTTGCTCTCCTGGGCGTTGGAATTCCCTACGTCTAGTGTGCCACGGGGGACTCAAGGACGGGAGTGGTGGCAACCCGGCAAGAAACTAAAACCCCATTTTTAGGAAAGTAGGTGCGGCATTGCCGCACCTAACTTTCCTAAAAATGGGGTTTTATTGGTTGGAGCACTTTATGATAAAACTCGGACTCGGCTGGCGGAGACGAACCCGATGAAGCTCTACAAATGGCAAGGCTACAACTGCGCATACGATCGCATCGAACCCCCCACAGGTGAACCCAGTGGTCCGCCGCTGCTGCTCATTCACCCCATTGGCGTTGGCTTATCCCGCTGGTTTTGGGAACGCTTCATCACCGCCTGGTATGAATCGGGGCAGCGGAATGTGATCTATAACCCCGACCTGCTGGGTTGTGGGGAGAGTGACTTGCCCCATGTCGCCTACCACCCCGACGATTGGGGGCGGCAGCTCCAGCAGCTTGTGACGGAGGTAATTCAAGAGCCTGTGGTGCTGGTGTCCCAGGGGGCTTTGTTTCCCGTGGCGCTGTCCTGTGCGGGCTTGTTTCCAGAGCAGGTGAAGGCGATCGCCCTCTCGGGTCCCCCCGCTTGGCGGCTGATGACCAACCCTACCCAACCGCAACAGCAAAAAGTCGCGTGGAATCTGTTTGATACGCCCCTGGGCACAGCGTTTTACCAATATGCGCGGCGGCGCAAGTTTCTCGCATCCTTTTCAGAGCGACAGTTGTTTGGTGACCCGGCAGACATTGACGACAACTGGCTCAATCACCTCCAGGAAGATTCGGAAAAAGCGGCGACCCGCCATGCAGTGTTTGCATTTCTCGCGGGCTTTTGGCGGCAGGATTATCAGGGGGCGATCGAGTCGCTGCCCTGTCCCACGCTGGCGGTCTTTGGCGAAAAAGCCTCCAGCGTCACCAAAGGCTACAGCGAAAGCGCCGAACAGCGCCTTGCCGAGTATCTGAAACACTTGCCCCACGGCGAAGGCTGTCTGATTCCCGGACGCAATGTACTGCCCTACGAATCGACCGAGGCGTTCGTAAATGTTGTTCGCCCATTTGTTACTGGTCTTGGCAGTTAACTGGCTGACTCATCAAACATGCCTTGGAAGGTTAGCGCCTGGCTTAAAAATAAAAACCTAGAGAGGGGGCGCGGGCTTCGCCCGGTATTTGTTTAGCGACCCTCGGGACACCCCCTCTAACTCCCCCTTGGTAAGGGGGAGAACCAGGCTTCCCCCCTTACCAAGGGGGGATTGAGGGGGGTAAAAACATCGGCTGCTAACAATAAATGCTAAACAAATACTTCGCCCGCGCCCCCTCTCTCTGGGATTTTATTCTTGCGAGTCCCTAACCTTCCAAGGTGTTTGTGAAAGGCGATTTACGGCACATCCTGGAGTTCGTTGTCGGGCCAGTTGCTGACGGCGCGGCGCAACTGCGCCAGGGATTCGTTGTAGCCAAGGATAGCGTTGAGGCGATCGACCTCTGCCTGGGTCAGCTCGGTTTGTGCCCGCAACACATCGCTCTGGGTTCCAACCCCTGCCTGAAATCGGAGTCGTGCCAGCCGCAAGGATTCCGTTGCCCGTTCCACATTCAGGGTTGTGGTCTCGATATTGGTATCGTTTGCCAGCAAGCTGAAATAGGCTTGTTCCACCTGGAAGCGGATGGCATCTCGCGCATTGGCAAATTCGGCTTCGGCAATTTCGGTGCTCACTTGCTGCTGCCTTGCCTGGGCAAGCGATGCGCCACCATCAAACAGATTCCAGCTCAGTTCCAGCCCCAGGCGATAGTCATCAATAAAGCCGTTGTCTTCGTTATTGAGCTGGTTTTGGGTGGTGTATTGGGCAAAGGCACCAATTTGAGGACCATATTGGGCGATCGCCGCTCGTCGTTGGTTATTGCTGATTTCGCGCTGCAACAACTGCTGCTCCAGCTCAGCCCGGTTACGATAAGCCCGCACAATGCTCTCTTCCAGCGTCAGGGGCCAATCTGCGGCAACTTCAATAGGGTCCGCCGCCGTCAGGTTGATTGCAGGAGGAACGGAAAGCGTTTCTGCCAGTTGTCGCCGTGCAACTGCCTGGTCCCGCAGGGCGTTGATCAAGTCTTGTTGACGATTGGCAACTTCAACTTCTGCCTGCAACACATCAAACCTTGTGCCAACCCCTGCCCGTTCCAGTGCCCGTGCATCCTGAAGGTTTTGCTCGGCTTGTGTCAACGAATCTCGAAAAATGCGCAAACGCTCGTCGGCTTCCTGCAAAGCGTAGTAGTTTCGGGCAACATCCAGCTGCAACTCTGCCAGGAATGCTTCCACTTGCAAACGCTGAAACTCAAGCTGGTTCTCTGCCGCTTCGATCAGCGCACTCCGTCGCCCCGAGGTAAAGACATCGTAGTCCACGCGCACATTGCCGCCCAGGACGACATCTATATCATCCCCAACTTCTTCCGTTTCCGCTTCCCCAGTGATGGGGTTAATATTCGAAATTTGCTGTTGCTGTTGCCCTTCCTGCAATGTCAGGTTGCCGCCAGCAGAGAGTTGTGGATACAGGGCGGCTTGCTGTTCTCGTAGGGCGGCAAAGCGTCGATCAATCTCCAGACGGGCAGACAGTAACTCTGGGTTGTTGCGCTCGGCGATCGCCACCGCTTGTTCCAGGGTGATCGGCTGTACCTCATCCAGGGCAACATCCTCTGGAACAGTGGGGAAATCCAGCAAGTTAGGATTGACATCCAAACTCTCAGGGTAGTCAATTTCATCCCCAATTTGAAACCCTTCAGCATCCACATTTTCCTGGGAAGGTTCGGTTTCCAGTTCGGTATCCAATGCTGGATCGCCTTCTGGAACTAATTCAGGGGCTTCCTCAACCGTATCCAACTCAGGGAGGGGCGGTGTATCTTCTGCGGGCACCACCTCAATGGGAACTTCGGCTTCGGGTTCTGTGCCCTCCGTCACCTGGGCGATCGCCCCCTCTTCCGCTGCTGCTGGGGGAGTATCGGATACCGACTCATCCACCAAGCTCATCCATAGCGGTTCTCCCTGCTTCACCTGGTCATGCCACATTGCCGGATCGAGTCTAAGGCTGGGCTCTTGAGACGCTTCAGCGAGGGCGACATCCGCATTCAGAATTTCCTCCCCTTCAGCCAGCACAACAATCTCGACCGCATCGACTAATTCAACTGCATCGACTGATTCAACTGCATCGACTGATTCGAGCGATACAGGCGCGGCTTCAGCTTCATCCAACAAACTCATCCACAGGGGTTCCGGCTTGATCTGGGCTTGCCATGCCAGAGCGACATCCGATGTCGAGTCGGGCGATGAGGCTGAGGCTTCAGCAGGAGAGGCGATCGCCGCTGTGGCGGAACCAAGGCTCAGCAAAAGGCTGATTCCAAAGGGAGTCAGAGCATCAGAAAGTTCCATAGGTGCTAGCAGACAAGTTCTGATTTATAGGTTTTAAATTTGTCCAGTTTCAACAGGCACAGCACAGATTAATGCAGCAACCTAATGCAGGATAGCGGTTTACGGGAACCGGGTAAATGCCCCACCTGGATGAGCTACACCCACTTGTTTAGCTGGATTTGCAATGGGTTTGAGAGAGTAAATGATCGATTTACTGGGGAAATATTACTGGGGAAATATTACTGGGGAAACATTACTGGGGCAAAAATGGTTTTCTTGCCCTTGAGTTTGTTTATTTTGATGGCGGAGTCCGTTTTCTTTTTCACTGTGGGATGCCGTATTGTTGACCCATTGTGACTTCCCCCATCACCAGGTGTTAGGCATCAGTTGAGCTGAATTCCGCACCAGATCAGGAGAACGGCTGTTGACTGGTTTGAGATCAGTGCTTTGAGATCAGTGGTTTGAGAAGATATTTCTGCTGTGCAGAGATTGTCCTTGCCCAGTTTATCCTCGCAACTGTTCAGATGTAACCCCCAACCATCCTCGAAGATTCGTTTCCTGAGTGGAAGAGGGTTTGGGGATGGGTTTGATGTGGTATTGGGTGGGGCGGGGTGGGGCAAGGTGCAGCAAGCCCACGCGCAATTCATCCCGATGGAAAAAGGTGATCTCGACGGTGTCTCCAGGTTGGTAATTTTGCAGGCGATCGCCCCACTGCTTGCCGCTCACCCGCAACCCATCCAGCGCCAGGATCTCATCCTCCGCATCCAGCCCCGCCCGCTGCCCCGGCGAGCCATATTCTACAAACTTCACCACTGCCGCATCCGCATCCGATCGCACAGCTAGTCCTGTAAAGGGCGGCAACTCCGCTATATCATCGGTTGCCAGGTGCAGCCCAAAGGGAGCCAGATACTCATCAAACGGCAAGTCCTCTGTGGTTTCCAGGCAGCGATAGAAGAAGGCACGCAGGTCAGTATCCGCAACAGAGGTAATCACCGCCTCCAGATCTGCGGGCGAAAAGCCAAGCTCTTCGGTGCCATAGGTCTGCCACAGCTTCCGCAACACATCATCCATCGATCGCTCGTTTTGATGGCGCGATCGAATCAGCAAATCCAGCAGCAGCGTCACCATTGCCCCTTTCAGGTAGTAGGACATTTGATTGTTGTTGCTGTTGGCATCTCGCCGATAGAGCTTGATCCAGGCATCAAAGCTAGATTCGCTCAGGGGTTGTACCCGCCGTCCCGGTGTGGTCAAAAAGCGGGTCAGTTCCTTGCTCAGTTCCTTCAAGTAGGTGCGGGCGTTATAAATCCCGGCACGCATCGGAATCAGCAAATCGTAGTAGCTGGTCGCCCCTTCACTAAACCAGAGGGAAGGAGTGTAGTTTTCCTGGTCATAGTCAAACGCTTCCAGGGCTTTGGGGCGAATGCGCTTGATATTCCACAGGTGGAAGAATTCGTGGGCAACCAACTGCATGAAGTTGTTGTACTTCTCGACCGACCGGAACGTGAAGCGCGAATAGTTGAGGGTACAGGAATTCTTGTGTTCCAACCCGCCATAGCCCTGGTTCGACAGGTGCAGCAAAAATTGATAGCGATCGTAGGGCAAGCCATCAAAAATTGCCGCTTCCACCTCAATAATCTTCTGGGTATCTGCCACCAGCGTTTTGGCGTTGTAGTTGCCCTGTCCCCAGATTACGAATTCGTGGGGCTTGCCCTGCACCTCGAAGGGATGAATGGCACTCTCGCCCACTTCTACCGGGCTATCGACCAGGGTATCGAAGTCGGCAACGGCGAAGGTGTTGGGCGGGTCGGCGATCGCTGGCAAGGTTGTCGAAACCCGCCAGTTGGGATGGGGCGGCTTCACCGTCAGGCGAATCGGCGTCTGCTCCTGACCGGGAATATAGAAAAAGGTGGCGGCTCCATTGAAATAGCCGTGAGTTGCATCCAGGTGATTGGTGCGTACGGTCAGTTCATTGGCATATAGGCGGTAGGTCACTAGCAGGTTGCTGACCCCATCCGTTTCAATGCGCCAGTGGTTTTTGCTGCACTTCTGCCAGCGCAGGATTTTGTAGTCGGCGATCGCCATAAACTCTTGCACATGGCGGGCATACTCGCGCACCAGATAGGAACCCGGCGTCCACACGGGCATCTTCAGGTCGAGGTGGGGCGCTTGCCAACCCTGGATGCGGAGCGAAATTTCAAACAGATGCGACTCAGGATGCGGCATCGCAATCTGGTAATGCAGATCGAGCGGCGTTTTGGGCGCGGAAACGGGTGGGGTTTGAGTGGCTTCAGTCATGGATCAGGTTGCGTCGCACCGTTGAACATCAGTGGAAAGCCGACAATATGCTGACGTGACCAGGGCTGATTCAGAGGGATTCGGCAAATCTGTGCTTTTAGCCTCTGGTGTTGCCTGGAGGGATGGGCGATCGCAATCCAATCCAGGGCAGCATCTTGTCGCAAGAAATTCCCCGAATTATAACAACTCCCCCCTTCGGGCGTTGCTTAATCCAGGTATGAATTTTCTGTTTGGAGCCGCACTGAGCGCGGCTCCAAACAGAAAATTCATACCCCCAATCAGCAATGCCCCCCTTCGGGGTGCTGGGAAGAAGGTAATGTTTCTTCAGTGCAAGACGGACAGAGGCTAGATGCGCCCTGCCAGGTGCGAAAGTTGGCGCATATTGACAATGTTGATCAACTGGTTACCTGGATCAATCCGAATCCATCCCTTGCTGTCCAGCTTTTCCATGATTTTCGTGGTTTCATCCACGGTGATGTCTGCCACATCTGCCAGATCTTTCAGGGGAATGTTGAAAATCTCGATGCCCTGGGCAGACTTCTGCCCATAGGTTTCTGCCAGCGACACCAGGGTGTTTGCCAGCTTGATGGCGGGGGGCTGGTGGCGCAGCTGGAATCGGAAATTCGTCAGCCGCAACCGTCGCACCATCAACTGCAACATCCGGTGGTGCAACTGCGAATCCTTGAAAAGGGTCTGGATGAAGCGCTGGGCTGAGATGCTGAGCAACTTCACCGAAGACAGGGCGACCACATCCGTCGAGCGGGGAGACTCATCTAGAATCGCCATCTCACCAAAGAAATCCCCTTTTCCCAGGATTGCCAGGGTCACAAAATCTTCGCCCGAATGCCGCCGCACTTTTACCCAGCCCGACTCGATGAAGTAAACAGCGTTACCCCAGGCATCTTCCATCAAAACGGCACGATCGGCGGGATACTCATGCTCCACCGCGATCGACATGAGCCATTCGAGGGTTTCGGGACTGGCGGACTGAAACAGTGGAAAAATTTCGCTAAAAGCTATAGTCTGCATGAAGAAGAATCAAAGAAGCTAACAATCATAAAACCGTACTGGCTTGCGCCGTCCGACCTGCGGGACACTTTCGCGATCGCTAACATTGCAGGTGAAAGGAAGCTAGAAGCACCACATCAAAGTCTATAACTCAATGTCCATAACTCAATTATGTTACCCGCCTGCGTAGAAAGATACGCCAATTGATAAGAAATCTGAACTTCGCTGCTAGTGGTTGCTCGTAGATGCTGCCCCGAATGCATCAAGCTTAAAATCTATCTGACATCAATACCTTCGCCATTTTTCTAAAACCCTTGATTTTGCGGAGCGCACGCAAAATCAAGGGTTTTAGAAAAATGGCGAGCATGGTGTGACATGTGAAATATTACTTTCGATGCCTGCATGAGGTCGATGCCTGTATGAGGTTGATGGGATGTTTCCTACACCTTTGATCAGGTGTTAGGCGATCTCCAAGAAAGAATATCCCGATTTTTTGAAAGAGGGCGCGGCTTAGCCGCGCCCTCTTTCAAAAAATCGGGATATTCTTTCTCAGAAATGTCCTTAGACAACGCCTGATTTTTTAGTTGGAATCGCCTTTGAAGGGTCTACATTCCCTCTTCCAATTTCCTTTTCCAATTTCATCCAGAACTTACGCACTGCGTAAGTCCTGTCATCTAAGGATTGAAAATAAAATAAAACCCGGAATTTTTGATGAGAAGCGCGGCAATGCCGCGCTTCTCATCAAAAATTCCGGGTTTTATTTCATACGTGACCCTAAGCTCTGTCATCTAAGGAGATTTCTGAAAAAGAATATCCCCATTTTTTTAGAGAGGGCGCGGCTTAGCCGCGCCCTCTCTAAAAAAATGGGGATATTCTTTTCTGGAGATCGTCTTAAAGGAAGAGAGGCGTCACCGCTTTTTGTACTGCCGATCGCCAGCGTGCCATTTTTTCGGGATACCCTACCAAAATGGGCTGATGGTGAGTCAGGGTTGCCAGATCCACCGCATCCTGGGTGAAGCGAATGGGGTTGCCATCGGGGTCGCAGCATTCCAGCCCTGCCGCCCGGGCGATCGCCAGTGGTCCCACCGTATCCCACAGCTTGACCTTGCGATTGCAATACACATACAAGTCGGCTCGCCCCAGCACGACCTCCATCACCTTTAGCCCAAAGCTGCCGATGGTGTAGAACTGAACCGTGGGGATGTGTTGGGCGATCGCCGCACCAAAGCGTTGCTGGTCTTTCATTCCAATCAAGATCGTGCAACGGTCGGAAGGGCTGGAGTAGTTGGGCAGGGGCAGGAGCCGGGGCGTGTTATTTCCCGTCGCTGCAAAGACCCCAATCCCCATGCCACCCCAATACAGTTGGCGAAAAGCAGGCGAAAATACCCATCCCGCCTGAGGCATCCCCGCTTCCAGTAGCCCCACCATGATGGCGTAATACAGCTTTCCTTCGATAAAGTCTTCAGTGCCGTCCAGCGGATCAATCAGCCAGAACCGTTGATTTGGCTGAGGTATGGAGAAGCGATCGCGCGATGCCGGATTTTCTTCAGAAATTACCTCATCGGTGGGGAAGAGATGGGCGATCGTTTCCGACAGCTTTTTGTCCAGCGCCCGATCCACATCCGTCACATAATCGTGTTTACCTTTCTCGTAAACCTGAAACTTTGTCTGTGCCATCGATACCGCCTGATCCCCACATTCCCGCAGTACGCGGAAAATTTCATCCACCTGCCCTGTAGAAAAAAGCGGCATATCCGATGTCCTGAAGTTAATCCTGAAGTTGGGTTTTCTACCCCAGCACAAAGCTAAGCAAAAAATAAAAAAGGGCTAACCCCGAAGGCTAGCCCATTAATTGGGAACGCTTAAATGAACTACTGTTGTACAACCAACTTCACGTTAGCGTTTTGCAGACCGGGGCGCTTAACCTCAGCCAAAGTCTTGTTCACAGCGTACTTCTGGTTGATGGAGTTGATCAGTTCAGTTTGGTTGTGCTTCTTAGCAACACCCCACAGGTCAGCAATCAGGTCGAAAGAACCATCAGCATTGCGAGACCAGCCGAGGTCATACTCGCCATCGAGCACAGCCACGATATCGGAACGTACACGCTGACCGTTGTAGCCACGCACATCGGCGTCGGTCTTAACGGAGATACCCAGGTCACGCAGAGACGCCTTCAGGATTTCAGCATCGGTGATCTTGGTACGCAGAGTGCTAAAGTGAGACATTTGGATTTCCTCCTGTTGAGAAACTGAGAGAAACGACAACGTTAGTTTGCTTTGTTTTGGAGCACCGACTGTCTAACCTTTGGAGGGCAAACGAGTCCGGCGGTATCTTTTGCTTTTAACTGCTAGCGCTTGGCTAGCCTTTCCCCCTGTTGGGAGCAGGGTGGGAAAGCCTGTTAGAACTCCATTCGCTGATATTCAGCAACGGAGGCGGCAGCAGGTCGAGCACGCTGTCTTGCCCAGTCGCGCAATGCGGTAACCTGCTCGCTCATAGTCTTGGACAGCGGCAGCGTAGCTTTAATTGCCGCGATAATGTCCAATTGGGTAAATTCTCGATCCTGGGCAAAGGCTTCGTACATCGCCGCAATCAATGCTTGTTCAATCTCTGCGCCAGAGAAGCCTTCGCAAATATTGACCAACTGATCCAGGTCAAACCGTTCAATGTCGCGGCGACGCTTGGAAAGGTGAATCTGGAAGATCTCGCGACGTTCCTGGGAATTGGGTAGGTCAACGAAGAAGATTTCGTCAAACCGTCCTTTCCGCAGGAATTCGCTGGGCAGCCGTTCCACCCGGTTAGCCGTTGCCATAACAAAAACTGGGGAAGACTTTTCCTGCATCCAGGTGAGGAAGGAACCGAAGATACGGCTGGAGGTTCCTCCGTCGGAGTCTGCGGAACCCGCGCTGCCCGCAAAGGCTTTATCAATCTCATCAATAAAGAGAATGGCGGGAGAAATGGATTCTGCGGTCTTCAAAGCGTTGCGCAGGTTGGCTTCAGAACGTCCCACCATCGAACCGTCGTAGACCCGACCCATGTCCAGGCGAATCAGGGGTAGTCCCCATAGCCGGGAGGTGGTCTTTGCGATGAGGGACTTTCCGCAACCCGGCACGCCCAGAATCAGCATCCCTTTCGGTTGTGGCAAGCCATATTCCCGTGCCCGCTCGGTGAAGGCGTTGGAACGCTGGCGGAGCCAGTGCTTTAGCTCTTCCAAACCACCAACAGAATCAATGGTTTCATCTTCCTCGATGTACTCCAGAATGCCGTTGCGTCGGATGAGTTGCTTTTTCTCGGAAAGGACGACATCCACTTCGGATTCTGTCAACTTGCCAGCGGTGACGTAGGCTTTGCGGTAAACCTTTTCGGCTTCATCGCGGGTCAAGCCCAGTGCCGCTTTAAGCAGCTTTTCGCGGGTTTCGGTGCTGATGCGGCGCGATCGCGTCTCATCTAATTTCTGAGTCAATACGTCATTCAGTTCGCCCATGGTTGGCAGGGGGAAGTCTAGAACAACGACTTCTTTTTCCAGCTCAATGGGTACGTTTTGTACGGGCGACATCAGAACAATGGTCTTCTGCGTGTCTTTGAACCCGGCGATCGCATCCCGCAACCAACGTGTTACTTCGGCATTGTCGATGAACGGGTGCAGATCTTTAAAGATGAAGATTCCTGGCTCTTTCTGGCGAATCACCCATTCAATTGCCGTTTGGGGAGACACCGTGTTGTGCTGAGTGACGTTGCGCGGCTGACCATATTCCACTATCCCGTGGGTCACCGTCCAGACAAAGACCCGTCGCTGAGGCTTGGCTTGGGCGATAGCGGCGATCGCCTGCTCTGACCGCTCTTCCTCAGATGTCACAAGGTAGATCAGAGGGTATTGAGCTTGGACTAGAATATTTAGCTCTTCTTTCATAGTCGCTGACCTAACTTGAGAAACAACGCGGACCCTTGAACCAGGTATAGACGATCAATACAGACTGAACTCAAATCTTGCAACCTACAAATGTTAGATTTTGTGGCTGAACTTAGCAGGGAACGAGCTCTTGCTCCCCGGTCAAATCCGGATCTGCAGGCTGTCCTGGCAAAGACATCGATAATTCTTCGTCATCTTCGAGAATGGTAGAACCTGTAGTGAGTGCTACCATCTCGCCTTCGCGAATCACATAGGAACCCTCACAACCGGGGCAGCTATAGACTCGGTGAACCTGTCCATGACCTTCATGCGCATCCACTACGTCTGAATGGTTCAGGTAAAACGAAAGGGCACGCTCCGCTAGAGAAGACATCGGTTGTGACTCGATGGCAGATTTGATTTTGAGTTGGCGGTGCAACTCGTCAGGGAGATAAAGCGTGACCTTTTTCTGTTGGCTTTCCATGATTAGTGATTACACGTAGTGAATACCCAGGTATGTTCTGATTACGTTAGCAGCTAAAACAGCATGACGCTATTCAATTTACCTTTCTTTACAAACGGCGTTACAGTTCGTTGGGGTATTCGCTGGGGTGAGAGTGGGGTTCAAAAGACTGGGGGTTCGCTTGCTAAAGTCCTTGCTAGAAAAGGGGTTTACCTGCTTGTGGGGCTGAGTTTGGGGGGCTTGCTTGGGTGTGCGGAGGAGTTGATGCAAGCCGATTGGGAGCTTTACGAAAACCCTCGCTATGACTTCCTCTTCCCTTATCCCAATACCTGGGTTGAAGCGCCTGCCGTAGACAATCGCGACGGACGGACGTTTTCGGACCCCAATTTTGAGGCGGTACGCATTACAGGATGGGCAAGTCAGGTATCTCTGCCTCTTGATGGAGATGGCGTGCCATCGGAAGAACTTCCCCTCTCGCCCAATTTTGTGACCGCGCAGGGCATTCCTGGGCGGCTGGATGTGGAGATTGGGATGGATATGAGCATGATGACCCTGCGGCTGTCTCAAGATGGTGTGCTGTATTACTGGGAGGGGCGATCGCCCAGCAACCTGTTCGATGACTACTATGAATTCTTCTACTACGTCGCGCAGAACTATCGCATCGAGCCGGGGGAGGAAGATTTGTAAGCCTTTGGGACAAAGCCTTTCAGGATTTTGGAAGGGGGCGATCGCCCCTGATCCTGGCGAGGCTCCTCAAAATCGGTTCCCTGTGCGCCTCAGATTTTGAGAAAAATACCGTTCCTGTGAATCTTTTTTAGGGCTAAGCAATTAGGGCTAAGCAAGAAAATAAAAACCCTGTTTTGGGAAAGCGGGTGCGGCAACGCCGCACCCGCTTTCCCAAAACAGGGTTTTTATTTTCTTAAAGCACTCTTAGCGATGATTTTTGTCTATTTTTGTCTATGATGAGTGCCAGAACGTTTTAGCCGAACGCCTCTTCTAACACTCAGTTTTTCTGCTCAGTTTCTGGCTCAGTTTTCAAGGTCTGGCTCGATTAAGTTTTTGCAAGGTTTTGAACTTGAATTTTTTAACTTGAAAAAGTTAACTGACAAAAACTGTAAATTTTGAGTTTTGCTGAGTGAAGGTTGTAGGCTGCTTCGGGTGCTATCCATCTCTGCGTTGACCTCTACCATCATGTTGCTGGAACCCACTTCCTTCTCTCGTCCCGAAGAACTTGAGCCATCGGTGTTGCCAGCGTTCAGCCGCCAGCATCGCATCGTTCGTCCGCTCATTGCCAAAGCCCTGCATGGCATCTGCTTCTTAGAAAATTTTGTGCTTGCCGCCGATCCGATTCAGGGCTATCTCTTCAAAATTGACCCGGAAACGGATAGCGTCACGATTTTGAATACCCATCAAGGGGATGCGTTTCTGAACGTCACGGGGCTGGCTGTGTCCAATGATACCCTCTGGTTCACCAAAGAAAATGGGGTTTATCGCTGTCCGCTGAATGATTTAGGCGCGCCTCAACCGTTTACGACCTTGCCCTATCCAGCCGATGGCATTGCTGTGTGGCAGTCCACAGTCTATGTCACCTGTCAGCGGGCGGGATATATCCTCATTTTTGATGCGGTGACTCGGCGAGAAATTACGCGCTTCGCGGCTCCTGGGGTTGGGGTTGAAGGATTGACGGTGCGCGACGAAGAGCTGTGGGTGTGCGATCGCACTGAGCAAATGGTTTACTGCATCGATCGCGCCACCGGAGAGCTACAATTCAGCGTCCTCACGCCGTTCAAAGAGCCAACGGGGCTGGCGTTTCATCCGGTGCATGGAACGTTGTATGTCGCCTACTCCAACGAAGAACCCTACATTCGCGACAATCCAAACAATCTGGATTCGCCCTACGAGCTGACCCTGCGCGATCGCACCTTCCTCCATCCGCTCCACTTCCGCTACGACCCGGAACGCAGGCTCACCCTCTCCAACGGCTTTCTCATTGAGATGACCTACGCCGAGGAAATTGCCCCCCTGGATGAGGTAGCGTTGGAAAACCTGGAATGGCGCATTGCCTTGCCTGCGGAAACCGATCGCCAGAAGCTCCGCTCAGTCGAACCCCTGGGCATCCCATTCACCGAGGAAATTCAGGATGGGCAGCGGGTTGCAGTGTTTCGCTTTGAGAAGTTGGGAACGAGCGATCGCTACCTCTTTGGCTGGAAAGCCCTACTCGAAGTGCGCGGGATCAAATACCAGTACACCTATGACGATGTGCGTCGCATTCCGGCATTGCCCCTGGACTACCAAACCCGCTATCTGGTGGATGATGACGAGTTGGCGATGGACAAGCCCCTGATTCAACGGGTGGCACGGGAGGCGATCGGCACAGAAACGAACATCCTGCGAAAGCTGCTGAAAATCCGCAATACGGTTTACGATCGCCTTTCCTATGGACTCACGACGGCGATCGATACGCCCGATGTGGTGTGGGAGCGGGGTATTGGCTCCTGCGGCGAGTATGTCGGTGTGCTGCTGGCACTGGCGCGGTTGAATGGGATTGCCTGCCGCACGGTGGGGCGGTACAAGTGCCCACCCTTTGCCGATCGCCGCCACTTCCCCCTGGAACCCGACTACAATCATGTCTGGATTGAGTTCTACATCCCCGGCGTCGGCTGGTTACCGATGGAATCCAACGTCGATGATGTCACTGAAGGTGGTCCCTACCCCACCCGCTTCTTCATGGGGCTGCCCTGGTGGCACGCCGAAATGGCAAAAGGCATCAGCTTCGAAACCATCGCCACCCCCAATCAGGAACTCGAAGTTTCCATCGGCGACCTCGCCATTAACCACATCCGTTTCAATATCCTGGGCGAACTTCCGCCGCCTTAGGATCGAAAATAAAACCCGGAATTTTTGATGAGAAGCGCGGCAATGCCGCGCTTCTCATCAAAAATTCCGGGTTTTATTTCGTACGTGATTCTTAGATAAAAAAGCCCTTTCAGACAGGCAGGATGCCTGTGCTACAAGCGTTTTACATGAGTGGCTTGGATTCGCCACCGAGGCTCAATCGCAGGACAGAAAGGGCAAGGATGATGAGGAACAGTGCCAGTCCGACCGTACAGGCGTAGCTAATTTCCAGGTTCTCGAAGGCTTCTTCGTAGACGTAGTAGACGATGGTTTTGGAGCTATTGCGGGGACCACCCTGGGTCATGATGAAGACTTCTTCAAAGACCTTGGTAGCGGCGATCGCCGAAATCACCCCGACCAGCAGCAAGTAGGGACGCATCAGCGGCACGGTAATGTCCCAATGCTTCTGCCAACCATCCGATCCATCAATCGCCGCCGCTTCGTACAGATCATTTGGAATCGATTGCAACCCCGCCAGATAAATCACCATGTAGTACCCCAGCCCTTTCCACACCGTTACAGCCATCACGCTAAACAGTGCCAGGTCAGAACTGGTAAGCCAGGGAATGCCTTCTTGCAGAAACAGTAAACCGTTGGTCAGCGGCGCAAAAATGCCAGCATCCGGCAGCCAATTCAGCATTCCCGTTGCAAACCAGCTCAAAAACTGGTTGAATAAGCCATTTTCGGTGTAGAGCCAGTTCCAGGCGATGCCTGCAACCACCATCGAGATGATGACGGGGGTGTAGTAGGCGGCTCGAAACCAGTGAATTCCCGGTAACGCACGATTGACCAGAATCGCCAGAAATAGGGGCAACACAACCAGCAAAGGGACAACGCACACCAGATATAGCAGCGTGTTCCCCAGGGTTTCCCAAAACACCTCATCCCCCAGCAACCGCTGGAAGTTCTCGAGTCCGACCCACAGGGGCGGCTGGGTGATGTCGAACTCATAGCGGGTGAAGCTTAGCAAGAAAGCGCGCACCGCCGGATAAAACACCGTCAGCCCCAGAATGAGCAGGGCGGGAGCCAGAAACAGGTAGGGAGTGAGTTGTTGAGTGAGGGATATGCCTCTCAGGGAGCGATCGCCCATCGGCTTACCGGATTGATTGATCACAGGTCCATCATTCACAGACAAAGGATTTTCCCAGTCTACTGCCTCCGCAGATTTACATATCTTTTCTCTTGGTTTCTCTTGCGCTGGTGAGATTTTATAGTACACTTGCATTAAGTACAAGCGTACTAAATTAGATATGTTTTATGGACAGTAGACAGCCTCTCGTTCGCCCGCGTTCCATTCGCCCTCGAAAATCTTCCCCTCCCCTTCCCTATGGTTGGCAGTGGGTCAATCAGTGGGTTCGGCTTCCGGTAGGGGATCTGCCCATTGTGATGGAGGCGATCGCCTGGGTCGCCGGAGCAACGGCGTTGCGGATGCTAGCCGATTGGCTGCTGGCACTCCAACCGGCTTTATGGATTCCGGTGGCGCTGGTGCTGTCAATGCCCACTGTCCTTGCCATCTCCCTTTCCCTTTGGGCACCACCCCTAACCCTGGTGCTGGGCTATCGTTTGCTACTCACCGCTTTTGGACTTGTTCTTGGAGGAAGATTATGAGCATTATTTTTGGCGCTGCCTGGTTGTTGATTGTGCTGTCTTGCCTGGTGTTAGTTGGGGAGGGTCAGCCAAATGAGCCATCGTAGTCCTCGTAAGTCATCCAGTTTCCAATACTTCCTGGCAGGGGGGTCGCTGCTAGCGCTCGTGGGACTGCTGGCAGATTTCCGCACCTCCTTTGAGGCGCGCCCTGTGAGCAACGCCTGTCAGGAGGTTGTTCAACCCCAGTCGGTTTTGTCGCGGGATGAGTTGTCCCAACTGTTGGCGGTGCCAGAGCGGGATGCCAAAGCCACTGTGCAAGCCATTGTCAGCGACCCCTACTGCCGCCTTGCCCCCGTTGAGATTCGTCAGGGCGTTGTAGCTGAGCGCGAAGTCTATCCGCTCGCTTTTGACCCGCAAACCTGGTTTGTGTTGCTCTACGAAGGAGAGGAATATGCTGGGTACTCCTTCGTATTTCAGAAGTAGGCAGCGTCCTGCCACATCCCCCAGTTTCCTGAGCTGGGCTGGGGTGGCGATCGCCCTCCTTCTCGCCAGTTGCCAATCATCCCCACCATCCATCGAACCCCGGCAGGTACATGTCCAACAAGGCTGGGAACTTCAGCCCGGAGGTTCCATTGCCGGATACCCAATCGTCGCGGGATTGGGGGATGTCTCGATTCGGCTCCGTGGCGATGCCCTTTACGCACCCTTTGACGGCAACGTTGAGCCAGCGGAGGCTGAAGACTGTGTGATTTTTAGCAGTCCCAAGGTTCCGGCTTATTTGCTGCGATTTTGTGGTCTTGCGCGTCCCCGGTTAGGGGAGGTGGTACAGGGCGATCGCATTGGCTCAGGGCGCATCCTCCATTTCGCGACCTTGCGCAAACAGCCCGATGGCACCTGGGCACTGGTCGAACCTTCCCTCCGTTTGATTGAAACGGCTTTGACTCCTCCATGACTGTGTCTCGTTCCCTTTCTCCCTGGGTAAAACCAACAACAATCGCGATTTCGGCAGGGGTGCTGTGGCTGTGGGCGATCGCCTCCGCCCAGGCAGCACCCACGATCGCCCTATCCTTTGACCTGGACGAAGCCCCGCCATCCACCACAGATGCGATGGATGCCGTTACCGCTGGGCAACCTCCCATCTCCCCGCCATCTGTTTCGCCCAACGCACGATTGGCGATTCCACCCGATGCCACAGAAGCGCCCATTGGCACCGGACATGAATTAGCAGAACTTCCCCCACCTCCGCCTGTTCCGGTTGCTGTTGCCCCTGCTCCCATAACCCCTGTCCCGACTCCGGCTGCGCCAGTTGCGCCAGTTGCGCCGGTTGCGCCAGTCACGCCAGTCACGCCAGCCCAGCCTGACTCTGTTCGCATGGCTACCCTTGCTCCCCCAGATACCCTTACTCCCCCAGATACCCTTACTCCCCCAGATATTGGAGATGCCGGAGGCATAAGCTTCCAACTGCGTGAGATGCGCCAGCGTTTCACTAACTTTATTGCGGGGAATGAGTCCTCCACAGCCAACAACCCTGGTTCTACGCCTCAAGTTGCCCCAGGCACCGCTGGTTTGCCTGCTGGGCTTATGCTCTTGTTTGCAGATGATGCGCAGTCTTTAGTGGCGATCGCCGTAGGCAGTGCCGAAGGAACGCGCACCCCAACGGGGGAAATCACCCCGGCATATCACGGGCATGTTGATCCGGGAAATGGAGCCTGGAACCTTGGCAGTTTTTCCTACCAACACGGGGCATCCTCCCCTGAAGAGGCAGATCGGCGACAACTGGCGCGGCTCAAGCAGCAAGCAACCCAGCTCTGGCGAGACGCCGAGGAACGGGGGTTAGAGCTGACTTTGGAAGAGTGGCTGAATGCTATCGACCTGGCAAATCAAGCTCCCGAAGCGGCGCTAGAGTCAGGGGGCTATCTCGATCGCCTCCAGGAAGCCTACCGCCTCAAGCTGGCGGGAGCTGAGGCGATCGCCTGGGCTCGCACCCGCTCCTACATTGACCCCGACACGCAACAGTGGAATGCTCCGGGTTTAGGCAATACCTTAGAGAGCATCACCGCCGACCAGGAGCGTCGAGTAAGGGCGATCGCCCGCGCTATCCAGGCAAATGCAACGACTTTTTCCGAAAAAGAAGTGGCGGTACTCGATCAACTCCTGTCCATTGATTTGAATCCGTAATTTTGACGAGTTTTCGCCATTTTAAGCTACCAAAGATCATTCACGGGGTAGATTGCGTTGCAAAAATGACATAACTTGTTTGCCTTTTTGCGGAAAATACGGGAAGCTCTATGAAGTTAAGACAAATTGCTGCTGAAAAATTACGTAGATATGATGAAGTGTCAGTCCCTCTACATTTTTCTGCGTCAGCTTGCGATTCTACTTTCCCTGTGTTTTCCCGTGTTGATGGTTTCTGCTTGGTTTCGAGTCATAGCGTCAGATGTATCCATATATGCCTGAACGCTAGCAATGCCTTGTAAACGGCTTTGCAAACGACCCTTGTTTCCCTAACGCCATTACCATGAAGTTTCCCGAGTTGTGCTCAGCTACTGAGCGATCGCCCTCCTCCATACCATCCAACTTTTCCAAGAAGTCCAGTAAACCCACAAATTTGTTTGCCACCTGGCCTCCAGAACGTTGTGGAGTCGATGGTAAATACGATTATTTTGGCTTGGTCAACCGCATCATCCATCGGTTTGAGCAACGCTTTGGTTCAATGAATCTGGGTGATATAAGGCTAACCCAGCGGGGAGCCATTGTTGTATTGCAAGGACAGTTTTGCGACCTGTATCTGCTCTATGAATTGATTGCGATCGCCCTCCGCACCGAAGGCACCGAGGGCGTCGAGATCAACGGCATCACGATATTCAAATCATCGGATATCTGTACAATTTACCGATAATTGGTGAATTGCAGCGCTACGGGCCATTCTTCCTGTCTCAAGAACTGAATAACCTCTTGCAAATCATCCTTCGATTTAGCAGATACCCTCAAAGCGTCTCCCTGAATCGAAGCTTGTACCTTCTTAAAGTTGTCACGAATAGCTTTCGAGATCTGCTTTGCGATGTCTGAACTGATCCCTTTTTTCAGGGTAACTTCCTGGCGCACGCGCCCCCCGCTAGCAGACTCAACGGTTCCAAAGTCAAAAATCTTAAGTGATAGATTTCGCTTAGCCGCCTTTGTCTGCAAAACCGTGTGCACCGCCTGCAAGGCAAACTGACTGGCGGTGTTGATGGTAATTGCCGATTCGCCTAGATCCATCGTCGTTTGTGTATCTTTCAGGTCATAGCGTCCCTGAATCTCGCGCTTTGCCTGCTCCAGCGCGTTTACAAGTTCCTGGCGATCAAAATCGCTCACAATATCGAAAGTATAGGTGGAAGCCATAAGCACTCTCCGACCAAAATTACGCAGATTCACCTGGTGGTAGCCAGGCTGTGTTCCATCAGTTTTATCTTGACCTGTTTATCATACCTATGTGCCAGCCGTAAAATGACCTGGCAAAAGAATCCAAAGGGTTCTGCATGATGGTGGATGCTGAGACAGCTATGCAGGTAGGTGCGGCATTGCCTGGTATAGGGATTTTTTGTTGGGAGCCGTGCTCTGCGCGGCTCCCAACAAAAAACTTATCCTTTTGATCAGCCCTGTAGATGGGTTCAGCTTTGCAGTCTTGGTTCAGCAGTCTTGGTTCAGCAGTCTTGGTTCAGCAGTCGTTTGCCTAGAACAACTGCTTGAAACTCGCCCCCATCAGGATCGCAGTCCCCAGAGAGCCAATTGCAAACATGAGCGATCGCCCGACTGGAATATTTGCAATGTAAAACACAGGGTATAACGACCGAGCCAGGAGGTGGGCGATCGCTGCTCCTACAACCCAGCGCCCCTCTACATCGGTTACATAAGCCATCAATGCGGCAGCCGTAAAAAGCACAAAGGATTCAAAGGCATTTTGGTGTGCCCAGGTTGCGCGCTGAGCATAGTCAGGCAGCTTGTCAACCATTGCCCGGGGGGTTGCAAGTGCCTGCCAGCCCACCCGAACGCGACCATACGCTACCCACAAAAAGGGCACATAAACCAATATCGCTGCCGCAATGATGCTGGCAATCAAAACACGATGAACCGTCAAATTCTCCACGTTTATCCTTAGAGCCAAATGCTTTTCAGAGCCAGTGCTTGTCCCAGTGCTTGTCAATGTCTATATAAGAACCTAACCCAAAAATTCAACAAGCTTTGGACTGGCAAAACCTGCATTTTGGGTGGGGCACTTAGTCAAAGTAGAACAGCGTTACAATCTTGCGCTGGTCTTCTGCATCCTTGCAGGTTTTCAGCAGGGTATTGCTGTCGTGGAAGGCAAAACAGATGAGCTGCTGGCACCGCGACACAATTTCCTGATTGCAAATCGCACTGGCTTCTGCCAGCGAAAGAGGGTCATTCTCAGGATTTTCCACCAAGTGCATGACCTGTTCCAACTGCTCACGAGACTCGCGTGGCTGGCGGGAAAGGCTTTGGGGCAAAATGACCGTCAGCAGATTAGGGTCTGCCCGCATCGCCCCACGAATGGCGGCGGCATTTGTGCCTGTAGCACCAGACGTTAGGAGGCGGTTGCGCCCCAAAACCAGGGCGTAGCTCATTTCCTCGATAAGCACTTGATGGGTGATGGGAACATGGCGCGAACCTAGCAGCGCAATGCGCTTCGAACCAGTCTGCTGAATCGCTGCCAGTTCCTGCAAAAAATCATCAACGCGAGGTAGATCGACCGATTGACTCAAAGATTTCTCGACTGTCGTAACAACCTCGCTATTTTAGCAGGTGTGCGGATTGATGTTCCATTGGTGGTTGCATTTAGCAATGGAAGACAGGGGCAAGAGGGTAAAAGAAAGTATTGTCCAAATCCGCTTGAAGAGCCAGAGAACCCCCAAATGTTTTGTGTGCGCCGCTGATGAGCGCACACAAAACATTCGGAGGTAACGTCTTGACGAGTCTGTTGCCCGTTGCACATCCTACTGTGGCTTGTTTCTCAAAAACATTGAGGTATCTTCATCGGGCCAACGGACATCATCCTTACCGCTGTTAGGAGGTGGCATCAGATTTGTTGTAATTTCGCCTTCCTCGTTATTTAGTGGAGGTGCCTGGGCGATTTCCTGAGGGCGAGGAATTTCGGCAGACAGTTTTGGCGGCGATTGCATGAAGTCGCATACGAAGAAGGCAAAGGACAAACTCCCCAGGCGAATGCGATCGCCATCTTTCAACGGCGTACAGCGGCGAACAGGCTCTCCATTGATATAGGAGCCATTACTGCTGCCCAAATCGACCAGATAAAACTGACGATTGGCATAACGAATAGCGGCATGGCGACGGGAGAGGCGTTTATCCAAAATTGGTAGGTTGACTCGTTGAGAGTCGCGCCCGATTAACCACAAATTTTGGGACTGAGTTAAACACTGGCTACCATTGCCCAAAATATTTGTAACGAGATAAACTTGCTGACGCAGAACTAAGCCTTGAATGTAGGGTAAGGTAACGCTGGCTAGCGCCTTGCTACTCCCATTCTCTAGACTCAAGATTTCTTCTAACAGACCACGGTTTTGTTCATATAGCCGAAGAAATACCTGATACAACGACAAACGCTGCTGTAGCTCAGGATTATCGGTTACGTTTAGCCGCTCAGCGGAGAGGGCAAGGATAGCGCTAGGGTTCAACATAACGAAGGCATGGAAACGGGTAGGGAAACAAAAGCGGATAGGGAGACGGGAGAAACCTGCGATCGCCACTGACACGGCTATTCGTTGTTAGGACTGGGGCAGCATGGTGTTAATGAGCAACCCGAAGATTGGCACACCTGGCACGCTCTGTGCTGCTACAGGCTGAATTCCTGGTGTCTCGTTCCAAAATGGCGAGAAGCCAATGCCGAAAAGCCTTTACGAGCGCAATAGAAAAACACATCTTTCATCATTGCCTTGGGAAATGCACCTCGGAACCTGCAAGACTTGCATTTTCCGTTTGCTTTCCCTTAGTCTTTACAGCCTAGACGCTGGAAACAGCCGAGGAAAACCGCATGATTACGGGCTGAAAACTCCCCAAAGGATGAGTAACTGCTGGAAGTCCCTCATTCTCCGCAGAATTACATAAAAACTTAAGATTTTTATTGAAATGACGTTGCCAGTTTTTTGCAGCCATCCGAGAACCCCCGCCCTACGTAAAGGCTCAGTACCCTGTTGGCAGAGGTATTCAGGCGATTGGCGCTGGTTTTAGAGCTTGTCGCGTAGTGATGCCGAGGTGATGTCGGACGATCGCAAAAATCCCAGTAATTCTCGGTTGACAGTCTGTGGAGTTTCTTGCTGAACCCAATGCCCGCATTCGGGAATCATGCGAATTTCGTAGGGCGCATGGATTTGGGTTTGAATGCCTTCCATGAGTTGCGGTGTCAGCAGATGGTCATCTTCACCCCAGAGCACCAGGGTCGGAGATTGAATTGGGTTTGCCGATCGCTCCCACGGCTTCCAGGAAATTTGGGGCAACAGCATGGTGCGGTAGTAGTGAATTACCGCTTTGAGCACCCCCGGCTTTTCGAGGGCAGCTTGATAGATTTCTGTATCGCGGGTGGTAAATGCACCTTTGCGAACGGCATTTCCCTGGAAGGTGTTGCGGATGATGTTGCCCAGGTTTTGCTGGATCAGCCATTCGGGAAGGGCGGGAATCTGTGATGCCAGAACGTACCAGCTCCGGCGCAGTTGATCGAGGCTACCCGCCAAAGCCTGGGCAAAATCCTGGGGATGGGGTGCATTTAGAATTGCCAGACGATCGAGGTACTGGGGAAAATGGTGGGCAAAGTGCCAGGCGATCGCCCCACCCCAATCATGACCGACAATATGGGCTTTTTTGTACCCCAGCGCTTCAATCAAACCTTGTATATCCGCTCCGAGCGTATCGAGGTCATAGCCCGACAGTGGCTTATCGGAATCGTTGAAACCCCGTAGGTCGGGAACCACGACTTTAAAGTGACGGGCAAGCGCCGGAATTTGGAAGCGCCAGGAATACCAGAATTCGGGGAAGCCATGCAGGAGAACAACGAGATCTCCCTCCCCCTGGGTCACGCAATGCAGGCGAATGCGATTGGTTTCAACGAAGTGATGTTGCCAACTGGTCAGAGTCGTCGCGGTCATAGTTACCATCGAAAGCGATCGAAAGCGAATGAAAGCCAGGCTTGTGGCTGCACTCCAGGAGATCTACAAGCCATTGAAGAGGAGTATGAAAATGCCAAAAAACTCTATCTCGTATTGTACGTTACCAGATTGTCTAATGCCATCCTATGGGTAGATGCGTTGGCTTGGCTCCGGTAAATCTCAGGAAGTTAGCCCTGACCATTCTGGGGAATCCGCAAGACTGCGGGGAGGCGTGCGATTAGCTGATTTGTTTTGATCCTTCGGCGTTGATTCCGGCGCTACCGGAATGCAGCAACAGATTTATGTCTGAAGGCTCATTAAATCCCGCTTTGGAAAAGGGGTGGATTTGTCAGAATGGGAAAGCAGCCATCTGGTTAAGGTTATGGAACAGCGACGAATCGTTTCCTTGCTCCCAAGTGCAACGGAAATTGTGGATTTTTTGGGCTTAAGCAATGAATTGGTAGGACGTTCCCATGAATGCGACTTCCCTTTGGAAGTGCAGCGTCTACCTGTTTGCACAGAACCCAAACTGGATCCGCAGGGGAGTAGCGGAGAGATTCATGGGCGGGTCACAGAGATTTTGCAGTCCGCGCTTAGTGTCTACCGGATTCGGACAGATGTGTTGCGGAAGCTTCAACCGACCCATATTTTGACCCAATCTCAGTGTGAGGTCTGTGCAGTCAGCCTGGAGGAAGTAGAGCAGGCTGTTGCAGAGCTAACCGACTGCCATCCACAAATTATTTCGCTGCAACCGCAAAATTTGGCGGATGTGTGGGCGGACATTGAGCGGGTAGCGGAGGTTTTGGGTGTGCCAGCGCCGATGGAGCAGATTCACCAGCGGGTGCAGGCTTGCCAGAATGTGGCGAAGTTGGCGATCGCCCATCCCACGGTTGGCTGCATCGAATGGGTTGACCCGCTGATGGCGGCGGGGAACTGGGTGCCAGAACTGGTGGAACTGGCGGGCGGCGTATCCTGCTTTGGCACCGCAGGGGAGCATTCGCCCTGGCTCGACTGGAAAGATCTCCAGGCGGCTGATCCCGATGTGCTGGTGATTATGCCTTGCGGGTTTGACTTGAAACGGACGATTCACGAAGCCCAAACCCTGACGCAACATCCCACCTGGTCATTTCTTAAGGCGGTGAAAACGGGCAAAGTTTATGTTGCAGATGGCAATCAATACTTCAATCGTCCGGGTCCACGCCTGGTTGATTCGCTGGAAATTTTGACTGAAATCTTTCACACGGACTTGTTCCGCGAGACGTTCCAAAAGGATTACGAGGGTAAGGGCTGGCGATCGCTCGTGCTGGCGAATGTCTAAGAGCTGAGCGCTGATGATCATCAGCCTTTCACCTGACACGATGTAAGGATCACGTACGAAATGAAACCCGGAATTTTTGATGAGAAGCGCGGCATTGCCGCGCTTCTCATCAAAAATTCCGGGTTTCATTTCGTCGTGATCCCAAGGGGCAAACGGGAAAATAAGTTGTAATCAAAACTCCATTCTCACCTTGATAAACAGGTTAGGTTAAGGATGGTAGATTTTGCTGAAACCCATTTATGACCGCTACGACAACACGCTCGATTGATTGGGAACGCTTTGCTGAGGCGATCGCTGGCATTGAAATCATTCGCGATGCTACCCAGGTTGCCAAGCTTTCCAAGGACTACTACACCTATAGTCCGCTGCTGGTGGAGCAACTGAGCGATAAGGTCGGCGATTTGGTGGTGCGACCAACCAGCGAGGCAGAGGTGTTGCAGGTTGCCAGAGCTTGTGTGCAGCAGCGCATTCCTCTGACGGTGCGGGGCGCAGGTACGGGTAATTATGGACAGTGTATTCCTCTGGAAGGTGGGGTGATTCTCGACCTCACCAAAATGCAGGCGGTGAAGTGGATTAAGCCGGGAATCGCCTGCGTGGAGCCGGGGGTAAAGTTGTCGGCGCTGGATAAGCAGGCGCGGGAGACAGGCTGGGAAATTCGGATGGCTCCTTCGACTTACCGCACGGCGACCATCGGCGGCTTTATCGGTGGCGGGAGTGGTGGCATTGGCTCCATTACCTATGGGCAGTTGCGCGATCGCGGCAATCTCCTCGCCGTGCGGGTGGTGACGATGGAGGACGAACCGCGCGTGATCGAACTGCGGGGGGACGATGTGCAGAAGGTGAACCATGCCTATGGCACGAATGGCATTATCACCGAACTGGAAATTCCCCTTGCCCCTGCCTATCCCTGGGCGGAGCTGATTGTGGCGTTTGACGACTTCATGACGGTGGCGAAGTTTGGGCAAGCCCTGGGGGATGCCGACGGCATCATGAAAAAGCTGGTGAATATTTGCGCGGACCCGATTCCTGGCTATTTTGCGGCACTTCGCAGTGCGATTCCGGCGAATTCCCATGTGGCGCTGGTGATGATTGCGGAGCAATCCCTGGAGCCGTTTAAGGAGATGGTGAAGGAGTGGCAGGGTTCCATCTGCTACGAGAAGTCGGCGCAGGAAGCGAAGAAGGGCACAATGTTGCTGGAATATACCTGGAACCACACGACCCTTCATGCCCGCAGCGTGGAACCCAACCTCACCTATCTACAAACGCTGTTTCCCCACGATCCTGAACTGAAGCTGGTGGAGCATATGTATCACCACTTTGGGGATGAGCTGATGATGCACCTTGAGTTTATTCGGGTGGCGGGATGTGTGCTGCCAGCGGCGTTGCAGTTGGTGCGCTACAGTACGCCGGAGCGGTTGCAGGAAATCATTAAGTACCACGAAGATAATGGGGCGTTTATCGCGAATCCCCACACCTACATCCTGGAAGATGGGGGGCGGAAGACGGTTGACCCGGTGCAGCTTGCGTTCAAGGAAGCGATGGACCCCTATGGGTTGCTGAATCCGGGGAAGATGAAAGCCTGGGAGATGCGCGATCGCGCTTAAAGCGTTCCAGCGACTAAAAAGGAAAGCGGGTGCGGCGAAGCCGCACCCGCTTTCCTTTTTACAAAATTTCTACGCCATCAATGCGGCGCATGTCGCGCTCGACTTCGTACCAGAGGGCGCGGTTGCGGGGATCGGTGCGGAGGGCTTTTTGCAGATAGATGCGGGCTTTGTGGTACTGCCTTTCGTCGATCAGGTAGCGGCCCCAGCGTTGGTAGGCGATCGCCTGCCATTGCCGGATCTCGGAGTCTTCGGGGAGGCGCTGGGCTAAGCCTTCGACGAGGGCGATCGCCCGTGGGTAGCGATGTTCTCGCAACAGTTGGTGTAACTGGTCGTAGGACTGTTGCTTAAGCTGGTGGTCGGTTTGGGAGGCGTTGGGGTCGCGGCGCACGGTGGGGCGCTTGCGGATGGGCGATCGCGATGCCGTTTGTCCGGCTGAATGCCCGTTCTGGGAAGCCGCCTTGTGCCCATTTTGGGAAGGGGCGGGGGGGGGAGGCGCGGACGACCGCCGGGCGTTGATCACCGACGGTTGCACGGCATCGACAAGCCGATGGTACGCCTCGGTGAGTTGGATAAATAGTTCTTCAGCACGCTTTGACCCCGGATTTACATCGGGGTGGTAGCGCCGTGCCATACGACGATAGGCGACCTTGATGTCGTCGTAGCTGGCTCCTTCGTCTAATCCAAGCAGGCGGTAGCAGTCGGCAATCTTCATTCAACAAAAAAGGCAGAATTAATGGAATTCTGCCATCAGATACTTAAAAAATTAAAGCGATCGCCCAAGAAATTACAAAACAGAACGCAATTATCCCATTTTGTAGAAGAAATAACCGACTAGGATTCTTCGATCACCCGATCAATCAACCCGTAGTTTTTGGCTTCTTCGGCAGACATGAAGTAGTCGCGATCGGTGTCTTTCTCGATCTGCTCGACGGTTTGCCCGGTGTGCTTCGCCATCAGCTCATTCAGCTCGGTTCGTACCCGCAGGATTTGCCGCGCTTCGATTTCGATGTCGGTTGCTTGCCGCCGTCCGGTGCCGCCGAGGGGCTGGTGGATCATGATCCGGGAGTGGGGCAGTGCCATGCGCTTACCCTTGGTGCCCGCGGTCAGCAGGAAGGCTCCCATCGACGCGGCTAAGCCGACGCAGATGGTGACCACATCCGACTTGATGTGCTGCATGGTGTCGTAAATTGCCATGCCTGCGGTGACGGAGCCACCAGGGGAGTTGATGTAAAGGTAAATAGGCTTGTTTTGGTCCTCGGAGTCGAGGTACAGCATCGTGGCAATGATGGAATTTGCCAGCGAGTCCGTCACTTCTTGACCGAGGAAGATGATACGTTCCTGGCTCAAGCGCGTGTAGATGTCGATCCAGCGCTCGTAGGTGCTGCCAGGGAGGCGATAGGGGACACTGGGAACTCCAATGGGCATGGTCGTTTCCTTATGGTTGAGTAAATGGAATAAACGTCAAATAGGGGAAAGGGAGGGGCGATCGCCCCAAGAGCTGCATTGCACTCTACCTGAGATCGGGCGATCACGCCCCGGCAGGTATGGGCATAGGTAGGTCTTTCGTGCTTTCCAGAACGCGATCAATGACCCCGTATTCCTTGGCTTCTGCGGGCGACATGTAAAACATGCGATCGGTGTCTTTGATGATCTTGTCCATCGTTTGCCCGGTGTTCTTAGCCAGGATTTCGAGCATCGCCGTCTTGTTGGCAATCACTTCCTTTGCCCGAATCTGAATGTCGGTGGCTTGCCCCCGTGCTCCCGTGCGCGGTTGGCTGAGCACAATGGAGGAGTGGGGCAGGCTGGCGCGATAGCCCTTCGTACCAGCAGACAGGATGATGGCAGCGGTGCCCATTGCCTGCCCGACGCAAATGGTGTGGACGGGGGGCTTGATATAGCTCAGGGTGTCGCAGATGGCGAAGGCTTCGGTTTCGTAGCCGATCGCATCCCCGTCATACCAGGAGGTGCCCGTGGAGTTGATGTAGAAGAAGATAGGCTTTTCAGGATCATCGAACTGCAAGTACAGCAACTGTGCGATGATCAGCTCGGTCACATCAAACCCAACCTGGCGCTTGATGTCGTCAGAGGAAAATAGCGGCAACCCCAGATAGACGATGCGCTCTTTCAGCAAAAGCGACGGCAAATCTGGAGGTGGTGTGCGGAAGGCGGCATCCCCATAGTAGGGAGCCTGGACAGCTTTAATCGGTGAATCCATGATGCAATGTTGCAGTTAGCGTTGCAGTTGCCTGAAATTGATAATTTCCTTCTACCATAGTAGCGTTAGTCGCGTGACGCTGGGATGGCGTAGGAGTACGGCAATGAGAGTAGGGTTGCAAGCGGCGTTGAGTGATATGAATCTGGATGTGTCTCAGTCCAGTAGCCAACGTCAATTGGCGGTTTCACTATCGGCGATCGCCGATGCCACTTCCCGTTCGGCACCGCTCAATCTTTGCCTGATTCTGGATCACAGCGGTTCGATGGCGGGGCGACCACTGGAAACGGTGAAGCAAGCCACCTACAAGATTTTAGAAAGCCTGTCTCCCGGCGATCGCATTTCCGTCGTTGTGTTCGACCACAAAGCCAAGGTGCTGGTGTCCAATCAGATTGTGGAGCATCCCTCCAGCCTGAAGCTCCAGATCAACAAGCTGGCTCCCAGTGGGGGAACGGCGATCGACGAAGGAATGCGCCTGGGGATCGAAGAACTGGCGAAGGCGAAGCAAGACACGATTTCCCAGGCATTGCTGCTGACGGATGGCGAAAACGAACATGGGGACAACGATCGCTGCCTCAAACTGGCAGAACTGGCGGCGAACTACAACCTCACCCTGAGCACCCTGGGTTTTGGGGATCACTGGAATCAGGATGTGCTGGAGAAGATTGCCGATGCTGCAGGCGGCACTCTGGCTTACATCCAAAAGCCTGAAGACGCGATGACCGAGTTCAAACGCCTGTTCGAGCGGATGCAGTCCGTCGCGCTAATCAATGCCCGCCTGAATGTGCAACTGATGCCCAATGTGCGGTTAGCTGAAATGAAGCCGATCGCCCAGGTGGTTCCCGAAACCGTCGAACTGACACCCTCCATTGATGGGGATCAGGTTTCCGTGCGCTTGGGTGACTTGATGGTGGATACCCCTCGCATCGTGCTGGTGAACCTGTATGCGGGGCAGTTCCCGGAAGGTACCCATCCCCTGGCAACGGTGCAAGTGCGCTACGACGACCCCTCCCAAAACAAGGAAGGCTTGCTGTCCGATGCCGTCACCGTGTCGGCAACGGCGATCGCCCAGTACCAACCCTTGCAGGATGCCAAGGTACAAAATCACGTGCTGGCGCTGGCAAAATACCGCCAAACACAAATCGCCGAAACGAAGCTGCAACAGGGCGATCGCGCGGGAGCCGCTACCATGCTTCAAACGGCTGCTAAGACCGCCCTCCAGATGGGCGACCAGAGCGGTGCAACGGTTTTGCAGGAAAGCGCGACCCAACTCCAGGCAGGGAAAGATTTGTCGGAGGGCGATCGCAAGAAAACCCGCATGGTCTCCAAGACGATTCTGCAAAGCAAGTAATAGTATCAAGTCCTCAAAAAACAAAACCAGGCATTTTTTGCAGCGCCAGCTGACGCTGCAAAAAATGCCCTGGTAAATCTTCCGCTACTTTGCTTTGGCGGCGCGTTTCTGCATGACCATGCGCTCCAGGCTCAGCCCCAGGATGCCGACGGTAACCAGCACAATACCGCCCCACTGCACGACCTGGAGGGCATCCCCGGTAATCAGGAAGGCGAGCAATGCGGTTAGTACGGGACCGCTGGCGGCGATGATAGAAGCTCGGGCTGCCCCCATCCGCTGCACCCCAAGATTATTTAACAAATAGCCAATGAGGGTGAGTGTGCCCAGCACCAAGCCCCCGATGAGTAGTCCAGACAGATTCATGGGGGGTTCTTCGACGGGGAAGAAGAAGACCAGCATGATGCTGGTGAGAACGAAGATGGTGATGAACTGTACCAGACTCACGGGGACGGGGTGCATTTTGCGGAAGCTGATTTGCATGGAAATCAGATAGAGCGCAAAAAAGATGCCGGAGAAGGCAGCCGTCAGAATGCCTGCCCCTGAAAGGTTGGTCGCTGTGAGTCGGGGGAGGGCGGTGAGAATGACCCCCAGCAGGATCGCCGCCATGACTGCCCAGCGGACACTGGTGGGGCGATCGCCAAACAGAAACCATGCTAGCGGCACCGTAATCAGGGGATACATGAACAGGATGGTGACGGCAACACCAGGACCAATGGTGGCGATCGCGATATAGATCAACACCTGCGACAGGAACAGGAACGTGCCACTGCCGATGACATTCCGCATCTGGCGAGAGTCTCGCGCCATAGAAAAGGCTTTTACATCCCGCCAAACATTGCGATATATGAACGTAGAAATGCCCATCATGACGGGTACCACCACCAGCATCCGCAGCCAGAGGATGAGGAACGAATCATTCAGGCTGTCGAGGGTGATAGAACCGGGCAAATCAAAAATGCCAAAAATACTGGTTGGTCCGCCAATGATGCGCACGACCACGTTATGCAAAGACAGCGCCAGGGTAGATAGCAAAATGAATGCCAGTCCCTGTTGTGCCAACTGACTGCTGCGGTTGGTGCTAATGGTTGGGCGGGGTTTGCTGGGTGGCGAAGGGGAAGGAGTGGCGGGGGGGGGCGGTGGAGAAGGGAGTGATGGGGATTTTCCCTGAAAATTGTTGGTGGGCGCAGGATGTGGTTGCGATCGCCCATTAGTCCCATGGCTAACCGTCGGCAGGGGCGGGGGAGAGGGCGATCGCCCCCCAGTAGCGGTCATGGAAGCCGCCGGAAGACTTGGGGAATTCGCCACACCGTTGCCATAGGGCGCGGGCGGAATTGCCGGATAGGTTGTGGGAAAGGGTGGGGGAGATGCCTGTGCGAGTTCGGCTTGCAGGCGATCGCTCAGCCGGGATACTAGCGCTTCTAGCAAGACCTCGCCCTGCTTTTCCAGGCTTTGCATGCGGTCTAGCTGCTGCGTGAGAGAACTGTGATAGCTGCTGAGATCTTGCTGCAAAGCACTCAGGGCATGGTTCAGGGTTTCGTCCAACATCAGCATCTGCTGCGTGGCTGAGTTGTTACCCGACCCACCGCGAGCCGCTGGCAGCGACGACGGATTCATATCTGTACGGCTGATGCGATCGGCTAGCAGATGATAAAGTTGCTCGGCAAGTGCCTTCGCCAGTTGCTTTGCCCAGGTTTTTTGTTGGGCGAGTTGGCGCTGGTTTAATAAAACTTCGTGCTCCGACTGGAGCATCTCATGTTGCGCCTGGAGTCGCTCGATGTCATTGAGCAGGCGCGATCGCTCTGCCTGGAGCCGCTGCACATCCTGGCTGAGGTGCGACACCACATTTTGCTGGAGCGATCGCAAGTCTTGCGTCACGTTCTGCAAAATCTGATTCACAGCCTGGCGATCGGCTTGTGTAGCATCGTTGGGTTGGTTGGTCGGTTCACCCATCAGCGTGCAGCCCTAGCAAGTAGCAGTTCGTAGAATAAAGTTCGGAGAAGAAATATGGTGGGCAGTCATTGCAAGCGGGTAACGTTCACCCGTTAGCTTTTCCTGGCGTCCTATCAACAGCAGGCACTCACGGAGGAGGAAAATCTGTGGGCAAATCCAATGCAGGCGTTGAGGTGACGCAACAGTGACTCTTCCGTTGAAATTCCCCTTCATGGGCACAATGTAACCCCAGCATTGTGACCCCAGAATCAGGTCTGTCTTCTTACAGAAGGTTAACCCATCTTCCGAGGAATGACAGCATTTCTTGGGGGATAGCAACGATTGGAGGGGAGATGGTGGGGGATCTAACCAGGGAGGGGATCGGGCGATCGCCCATCCCGCATCAGCCGCCCAGATAGATTCATAATTCCCCCGACACATTCTCGAAAAAGCGCTGCGCCTGTACCCGTCAGCCTCCATAATCAGAACAAGAGTGCTGCACAAAAAGAAAATTCCCATGAGCGATCCCAAAATTATTGTGCTGGATGATGATCCAACCGGATCCCAAACAGTTCACGGTTGCTTGCTGTTGATGCGCTGGGATGTGGAAACCTTGAAGGAAGGTCTGGCGGATGATTCGCCCATCTTCTTCGTTCTCACCAACACCCGTGCCCTGACGCCAGAACAAGCCAACTCCGTAACCCGTGTAGTGTGCCGTAATTTAAAGGAGGCGATCGCCCAGTCCTCGGTCGAAGATTTTCTGGTCGTCAGCCGTTCCGACTCGACCCTGCGGGGGCACTATCCGATTGAGACCGATGCGATCGCCGAAGAACTGGGTCCTTTCGATGCCCACTTCCTGACCCCAGCCTTTTTTGAAGGGGGACGCTTCACCCGCGATAGCATCCATTACTTGCTGGTAGACGGTGAGCCTGTACCCGTTCACCAAACAGAATTTGCTCGCGACTCCGTTTTTGGCTATAGCACCAGCTACTTACCGGATTATGTTGAGGAAAAAACAAAAGGGCGAATTCCGGCAGCGACGGTTGAGCGGTTCTTGCTGGCGGATGTGCAACAGGGGGTAGAAGACCGATTGTTGCATCTTCACAACAACCAGTGTGGCGTGGTCGATGCAGAAAACCAGGCAGACCTGGATCGCTTCGCCGCCGATATTCGTGCTGCCGCCTCCAAAGGCAAGCGCTTCCTCTTCCGTAGTGCTGCCAGTCTGCTTACCGCTCTGGCAAACTTACCTGACCAGCCTGTGGTGGCTGAATCAATGGGGCAGTACATTCGCAACCATCAGCCAGGCGTTGTGCTGGTCGGTTCCCATGTGAAGAAGACAACTGAGCAGCTTTCCTACCTGCTCAAGGAGCCAGGGGTTGCAGCGGTGGAAGTAGATGTGTCCCATCTGCTGGATGAGTCCCCCACAGCGCGCGACGCCTTACTTCAGACACTGCTTGAACAAATTCATGCCGCCCACCAACAGGGGCAAACTCCCGTCATCTTCACCAGTCGCGAAGAAATTACCTTTCCTAATGTGGCGATCCGCCTGGAGTTTGGGGTAGCGGTTTCTCGCTTGCTGATGGATATTGTGCGCGGGTTGCCGGATGACATTGGCTTTCTGATCAGCAAGGGGGGCATTACCTCCAATGATGTGCTGAGCGATGGTTTGGCGCTGCGGACGGCACGGTTGCTGGGGCAAATTCTCCCTGGGGTGTCGATGGTGCGAACCCCTGCGGATCATCCCCAGTTCCCGGATTTGCCTGTGGTGCTGTTTCCGGGCAATGTGGGCGGGGTTGATGCGGTGGCAGAAGCCTATCGCCGCTTGAGCCGGGATGTAGATTCTTCCGGGATGCAAGGCTGATCTCAGAAGGAAGAAACAACTGTTGGTGGTTCTTTAGTAAATCAAACCCCTTTAAGGAGTTGCAGGTTTGCCCTCACCCTAAATCCCTCTCCTCAAGGGCTACCGTGTATACACAAGTCCCCTTTACACTATTTGAATCAGATTTAGGGCGCAGTCAATGCTAGAAAATCCTATCCTCATTCATGCTCAACGCTTTAAGGGAGCCGCCTTTGGGGATAAACGGCTCCAAAAAAGGGGGCTGCATTATATGAGGCAATTTGTGAACATCAGTCCGTCAACATTC
>Ga0081535_100019_pt1 | contig 158208 bp, 158 predicted proteins | sample HotLakmasection3_FD_71020 | JGI IMG/M metagenome (GOLD analysis project Ga0081535, IMG submission 71020) | Hypersaline microbial mat communities from Hot Lake, Washington, USA - Section #3 (SPADES assembly) (version 2) | ecosystem: Environmental > Aquatic > Non-marine Saline and Alkaline >... | reverse complement strand
AGAGCGGCTCGACGATTGACCAGGAGTCGTCGTTCAGCCAGATGAGATGGGACATACGCCTGCGGACCCAGACCATTTCAGATGCCCAACCTAATCACAATTACGCAACTATATCAATAGGCTGATTGAGTTTACACCCTAGTCGGCCGTGGTGGTCGGGAACCCGGCCCGCATGTAGGCGATGATCGACCAGATCTCGTCTTCGCTCAGCGCGTTCTTGTAGGCCGGCATGTCCGTGCCGAACGGCGCACCACCATCGGCGATCGCCCACAGCAGATACGCGTCGCCGGCCATCGGCCGGTGCACCAGGTAGCTCAACAGCGCCGGTGACGGGACGAGGCCATACCCCTCTGTACCGTCGCCATAACCGATCGCCCCGTGACAATCGGCACACTCGGCGGCGTAGAGGTTCGCCCCCGTCGCCAGGGTCTCCGGCGTCGGCTCCACGGTGCTGACGGCATCGCGATAAGCCTCTGGGACACCTTCGCTCATGAAGGTCCAGTGGCGCAGCATCCGCTGATTTTGGGTAACGCCCATCCGGCCGGGTGCCCAGCGGTCGGGCTCGACGTCCTGCGGCCAGATGCGCTCCCATTCGGGCGTGCGGGTGCCCCACCAGTCCTGCGGCCCGGGGTCGGTGCGTTGCGCGTCGACCGGTTCCGGCACGACCCCGATCGCCAGAGCCAGAACGACTGCCGAGACCATCCGTGATCCGCGCATCTCGACCTCCAGCCAGCTGCGGCGTGTACCATCCGCTGCCCACCGCGGCCGCGCCATGACCTGGATCAACCGGCGATCACCGGGCGATCAGTTCGGCAGGCGGAGCCCGTGCGCGTTCAGCACTTCGGCTTGCCGCTGTTCGACGGCCTCGACATCGAAATCGTCCACCAGCTGCATGAACATCCGGTGCCAGTTGATCTCGGCATCGAGGTGCAGGAACACCGAGCCGAGGCCGATGGCGGCGCGGTCCATGAAAACGAACTCGCGCGGCGGGGTGACGCCACCGACCTCTTTCAGTCGGCGGTGCACCTTGCCTGCCACCTCGCGCCCCTCGCGGCCGGCGCTGGTCTCCTGAATCTGCCGCGGCCGGTCCTCCATCAGCGGGCCGTAGAGGAACTTCGCCCACTGGTTCAAGACATCGATGACGTCGTTGGTGAGCCCGGTGAAGCCCCAGCTCTCGTAGGCTTCGACGGCGAGGTCACGATCGTCGCGCATCAGCGCCCAGAAGAGGTCGATGACCCCCTTGACGAAGCGCGGCGGGAAGAGGCGCACGCAGCCGAAATCGAGCAGGTTGATGTCGAGATCGGGCCGCACCGTGTAGTTGCCGAGATGCGGGTCGCCGTGGATCACGCCGAAATTGTAGAAGGGCACGTACCAGGCGCGAAACATGTTGAGCGCCAGCGTGTTTCGGGTTTCGGCGTCGGCGGTCTTGAAGGACAGCAGCTTGTCGCCGTCGAGCCACTCCATGGTCAGGAGCCTGCCGGTCGACAGCTCGTCGATGACGGATGGCACGTGAATGTGCGGCTCGCCCTTCAGGATGTCGCGATAGAGGCCCATGTTGCGGGCTTCGTGGGCGTAGTCGAGCTCCTCGTGCAGCCGGGCTGCGATCTCCTCGTAGATGCGGTCCGGGTTGATCGCTTTGTCGTAGCGCCGGTAGATCGAGAAAATGAACTTGAGCTGGCCGAGATCGGCGTCCACGGCGGCGGCGATGTTCGGGTATTGCAGCTTGCAGGCGACCGTGCGGCCGTCTTTCAGCACGGCCTTGTGCACCTGGCCGAGCGACGCTGCCGCAGCCGCGTCGAGCGGGAACTCCGCGAAGTGTTGCTGCCAGTCCGTGCCGAGTTCGGCCACCATGCGGCGGCGGACGAACGGCTTGCCCATGGGCGGCGCATTGGACTGCAGCTGGGCGAGCTCGGCCGCGTATTCGGCCGGCAGCGCCTCGGGGATGGTCGCCATCATCTGCGCCACCTTCATCAGCGGGCCCTTGAGCCCGCCCAGAGCCTCGCGCAGCTCGGTCGCGTGCTCGAGGCTGTCGACGCCGCCGGTCACCCGTCGTCCGGCGAAGCGTGCGGCAGCGGCGCCCACGGTGCCGGAGACCTGCGCGTAGCGGCGAAAGCGGCCGCCGAACGAGCTTTCCGACTTGTCCCGGCTGCTGCCGGCGGGGTGGTCGCTCAAGCCTGTGCTCCCTTTGTTGCCGCACCGGATGCATCGGCGTCCAGCGCCTCTTCCAGCTCCGCGATATAGCCTTCGAGGACCTCCAGACCACCAGCCCAGAAGGCGGGATCGCTGGCGTCGAGGCCGAAGGGGGCGAGGAGCTCCTTGTGGCGCAGCGTGCCGCCGGCCTCGAGCATCGCGAGATAGCGCGGCTCGAAGCCTTCGGGTGCCTCCTCGTACCGTTTGTAGAGCGCGTTCACGAGGCAATCGCCGAACGCATAGGCGTAGACATAAAACGGCACGTGGACGAAGTGCGGGATGTAGCTCCAGTAGTTCCGGTACTCGTTTGGATAGTTGAAGGCGGGCCCGAGGCTCTCCTGCTGCACCGCCATCCAGATCTCGCCGAGATCGTCCGGCGTCAGCTCGCCCTCTTTCCGTGCGTCGTGCACCCGCCGCTCGAACTCGCAGAAGGCGATCTGGCGGACCACGGTATTGAGCATGTCCTCGACCTTGCTGGCAAGGAGCACCCGCCGCTCGACCGGGCTCTTGGCCTGAGCCAAGAGGGCGCGGAAGGTCAGCTGCTCGCCGAACACCGAAGCGGTCTCGGCGAGCGTCAAAGGCGTGCTCGCCATCAACAGGCCCTGCTTGGCCGCCAGCAGCTGGTGCACGCCGTGGCCGAGTTCGTGCGCCAGGGTCATGACGTCGCGGGACTTGCCCTGAAAGTTCATCAGCACGTAGGGATGCACGCTGGGGACCACGGGGTGGCAGAAGGCGCCGCTGTCCTTGCCGGGGCGGAGCTCGGCGTCGATCCAATTGTTCACGAAGAACCGATCGACCAGCTCGGCCAGCTTCGGCGAGAAGCTGCGATAGGCATCGAGCACGACGACCTTGGCATCGTCCCAGCTGCGCCGCTTGTCGACGTCCTCGGGCAGTGGCGCGTTGCGGTCCCAGAACTCGAGCTTGTCGAGGCCCATCCAGCGGGCCTTCAAGCCGTAATAGCGATGCGAGAGACGCGGGTAGGCGTCGCGGACCGCGGTGATCAGTGCATCGACCACCTCGTCCTCGACCTGGTTGCCGAGATTGCGTGCGGAGATCGGCCGCGCGAACTTGCGCCAGCCGTCCTCGATCGCCTTGTCCTTGACGATGGTGTTGGTGATCCGGCTGGTCAGGCGAATGTTCCTGGCCAGCACCTCGCTGATCGCGGTTGCGGCATCGCGCCTGACGTCGCGGTCCTTGGCCGACATTTTGTCGAAGATCTGCGCACTGGTGAGCTCTTCGCCGCGAAACGGGAAACGCAGCGCCGACATGCTCTCGTCGAACAGCCGCACCCAGGCACTTCTGCCGGTGACCGAGCGCTCGTGCAGCACCTTCTCGATCTCGTCGGAGAGCTGGTGCGGGCGGAAGGCGCGGACATTGGTGAGCCAGGGCTGCAGGCTCGCGAGCTTGGCCGAGCCCTCCAGTTTGGCGTCGAGCACGGCGTCGTCGAGGCGGTTGAGCTCGAGGGTGACGAACAGGAGATGCGTGGTGATCGCGTTGACCCGCTCCTGCACCATCTGCACGAAACGGCCGATCTTCGGATCCTCGCGGTTGGCCGCGTGGTTGAGGGTGGCAAAGGCGTAGACCTTGCCGATCGACTCTTGCAGCGCTTCGTAGCGGGCGAGCATGGCGGCGAGGTCGTCACCCGTGCGCTCGGCGAGCGTGCCGGCATAGTCTTCGGCGATCGCTCTTGCTTCCTCGGCCGCCGCCGCGAGGATCGCCTCGATCGCAGGGTCGTCGAAGCCGGCGAAGAGATCGGCGAGGTTCCAGGTCGGCGCGCCGGCGGTTCGCGGCTCGGGCTCGGCGGTGACCGAGCGGGCCGGCTCCGCCGCGCTCGGCAGCCGTGCATCGTGCGTCATGAATCATCCCTTCGAACCTGGACAAGCCAGATATATGCGCTGAAAGATAGAGGTCCAGCGAGGTTCATCAGCGAAGCCCGCCCCGCCTCGGTCGGGCCGATAAAAGGGAACCATGTCCAGCGTAGCTTTTGACACCAACCTTCTGGCGATGTTCCAAAAGCACGCGGCGGAAGAAGGCGAGAACCCGTTCCTCTGGCGGAAGATCGACGGGGTCTATCGGCCCTGGTCCTGGCGACGGGTGGCCGACGAGGCCGAACGCCTGGCCCGCGCCTTCCGCCAGCTCGGCCTCGAGCCCGGCGATCGCGTGGTGCTGGTCGCCGAGAACCGGCCCGAATGGTGCATCGCCGACCTCGCCGTCCTGGCTGCCGGCGGCATCACGGTGCCGGCCTATACGACCAATACCGAGCAGGACCACGAGTATATCCTCAATCACGCCGAGGCGAAGATGGTCGTCTGCTCCGGCCGCAACCTCGCCAAGCGGCTGATCCCGGCGGTCAAGAAGGTACCGTGCATCAAGACGCTGGTCTTCATGGAGCCGCTGTCCGAGGCGAGCGGGCTGCCGGTCTCGGCGATCAGCTGGGACGACGCGCTGGCACTCGGCGACCGGTCACCGTCGGTCAACCGGGCCGAACAGATCCGCCCCGACGATATCGCCTGCTTCATCTACACCTCGGGCACCGGCGGCGCGCCCAAGGGCGTGATGCTCTCGCACCGCAACATCATGAGCAATCTCGAAGGCGCCTACGAGCTGGTGAAAAAGCTCGGCGTCGGCGACCGCGAGCGGTTTCTCTCCTTTTTGCCTCTCTCGCACAGCTACGAGCACACGGCGGGTCAGTTCTTCCCGATCTCGATCGGTGCCGAGATCTACTATGCCGAGGGGGTGGAGACGCTCTCGACCAATCTGGTCGAGGCCAAGCCCACGATCCTCACCTGCGTGCCGCGGCTCTACGAGGTGCTGCGGCAGAAGATTCTTTCCGGCGTGCACCGGCAGGGTGGGATCAAGCAGCAGATGTTCGAATTGGCGCTGAAGCTCGGGACGAAGCGCTACGAGCAGGACGGCAAGCTCGGCCTCGTCGAGGGAGCTGTCGATCGCGTGCTCGACAAGCTGGTCCGCAGCAAGGTCAACGAGCGTTTCGGCGGGGCGCTGAAGGCGATGGTCTCGGGTGGGGCACCCTTGAACTACGATGTCGGCGTCTTTTTCGTGGCACTCGGCCTGCCGGTCCTGCAGGGTTACGGTCAGACCGAGGCCTCGCCCGTGATCACCGCCAACCCGCCGGGTGCCGCCCGCCTCGACACGGTTGGACCACCGTTCAAGGGCGTAGAGCTGAAGATCGCGGACGACGGCGAGATCCTGGTCCGCGGCGGCAGCGTGATGCGCGGCTACTGGAAGGACGAGGAGACGACGGCGCGGACGATCATCGACGGCTGGCTGCACACCGGCGATATCGGGGTGATCGACCGCGACGGCTATCTCCGGATCACCGACCGGAAAAAGGACATCATCGTCAACTCGGGTGGCGACAACATCTCGCCGCAACGCGTCGAGGGCATCATGCTGCTCGAGCCCGAGATCGGCCAGGCCTTCATCTTCGGCGACAAGAAGCCCTATCTCGTCGCCTTGATCTCACCCGACCCGGACGCGGTGAAGGCTTATGCGCGAGGCGCCGGCAAGGCGAACGATTTGGCCGATCTCGTCCATGATCAGGGCTTTCGGCAGCAGATCGGCGAGGCGGTCAAGCGGGCGAACACCAACCTCTCGGCGATCGAGCGCATCCGCAAGTTCGAGATCATGACCGAGCCGTTCACCGTCGACAACGGCATGATGACCCCGACGCTGAAGCTCCGCCGCCCCTACATCATCGAGCGCCACGGCGACCTTCTGCAGAGCCTCTACAAGGCCGGGCACTGAGACGTTTCAGGTACTAGCCGCCCGCTTCAGCCGGTCGGCCAGGGCCTCGCCCAACCCGGCTTCGGGCAGCGTCATGACCGCGATCCGGCGGGCACCCGCGGCATCGAGCGAGCGGAGCATGGCATAGAGATTGTGCGCCGCCTCGTCGAGATTGCCGGTGGCGCTGAGATTCAGTGTACAGCCGGCGCCCTCGAGCGGGTCGGGGCCGAAGGCGAGCAGCGCCTCGTCGCGGTCGACCGAGGTGGCATCGAGCCTGAGTGGGGTCTTCGGTGCGTAGTGGCGGGCGAGCAGGCCCGGCGAGCGCAGCGGCCCGTCGGCGGTGGTCTCGCCGGCGTGCAGCCGGCCGATGATCCGCTCGATCGCCGCACGGGTGGTGCTCCCCGGGCGGAGGATGCGGGCCTCGGCACCGCTCAGATCGAGCACCGTGCTCTCGATGCCGACCTCGACCGGCCCGCCGTCGAGCACGACATCGATCCGCCCGTCGAGATCGGCCAGCACGTGATCGGCGGTGGTCGGGCTGACCTGTCCCGAGCGGTTCGCACTGGGGGCGGCGACCGGGCCGCCGATCGTTTCGAGCAGCCGGAGTGCTGTCGGGTGACGCGGTACCCGGACGGCCACGGTATCGAGCCCGGCAATCGCGGCCCGGGCGATGCCGGCCTCGGGGTTCAGCGGCAGCACCAGCGTCAAGGGCCCGGGCCAGAACGCGGCGGCCAGCCGGTCGGCACGGTCGTCGAAGACGGCAAAGCGGTGGGCGAGTGCAGTAGTCGCCACGTGCAGAATGAGCGGATTGTGAGCCGGCCGGCCCTTGGCCCGGAACACGCGGGCGATGGCGTCGGCGTCGGTGGCGAGGGCGCCCAGGCCGTAGACCGTCTCGGTCGGGAAGGCGACGAGCCCACCCTTGCCGAGGATCGCTGCCGCCTCGGCGATTCCGGCGGCATCGGCGTCGAGTCTGCGGGTCTTCGGGGCAGACGTCATCGAGAAAGCGCGCGCCAGCCGATGTCGGAGCGATGGAACCCTTCGGGCCAGTCGATCCGCGCCACGGCGTCGTAGGCCCGGTCGCGTGCTGCCTCGAGGTCGGGACCCAGGCCGGTCACCGCCAGGACGCGCCCGCCGTCGGCCTGCCATTCGCCGTCGATCCTGCGGGTGGCGGCGTGAAAAACGAGCAGGTCGTCCTTGTCGGCGAGGCCGTCGAGACCGCGGATCGCCGAGCCCTTGGCCACTGCACCGGGGTAGCCCTCGGTCGCGAGCACCACGGTCAGCGCATGCTCCGGGTGCCAGCGCAGGCTCATCCGGTGGAGCACGCCGTCGACCGCTCCCAGGATCAGCTGGCCGAGATCGGTCATCAGCCGGGGCAGGACGGCCTGGCATTCGGGATCGCCGAAACGGACATTGTATTCGAGTAGCTTCGGGCCTCGGGCGGTCAGCATCAGCCCGGCATAAAGAAAGCCCCGATAGATCATGCCCTCGGCGGCGAGGCCGGCGAGTGTCGGGCGGATGATCGTTGCCATCACCGTCTCGATCAGCTCCGGCGTCAAGACGGGTGCCGGCGAATAGGCCCCCATCCCGCCGGTATTGGGGCCGCGATCGCCGTCGAAAGCGCGCTTGTGGTCCTGCGCCGTGCCGATCTCGAGGGCGGTCTGGCCGTCGCAAATGGCAAACAGGCTCGCCTCCTCACCCACCAGAAACTCCTCCAGCACGAGAGTGGTGCCGGCCTCGCCGAAGGCGCCGGCGAAGGCGGTCTCGACCGCGTCGCGTGCCGCATCGCGGGTCTCGGCGATCACCACTCCCTTGCCGGCGGCGAGCCCGTCCGCCTTGACCACGAGCGGCAGGGCTGCGGTTTCGACATGCGCCAGCGCCGCTTCGGCCTCGTCCTTGCCGAAGACGCGCCAGCTTGCCGTCGGAATCGCATGACGGTCGCAAAAGGCCTTCATGAAGGCCTTCGAGCCCTCGAGCCGGGCGGCGGCGGCGTCGGGCCCGAAGGCGCGGATGCCGGCTGCGGCGAGGCGATCGACGAGGCCCCTGACCAGCGGCAGCTCGGGGCCGACGACGACGATGTCGATCCGCCGCGCCCGCGCCAGGCTGACGAGACCGTCGAGATTGTCGACCGCCACGGCCACGCATTCCACGGTTTGCGCAATCCCGTCATTGCCGGGGGCACAGATCACTTCGGTCGCGAGCGGTGAGGCCTGAAGCGCCCAAGCGAGGGCATGCTCGCGCCCGCCACTGCCAACCACCAGAAAACGCATCTGAGAACCCCGGATCGTCCGCGAAGATCGAGTGTGGTGCCCGTCCCGGTCCTTGCCGGGCCGGCCACCCTTCCGATAGACCCATCGGGTCCCGAAATCGAGGGGCAGTGGCAGCACGGGCGAAGGGTGATGGTGATGGAGCGGGTCAGGATCGGCATTCTGGGTGCCAGCGGTTACACCGGTGCCGAGATTTTGCGCCTGCTCCTGGGCCATCCGGCGGCCGAGATCCGCTGGCTCACCGCCGACCGCAATGCCGGCCAGCCGCTCGCCGCGCTGTTTCCGCATCTGGCGCAGCAGGGCCTGCCGGCGCTGCAGAAGCTCGACGATGTCGCTGTCGACGCGGTCGACCTCGTCTTCTGCTGCCTCCCGCACGGGCTGACCCAGGCCGTCGTCAAAAGCCTGCCGACAGCGGTCCGGGTGGTCGACCTCTCGGCCGATTTCCGGCTGCGCGATCTCGGTCTCTACGAAGCCACCTACGGCAAGCCGCACGAGGCGCCGGCGCTGCAGGCCGAAGCCGTCTACGGCCTCGCCGAGCACTATGGCCCGGCGATCGCGCAGGCCCGGCTCGTCGCCAATCCCGGCTGCTACACGACCGCCGCAGAACTGCCGCTGATCCCGCTGCTGCAGGCTGGCCTGATCGAGGAGCGGGGCATCATCATCGATGCCAAATCCGGGATCACCGGCGCCGGGCGGGCGGCCAAGGAGGCCAATCTCTTCGCCGAGGTGAGCGAGGGCTTCCATGCCTACGGGGTCGCCACCCACCGGCACGGGCCCGAGATCGAGCAATGCCTCTCGGACTTCAGCAAAGCACCGATGCGGGTGACCTTCACGCCGCATCTGGTACCGATGAACCGCGGCATCCTGGCGACGATCTACGCCCGGCTGAGCACCGGCACCACGGTCGACAACGTTCAGGCGCGGCTCGAAGCCGCCTATGCGAGCACCCCCTTCACCAGGGTCCTGCCGCTGCGATCGTCGCCGGCGACGCGACACGTGCGGGGCAGCAATCTCTGCCTTTTGGCCGTGCACCCGAGCCGGATCGAGGGTGAGATCATCATCTTGAGCGTGCTCGACAACCTGGTGAAGGGGGCGGCCGGCCAGGCGATCCAGAACATGAACCTGATGCTGGGCCTGCCCGAGGCCGCCGGTCTCGGCCAGGCGCCGATGTTCCCCTGAGATGGACCCGTTGCCGGTCACGCTCGCCGACATCGAAGGTGCGGCCCGGGCGATCGAGGGCCAGGTGGTGCGCACGCCGCTTCGCCACTCGCGCACCCTCTCGGAGATTACCGGGGCCGAAGTCTGGCTCAAGTTCGAGAACCGGCAATACACGGCGTCGTTCAAGGAGCGTGGCGCTCTCGTCAAGCTGGCGAGCCTGGCGGCGGTGGAACGTGGGCGCGGCGTGATCGCCATGTCGGCCGGCAACCACGCGCAAGGGGTCGCCTATCACAGCCGCCGGCTCGGGATCCGGGCGACGATCGTGATGCCGGAAACGACCCCCTTCAGCAAGATCCACAATACCGAGCTCCTGGGTGCGGAGGTCGTGCTCTTCGGCCAGACGGTCGACGAGGCGGCCGCCCACGCCGAGGCCCTGGCGGCCGAGCACGGCTATGTCTTCATCCACCCGTTCGACGACCCGCTGATCATCGCGGGCCAGGGCACGGTCGGCCTCGAGATCGACCAGGACGCGCCGGCTCTGGACGTCATGGTGGTGCCGATCGGCGGTGGCGGGCTGATCTCGGGCATCGCCACGGCCTTTGCGGCGAAGCGGCCGCAGGTCGGGATGATCGGCGTCCAATCGGCGCAGTTTCCGGCCGCCTACGCCCACCGCTACCCCGAGGCCCCGCTCGCCGAGCCCGGGCGGACCATCGCCGACGGCATCGCCGTCAAACGGCCGGGGGTGCTGACCACGGCGATCATCGACCGGCTGGTCGAGGACATCCTCCTGGTCGAGGAGCCGGACCTCGAGCGTGCGGTGCTGCAGCTCTTGGAGGTCGAGAAGGTGGTGGTGGAAGGCGCGGGTGCCGCCGGCCTCGCCGCCGTGCTGGCGCATCCCGAGCGCTTTCGCGGCCGCCGGGTCGGGCTGGTGCTCTGCGGTGGCAATATCGACAGCCGGCTCTTGAGTGCGGTGATCGTGCGCGGCCTCGTGCGCAGCGAGCGGCTGATCCACCTTGCCGTCAACGTGCCCGACAGTCCGGGCAGTCTCGCCCTCCTGGCGCGGCTGATCGCCGATGCCCGCGGCAACATCGTCGAGGTCACCCACAAGCGCGCCTTCTCCAAGGGCTCGGTCCGGGATGCCATCGTCCATTTCGTGATCGAGACCCGCGACAGCCGGCATGCCGCACGCATCGCCGCCGCCCTCGACGGTGCCGGGTTTCGGGTGATCGCGACCGAGGGTGACGCCGATCCGGTCGATTGACCGACTCGCCCCTTTACATCGCCGCGCCAGTAGGTTAAAAATCCTATACTGGCTTCTGCAGCTTGCCGCGGTGGAGAGGGTTTGGTGCGTGTTCTGGTGCTCGAGGACGATCCGACCGATGCGCTAGCCGTGCGCCGCGAGTTGGCCGACCGGTTCGAGGTCATGCTGGCCGAGACCCTGGCCGATGGTCTCATTCGTTTGACCACGCCGGGACGCACCCCGGACGTCATCGTCACCGACCTCAATCTGCCCGATTCGAGCGGGCCGCGAACGTTGCAGATTTTGCGCGAGACCGCACCCGACATTCCGATCGTCGTCAGCACCGGCAATCTCGACACGAGCGTGCGCCGGCAGCTCGATCTCCTGGGTGCGGCTCACCTCCACGACAAGAGCGACGGCCTGCCGATCCTCCGCGTCCTGCTGCAACACACCGAGAGCCTGCATCAGAACATCGCCATGCAGAAGCATCACCTGCGCAGCGAGTTCGAGCGGGTGGCGCGTGAGGCGGCCGAGGAGGCGGCGAAAAAGGCGATCGACGAACTCGTCCTGCGCCTCGGTCTGCACGACGAGGAGGGGGTCCGCATGGCGGTCCGCCTGGCACGCGGCTGGGACGCGGCCAAATCGCGCTTCACCGCGGCCATCGCCACGGGCCTCGGCAGTGCCCTCCTGCTCGCCGTCGGTGCCGGCATCGTCGCCATCATGCGCAAGCAGGGCAGCGACTAGCGCCGGACCGGCGATGCCGCTGGCGGGTCACGAGGCCAGTCGTCGCGGCGGCGCCTCGGTCGCCGGGAGTTGGCCGGGCGCCAACTCCTCGGGCTGTTTGCCGTAGGCGGCGAAGCGCTCGAGCACGTCGCCCATTTGGCTGCTGCTCAAGATGGCCGGCCGGGTCACCTGCAGGCAGCGCCAATAGCACGACGCGAGGTTCTCGACCTCGGCGGCGAGATCGAGCGCCTTCTCCAGATTGCTGCCGAGCGCGATCATGCCGTGATTGGCCAAGAGACAGGCTCGGCGGCCGTCGAGGGCGGCGAGCGCGTGGTCGGAGAGCTCTTGCGTGCCGAAGCGGGCATAGGGGGCGACACGGATCGTCTCGCCGCCGGCGACGGCCACCATGTAATGAAAGGCCGGAATCTCCATCCGCAGGCAGGCGAGCACGGTGCAGTGCAGGGCATGGTTGTGGACGATGGCGCCGACGTCGGGGCGGTGGCGCATGATGTCGTAGTGAAAGCGCCACTCGGTCGACGGCAGGCGGTGACCCTCGTAGGCGCCGTCGTCGTCGATCCGGACGATGTCCTCGGGCGCCATGCGGTCGTAGGGCATGCCGGAGGGGGTGATCAAGAGGCCGCCTCGGACCCGCGCGCTCACGTTGCCCGACGTTCCCTGGTTGATGCCGAGGTCGGTCATCCTGAGGCAGGTGGCAATGATCTCGCGGCGAAGGTCGGCGTGCTGGAGCTTGGTCATCGAACTGGCGCTTGCTTTCGTTGAGGGGTGGGCAGTGGCTTCGCTGCGCGGCGCGCGCCCGTCGAGAAAAACGGTCGTCGGGCGCCGCAGCGGTGATCCGCGGCAGCCGGCCGGCCGTAGGTGTACATCGAGAACGGTTTGCGGGGAACGATGACCACGGGTGCGCTCAAGGCAATGGCCGACGGTGGCGGGAATGGGCATGATGTCCGCCTTGCGCAACCGGCGGCAGTGCAGTTCAAAGGGCGTATGAATGGGACGAAATCGGCTGCCGATCTCGCCCTGCTCGACGACATCGAAAAGGTAGCCGTCGAACGGGACAGAGAGGCGTTTGCGCGCCTCTACGGGTTCTACGCCCCACGCGTCGCCGCCTATCTGCGGCGCGTGGGGGCGAACAGTGAAGCCGCGGAGGACCTCGCCCAAGAGGTTCTCCTGTCGGTCTGGCGTCGCGCGCATCAGTTCGACCCGCAAAAAGCGGCGTTGAGCACGTGGATTTACACGATCGCGCGCAACAAGCGGATCGATGCGCTGCGTCGCGAACGTCATCCGGATTTCGATCTGGACGATCCGACGCTGGCGGAAGGTGAGGCGCCGCGAGGCGACACGCATACCGAGACCGAGATGGTCAAGGACGAGATCCGCACGGCGATTGCGAGCCTGCCGCGCGAGCAGGCCGAATTGCTGCGGATCTTCTATTTCGAGGACAAGACCCACAGTGTCATCGCCGACGAGTTGGGTCTGCCTTTGGGAACGGTCAAATCACGACTACGACTGGCTGTGGCCAAGCTTCGTGGTCTGCTCGAAGGTGTGGCATGACGAGCGAGCATATCACTGTCGACGACCTCCTGCTCGCCCATGCGGCCGGCCGGCTGCCCGAGCCCGTCGGCCTGGTCGTAGCGACGCATTTGGCACTGACGCCGAGCCGGCGCGAAACCTATCGCGAGTACGAGGCACTCGGCGGGGCGATGCTGGACGATTTGGCGCCGGCGGCGCTGAGCGACGGGGCTTTCGATCGCCTCCTGGCTCGGCTCGACGACGATGCCGAGTCGAGCGACGCCGAGCGGGCGACTGCAGCGGGATCGCCGCGGGATGCGGTCGATCCGGAACTGCCGGCTCCCTTGCGTGCCTATGTGCACGGGCGGCTCGCCGATTTGCCGTGGAAGCATTACGGCGGCGTGTCGGAAGCGCCGCTGCCGCTCGACGAGTCTGTGTACCGCGCCAGGTTGGTGGTGCTGAAGGCCGGCAAGGCCGTGCCGAAGCACACGCATGACGGGCAAGAGATTACCGTGGTCTTGAAGGGTGCCTTCAACGACGGGATCGGCCATTACCGCCGTGGCGACATCGCGATCGCCGACGCCCATGTCGACCATCAGCCGGTCGCCGATCCGGCGGAGGACTGCCTCTGCTTGACGGTCACCGATGCGCCGTTGCGGTTGACCGGGACATTTTCCCGCTTTTTGAACCCGTTCCTGCGGTTCTAGGCCGGCGCTTGCGGCGAAGCACGACGTGGCGCCGGAGTGACGCTCGTCGCTCCGTGCATCGCTGGCCCATCGTCATTCTTGCGTCTCGGCCGCGCGGTCGCCACCTTCGCAAAGGTGGCGAGCAGAGGGCATATCGAGAACATGACAGTAACAATGGGCTCGACGGACGATCGCATGTTGCGTGGTGCGGATGCGATTCCGATGCCGGCGCGCGGCGAACCGCCTCTCGTCACTCGCTTCGCCCCGAGCCCGTCGGGCTATCTGCATATCGGTCATGCCTACTCCGCGCTCTTCGGCTACGAAGCGGCGCGGCTCTCCGGTGGACGCTTTCTCTTGCGCATCGAGGACATCGACACCCAGCGCTGCCGGCCGGAGTTCGAGCGTGCGATCTTCGAGGACCTGACCTGGTTGGGACTGCGCTGGCACGGCGAGCCCTTGCGGCAGAGTGCGCGCATGCAGGTCTATGCCGATGCGCTCGTTCGGCTGCAGGCACTCGGCGTGCTCTATCCGTGCTTTTGCACCCGTAAACAGATCCGCGCCGAGATCGAGCATTCCGGCCGGGCACCGCACGGCCCCAATGCCGAACTCGTCTATCCCGGGATCTGTCGTGACATCGCAGCGGCCGAGAGCTGCCGGCGGATGGACCAGGGCGAGCCCTTCGCGTGGCGCCTCGATCTCGACAAGTCCCTGGCACTCACCGGTCCGCTCGCCTGGTACGACTGCCGCGCCGGCTGGGTCGAGGCGAAGCCGCAGCAGCTGGGCGACCCGATCCTCGCCCGCAAGGACACGCCGACGAGCTATCATCTCGCGGTCGTGCTCGACGACCACCTGCAGGGCATCAACCTCGTGACCCGCGGCGAAGACCTCTTTCACGCCACCCACATCCACCGGGTGCTGCAGGCGCTGCTGGAGATCGGCCCGCCGCGCTGGTACCACCACAACCTGGTCGCCGACAGCCGCGGCGAGCGCCTCGCCAAGCGCAACCGGGCGATCACGCTTCGCCACCTGCGCGACATCGGCCGCACGCCGGTCGATATCTGGAAGCTGATCGGACTGCGACAGCACAACTGAGCCCGATGGCCCGATCGCCGTCCTTTGCCACTGCTCTGCGCCACTACGTCATCGTCGTTCTCGCGACGGGCCTGGCGGCATGCGGCATCCCCCACTATCCGCTCGAGGATCCCGACCTGCCCGGCGTCGTCCACGCCCCCGAGGGACCGCCCGAAGCGATCATCCTCGCCCTGCACGGCTTCAACGACAGCCGTGATGCCTTCGACTGGTTCGCCAGCTTCGCCACCGAGCGCGGCTATCGAATCGAGGCTTTCGACCAGCAGGGCTTCGGTATCCACCGCAATCGCGGGCTCTGGCCGGGCAACGCGGCACTGGTCGGCGACCTGCGCCGCCGGGTGGTCGAGCTACGCGAGGAATGGCCCGACACCCCGATCTACGTCCTGGGCGAGAGCATGGGAGCGGCGGTGGCCACGATCGCCTTTGCCGACGACCCGACAGCTGTCGACGGGCTCGTGATGGCGGCACCGGCGGTCTGGGGTGGTGCCGCCTTCAACCCGCTCTTTCGCGCGGTGCTGATGACCACGGCGAGCCTGATGCCGCGCCGCACCGTCACCGGGCGCGGGCTCCAGCGGCGGGCGAGCGACAACGACGCAGCACTCGTCGCTTTGGGAAGCAATCCGCTGACCATCGTGGAGACCCGCCTCGATGCGGTGGCCGGCCTCGTCCGGCTGATGGATGCGGCCGTCGCCCGGGCACCCGAGCTCGACATGCCGGCCCTGGTGCTGTTCGGCGAGCGCGACGAGATCATCCCGCCCGAGATCATCGGCCGCTTCGTCGAGCGGCTCGACTCCGCGGACTGTGCGGCGATCGTCTATCCCGAAGGCTGGCACCTCCTGTTGCGTGACCTGCAGCGCGAACGGGTCTGGAACGACATCGTCGCCTGGCTCGAAGGCGAGGTCCCGGCGGCCGCCGAACCGTGCAATACGGTGGACGCCGGCTGACGCGGCAGCGACGATCGGCCGGCCGCAAAGCCGTTGGCTTTTGCCGCGGCCTCGCTTACGCTTTTTGCAAGGCTCGGGTTCGCAAGGATCAGGCCTCCACAACAATTCGGGGTGTTCGGGATGCGCAAACTCGCGGCGGGCTTGGCGGTAGCGGTTGCAACCCTGGCGGCGGGCACCGCCTGGGCTCAGGACTTCAAGCCGGCCGTCATCTTCGATATCGGCGGCAAGTTCGACAAGTCCTTCAACGAGGCGGCCTATACCGGGGCGGAGCGCTTCAAGGAGGAGACCGGGATCGACTACCTCGAATTCGAGGTCACCCAGGAGGCGCAGCGCGATCAGGCGATGCGCCGGATGGTCAGGAACGGTGCCACCATCGTGGTCGTCGTCGGCTTCCAGAACGCCACGCCGCTCGAGACCATCGCGCCCGAGAACCCGGACACCAACTTCACCATCATCGACGCCGTGGTCGACCTGCCGAACGTCCAGTCCGTCGTCTTCAAGGAGCACGAGGGGTCGTTCCTGGTCGGCATGGCGGCCGCCATGACGTCCGAAACCGGCACGGTCGGCTTCGTCGGTGGTATGGACATTCCGCTCATTCGCAACTTCGCCCACGGCTACGAGCAGGGGGTGAAATACGTCGACCCCGATGCCGAGGTGCTGGTCAACATGACCGGCACTACGCCTGCCGCCTGGAACGATCCGGCGCGCGGTGCCGAACTCGCCATCGGCCAGTTCGACCGCGGCGCCGATGTCGTCTATGCGGCCGCGGGCTCCACCGGCCTCGGTGTGCTGCAGGCGGCGGCCGACCAGGGCAAGCTCTCGATCGGTGTCGACAGCAACCAGAACCACCTGCATCCGGGCAGTGTCCTGACCTCGATGCTCAAGCGGGTCGATGTCGCCGTCTACAATGCCTTCATGGACACCATGAACGGCACCTGGGAGGCGGGGGCGCTGTCGCTCGGCCTCGCCGAGGGGGGCGTCGGCTATGCCATCGACGAGCACAATCGCGAGCTGATCACCCCCGAAATGGAAGCCGCGATCGAAGAGGCCGAGGCCGAGATCATCGCCGGTGAACTCGAGGTCGAGGACTACTACTCGACCCAGGACTGAGAGCACTTCCTCGATGAGCGTGGCGGTGACCGCGGGCCAGCCGGCGCCCGCGGTGGCGCTCGAAGGTGTCAACAAGTCCTTCGGCCCGGTCCACGCCAACCAGGACATCGCCCTTGCCGTCCAGCCCGGCACGATCCACGGCATCATCGGCGAGAACGGGGCCGGCAAATCGACCCTGATGAACATCCTCTACGGCTTCTACCAGGCAGATTCGGGCCGGATCCTGGTTGACGGCAAAGAGCTGGTCATCAAGTCGCCCGAGGACGCGATCGCGGCCGGCATCGGCATGGTTCACCAGCATTTCATGCTGGTGGAGCCGTTTACCGTCCTCGAGAACATCCTCCTGGGTGCGGAGGGCGGCTGGACCCTCGAGGCCGGTGCGGCCCGGGCCCGAGAAGAACTCTTGCGGCTCGAGCGCGACTATGCGCTCGAGGTCGACATCGACGCCAGGATCGAGGACCTCCCGGTCGGCATCCAGCAGCGGGTCGAGATCCTCAAGGCCCTCTTCCGCGGTGCGCGCGTGCTCATTCTCGACGAGCCCACGGGTGTGTTGACCCCGCAGGAAGCCGACCACCTCTTTCGCATCCTGAAAAGCCTGAAGGAGCAGGGCCGGACGGTCATCCTGATCACCCACAAGCTGCGCGAGATCATGGCGGTGACCGACAATGTCAGCGTCATGCGCGGCGGCGAGATGGTGGCGCACAGGAAGACCGCCGAGACGACGACCGAGGAGCTGGCCGAGCTCATGGTCGGCCGCAAGGTGCTGCTCCGGGTCGAGAAGCGGCCGGCGCGGCCCAAAGCCCCCGTCCTCGACGTCGAGCATCTCGAGGTCGTCGACGAACTCGGCGTCCGGCGGGTGAAGGACGTGAGCTTCACCGTCCGCGCCGGGGAGATCGTCGGCATCGCCGGGGTTGCCGGCAACGGCCAATCGCAGCTGCTCGAAGCGCTTTCCGGCATCCGAAGGATCACCTCCGGCCGGGTCCTGCTGCACGGCGCGCCCGTCCTCGATGCGGCGGACGCCCGGCGCAAGAAGCTCGGCCATGTGCCCGAGGACCGGCTGCGCATGGGCCTGGTGCGCGGCTTTCCAGCTTATGAGAACGCGATCCTCGGCTATCACCTGCTGCCCGCCTATGCCGAGCACGGCTTCTTGAAGAAACGCGGGATCATCGAGCACTGCCTCGGCTGGATGAAGGGCTACGACGTCAGGCCCGTGGCCCCGCTGCTCCAGGCGACCTCGTTCTCGGGCGGCAACCAGCAAAAGCTCGTGCTGGCGCGGGAGATGGAGCACGACCCCGACCTGCTGCTCGTCGGCCAGCCGACCCGCGGCGTCGATATCGGCGCCATCGAGTTCATCCACAAGCGGCTGATCGCCATGCGCGATGCCGGCAAGGCGATCCTCCTCGTTTCGGTCGAGCTCGACGAGATCCTCTCGCTCGCCGATCGCATCATCGTCATGTTCGACGGCACGATCACGGGCGAGCTCGAGGCATCCGCAGCCGATGCCCGCCGCATCGGCATGCTGATGGCCGGGATTCGCGAGGAGATGGCCGCCTGATGCCGACCAAGCTGCCGCCCTGGGTCAATTACGGCCTCTTGCCGCTGATGAATCTCGGCATGGCCTTCCTGGTCGCGGGGCTCATCGTCGTGATCCTCGGTGAAAGCCCGATCGAGGCGGTCCGGCTCCTCGTCTTCGGCGCCTTCGGCTACGGCGAAGCCGTGGGCTACACGCTCTTCTACACCACCAACTTCATCTTCACCGGCCTCGCCGTAGCCCTCGCCTTTCAGTGCGGGCTCTTCAATATCGGCGGCGAGGGCCAGGCCTATATCGGTGGCCTCGGGGTCGGCCTCGTCGGCATCTATATCGGCCATTGGCCGGTCCCCATCGGCATCATGATCGGCATCATGGCAGCCGCCCTCTTCGGTGGTCTGTGGGGCTTCATCCCGGGCTGGCTGCAGGCCCGGCGCGGCAGCCATACCGTGATCACCACGATCATGCTGAACTTCATCGCGGCCTCCATCATGACCTACCTTTTGGTCGACCCGCTCCGCCGCGAGGGCCAGCAGATCCCGGAAAGTGTGACCTTCGACGAGCGCATCTGGTTGCCGCAACTGCACGAAGTCTTCGCCGAACTCGGCCTGGCGATCGGCCGCTCGCCCCTGAACGCCTCGCTCTTCATCGCGCTCGTCTGCTGCCTGCTCTACTGGCTCTTCGTCTGGAAAACCCGCGCCGGCTACGAGCTCCGTGTCGTCGGGCGCAGCGAAGCCGCGGCGGTCTATGGCGGCATCTCGCCGGCCCGGCAGATCATGATCGCGATGACGCTGTCGGGGGCCCTGGCCGGGCTGATGTCCTTGAACGAGGTCCTGGGCGCGCAGCACCGCCTGACCTTGGGCTTCACCGGCGGCTACGGCTTCGTCGGCATCGCCGTAGCATTGATGGGCCGCGGCCATCCGATCGGCATCATCCTCGCGGCGCTGCTCTTCGGTGCCCTCTACCAGGGCGGCTCCGAACTCGCCTTCGACATGCCGACGATCAACCGCGACATGGTGGTGGTCATCCAGGGTCTCGTCATCCTCTTCGCCGGTGCTCTGGAGCACATGTTCCGCCCCTGGCTCGAGGCGCGCTTCGCGCGTCCCGCCGTGCCGGCCCCGGCCTGAGGAGGCCCGCCCTTGGAGGAATTCTGGACCCAGGCACTCCTCTTGACCGCGAGCACCTTCCGCCTCGCCACGCCGCTCATCCTCGCCGCCATGGCCGGACTCTTCGCCGAGCGCAGCGGCATCGTCGATATCGGGCTCGAGGGCAAGATGCTGGGGGCCGCCTTTGCCGCCGCCGCTGCCGCCGCCATGACCGGCTCGGCCTGGGTGGGGCTGATGACCGCCATGGGCGTCTCTTTTGCGCTCGCCATGCTGCACGGCTTTGCCTGCATCACGCATCGGGGCGATCACGTGGTCTCGGGGGTCGCCATCAACATCACCGTTGCCGGCCTCGGCCCGGTCCTCGCCGATGCCTGGTTCCGCCAGGCCGGCCGCGTCCCGGTGACGGGGGAGGGGATGCGGTTCCGGTCGATCGAACTCCCCTTCGCCCAGGCCTTGGCCGACGTGCCGGTCGTCGGCCCGCTCTACGCCAACGTGCTCAGCGGCCACAACATCCTGGTCTATGTCGCAGCCCTCTCCGTCCCGCTCACCGCCTGGGTGGTCTACAAGACCCGCTTCGGCCTGCGCCTGCGGGCCGTGGGCGAAAACCCGAGTGCCGTGGATACCGCCGGCATCTCGGTCACCGCCATGCGCTTTCGCGCGCTCATGATCACAGGATTGCTCTGCGGCATCGCCGGGGCCTATCTCTCGATCGCACAAGGAGCCGGCTTCACCCGTGACATGTCGGCGGGCAAGGGCTTTCTCGCCTTGGCGGCACTGATCTTCGGCAAATGGCGTCCGGTGCCGGTGCTCTTCGCCTGCCTGCTCTTCGCCTTCGCGGATGCCATCCAGGCGAGGCTGCAGGGCGTTGACCTGCCGCTCGTCGGCGAAGTGCCGACCCAGGCGATCCAGGCGCTGCCCTATCTCTTGACCATCCTCCTGCTCGCTGGCTTCGTCGGCCGGGCCGTGGCACCCAAGGCCATCGGCCAGCCCTACGTGAAGGAACGATGAAGGACCTCGTCGAGCGGGCACGCACCGTCCAGGCCCGTGCCTACGTTCCCTATTCGAGATTCGCGGTCGGCTGCGCCCTGCGCACCGTGAGCGGTGCCGTTTTCGTCGGGGCGAATGTCGAGAACGCCGCCTACCCGCAAGGCCTCTGCGCCGAACGTTCGGCCGTGGCCGCGATGATCGCCGCGGGCGAGCAGCGCATCGCCGAGGTCGCGGTCATCGGCAGCGGCAACGATCCCTGCGCCCCTTGCGGCGGCTGCCGCCAGCTCTTGAGCGAGTTCGCGCCACCGGCGACCCCGATCCACATGGCCGGTGCCGACGGCAGTCTCGCATCCTCGACCATGGGCGACCTCTTGCCCATGGCCTTCGGTCCCTTGGCACTCGGTGCAGACGTGCCGGCGACTGCGGCGGAGCTCCTGAAAAAGCACTTCGGCACCGCGTTCCCGAAGATCGCGATGATCCTCGGCTCCGGCCTGGGCGGCTTCGCCGACCGGCTGGAGAGCCCGACGGTTGTCCCCTATACCGACCTCCCGGGCTTCCCCACCCCTTCGATCGAGGGCCACGCCGGCCGGCTCGTCGTCGGTCGGGCGGGCGGTGTCCCGCTCGCCTGCCTGCAGGGCCGCGTCCACCTCTACGAAGGCCAGGGTACCGGCCCGCTCGCCACCATGATCCGCAGCCTCGCCGCCCTCGGCACGAAGGTGCTTATCCTCACCAACGCCAGCGGGGCGATCGATCCGGACATCGCACCCGGGGCGATCGCCGTGATCACCGACCACATCAACATGCTGGGCGCCAACCCGCTTACCGGCCCCAACGACGAGCGGATCGGCCCGCGCTTTCCCGACATGACCGAGGTCTATCATCCCGAGCTTCGCCGGGTCATCGAAGCGAGTGGCAAGCAACTCGGCCTGGAGCTCGCGCGCGGCGTCTATCTCGCCACGCCCGGCCCCTCCTTCGAGACTCCGGCCGAGATCCGTGCGTTTCGCGCCTCGGGTGCCGATCTCGTCGGCATGTCGACCGTGCCCGAGGCGATCCTCGCCCGTCATGCCGGGCTGAAGGTGCTGGGTCTCTCGATCGTCACCAACCGGGCGGCCGGCCTCGCGGGTGGGCCCCTGAGCCATGCCGAAACGCTCGCCGGCGCCGGCAAGGCCGCCGGTGACCTCGAGCGTCTCTTGACCCACGCGATGAAGGAGCTGGCCCGCCATGCGACTTGACCTCGACGCTATCCTGGCTGCCGCCGACGCGCGTGAGGTGGACGCGGCACTCGCCCGACGCTTCGTCGAGGTGATCGACCTCACCACGCTGAACGGGGACGAGACCGAGGCCGACATCGAAGCACTCTGCGCCCGGGCCACGCAGCACGGGGTCGCCGCGGTCTGTGTCCTGCCGGACGCGCTGCCGGTGGCGCTGCGCTGCCTCGAAGGCAGCCGGGTGAGGCTCGCCACGGTCGCCAACTTTCCCGATGGCGGCGACGATCTCGCCGGTACGGCAGACGAGGTCGCAGCCGCGGTTGCCGCAGGGGCCATGGAGGTCGACATCGTGGCCCCGTTGCAAGCCGCAATCGACGGCGATGTCGGGCTCGCCGGTGAACTCGTCACGCTTTGCCGCGAAGCCGCAGACCCGACGACGACGCTCAAGCTGATCCTCGAGACCGGCAGGCTCGAGCGGCCGGAACTGATCACCGCGGTCGCCCGCTCGGCGGTCATGGCGGGCATCGATTTTCTGAAGACCTCGACCGGCAAGATCCCGATCGGTGCCACGCCCGAAGCCGCAGCACTCCTTTTCACCGTAGCGCAGGAAGCCGAGGGCAAGGTCGGGGTCAAGATCTCGGGCGGGGTCAGGACTGCGCGGGACGCCGTGCGCTACTGGCAGATCGGCGAGACGATCATGGGCGAGCGGTGGATGACCGCAGCACATTTCCGCTTCGGTGCCTCCAAGCTCCTCGACGAACTCGTCCAGTCTTGATCCTGCCGCAGGAGATCATCGCCAAGAAGCGCGACCGCCGGGCCCTCGCCACGGTCGAGATCGAGGCGATCGTCCAGGGGCTGACCTCTGGCAGTCTCGGCGACGCACAGGCCGGCGCCTTCGCCATGGCCGTGGTCCTGAACGGCATGGACGAGGCGGAGACCGTGGACCTGACCCGCGCCATGGCGGCTTCCGGCAAGACCCTTCGCTGGGACGACCTTCCCGGCCCGGCGCTGGACAAGCACTCCTCGGGCGGCATCGGCGACAAGGTGAGCCTGATCCTGGCACCACTCCTGGCAGCGGCCGGCGCCTACGTGCCGATGGTCTCCGGCCGCGGCCTCGGCCACACCGGCGGAACCCTCGACAAGCTCGAGAGCTTCCCTGGCTTCGTCACCCGCCCCGACCTCGCCACCTTCCAGCGCATCGTCCGCGAGGTCGGCTGTGCGATCGTCGGGCAGAGCGACGACCTGGCACCCGCCGACCGCCGCCTCTATGCGATCCGCGACGTCACCGCGACCGTCGAGAGCCGGCCGCTGATCGTGGCCTCGATCCTCTCGAAGAAGCTCGCCGTGGGCACCGTCGGTCTCGTCATGGACGTCAAGTGCGGCAATGGCGCGTTCATGACGAGCCTCGACGAGGCGCGCGCCCTCGGCCGAACGATCGCCCGGGTCGCCAATGCCGCAGGCCTGCCGACGCGGGCGATCGTCACCGACATGAACCAGTGCCTCGGCCGGACCGCCGGCAACGCTCTCGAAGCCGCCGAGGCGGTGGCGTTCCTGAAGGGTGAGACCCCGGACCCGCGCCTTGCCGAGGTCACCCTGACGCTCGGCGCCGAGCTGTTGCAGCTCGCCGGCCTCGAAACGGGCCTGAACGAAGCTCGCGCCCGGCTCGAACGCCACCTCGCCGACGGCAGCGCTGCCGAGCGGTTCGCCCGCATGGTGGCGGCTCAGGGCGGGCCGCAGGACGCACTCTCGACTACTCTGCCGACCGCACCGGTGGCGGTGCCTGTGCCGGCCGCGGCCGCCGGCTGGATCAACGAGATCGCCACGCGCAGCCTCGGGCTTGCCGTCATCGCGCTCGGCGGCGGGCGCACAGCCCCAGAGCAGACGATCGACCACGCTGTCGGCCTCGCCGATGTCCGGGGCCTCGGCGAGCGCGTCGACGCGGGCGAGCCCCTGGCCATCGTCCACGGCCGCGATGCCGATCTGGCAACGGACATCGCAACCCGTCTGGCCGCTGCCTTCACGCTCGGCGAGGCACCACCGGCAGCGGCACCGGTGCTCGTCGAGCGGCTCTAGACCTCGAGCTCGACCGTCACCGGCACGTGGTCGCTCGGCTGCTCCCAGCCGCGCGCTTCACGTTTGACCGCGGCATCGCGGAGCGCCGGGGCGAGGGCCGGGGTGAGCCAGATGTGATCCAGCCGGCGGCCCCGGTCCGAGGCGTTCCAGTCGCGATTGCGATAGCTCCACCAGGTGAAGAGCTTCTGCTCGGGCGGGATGATCTCGCGCACCGCATCGACCCAATCGTGGCTCGCCTGCAGGCCCGCCAGCTTCTCGACCTCGACCGGGGTGTGGCTGACCACGGCCAAGAGCTGCTTGTGGCTCCAGACGTCGGTCTCGAGCGGGGCGATATTGAGATCACCGAGCAGCACCGCCCGCCGGTCGTCGTCGCGATCGGCCTCGAACCAGCTCGCCAGCTCGTCGAGCATCTGCAGCTTGTGGCGGAACTTCGGGTTGTCGTCCGGGTCCGGCACGTCGCCGCCGGCCGGGATGTAGAGATTGTGCAGCTCGATCCCGCCCGGCAGCGCGCAGACCGCATGCCGGCTGTCCTCGACACCACACCATTGGTGCGTTCGGCAGTCGGCAAGCGGCACTTTCGCCAGCACCGCCACGCCGTGATAGCCCTTCTGGCCGTGCACGAAGCGATGCGCGAAACCGAGATCGGTGATCAGCTCGTGCGGGAACTTGTCGTCGGCGACCTTGGTTTCCTGCAGGCACAGCACGTCCGGGTCGATCTCCGCCACGATCCGGCGCAGGGCCGCTTCGCGCAGCCGCACGGAATTGGCGTTCCAGGTGGTGATCTTGAGGCGCAAGGCGTGGGCTCCGCTGCTGGGCGCGACAGCCGGAACCTGCCCAGCCGCGTCGAGCCTGGCAACGGCTTTCGCCCCGGCTGCCCCTGGTCAAGGGCGGCAGTGCGGTGCATACCGACGAGCGGCAAGAACGGGAGCGGTACAGCGTGACAACGAGGGTCGGGGGGTCGAAGCTTTGGCGGTGATCCTGGGCCCGATCCGCGCCGCCCTGCAGCAGCCCGCCTTTCGCGCCTACATGTCGGCCAATGCGATCTCGGTGATCGGCACCTGGATGCAGCGCACGGCCGTCGGCTGGTATGCCTGGGAGCTCACCGCCTCGCCCTTCTGGCTCGGCATGGTGGCCTTCGCCGATCTTTTTCCGGCCGTCCTGATCGGGCCCTTCGCCGGCGTCCTCGCCGACCGGTTCGACCGGCGGCGGATCATGGTCTGGACCCAGACCGCCTTGGCGCTTGCCACCCTGGCGACAGCGCTCTTGATCATCGCAGGCGCCATCGGCATCGCCGGGCTGGTCGCCATGGTCGGGCTCAAGGGGGCGATCATCGGCATCAATCAGCCGGCCCGCTTGGCGCTGGTGCCCGCACTCGTCAGCCGCGAGCACCTGCCGACCGCGATCGCCTTGAACAGCGTCGTGTTCAACGGTGCTCGCTTCGTCGGCCCGGCCTTGGCCGGCTTCGTCATCGTGCTCTCGGGGGTGCCCGCGGCCCTTCTGGTCAATGCGCTGAGCTATGTCCCGATCATCCTGGTGCTGCCGGGCCTCGTGCTCACCGAGGCGCTGACCCCGACGCGCTGGGAGGGGGCCGGTCGGGCACTCGGGGACGGCTTTCGCTACATCGTGCAGAGCCCCGTCCTGGCGCCGCTGTTCGCCTTCTTCATCGCCCTCTCGCTCTCGGTCAGACCGTTGGGCGATCTTTTGCCGGGCTTCGCCGAGGGGGTTTTCGGCGCCGGGGTCGAGGGGCTCGCCACGCTGAGCGCTGCCATGGGTCTGGGGGCGGTCCTCGGCGGGCTCTGGATCGCACGGCTGGGTGCGAGCCTCGATCTTCAGCAGGCGGTGCGGCTGCAGCTCGCCGTCGCCGCGACGGCGGCAGCCTTCGCGCTCAGCCCGTCGATCTGGCTCGCCATCCCGGCGATCGCCGCCTTCGGCTTCGTCCTGATCGCCTGCGGTGTCGGGCTGCACACGGCGATCCAGATGGGCGTCGAGCCGGCCCTGCGCGGCCGGGTGATGAGCTTTTTCGGCCTCGTCTTCCGCAGCGTGCCGGCGCTGGGTGCGCTGGCCCTGGGCGCGCTGGCCGAGGCGGTCGGGCTGCGGGCCGCCATGCTCGCCGGCGCCGTGGTCTTCGTCGCGGTCTACGCCTGGCTGCAGCGGCGCATGATACGGGCGAATGCCGATTGACACGGGCCGGCCCCTTGGCCTACATCCCACGATCACCGGCGGGCGGCAACGGCTGCTCGCTCGTTTTTTGTCGTCCGCCAGCCTTCACCGCCGATGGCCTCGCGGTCCAGCACCGCTCGATCGACGCCGTATGGTGAAGCCGGCTGCAGCAACTGAGCAGTTGAACCGATGAAAACCTATTCCGCCAAGCCCGCCGACATCAAGCGGGACTGGTACGTGATCGACGCCGAGGGCCTGGTCCTCGGGCGGCTCGCGGCCATTGTCGCCAACCGTCTGCGCGGCAAGCACAAACCGATGTTCACCCCGCACATGGATTGCGGCGACCACATCGTCGTCGTCAACGCCGAGAAGGTGGCGTTGACCGGCAACAAGCGGATGCAGAAGACCTATTACCGGCACACCGGCTATCCGGGCGGCATCAAGGAAACGACGGCCGACAAGGTGCTCGGCGGCCGTTTCCCCGACCGGGTGATCGAAGCGGCGGTCAAGCGGATGGTGCCGAGCGGGCCACTCGGCCGGCAGGTGCTGAAGAAGCTGCACATCTATGCCGGACCGGAGCATCCGCACACCGCCCAGTCGCCGCAGCCGCTCGACATCGCAGCATTCAACGCCAAGAACAGCAAGCTCGGATCCGCGCATGGCTGAAACCGTCACCTCGCTTCAAGACCTCGGCAAACTCCGGCCCGGCCTGACCACCGAGCCCGAGGTCGAGACCGCCCAGCCGAAGATCGACAAGTTCGGCCGTGCCTATGCCACCGGCCGGCGCAAGGAATCGGCGGCGCGCGTCTGGGTCAAGCCCGGCAGCGGCCGGTTCACGGTCAACGGCAAGGAGATGCCCGCCTATTTCGCGCGGCCGACCCAGCAGATGATCATCAACCAGCCGCTGGTCGCCATCAATCGGCTGCAGCAATACGACATCGTCTGCACCGTCGCCGGCGGCGGCCTCTCGGGCCAGGCCGGGGCCGTGCGCCACGGCGTCGCTCGTGCCCTGATCAACTACGAGCCGGGCCTGCGCCCGGCCTTGAAGCACGGCGGATTCCTCACCCGCGATGCGCGCGAGGTGGAGCGCAAGAAGTACGGCAAGGCCAAGGCGCGCCGGAGCTTCCAGTTCTCCAAGCGCTGATCCGCCTCACATCACGAGGCCTGGACGGGCGCCGGCGGTTGCCGGCGCCCGTTTTCGTGTGCGGTTGTTGCCGAAACAAATCTCGGGTAGAACAACAAGACTTTATTTTACCGATCATAGCTAATATCGTGAGATGGTGTCGTAATCGGCAATTTCAACTTCTAATTGAGAACACCCGTTGCGGCTATCGCGTTGCATTCGCCGGTCAGTGGTCCGTTCGCGCATCGTCGCGGCGATCGCGCTTTTCGTCCTGCTCGGCCTGCCGCTGCCGCTCGCGGCCCAGGAGGGAATGTGGCGCTATACCGTCCGCCCCGGCGACAATATCTGGGACCTGTCGCGCCGCTATCTCACTGATTGGCGCAATTGGACGGTCATCCAGGAGATCAACGGCATCGACGAGCCGCGCGGCATTCCGCCCGGCTCCAGGCTCGATATCCCGCTGCGCCTGCTCAGACTCGTACCGGCGACCGCGACCCTGGTCGAGGCAAGCGGCTCGTTCACCCTGTTTCGTGACGGGGCCGAAGCGGCGGCCGACCCCGGCCACACGCTGCGCATCGGCGATCGACTGGTCACCGGCAGCGATTCCAGCGTCGTCGTGCGCTTCGCCGACGGCTCGACCGTCATTCTCGGCAGCAACAGCGAACTCACCCTCGACCGGCTGGGCCAGTATCGCGGCACCCCCATGGTCGACACCCGGCTCCGGCTGGAGCGCGGCCGGCTGGAGACGACGGTCGAGCCGGCTGCCGGCACCGGCTCGCACTTCGAGGTCTGGACCCCGCCGGCGGTAAGCTCGGTGCGCGGCACCGACCTCAGGCTCGGCCTCGACCCGGCCGCCGAGCGGAGTGCGACAGAGGTGTTGAGCGGCCGGGTCGACGTGGCAGCGCTGCAGACCGTGCGCCGGGTCGCCGCCGGCTTCGGCACGGTCACCCGGCAGGGCGAGCCGCCGGCACCGCCCCGCCCACTCTTGCCGCCACCGCCGCTCGAGGAGCTGCCGCCCACTCTCGAACGCCTGCCGCTGCGCCTGCCGATGCCGCCGCTCGAGGGTGCAGCGCAGTTCCGCGTGGCGATTGCCGAGGACGACGGTTTCCAGCGGCTCTTGTTCGAGGAGGTGGTGCCGGCCGACGGTGCCGCCCGCCTGGATCTGCCCGACGGCACCTACGCCGCCCGCCTGCGGGGGATCGAGGCGGACGGCCTCGAGGGCCGAGACCGCGTCTGGCAGCTCGAGGTCTTCGCCCGGCCGGAGCCGCCGACACCGCTCGCCCCGGAGCGCGAAGGACGGCTGCGCGATCCGCTGCCGCAGTTCGGCTGGAGCGAGCCGCTCGATGCCGAAGCCTACCGGTTCGCGCTCGCCACCGACCCCGAGTTCACCGAGCCCGTCATCGAGCTCGACCGGCTCGGCGAACCGACCTTCACACCGAGCGAGCCGCTGCCGCTCGGCACCTATTACTGGCGTCTCGGCACGATCGACGGCAGCGGCCGGGCCGGGCCATGGGGCGACGTGCTGAGCTTCGACCTCCTGGCGCCGCCGGCCGAGCCCGAGATCGGCGAGACCGAGCGCGACGGCGGGCGGTTCACCATTCGCCTCAGGGCCCTGGAGCCCGGCCAGCAGGTCCGCTTTCAGATCGCGAGCGATGCCGCGTTCGAGGATATGCTCTACGAGCAGACGGTGGACGAGCCCGAACTGGTCGTGCCCGGCCTCCTGCCGGACGACTACTGGTTCCGGGCACAGATCATCGAAGCGGACGGATATGTCGCCGAGTTCAGCACGCCGCAGCGGATCACCGTGCCGCCCGCTTCCTGGTGGCCGCTCGTCTTGATCCCCTTCGCCCTGCTGATCATCCTGCTCTGAGCATGGCCGGGACAGCGGCGCCTACGTCACGCCGTGGCCTGATTCTCGTGTTCCTGGCGGTGGCTGCCGCCTACGGCATGCAGCGGGCGGGCATGGCCGAGCCGATCGACCTGCCGCTCTTCGATCGCGTGGCGACCTGGCTCGCCCCGGCGCGGTCCGATCTCGTCGTCGTCGAGATCGACCAGCAGAGCCTGGAGCAGCTCGGCCGGTGGCCGTGGCCGCGCGCGACGCACGCGGCGTTGATCGAGCGGCTGGCCGCGGCGGCGCCGGCGGTGATCGGCTACGACGTGCTGTTCGCCGAGCCGACGCCAGGCAACTCGGCCGGTGACGACGCTCTCGTGGCTGCGGTCGAGCGGGCCGGCAACGTCGTACTGCCGATCATCGCAGAGCCACCGTCCCGCGGCCAGCCGCCGCTGGAGATTCTGCCGTTCGGCGACCTGCCGCAGGTCGCCGCCGCCCTCGGCCACAGCCATCTCGCCGCCGACCCGGACGGTCGCGTGCGGCGCTTGCCGTTGCGCGCCGGGGTCGGCGACGCCTACTGGCCGGCTCTGGCCCTGGCGATCCACAGCGTGGCCGAGGACGATCCTGGGCTGACAGGACACGGCGCGACCGACGCCTCGCGGGGCAGCTTTCTCTCCTGGGTCGGCGACGAGGAGGTGTTGGTGCCGGTTCCGGCCGAACCCTGGCAGCTGAGACACTATTCGGCGGCCGACATTCTCGCGCGTTCGCGCCCGCCCGAAATCCGTGATGCGGTGGTGCTCGTCGGGGCCACCGCCTACGGTCTCAAGGAGTGGGTCGATATCGGCCCGAGTGGTGCTGCGGCCCCCGCCCCACCCGTTTACTTCAATGCCTTCGCGGTCGAGGCATTGCTCGCCGGGCGGACGCTTTCTGCGGTGCGGGCGCCCGGACCGATCGCCGCCCTGCTCGCTGCTGTCGCCTTCCTACCGTGGCTCGCGGCGGCACCCGCCGGGCGGCGTTGGCAGCGGGCGATGCTCGCACTGGCGCCGCTCGTGCCGCTGGCGATCGGGATCGTCACACTGTTGGTCTGGCATGTCGTCCTGCCGTTCGGCAGCGTGGCGCTCGCCGTTCTAGGGCTGCTCGGGCTCGCCGCGCTGCTCGACTCCGCCCGGCGGCTGCGGCAGGCGCGGCTGGAGCGCAGCCTGGCCCACACCGCTCTCACCAATGTCGCCGATGCGGTGTTGACCACCAATCGGGCGAAGATCGTCGATTACGCCAATCCGGCGGCCGAGCGGCTGTTCGCCATCGAACCGGGACAACTCGTCGGTTGCCGCCTGGGTGCCGTGGCACCGGAGATCGACAAGCTCCTGGCGCGGCACGGCGCGCCGGCCTGGGCCGACGCGGGATCGACGGACAACGGATTCGGACCCGTCGGCTCGGCCGAGGCCGGTCGTCCCAGAACGCCGAGCGAGTGGCGGACGCTGGCGCTCGAGTCGACGGGCGGTGGCGGGCGGATCGTCAAGGCCGCGGTTCGCCGGCTCGACCGGTCGCGGCAGAGCGGTTGGGTGATCGCGCTCAACGATGTGACCGACGAGCGGCGGCTGCTCGACGAGGTCGCCTTTCGCGCCACCCATGACGGCCTGACCAAGCTGCCCAACCGCCACCTGCTGATCGATCGTCTGGGCAGTGCGATCGAGCGCGGTCGCCGCCGCGAGCGGCTGGTGGCCGTGGCCTTTCTCGATGTCGACCGGTTGAAGAGCATCAACGACGCGCTCGGCCACGCGGTCGGCGATGCGGTCCTGATCGAGCTCGCCACCCGCCTCTCCCGCCTCGGCCGCGCCACCGACACGGTCGCCCGGATCGGCGGCGACGAGTTCGTCCTGCTGCTCGAAGACCTCGGTACCAAGGGCGAGGTCGAGGCCGCCCTTGCCCGCTATCGACGGGCCCTGGTCGAGCCCGTGGTGATCGACAAGCAGCGCTTCGTCATCAAGGCGAGCGTGGGCGTCGCCTGCTTTCCGCTGGACGGGCAAACCCCGGACGACCTGCTCAGGCGCGCCGATACGGCGATGTACCGGGCGAAAAGCGGCGGTCGGGACCAGATCGTGTTTTTCGATGCGGCCCTGCACGGTGACGAGTGCGGCGGCCTGCTGCTCGATGCGGCCCTGAGGCGGGGAATCGAGCGGGACGAGCTCGAGCTGCACTATCAGCCACGGATCGACCTGGTCCAGCGGCGCCCGGCCGGGGTCGAATCGCTGGTCCGCTGGCATCACCCGGAACAGGGCTTTCTGCCGCCCGGGCGCTTCATCGGCCTGGCCGAGGAGACCGGCTCGATCGTCCAGCTCGGCCGCTGGGTGGTCGACCGTGCCTGCGCCGATCTCGGCTGCGCCGCCCTGCGCGACACCGGGCTCCGGCTCTCGATCAACGTCTCGGTGGTCCAGCTCAAGCGCGACCATGGCTTCGTCGATTTCGTCCGGAGCACGCTGCAGCGCCACCGGCTCGCCGCCGACCGGCTGGAGCTCGAGGTCACCGAGAGCCTCTTTCTCGATCCGTCGCTGCCGATGCTCGGCCGCCGGCTGGGCGAGCTCGCCGGGCTCGGTGTGCACCTCTCGATCGACGATTTCGGCACCGGCTACTCGTCGCTCGCCTATATCAACCGCTTTCCCTTCAACCGGATCAAGATCGACCGCTCGTTCGTCCATGCGGTGGGCGAGGACCGGAGTGCGCAGGCGATCGTTCGGGCGATCGTCGGCTTGAGCGAAGCGCTGGCGAAAAAAACCACGGCCGAAGGTGTGGAGGAGGAGGGCCAGCTCGCCTTTCTCGACGAGCTCAACTGCAACGAGGCGCAAGGCTATTTTTTCGGCCGGCCGGTGCCGCTCCCCCGCCTGCTCGCCGATCTCGCCGCATGACCGAACCAGCGCCGCGCGCCGGCCGCTGGACAGCTGTCGCCCGAAACCGCATACCTGCGGCCCACGAGCGCTTCGGTCGGGGAGGAAACGCGCATGCTGGTGGTGCTGGGCTCGGTCAACGCCGATCTCCTGTTCAAGGTACAGAAGCTGCCGGCGCCGGGCGAGACGGTGCTCTGCCCGAGCTACACCATGGCGCCGGGCGGCAAGGGCTCGAACCAGGCCGCGGCCGCCGCCAAGGCCGGCGCCGATACCCGGTTCATCGGTCATCTGGGCGACGACGCCTATGGGCCGGTCGTCCGCGAGCTGTTGCTGGAGGCCGGCATCGACTGCACCGGGCTCGAGGTCTCCTCCAAGCCCACGGCGATCGCCGTGATCGGCGTCGACGAAGCCGGCGAGAACGCGATCATCGTGGCGAGCGGTGCCAATCTCGACACGGCGGCCGACCAAGTGCCCGACGGCCTGCTCGGCCCGTCGACCACCGTGCTCTGCCAGAACGAGATCCGCATGGCGGAGACTGCGGCCATCCTCGCCCGCGGCAAGGCGGCAGGAGCGATGACGATCCTCAACCTCGCGCCTGCCGGACCGCTCGAGCCAGAGGTGCTGGACACCCTCGACGTGCTCGTCGTCAACGAGATCGAGGCGCGCATGGCGGCGGGCTCGACCAAGGGCGAGCCGCTCGATCTTGCCCGGCGACTGGCGAAAAGCCACCGGCTCACCTGTGTCGTGACGCAGGGTGCGGCAGGTGCCCTCGCGGTCGGCCCGGACGGTGGCTGGCGGGTGGGTAGCCTGGAGATCGAGCCCGTGGACACGACCGGGGCCGGCGATGCGTTCGTCGGCGTGCTGGCCGCCTCGCTGGATGCCGGGCTGCCACTGCCCGAGGCCTTGCGGCGGGCGAGCGTCGCTGCCGGGCTCGCCTGCCTCGCCATCGGTGCCCAATCGGCGCAACCGACAGCAAAAGAGATCGACGCGCGGCTCGAGAATCTCGACCCGCCCGAACCGCTCGACTGATCCCCGCCCGGTATGCTTGCGTAAGCCTGTTCGAACCGGAACAGGAGTTTTCGATGATGCTGCGGCGACAGTTTCTGCGGCAAAGCATTGGATTGGTTGCTGGAATGGCGATGGTCGGAACAGGCGGCAAAGCAGCGGTTGCGGGCAGTGGTGACCTCCGCTTCGACGTTTTCCGCAACGGCAGCGAGATCGGCTACCACGTCTTGAGCTTCAATCAGGACGGCGAGCGGCTGACCGTCGACATCGATATCGAGCTTCGGGTTCGCGTCGCCTTCATCACCGCCTACCGCTACGAGCACCGCAATCGCGAGCAATGGGAGGCGAACGAGCTTCTGGGCTTCAAGAGCCGGACCAACGACAACGGCACCCGACACAGGGTCGAGGCACAGCGCGAGGGTGACGAGTTGATCGTCCGGGGCAGCAACGGCAGGCTGGAGGTTCCGGCATCGATGCTGCCGACCACCTACTGGCATCGCAACTTCATGGAGCGCAATCGCTGGATCGACACGCAAAACGGGCGCATCGTCGAAAGCAGTGTCGAAGCGAGGGGTGAGGAGACCATCGAATCGGCGGGCGGGAGGGTCGAAGCCGAGCGCTTCGCGGTCCGCGGCGATCTCGATGTCGACCTCTGGTATCGCGACGATCGGTGGGTCAAGCTCGGCTTCGACGCCTCCGACGGCTCGCGCATCGACTATCGCTTGACCAACGCCGAAGCCTACGACTTCCTGTCCTTCCGCCCGGGCGAGCCGAGCAGCACTTGACCTGCACGATCCGCTTCGTCTTCGCCGATCAGCTCAGCCGCGAGCTCTCGGCCCTCGCCGACCTGTCGCCGGGCGACGTGGTGCTGATGGCCGAGGTAGCGGCCGAGACCGACCATGTCCCGCATCACCCGAAAAAGATCGCGTTCCTGTTCGCGGCGATGCGTCACTTCGCGGCGGACTTGGCGGCGGACTTGGCGGCGGATGGGGTCGAAGTCCGCTATGTCCGGCTGGACGATCGGGCCAACACCGGCGGCTTTCGCGGCGAGGTCGAAAGGGCCGTCCGCGACCTGCAAGCGGACCGGGTCGTCGTCACCGAGCCCGGGGAGTACCGGGTTCTCGACGACATCCGTGGCTGGGAGAAGGCGCTCGGGATCGCGGTCGAGATCCGCCCCGACGACCGGTTTCTCTGCTCGATCGACGACTTCCGGAACTGGGCGCAGGGCAAGAAGCAGCTCAGGATGGAGCTCTTCTACCGTTGGATGCGCGAGCGCACCGGCTGGCTGATGGACGAGAACGGCGAGCCCGAAGGCGGCCGCTGGAACTACGACGCCGAGAACCGCAAGGCGGTGGATCCGAAGACCGACTTTCCGCGGCCGATGCGCTTCACCCCGGACGACACGACCAAAGAGGTGCTCGACCTCGTCGGCCGGCGCTTCGGCAACCGGTTCGGCGACATCGAGCCCTTCTGGTTCGCCGTCACCCGCAGCGACGCGCGGCGCGCGCTCGCGCATTTCGTCAGGACGGCGCTCGAGAACTTCGGCGACTACCAGGACGCCATGGTCGACGGCGAGGACTGGCTCTTTCACTCCAGCCTCTCGCAATACATCAACTCGGGCCTGCTCACCCCGCGCGAGGTTTGCGAGGCGGTGCTGGACGCGCATCGCGAGCGCCGGCTGCCGCTCAACGCGGTCGAGGGCTTCATCCGCCAGATCCTCGGCTGGCGCGAATTCGTCCGCGGCATCTACTGGCTGAAGATGCCGGACTACGCCACGCTGAACGGCCTCGACAACCGGCGGCGTCTGCCGGCCTTCTACTGGACCGGCGAGACCGAGATGCGCTGCATGGCGCATGCGATCGGCCAAACCAGACGCGAGGCGCTGTCGCACCACATCCAGCGACTGATGGTCACCGGGAACTTTGCACTCTTGGCAGGCGTTCTGCCGGAAGAGATTTGCACCTGGTATCTGGCCGTTTATGCCGATGCGTTCGAGTGGGTGGAGCTCCCCAACACGCTCGGCATGGTGATGCACGCCGACGGCGGCTATCTGGGCTCGAAGCCCTACGCCGCCTCGGGCAACTACATCGACAAGATGTCGAACTTCTGTGGCGCTTGCCGCTACGAGGTGAAGGAAAAGCTCGGGCCGGACGCCTGCCCCTTCAACTACCTCTACTGGAACTTCATGATCGAAAATCGCGAGCGGCTCGGCCGCAACCCGCGCATGGGCCCGATCTTCAAGACCCTCGACCGGATGAAGGACGACCGCAAGCAGGCGATCGTCGAGGACGCGCAGCGCTTTCTTGCCAGCCTCGAGCCCTGGCAGCGGGAGGCGGCCGAATGACCGAGCGCGTCTGGATCGTGGGTGCCAGCTACGGCATCGGTGCCGCGCTCGCCGAGCGGCTCGTCCGCGACGGCAAGACGGTGTTCGCCAGTGCGAGGAGCCGGGACAAGCTCGAGGCGCTGGCCGCGAAGCACGCAGGGCGCATCCGCCCCTTGCCATTCGATGTCACCGACCAGGCGGCGGTGAAGGCGGCTGTTCGGGAGATCGAGGCCGATGGCGGCCCACCCGACATCGTCGTGCTCAACGCCGGTAGCCATCATCCGGTGGCGGCGAAGGACTTCAAGGCCGACGACCTGCGCAAGCTGGTCGAGCTCAACATCATGGGTGTGGCGAACGGGATCGAGGCGGTGCTGCCCGGCATGCTGGAGCGCAATGCCGGCCGGCTGGCGGTGGTCGCCTCGGTTGCCGGCTATTCGGGGCTGCCGACCAGTGCGTATTACGGCTGCACCAAGGGCGGCGTGATCAACATGATCGAGTCGCTGGCCTTCGATCTGCGCCGGACCGGGGTCAAGCTGCAGCTGGTCAACCCGGGCTTCGTCAAGACCCCGCTCACCGACAAGAACGAGTTCGAGATGCCGTTTCTGGTCTCCGCCGAATACGCGGCCGACGTCATCGCCAAGGGCCTCGCCAGCGACACGTTCGAGATCGCGTTTCCCACGACCTTCGTGCTGATCCTCAAGTTTCTCAGGATGCTGCCCTACCGGCTCTACTTCCCGCTCGTCGGGCGCAGCACCGGGAAATGACGACGCTGGAGCGGGCGCGCGCCTACGCGCGCTACTTCGAGGAGCTGTCGCCGGCGAGCCGCGACGAGCTGAGAAAGCTTGCCCATCCCGACATTCGCTTCGTCGACCCGTTCAACGAGGTGCGCGGCATCGACAAGCTGCTCGCAGTCTTCGACCACATGTTCGAGACGACCACGAACCCGAAATTCGTCACCGAGCCGCCGGTCGCCGGGGGCAACACCGCCTTCATCAAATGGCGGTTCACCTGCACCATCGATAATCGGTTCTATCGCAAAGCGATGACGATCGACGGGGTGACCGAGGTGCAGTTCGACGAGGCGGGCTTGATCACCGCGCATATCGACTACTGGGACGCAGCACGGCAGCTCTACGAAAAGCTGCCGCTACTCGGCGGCCTGCTGCGCGTCGTACGCCGTCGTCTGGCGGTCCCAGGCTGACGCTTCGTCGGCCTCGCTGTCGGCGGCCGCATCGGGCTGCTTCTGGAAGAAGATGAAGACCTCGCCCAAGGTGAAGCCCCATTTCGAGACCGTGGTCTTGTTGATCATCACGTCCTCGTCCTGACGCAGCATCCAGTCGTCGAACGTCACCCGCCACGAGCTGTCGCCGACCTGCAGGTCGAAATCGTAGCCCCAGCGCATCGCCTTGCCGCGTCGCTCGCCCTTGGCCGTGCCGATGATGTCGTCGGCCTCGCCTTCGTAGCGCCCGTCGCCGAGATGGCGAATGCGCCAGACCCGCTTGTCGGTCTCGCCGTCGGCGTAGACGAAATCCTCGTCGAGGACGAGCACCTCGCCGTCCATGTAGCCCTGGATATCGACCACGAACTCGCGGCGGACGGTGCCGAAGCGATCCTGGAAGAAGCCCCACGCCTTGGTGTGCCCGATGAAGTACTCCTCGGGAACGAACTCGGGGCCGGTGTCGGCGAAATCGTCGATTTTCATGGCAGAACAACCCGTTAAAACCAATAGAGTTACGGCCACGAAGAGCGAGCGGATCATCATGTCAGGTCGTTCCTTCGGCTGCAGCCAGCTTTTTCTGCAGTTCGTCGTAGCGCGCCGCGTCGATCTCGAAATTCCAGACGAGGCCGATCGAGGCGAGCTTCATGACGAGCGGCAAGAGGGCGTAGAGAGCGGTGAGCGCCCAAAGGGCCAAGGGCGCGTTGCTGGTCGCATCGGCAACGAAGCCGACCTGCTCGAGGGCGACGAAGGCGATGCCGACGGCGAGGGCAAACGAGAGCTTGGTCGCCATGCTCCAGAGTGCAAAATAGAACCCGGCGCGCTTGTTGCCCGTCTCGACACTGTCGGCGTCGACCACATCGGCCTGCATCGCGGTCGGCAGAGCGAGGTCGGCGCCCAGACTGATGCCACTCAACAGGCAGACCAGCGCAAACCACCAGACATCACCGTCGCCCAGGAACGGCACGAAGGCGAACACGACGCAGACCCAGATCATCGACAGCGACCACGCTCGATGCTTGCCGGTCCGGTAGCTGACCTGCAGCCAGAAGGGGATGGCAACGAGGCCGCTCGCGAAATAGAGCAGCAACAACGGCCCGCCGGCATCGGGGGCGACGATGACGTGCTGCACGAACAGCAAAAAGAGCGTCGCCGGCAGCCCGTTGGCCACGCCGTTGAGCAGATAGGCGAAAATCAGCTGGCGGAACGGCCGGTTGGCGAGCGCCTTGCGCAATCCCTCGACGAACGGGATGGCGTGCATCTCGACATAGGGCCGCTCGCGGATGCGTGCGAAGAGGACAGCGACCGCGATCGGCAAGGCGACGGCCATCATCCAGAAGATCGACGCCATGGTCTCGCGGCTGCTCGGATCCTCGCCGATCAGCGTCGGCAACGCCGCGGCCGTGAGGATGCCGAGAATGACGAAGCTCTCGCGCGCGCCGAAGATGCGCGACCGCTCGTTGTAGCCCGACGACAGCTCCGCACCCCAGGCACTGTAGGCGAGCAGGATCATCGTCCAGGCGAGATAGGCGAGGCTGCTCCAGACGAAGAGGTAGAAGCCGCCGGCGTCCTCGGGGGGCAGGAACAAGCGCCAGCTCGCGAACAGCAGCAGCGGCAGGGAGAGCAACACCCAAGGCCGGCGGCGGCCGAAGCGGGTGTGGGTCCGGTCACCCAGCGTGCCGACGATCGGGTCGGTGAAGACGTCCAGCACCCGGGCGACCAGCAAGATGATCCCGACCGTCCCGAGCTCGACGCCCAAATCGCGAGCATAGAACGTCGGAAGGTAGACATAAAACGGCAGGTTGAGAGCTGCCAGAGGCAGTGCCAGCCCGCCGAACGCGATCAAGTCGACAAGGCCGAGCCGCTTCTCGTCGGTGCGCGCCCTCGTCATCGACCCGTGTGCCGCATGGCCACCCCCGCTCAGCTCCGCCTCAGCGCCAGCTGCAGGACGTCGGTGCTGCCGGTTCGAAACCCGGCTTCGCAATAACCGAGATAATAGCGCCAGAGCCGGCGAAAGCGTTCATCGTAGCCGAGGTTCACGAGCCTGTCCCAGGCATGGTCGAACCGCTCGCCCCAAAGGCCGAGCGTTCGGGCATAGTCGCGGCCGAAGGCGATGCTCTGCGTGATCTCGAGCCCGACCTTGCGCGTCTGCTTCTCGAGGGCGGTCGGCGAAGGCAGCATGCCGCCCGGAAAGATGTACTGTTGGATGAAGTCGGCGCCCCGGCGGTAGGTCTCGAAATAGGCGTCCTGGATGGTGATGATCTGCAAGCCGGCGATGCCGCCCGGCCGCAGCACCTCCCTCAACTTGCCGAAGTAGGTCGGCCAATACCGCTCGCCCACCGCCTCGAACATCTCGATCGACGCCACCCGGTCGTAGGTCCCGCCGACATCGCGATAATCGACGAGGCGGATCTCGACCTTGTCGCCGAGGCCGGCCTCGGCAACCCGTTGCGACGCCAACTCGTGCTGCGCCTTCGAGATGGTGATGCTGGTGACCTCGGCCCCGAAATCCCGGGCCGCGGTCAGCGCAAAGCCGCCCCAGCCGCTGCCGATCTCGAGCAGGCGATGACCGGGCTGCAGCTCGATCATCCGGCAGAGATTGTGATACTTCGCCTGCTGTGCTGCCTCCAGATCGGCGAGCGATCTGCCCTGACGCTCGCCGAAGAGGGCGGCCGAGTAGGTCATCGACGGGTCGAGCCAGGCAGCGAAGAAGTCGTTGCCGAGGTCGTAATGGGCGTGGATGTTGCGTCTGGCGCCGAGCTTGGAGTTGGGCCGCAGCCAATGCTGGACCCGGGCCACCAGCCGCGCCAAGAGCGGGCCGAAATAGCCCTCGCCCCAGGCGTCGTAGTTGCGGTCGAGCAGTTCCAGAAGATCCGGGAGATCGGGGGTCTCCCATTCGCCGGCGATGTAGCTCTCGGCGAATCCGACGCTGCCGTGCTTGAGATAACGGTCGACCACCCGCGCGTCGCGGATGTGCAAAGCGGCGGCAGGGCCGTCGGCGTCGCCGCGGATCACCTCGGTGGTGCCGTCCGGCAAGGTGAGTTCGAGCTTGCCGTGGCGCAACCGGCGCAGCATGCGCGTGATGGTATCGATACGCAGGCGTTCGCCCGCTGTGCTGCCGCCCGCGGCGGTATGTAGGGTCGGATAATCCCGGCGGATGCCCATGTTCCGCGTCCTCCTCCGTCGTTGCGCCGCCTGTTGCGCGCGGCGACGGCTAGCCGTCGACCTGCCCGGCGGTCTTCGGGTGGTACGGTGCCCCCTTCAGCCAGAGCCGGAGCGCCTCGACATGAATGCCACCGATCACCTTGAACGTCATGGCGAGATTACGCAGCAGGCACGCGGCGAGATCCCGATCGGTCAGTGGCCGTCGCGTCCCGGTCTGGCTCGCCGTGAAGAACAGCCCGGTTCGATCGGTCTCGCGGATGACGAGCTCCAGCGTCTCCGCCGGGGGACGAAAGGCGAAATGGTAGCTGGCCGCCATGTCGATGAAAGGTGAGACGTAGAACGATTTGTCCGCCCCGTGGCGGATCCGCCCGTCGTCCCCCCGCGCTTCCGGACCTGCCGGCAGGACATAAGCATGCTGACCACCGAAGGTGTTCTTGACCTCGTAGAGAACTCCGGTGAGCTCGCCCTGCGCATCGTAGGCGAAATAGACACTCAACGGGTTGAAAACGTAGCCCCACAGCCGCGGGAAGCACAGGAGCTCCAGCCGGGCGACATCGGCGATGCCGGCCGCAGCGAAATGCGCGCGCGCCCAGGGCGCCAGCGGCGTGCCGTCGCGCGCCCCGTGATCCACCGCGCGAAACGACAGAATTCCCGGCCGCTCGATCCGCAACAGCCGCGAGCGGCGGGCGATCTCGGGCAACTCGTCGAGGTCGAGCAGGAGCGAGAACACGCGATAGCGAAAGCGATGCCGCACCGGCCGCAGCCGGTTGTGCATGACGATGCCATCGTAGAGCCGGGAGCGCAGCCCGCCGTTCGTCGTGGCTCGACTCATCCCCACCGGCACCACCGTCGACCGCTCATGCCGATTGCGCCGCCGCATGCTCGGGCAGCCCCGAGGACGCCGCCGCCGGCAGCTGATGGCGTGCCTCGGTCGGCGTTTTCCACGGGGCCTCGACTCCGAGCCGGGCTGCGACCTCGAGGCCGGAGCGCAGGCCGTCCTCGTGAAAGCCGTAGCCGAGCCAGGCACCGGCATAATAGACGCCGCCGCGGCCCTGGATGCGGTGCATCTCGGTCTGTGCGGCGATCGCCGCCGCGTCGAAGACCGGATGGTCGTAGGCGTATTCACCGTGCACCAGCGCCGGATCGGGCTCGGCCAGGGGGTTCATCGAGACGAAGAGCGGCAAACGCTCGTCGATATTCTGCAAACGGTTCATCCAATAGGTGACGGCGACCCGAGCGCCGGGCTCGAGCAGACCGCCGGCACTGTAGTTCCAGGCGGCCCAGGCTGCACGCCGTTTCGGCATCAAGGACGGATCGCTGTGCAGGACCGCCCGGTTGGGTTGGAACTGGAAGGCCCCGAGCAGCCGCCGTTCCTCCGCATCGGCATCGAGCAGCACGGCTGCCGTCTGATCGGCATGCGCGGCCATGACCACCGCATCGAAACGAAACCGGCCGCCACGCCCGTCGACGATGTGGACGCCATCCGCCTTCCGCTCGACGGCGACGACGGGGGCAGCCGTGCGAATGTCCGGCTCGAGGTGCCGCTGCATCGCCGCCACGTAGGATCGCGAGCGCTGCGACAACGTGCGCCAAGCCGGCTGGTCGGCCACCGTCAGCAAGCCATGATTGGCAAAGAAGCGAAGAAAGCTGATCGCCGGAAAATGCAGCATGGTCGCGGTCGGGCACGACCAGATGGCCGCCGCCATCGGCAACAGATAGCCGCCGGTAAAGCTCTTGCCGAAGGCGTGCTCGTCGAGGAAGCGGCCGAGCGTCCAGTCCTTGCGCTCTGCCGCCGCCAAGTGGGCGAGGCCGAGCTTGTTGAAGCGCAGGACATCGGCCAACATGCGATAGAAGCCCGGCCGCAAGAAATTGCGTTTCTGTGCGAACAGCGCGCCGAGCGAGGCGCCGCAATATTCGAGCCGGCCGCCGTCGATGCTCGCCGAGAACGACATGTTGCTCGGCTCGGTCGGGATCTCGAGATGATCGAAAAGAGCGGTCAGTTCCGGATAATTGCGCTCGTTGTAGACGATGAAGCCGGTGTCGACATCGACCTCTTCGCCGCCGACCCTGGCCCGAACCGTGTTGCTGTGCCCGCCTAGCCGTGGCTCGCGCTCGAAGACGGTGACGCGATGCTGGCGGGCGAGCAGCCACGCAGCAGAAAGGCCGGCAATGCCGGTGCCGACGACGCCGATATGCAACCGCTATCTCCGAGAATTTATGCTGGGGCAGAGGCGAGGGGCCGACGTCGAGTTCTGTGTCATCGCTATTTTCGGGTCGGCTTCGTGTTCGGCGCCACCACCGTGCCCGGTGGCGGGGCCCGCCGGTCCCGGGGGAGGAAAGACCGGCGGGCTAGTGCCACTGGCTTTTCAGCCGGCTGGCTACCCACATCTACGGGTCGGCTGACGAAGCGGATCACGCAACGGCGGCTCGCGTTCATTTTCTTTTCGGTTGCGAAAGCCGGACGTCGCTCAAGCCTGGTCGCGCAGCCCCTTGGCCTGCTCGACCCAGTTTTCGCGAACGACCCGCCCCCTGAAATCGAGCGCATCGTCGAGCCGCTTGACGTCGTCGTCGGTGAAGGCGGCGAGCTGGGCGAAGGTGGTGATCCCGAGTTTATTGAGGCGTTTGCGCAGAACCGGCCCGATGCCGCGGATGCGCTCCAGATCGTCTGGTGGCGCAGCGGGCGGCGTGAACAGTGTTGGCTCGGTAGCCGGCTGCTCGGCCGCCTGGTCGAGCGCCGCACGCTCCGCCATCAACCGCTTGCGCGCCGACGAGCCGGCCGGCAATTGCGCCAGCTTCGCATCGATCCGCCGCTTGGCGTGGGCGATCCGTTCAGCCTCGCCCGGCGATGGCTCACTGGTCGACGTCGCCACGGAGGGCGGCGAAGATGCGGCGGCCGGCGAAGATGCGGCCGCTGGCGACGGTGCAGCGGCCGATGGTGTCGGACCCGACGTCGCCGGCTCGGGCGCCGGCAGCATGTCCTGTTGCAACCGGCGCAGTCGCTCCTTGGTTTCTTCGTGCGCCGCGTCGGCGCGCTTCACCTCGGCCTCGACGTGCTCCAGCTTCTTTTTCCAGCCGGCCTCGATGGATTCGCGGCTCTCGGCATCGCGGCGCTCGAAAAACCACCAAGCAACGACCACCCCGGCCACGATCCCCAAAACGAAGCTCAAGACCGGACCCATCACACTCCTCCGCGCAACCTCGCCACGACGACGCAGGGCTAGCGCATTCGCCGCCGACGCGCCACCCGCCTTCGGCCCGTCCTCAGGCCATTGCCCGGCGGCGCGCGTCCTCCAGGATCATCGCCGAAGCCTTCTCGGCGATCATGACGACCGGCGAGTTGGTATTGCCCGAGGTAATCGCCGGCATCACCGACGCATCGACCACCCGCAGACCTTCGATCCCGTGCACCCTGAGCCGCGCATCGACCACGGCACCACGATCGTCGGCCGGGCCCATCTTGCAGGTGCCCACCGGGTGGAAAATCGTGGTGCCCAGGTCGCCAGCGGCCCTGACGAGATCGGCCTCCTCGGTCACCGAAGGGCCCGGCCGGTACTCCTCGGGGGCGAAGGGGGCAAGGGCCGCCGCCGCCATGATCCGCCGGGTGAGGCGGATCGCAGCGGCCGCCACCTGCTGGTCCTGGTCGGTCGAGAGGTAGTTCGGCGCGATCGCGGGCGGCATCGCCGGGTCTGCCGATTTCAGCCGCACCGTGCCGCGACTCGTCGGCCTGAGGTTGCAGACCGAGGCGGTGATCGCCGGAAAGCGATGCAAGGGCTCGCCGAAGCGATCGAGGCTCAAGGGCTGGACATGGTATTCGACATTCGGCGTGGCGAAGCTCGGATCGGTCCTGGCGAAGGCTCCCATGGTCGAGGGCGCCATGCTCAACGGGCCGCTGCGATGAAGCGCGTATTCGAGCGCCATCTTCGCTCGACCGACGAGGCTCGACGCCTGCTCGTTCAGGGTCAGGGTGCTCTTCACCTTGAAAATCGTGCGGATCTGCAGGTGATCCTGCAGGTTGCCGCCGACGCCCGCCAGCGCGTGCCGCACCGCGATGCCGTGCGCGGTGAGCGCAGCCGGATCCCCGATCCCGGCGAGCTGCAGGAGTTGCGGTGAGCCGATCGCACCCGAGGCGAGGATGACCTCCCGCGCCGCGGCGGCCGACTTGGCGATCGTGTTCTCGACATAGTCGACGCCGGTGCAGGTCTTGCCGGCAAAGCGCAGTCCGGTAACGCGGGCGCCGGTGACGACCAGGAGATTGGCCCGGGAGCGCGCGGGCCCGAGGAAGGCCCTGGCGGTCGACCAGCGCACGCCCCGCTTCTGATTGACGTGGAAATAGCCGCAGCCCTCGTTGTTGCCGCGGTTGAAATCGTCGGTTTCGGGGATGCCGACCTCGGCCGCGGCGCGGCGAAAGGCATCGAGGATCGGCCAGGTGACGCGCGGCTCTTCGACCCGCCACTCGCCGCCGCTGCCGTGCGCCTCGTCGGCACCATGGACGAAGTCCTCGGATTTCTTGAAGAACGGCAGCACGTCGTCCCAGCTCCAGCCCGGATTGCCGAGTTGGCGCCAGTGGTCGTAGTCGGCCGCCTGACCGCGCATATAGATCATGCCGTTGATCGACGAGCAGCCGCCGAGCACCCGGCCGCGCGGGTAGTTCAAGGCCCGCCCGCCGAGGCCGGGCTCCGGTTCGGTCTTCAGGCACCAGTCGGTCTTCGGGTTGTTCTGGGTGTAGAGATAGCCGATCGGCACGTAGATCCAGAACCGCCGATCGTGACCACCCGCTTCCAGCAGCAACACGCGGTTCTTCGGATCGGCGGAGAGCCGATTGGCGAGCACACAGCCGGCACTGCCGGCCCCGATCACGATATAGTCGAACCCCGCCAACGCCGCTTCCCCCGTCACCGCGACCGCCACCGGGCGCGGTCACGCAGCCGGCGAAGCCTAGCCATCCGCCCGGTTGCGGGCAACGGTGACAGGCGCGTCACTCGGCAGCGGCACTCCGCACAAAGTGCGGTGCGGTGCAGCCACGACCGAACGGCGAAGCGGCACTGCGACGCCGGGCTCGATCATCGAGCACCTTCCCGCAACATCATGGCCAATGCCGCGTAATCGTTCACCGTTCCGGTTTCGCTCTTGCCGCCCCATACCCGGCGCAGGAACGGCATGCCGACCCGGCGGGCCGCTTCGCCGTCCCGATCGTCCCGATCGCCGATCATGACGCAAGCCTCCGGCGGCAGGGCGAGGCGCTCGAGGATCCGTTCGAGGCCGCGGGCATTGGGCTTGAGACGATCGACGTCGGGGTCGAGTGCCGAGACGCAGAGATCGGCGCGCAGCCCGAGCGCGTCGAGCTTGTTCTCGATCGAATAGTCGGAGAAGACGGCGATCGTGCGGCCGGTATCGCGCAAGGCGGCGAACAACGTGTCGATTGCCGGTGCCCGACAGCTCGAGAGATGCGCTAGCGGCCGCTCGCCGAGCCAGTACTCGGCGACGCGACGAACGGCGTCGGGGTCGACCGCGAGCCGCTCGGCCGGTCGCGCGTATTGCAGGCGGACGATGTCGCCGACCTCTTCTTCACTCAGCTGCTCGCGGATCTGGCGGAAGGTCTGCACCGTGCGCAACAGCCCGAACTCCCGCGGGTGGCGCAGGCAGTGCAGCAACAGGGCCCGGGCCATCAGCCGCCGCATCCGGCCTTGATCGTAAAGCGTGCCGTCGACATCGAAAACGACGGCGCGGACGGCGTCCCAGTGGATGGGCGGCATCGCGGATTCCTTGGCTGGCCGGCGGACCATCGAGCGCGGCGAACGCTTCGGCGTTTCCGGTCGTCAACGATGCAACAGATAGAGACCGATCCCGATGAACCCGAATGCGGCGAGCGGGCGGAGGCCGAAGGGCTCGTTCCAGAGCAGGTGCGCAATCAGCGCGGTCATCAAAAAGCCCGCGTCCATGCACGGCATGGCGATGCTGAGCAGCAAGATGCGCAGGGCCGCGATGTAGACAACCGCTGACGCCGCCATCGCCGCGATGCCGAGGATGGTTCTGCTGTGGCAAAGCGCACGGGAGAGGTCGACGCCGCCCAGCGCGCCACCCTTCATCAGCGCGCCACCCTTCACTAGAAGGTGTCCCGCGGCATCCGTCGCGACCGCCGAGACCAAAAAAGAGATCGGCCTGCGTCACGCAGCTTCTCGCACCTCCGTGCCACGACCCGACCACCGGCAGCAAAGGGGTTCGGTCGGCATATTTGCTCCTGTTGCTCGAATGAGGCGCGATCCGCAAGGCAGTACCGCACGGGACCGCCGAGCGGCCAGCCACGCGCTTACCGGACACCGCCTTCTCCACCGTCTCGCCCGGACACTCGCTCGGGTGCCTAGCGCATGACCTCGGCGAAGCAAAGAGGCGAACACGGAGGTCACGATGGTCGGCCGCAGACCTCGCCCTCGGGTATGTCCGCACGAGGACGACAGGCCTCGGCCGTCGACAGGCCGGCCACTTGCGTCCCGGCCACTTGCGTCCCGGCCACTTGCGTCCCGGCCACTTGCGTCAAAGCGCACAACGTGTTCGCGTGGGCTGCCGGCGCCGCCCTGCCCGGCTGCAGGCAGACTCTCGTCCGCTGGTGCCCTGGCACCATGTGGCCGGCAACGAGATGGGCTGTCTCGAGCTGTAACCACCGCTCGACCGCCGCCGGGAAAAGCGCTACTCGGACGCAGCATCGCGGGTGCGAGTTGTTCGTTGCCGGCTGCAGCGAGCGCTGCGGGTCGGCCCGGGCCGCGCATCGCCGCGCTGACCGGTCCTGCGGCCGGGCGAGCCTGCCCCGATGCCGCGACCGCTGTTCGCTGCTGCCGGCACGCCGGTTCGCGAACGAGATCACGCGAACGAGATCAATGGTAGGTGGCGATGGAAGAGCCGATGTCGACGGCAGCGTCGTGGCGGCCGGAGGTGAACGATCGCTGGGCCGGCTTACGCCGCTGGCGCCCTTGGCTGCTGGTGCTGGTGGTCACCCTCGGCGCCAACCTCGGCTTTCTCGCCTTCAACCTCTTCGGCGCCTCGACCGACCCGGAGCGCGCGGCGGAACGGGTGAAGCAGGCGTTCGCTGCGGGTGATCTCACCGACAGCGACTACCACTGGTGGGACAGCCGATTGGGCTTTCACCATTACACCGAATGCTCGATCTTGCAGATGCTGGTGAACGACGAGCAGGGGCTGCTTGCCCAGGCGACCGGCCCACTGCTCTACTATGCCGACGAGACCCGCGCGGGCATGTGCCCGCTGCTCCGCGAGATCGTCGCCGGCGGTGGCGATCCCGAGAGCTACGTCGCCGACATCTACGTCCGCCATTGGCACGGCTACAACCCGGTGACGGCGCTGCTGCTGCGCGGGCTGGACCTGGGCCGAGCGCGCACGGCCGTGACCTGTGCCGTCTATCTGAGCCTTGGCCTGTTGATCGTCGCTGCCGTCGTTCGCCGGCAACTGCTCGGCCTCAGCGGCTGCATGCTGGTCACGATGCTGGCCTTTTGGGCGCTGCCCTATTTTGCGCCGTCGCTGAGCCACGCGCCCGGCGAGGCGACCCTGCTGCTCGGCCTCGCGGCCGTTCTGCTCTTCGGCGAGCGGTTGCTGCGGCCGACGCTGCTGTTGCCGTTCGCGGCCGCCTTCGGCGCTTTGCTCGTCTATTTCGAGTTCTTCATCGGCCTGCTGCCGACCGCGGCCGGTTTCCTCTTCCCACTGGTCTATTTCACCGCGGTGACCAGTACGGTGGCGAGCGATCGCCGTCGCCGCGCTTGGCTCTTGGCGATCGCGACCTGGATGGCCTTCGCCGTGGGCGGGGCGATGACCGTCGTCATCAATCAGTTGCTGGGTGCCGTCTTCGCCGATCCCGAAGCACTCGGCATCTTCTCGACGTTCCTTCTCCATTATCTCGGCGGGATCACCTCGACCACCGGACCGATCAGCCCGGTGCCGCCGCCGAGCTTCACCTTCATCGAACTCTTCGAAAGGATTTTCCGAAACGGCACGACGCTCGCCTATGGCAGCCCGCTCGGTGCCGCGGGTTTGTGGCTGGTCGGCGGGATCGGCTGGCTGGTTGCCCTGCGGCTCACTTGGCAGCGACGGTCGGCCGCGGGCTGGAGCGATCTTCTCGCCCTTATCTCGGGGCCGCTTGCCGTGCTGGCCTGGGTCTTCCTCTTTTCGACCCACACCTACATCCATGCGTTTCTCATCGTGAGGATCATGATCGTGCCGCTCGCCCTCGGTTGGGCCGGGGCCCTTTGGCAATACCGAGCAATTCGCGCCGAGCCCTTGCCCGCGGCACTGCCGCAGCACGGCTGAGTGGAGTGACCTATGCGGGCGGCACCCGGTCGAACCACGGGTGCGCCCGCTCCAGCTGGCCGGCGACCGACAAGAGCAGGTCCTCGCGGCCGAGCGGTGCCCCCAGCATGACGCCGAGCGGCACACCGTCCGGGCCGTGTTCCAGCGGCAGGCTGATCGCCGGGCAGCCGGTGATGTTGTAGATCGGCGTGAACGGGATCAGTGCCGCATTGAGCATCAGGAACCGATCGAGATCGGCCATGTTCTGGTCGAGGACGCCCAATGGCGGTGGTGGGCCGGCGAGCGTCGGGCTCAACACCAGATCGGCCGTGGCGAAGGTGCGGGCGAAGTGCCGGGCCGTCCGGTGCAGGCCGGAGATCGCCTCGGCGTAGGCCGTTGCCGGTACCGCCCGGCCGCGTTCGGCGAGCAGGCGCGTGCAGGTCTCGACGGTCGTCGGATCGGCCGGCCGACCCAGCACCCGCTGCCAGGTCGCCAGATCGTTCGCCGCATTGACCGCAACGATCATGCCCATCACCTGCGCCACTGCCACCCCGTCGATCTCCAGCCGCGTCGGGTCGACGTGATGCCCCAACTGCTCGAGCTTCAGGGCCACGGCCTCGGTCGCCGCGACGCAGGCGGGATCGACCGGAAATCCGCCCGGCGCTTCGGTAACGAGGGCGATCCGCAAGGGTGCCGGGTCGCGGCCGGCAGCCTCCAGGAAGGACCCCTCGATTGCCGGGCAGGCATAAGGATCGCCGGGCTCGGGACCGGCCGTGACATCGAGCATCGACGCCGTGTCGCGCACCGAGCGGCTGAGCACATGACCACCGGCGAGCCCGTTCCAGGCTTCACCCACCAAGGGGCCCACGGGATTGCGTGCCCGGCTCGGCTTGAGGCCGACGAGGCCGCAGGCCGATGCCGGAATCCGGATCGACCCGCCGCCGTCCGAGGCGTGGGCCAGCGGCAGGATGCCGCTCGCCACGGCAACCGCAGCCCCGCCCGAGCTGCCGCCGGGGCTGAGATCGGGGGCCCAGGGATTGCGCACCGGCCCGTGCAGCACCGATTCGGTCGTGATGTTCATGCCGAATTCGGGGCTCGCGGTCTTGCCGAAGACGACGAGGCCGGCGGTGCGGAAGCGGGCGATCAGTGTCGTCTCGAGGGCGCAATCCATCCCCGCCGTCAGCCGGCTGCCATTGGTGAGCCGTGTTCCGGGAAGAAAGGCGAAAAGGTCCTTCAAGAGAAACGGCACGCCCTTGAACGGGCCGTCCGGCAGACCGGCGGCGAGGCTCGCCTCGGCGAAATCGGTCTCGATCAGGCTCAGCGGTCGAAGTCGCGGCTGCACCGTCTCGAGCCTGACGAGTGCGGTCTCGAGCAGCTCGGCTGCGGTCACCTCGCGCGCGGCGACCAGGGCTGCGAGGCCCGTCGCGTCGTGCCGCCGGTAATCCCTGAAATCCATCGAAGCCTCTCGCCTTTTCACAACGTCGTTAAGCGGTTCTTAACCCTGAAGCCCTAGGGTCGGGGCAAGGCGATGCTCGCTCATCGGCTTCAGCGCCATCTGGAGCAGCGCCCGCAACCGATGGAGAAGGTAGCCGATCGATGGCTCATTTCACGACGATCAAGGCGCGCGGCGTCGGTCTTGTCGAGGTTTTTCGCAATCCTGCCAGCCGCGAGTGGCACGATCTCGTGCGGCTGGCCGATCCGGTCGACGGCCTGCGTGGCTATCACATCGACGGTGCTCTCTACGTCTGGGGCTCGTTGCCGCTGCACCGGGATCTGCGCCCCTGGCTCGTTACCGAGATCGGCCATTCGACCGGCAGCTGGATCGGCCTGCAGCTGGCGCCGCTGCTCCACACCGTGACGGTGACCGAGGTCACCACACCCGACGGCGAGCAGCTGGAGATCGCGGGTGTCCGGGGTACCTTGCAGCGCTCGCTGCCGCTGACCCGACTCATGGGCCGCGACGTCGTCATCCGCCGGATCGAGCGCGAGCGGACCGCCGCTTACGGCTGAAGCAGGCCGTTCTCGCCGAAGCCGCTCTGCCCGTTGCCAGCGCCGCCCGCGCCAGCTCGCGCGGTCGAGGGATCGCCACGCCGACCGACGCGAAACCCGCGTTCGGTCACCCGGTCGCCGGCACCGTCGTCGAACGCGGCACGACGACCCCGCGCCGCTGAAGGCTCGCTGACCGGAAGCGACGCCTTCGACGGACGGAAGCTGGACCAACCGCCGGATCGCGGGCTTCCCGCCGGCGAGCGAGGCGCTATACAAGGGGCATGGATTTCGACCTCACCGACGAGCAACGCGCCCTTCGGGACATGGCCCGCGACTTCGCCGAACGCGAGCTCGCGCCGCACGCTGCCCTTTGGGACGAGAACGAGATCTTTCCCGAAGCCACGCTTCGCCTCGCAGCCGAACTCGGCATGGCCGGCATCTACGTGAGCGAGGCGAACGGTGGATCGGGGCTCGGCCGGCTCGAGGCCGCGATCCTCTTCGAGGAGTTGGCGGCCGGCTGCACCTCGACCGCGGCCTATCTCTCGATCCACAACATGGTCGCCTGGATGATCGAGCGGTTCGGTGACCCGGACCAGCAGCGCCGCTTTCTCGCCGACCTCGTCGGCATGGCCAGCTTCTCGAGCTATTGCCTGACCGAGCCCGGCGCCGGCTCGGATGCGGCGAACCTGAAAACCACCGCCCGCCGCAACGGCGACACCTATCTTCTCGACGGCAGCAAAGCGTTCATCTCGGGTGCCGGCAGAAGCGACCTCTACCTCGTCATGGCACGCACCGGTGGTGAGGGAGCGAAGGGCATCTCGGCTTTCTTGATCGAAAGCGACCGCGTCGGGATCAGCTTCGGTGCGAACGAGCAAAAGCTGGGCTGGCACTCGCAACCCACGGCGATGGTCTATCTCGACGGCTGCCGGGTGCCGGTCGCCAACCGGCTGGGTGCTGCAGGCGACGGCTTCAGGATTGCCATGGCGGGGCTGGACGGCGGCCGCGTCAACATCGCCGCCTGCTCGCTCGGGGCGGCCAGGGCCTGCCTCGAACGCAGCCTCGCCTACGTGCGTGAACGCCGGCAATTCGGCGCCCCGCTCGCCTCGTTCCAGTCGGTCCAGTTCACGCTCGCCGACATGGCGACCGAGCTCGATGCTGCCCGGCTGATGGTGCATCGCGCCGCCCTGAAGCTCGATGCCGGTGCCGCGGATGCGACCGTGGCAGCCGCCATGGCCAAGCGCTTCGCCACCGATGTCGGTTTCTCCGTGGTCGACCGCGCATTGCAGCTTCTCGGCGGCTACGGCTATCTGAAGGACTACGCGGTCGAGCGCTACTTCCGCGACACCCGCGTCCACCGCATCCTCGAAGGCACCAACGAGATCATGCGCTTGGTGATCGCCCGCAAGCTGCTGGACGTGCGGGCCTAACTGTCCGGGACGTTGACCCGCAGCCGCACCTGCCGCGAGGAGTCGTTCTCCACCAGCCTTTCGGCGAGCGTCAGCCGCCGGTCGCCGGCGTTCTGCTCGAGCCACTCGGCCACCCGCTCGATCCGCCGCTCGGCCATCCAGGCATTGTAGCGCGCGGCCTCCTCGTCGCCGGCACCGCGCACGCCACTCGTGCCCACGGCACCCGCGAGCTCGATCTCGACGGGCTCGTCGGCCGGCAGGCTGTCGAGAAAGGCGCGCAGCTCGCGGACCGCGCCAGTCGAGAAATAGCTGCTGTTCACCTCGAAATCGATGGCGAGCGCCGACCCGTCGGCCGGGCTCGAGCCGCGTGCCGCATCCGCATCGATGGCGGCCACGGTGGTCGGCGGCTCCGCCGCTGCGGCCGCGTCGTCGTCGGCCGCAGCCGCAGCCGTCGCCGTCGCCGGCGCGGCCGGGGCCACGGCCGCGGTGGCGAGCGGGTCGCGGGCCTCCGCTGCCGGCGATGTCGCCGTCGCGGGCTCGGCGGGCACCGGCCCCGCCACCCGCAACTCGGCCGGCGCCGCTTCGGCCACCTCCGCTTCGGTCGGTTCGGGCGCCGCGGGCGGCACCGCTTCGGCCACCTCCGCTTCGTTCGGTTCGGGCGCCGCGGGCGGCACCGGTGGCGCTGCGGCAATAGCGGCCGTCTCCGAAGACGCGTCCGTCGAGTGGGCCTCGGGCGAGGCCTCGGCCGAACTGGTGACGGCTTCGCTTTGCGCCGCGGCCACTGCCGGCTCGCCCTGGGGCAGCGGTGTGCCGTCGCAATCGTCGCCGCGGGCCAGGCTGAAGACCCAGACGGTGGCCCGCGATTCGGGCAGCAGGAACTGCCAGTCCCAGACACTGGCGACCGAGGCGCGCGGCATGCCCAGATCGACGAGCGCCGTCTGCAGCGCGTCGGCCCGGGCTCTGGCCAGGCGATGCGCCGAAAGGGTGTCGCCGTCACGGGTGATGCCGGGAGCAACATGGCCGATCGCCTGCGCGGTCAAGAAGCAATCGGTAGCCAACGGCTCGAAGATGGTTTGCACGGTCGCGGCAGTCTCCGCGTCGAGCTTGTCCGAGCCGGTCTCGAACGGCACCACGTGCACGCTCACCGTGGCGATCCGTCCGTCCTTCAAGACCAGGGGCATGCCGCCGTCGAAAGGCGTTTCGATCGTCGCCGCGGCCGCACCCGGCAGTGCCAGGCCGAGCGCGAGTGCGAAACCGGCGCGGCGCAGAGCGGGGCGAGGCGACAGGCGGCGAGGGCAGCGTCGATCGGCCGAGGGGCGAATACGCAACGGCGAGCACTCCAGGCTATGCCACGGACCCGAGCGGCCACAGCACGGCAACCGACAGGATCGCGGAGCTAAAAAGCGACCAGAAATCTGCCGGATACTACCTGGGGTTTAATGTCTTGGCGAGACCCTAGCGCCCCTCGGCACTGAAAAATATGCGCCTCGACGGTGCCCAGCGCGCCGGTGTGGCGCGCCTGCCGCGCTATTTGATCTTGGCCTCGCGGAATTCGACGTGCTTGCGGGCCTTGGGGTCGTACTTCTTCAAGACGAGCTTCTCGGTGGTGGTCCGGGTGTTCTTCTTGGTGGTGTAGAAGAACCCGGTGCCGGCCGAGCTCACGAGCCTGATCAGCACGGTGGACGGCTTCGCCATCGCTGGATCCTCGAATCGGACTGTTCGGAAGCGCGCACCATATTCAGCGGCCCGGCGCCGGTCAAGCGCCACCGCGTCGCGCTGCGGTTGGACGGGCTAGGGCAGCTGATCTCGGCCGAGGCCGCGATTGACGAAGGCGAGGCTGTAGCCCTGCTGCCAGGGGAGATCCGGCTCGACCGCCCCCCAGCTCACCGCATCTTCGAAAAACTGCCGCCAACGGTCGTCGGTCATCGCCCCGATGCCGAGTTCTGCCGCATCGCCGGAATCGACGATCCCGTAGTCGCGCATCGCCTCGATGGAGTAGGCGATCTGCGCCGGCGTCATGTCCGGATTGTCCTCGAGGATCAGGGCGTTGCCGGGTGAGGGGTCGCCGTAGAGGTAGTCGACCCAACCGAGGATCGAGGCATCGACGAAGGCCTGCACGATCTCCGGCTGCTCTTCGATCAGCTCGGCCCTCGTCTGGATCAGGGTCGAGTAGCTGTCGTAGCCGGCATCGGCCATCAACAGGACAACCGGATCGAAGCCGCCCTCGCGCCGGATGGCGAACGGCTCGGCGGTGACATAGCCCTGCTGGGCCGAGTTCTCGTCGGCGAGGAAGGGTGCCGGGTTGAAGGTGTAGGGGCGGATCTGCGACTCGTCCAAGGCGAACTCGTGTTCCATCCAGGGCCAGAAGGTGAGCTGGCCGAAAGGGGCGATGAACAGGGTCTTGCCCTGCAGATCGGCGAAGCTTTCGATCCCGGTGCCGGGATGGGCGAGCATCGCCTGCGGGTCCTTCTGGAAGATCGCGGCGACCGAGACAACCGGCACGTCCTCGCGCAGGAAATCGAACTGACCGAACATATTGCCGCCCATGTAGAAATCGAGCCGGCCGGCGGCGATCAGCTGCCGGTGGTTGACCTGCGGCCCGCCCTGGCGGATCTCGACGTCGAGCCCGCGCTCGGCATAGAACCCTCGGGCCAGCGCCTGGTAGAAACCGCCGTGTTCCGCCTGTGCCTGCCAATTGGTCCCGAAAACCACCGTTTCGGCGGCCGCTGCGGGCAATGCCCAGCCGACGAACGCGAGCGCCAGGGCTGAGGAGCGGATGGTCGGCATGGTCGTCTCCGGCGAAGAGCTGCAGCACTGACGGTCAAGGTTGTTGCAATGCATCACCGTCTTCAAGCGGTGTCGCGCGAATAACGCAACAACCGGCCGATCGGGCGAAAGCCGAGCCCGGCATAGAGGCCGGTGGCCAGCCGCTCGTCGGCAGCGAGCCAGACGAGGCCGCCACCGGCTGCGAAGAAACGCTGGAGCAGCCCGGCGACGAGCCGGCGGGCTAATCCGCGACCACGCACACTGTCGGCGGTCCATACCCCGGAAAGTTCGGCCACCGGCCCGGCGACACCGACGACACGGGCGATCCCGACGAGATTGGCACCGGCGATCGCCCGGCCGCTTTCGTCCGCCGCGATGTCGATTTGCGTGCGACCCCGAGCGAGGGCGTTCTGCAACCGTGCGGCTTCGTCCATCTCGACCACGATCGGCCGACGCTCGTCGAAGGCACCGTGCAGTGCCTCGAGATAGCTGCCCAGCACACAAAGCGGTGTCGACCCGTCGAGCGGGCGGCTCGCTGGCCTCGCAGGGTGGGAGGGCCGTCGTGGCATCGTGCTGCCGTCGTGCGCCATGGCGGTGAGCCGTCCCGCGTCGGCAAAGCCCGCCCGCTCGAGCGCCGGGCCCAGAGACGGCCACCGCTCGGCCAAGTGCTCGACCGTCAGCTGCCGCCGGTGCTCGCCGAACACTTCCCGCATCTCGGCCCGCATCTCGGCGATGGCGAGCGGCCAATCCGGCGGCCGTGCGATCGGCGCCGCGACGTTGCGGTAGAAGGTATCGGGCGTTGTCCAGAGATGAACTCTGAAGCCCGAGGTCTCGACGATCCGCCCGGCCCTGCCGGCAGCAGCCAGGAACTGCGCTTCACTCGCCGCACACAGCCGGGTCGTCCGCGAATCAATCACTGCTGCCGAGGATGGCGCAGTAGTCACCCTGGTCGCGGATCGGCCGGCAGACGGCGACCGCCTCGGCCTGGCTTTCGAACGGGCCGCCGAGGACACGATAGAACACGCCTTGCTCGGCGACCTCGATGCGCTCGGGCTCCAGCTGGCCGATCTCGCCCGGCAGGCTCAGGGCCTCGCGCAGCCGCTCCCACTCCTCGCTGGCACTGATCGGGCTGCGCACCGACGCCAGATGAATGGCGTAGCGGCCATCGGGCAGCTTGGCCCAACGGCGCCCGCTCGGCCGTGATTCGGGCAGCGGCAGGAGGAGGGCCACCTCTTCCTCCGCCGGCGGAGCGGCCTCTGCCGCCGTGGGCTCGGGGTCGGCCGCCGGTGCGGCCTCGGCGACTGCAGCCGCGGAGTCGACGGTGAGCCCTTCGCCTGTCGGCATCGACGCGCTCGGTGCCGCCTCGACCGGCCCCGCCGGGTCCGGTCCCGCCGCGGGCTCGGGCTCGGCATCCTGGGCTGCCGGCACGGGCTCCGGCTCGGCCGCCGCCAACTCGGGCGCAGGCTCCGGCGGGCGGACAACCGGCCGGGCAGGTGGTGCGTCGGGCGCCGCTGCGACGGGTGCCGTCACCGCCGGCTCGACCGTTGCCATCGCTGCCGGCACAGGCTCCGGCAGCACGAGTTCCGCCGGTGGTCCGGGGGCAGGTGCGGGCTCGCCGGCATCGGCGAGGTCGGTCGCCCCGGGTTCGACGGCGTCCGTCCCGGCGGTATCGGTCGTGCTTGCCTCGCCCTCGGTCGCCTCTGTCGGGGCAGCGGCCAGCGCAGCCTGTACCCGTGCGAGATTGGCGTTGATCTGGCGGGTCGCCGGATGGGTCGGTCCGAGCACGTCCTCGGCGATCAGCGAGGCGCGCTCCAAGAGCGGCCGGGAGCGCTCGTTCAGGCCCATCGTCTCGTAGAGCCGGGCGAGATTGTTGAGGCTGCCCGCGACGTCCGGGTGGCCGCGGCCGAGCGTCTCCTCGAGGATCGCGAGCGAGCGCTTGAGATTGCGCTCGGCCTCGTCGTAGCGTCCCTCGGCACGGTAGATCAGCGCCAGATTGTTGAGCGGGCGGGCGAGACCGGGGTGGTCGGCACCCAGCCGCGCTTCTTCGATCGCGAGAGCTTCGAGAAAGAGGGGCTCGGCCAGGTCGTAGCGTTCCATCCGCCGGTAGAGCTCGGCCAGATTGTTCAACGCTGTCGCGTATTCGCGCGAGTCCCGGCCGAAATGCGTCAGGGCATCCTCCTGCGCGGTTCGGAAGGCCGGCAGCGCTTCCTCGAAGCGGCCGCTGTGGAAAAGCTGCAGCCCGCGCTCGTAATCCGTGATCTCTGCGGTCGGTGCGGTGGCCGTCTCCGGCACTTGGGCAACGGCTGCGGTACCGGCCGCTACCGCTGCGACCAACACGGCAACGACGAGCCTTTTGCGGCGATGGCTGCATGCATGCATGTCGATACGCCTCACTGCCCTCGAACGAGAATGGCATAAGCCCAGTCGCCGGTGGCGTCCATGCGCCAAGTGCACGATCGAGCCCCGCTGCGGTTTGCGGCGATCGCTGTGTGGCGATGCACCTGCTATGCCTCGCTTCGTCCAGAGCCCTTGTCGGAGACCAAGATGCGCCGCACCATCCGCCTCGCCGCCGCCCAGCTCGGGCCCATCCAGCGGGCCGAGAGCCGTGCCCGGGTGGTCAGCCGGCTCACGGCGCTGATGGCCCGAGCCGCCTGGGCCGGCGCCGATCTCGTGGTCTATCCGGAGCTGGCACTGACCACCTTCTTCCCGCGTTGGTACAGCGAGGACGAGGCGGAGATCGACGCCTGGTTCGAGACGGCGATGCCCGGCCCCGAGACGCGGCCGCTCTTCGACCTCGCGATCGAGAAGGGCATCGGCTTCTCGCTCGGCTATGCCGAGAAGACACCCGAGGGGCGCCGCTTCAATACCCAGATCCTGGTCGACAAAACCGGCCGCATCGTCGGCAAGTACCGCAAGATCCATCTCCCCGGCCACGCCGAGTTCGACCCCGAGCGCGCCTTTCAGCACCTGGAGAAGCGCTATTTCGAGCCGGGTGACCTGGGCTTTCCCGTCTGGCGGACGATGGGCGGGATCATGGGCATGCTGATCTGCAACGACCGTCGCTGGCCCGAGGCCTGGCGAATGCTGGGTCTGCAAGGGGTGGAGCTCGTCATGCTCGGCTACAACACGCCCTCGGTGAACTCGCAGAAAGCCGCCGAAGGCCCCGAGGACCGCCTCTTCCACCACAAGCTCGCGATGCAGGCCGGCGCCTACCAGAACAGCTGCTGGGCCGTGGCCGTGGCCAAAGCCGGTAGCGAAGACGGCCATGCCTTGATCGGTGGTTCGGTCGTCGTCGATCCGGACGGCAAGATCGTCGCCGAAACCACGACGGAGGCGGACGAACTCCTCGTCCACGACATCGATCTCGATGCCACCCGCTTCGGCAAGGCGACCATCTTCGACTTCGCCCGCCACCGCCGGATCGAGCATTACGGGCTGATCACCAGCCAGACGGGTGCCGTGCCGCCGCCCGAGGGAGACGCCTGATGCGGCACCTGATGAGCGAACTCGGCGGCCAAGAGCGCTACAAGCTGCTCTCTTCGCTGATCGTGCCGCGCCCGATCTCCTTCGTCACGACGCTCAACGCCGAGGGAGTGGTCAACGCTGCGCCCTACTCCTTCTTCAACGTCTTCAGCGAGGACCCGCCCCTCGTCGTCATCGGCATCGGCCGCCGCTCGGACGGGACGCTGAAGGACACGGCCTTGAATATCGAGGCCAACGGCGAGTTCGTCGTCAATCTCGTCGACGAGGGTATCGCTACCGCCATGAACGTCGCCGCCACCGACTTTCCGCCCGAGCAGAGCGAGATCGACCCGGCCGGCCTCGACCTCGTCCCGTCCTCGCTCGTCGCACCGCCACGGATCGCGCAGGCACCGGCAGCCCTCGAATGCCGCAACCACACGACACTCCTGGTCGCCACCGATCGACGGCTGGTCGTCGGCGAGGTGCTGGCCGTGCACACCAAGCCCGGCCTGGTCGACCCCGCCAACCTCCGCCTCGATCTCGACGCCTATCGCCCCGTGGGCCGGCTCTTCGCCAATCTCTACTGCCGCACCCGCGACACGTTCGAGCTCGTGCGGATGAGCTACGCCGACTGGCTCAGGCAGAACAAAGAGCGCTGAAAGCGAATCCCACGGCAGCCTGGGTGGGATCGATCACCGGCAGGCCGAGCTCGTGCTCGAGCCGCTGGCGGTAGCGGCTCATCCCGGCGCAGCCGAGGATCACGACATCCGCCCCGTCGCGGTCGCGCAAGGCCGTCGCCACCTCGACCAGCCGGGCCCAGGTCCGCGCCTCGTCGGCCAGTTCGTGCACCCGAAGCTCGAGCGCCCGCTCGCCGGCGAGCCGCCGATCGATCCCGAGCCGCTCGATGTAGCCCAGATGGCGCGGGATCGCGGCCGCCAGAATGGCCACGACGCCGAAGCGCCGCCCGCGGGTCATGGCGGTGAGCATCGCACTCTCGCCGATCCCGAAAACCGGCTTCGCCACGGCCCGCCGGCAAGCCTCGATTCCGGGATCGCTGTAGCAGGCGATGACGAAAGCGTCCGCCGGATCGCTCCGGATGCGACCCGCCAAAAGCGGCACGACCGCCTCGACATCGGCCGCACTTTCGATCCCGAACGGCCCCTCGGGCAGGTCCACACAAGCGATCGCCGGCCCGCTCGGCAGGACGAAGCGCCGGACGGCCCGGCCCAAGCCTGCGGTGACCTCGGGGTTCGAATCGGGGTTGATCACCAGAATCCCACCGCTCGCCATGGCCGTCGTCACGCCTTGCTGCTAACCAGACGGCGACAGCTGAAGGGAGAAAGCCGGCATGGTCCACTGCGATCTCGTGATCAAGGGCGGCCTGGTCGCCACCGAAACCGGTGCGTTCGAGGCCGATATCGGCATCACCAACGAGACCATCGTCGCGATCGCCTCCGACCTGCCGATGGGCCGCAACGAGATCGACGCCAGAGGCCGGATCGTCACCCCGGGCGGGGTCGACAGCCACTGCCACATCGAACAGCTCGCGGCCACAGGGCTGATGAACGCCGACACGTTCGAATCCGCCACCCGCTCGGCCGCCATGGGTGGGACCACCACCGTCATCCCGTTCGCCGCCCAGCATGTCGGCATGAGCCTGAAAGAGGTGGTCGCCGACTACCATGCGCGCGCGCAGAAGGGGGCGATCGTCGACTACGCCTTCCACATGATCCTCGCCGACCCGAGGCCCGAGATCCTGAAGGACGAACTCCCGCCCTTGGTCGAGGCCGGCCACAGCTCGCTCAAGGTCTTCCTCACCTACGATCGGCTCAGGGTCGAGGACGAGCAGTTCCTCGACGTGCTCTGGGCCGCCCGGCAGCACGGCTGCATGGTCTGTGTGCATGCCGAGAACCACGGCATGATCAGCTGGATGGGCAAGAGGCTGATCGAGAAGGGCTCGACCGCCCCCAAGTACCACGTGCCGAGCCACCCGCGCCTCGCCGAGGCCGAGGCGATCAACCGGGCGATTGCCATGGCAGCCCTGCTCGATCAGCCGCTGATGATCTTTCACGTCAGCACGTCAGAGGGGGCTGCCACCATCCGCCGCTGGCAAAGCGAGGGGGTCAAGGTCTTCGGCGAGACCTGCACCCAATACCTGACCCTCACCTCGGCCGATCTCGACAAGCCCGGCATCGAGGGGGCGATGTGGATCTGCAGCCCGCCCTTGCGCGATCCCGCCGATCAGCAAGCCCTCTGGGCAGCACTCGCCAACGGGACGCTGACCACCGTCTCGTCCGACCACGCCCCCTACCGCATGGACGAGACCGGCAAGCTCGCCAAGGGCCCGAACCCCACCTTCAAGGAAACCGCCAACGGCATGGCCGGCCTCGAGCTCCGCCTGCCCGTCCTCTTCGATGCCATGGTGAAAAAGGGGCGCGCCGGCCTCGAAGATTTCGTCCGCCTGACATCCACCGAGCCCGCCCGGATCTACGGCCTCGCCCCGAAGAAGGGCACGATCGCCATCGGCAGCGACGCCGATCTCGTCGTCTGGGACGCCGAGAGAAAAACAAAAATCACCCACGGGACGACCCACGATGCTTCCGGCTACACCGCCTATGCCGGTCGCGAAATCGAAGGCTGGCCCAGCCACGTCGTCCGCCGCGGCCAGATCATCGTTCGCGACGGCAGCCTCGAGGCCACCCCCGGCAGCGGCCGCTTCCTGCCGCGTGCCGGCGGTGCCTATGCGACGCCCACCGGCAACCGCACACCGGAGGTGGCCCTGCTCGGCGATTAGCGTTGCCGGTCGAGCAACTGCTCGACCGTCTCGCGGATCATCGCCCGGCTGAGGCCGATATCGGCGAGTAAGCGGTCGTCGAGTGCTTCGAGGTCGCGGAGCCCGGCGATCCTGCGGCGATGCCGCCGCCACGCCCGAAACCGCTCCTTGGCGAAGCGGACGAAGGCACGGATCGCCGCTGACCGTGCCCGGTGTGCCGCCGCCACATAGTCCGCATACGCCGGTCGCGTCGTCTGCCAGATGTAGCTGCTGGACATTCGTCGAGCCTCCTGATGAGCAGGCTCGGGGTTGAGCGCTGTTCACGCTTGCACCCTCGCTCTGCGTTGCCATGTTCAGAAGATCGGCCGACCAGCCGCCCGTCACAAACGAGTAGTTGTCGTCCGATCGTTTAGCTCGGCTAAAGCATGGGGAGGCTCGGATGGCCCGCCGCCTGCCACCGTTGAACAGCCTGCGCGCCTTCGAGGCCGCTGCCCGACATCTGAGCTTCACCAAGGCTGCGGACGAGTTGCACGTCACCCCGGCGGCGATCAGCCACCAGATCAAGGCGCTCGAGGATTACTGCGGGGCGCCGCTGTTTCGCCGGATGACCCGTGCCTTGGCCTTGACCGGGAACGGCAAGGCGGCCCTGCCGTTCTTGCGCGACGGCTTCGACCAGCTGGCGGAAGGGGCCAAGCGGCTCGGGCACGATCCCGACGCCGGGCTCTTGACGGTCAGCGTCGCCCCCACCTTCTGCGCCAAATGGCTGGTGCCGCGGCTCGATCGCTTCCGCACCGCCCATCCGGCTTTCGACATCCGCATCGACGCCTCCGATGCGCTCGCGAGCTTCACCGCCGACGGGGTCGACGTGGCACTCCGCTACGGGCAGGGCGACTATCCGGGCCTCGTCAGCGAGTGCCTGATGGGTGAGGTGGTCTTTCCGGTCTGCAGCCCGGCGCTGCTCGACGGGCCGCAGCCGCTGCGCACACCCGCCGATCTCGCCCACCACACGCTGCTGCACGTCTACTGGAAGATGGCCGACGACAAGGCGCCTTCCTGGCGGATGTGGCTCAAGGCCGCCGGCATCACCGACGTCGATCCCGACCGCGGTCCGCGATTCAATGTCGACAGCCTGGTCGTGCAGGCGGCCATCGCCGGCCAGGGCGTGGCGCTCGCCAACGGGGCGCTGGTCCGCGACGATCTCGAGGCCGGCCGTCTGGTCCGCCCCTTCCCACCCGCAAGGGAAGAGCCGACCGCCTTTTGTTACTACCTGGTCTATCCCGAGCACCACGCCGAGAATCCCAAGGTCCGGGCCTTCCGCGACTGGGTGATGGCCGAGGCCGCCGGCGGCTGAGGGAGCCGGCCGCGAGCCGGGGGCACAGATCGCGCTCCTGTCACGACAATGTCGTCGTCGGCGCCTAATCGAGCGCGGTGACGACGATGTCGGCCGGCCCGGTTCGCGGAGGAGACCCATGCAGAAGACCACCCTCACGCTGCTCACGGCAGCGCTGCTCGCCTCGACGGCAGACGGCGCGCTCGCGCAAAGCTTCAATCGAATCGCCAGTTTTCCGGTTTCCTCGAACCTGCCGGAAGGCACGGATCCCTCGACCGAGACTTCGCCGGAGATCATCGCGGTGAGCGGCGACGGGATGACGCTGGTCTACTCGGACAGCCCGCTCGGTGCCGTGGGCTTCGTCGACATTACGGACCCCGAGTCGCCGCAGCCGCTCGGTGCGGTGATGGTCGAGGGCGAGCCCACCGCCGTGGTGACGCTGGACGGCACCGCCTTCGCCGGCGTCAACACCTCGGCCAGCTTCACCGAGCCCTCGGGCCATCTGGCCGTGATCGACATCGCGACCCGCGAGCTGACCCGCAGCTGCGATCTGGGTGGCCAGCCGGACTCGCTCGCCATGGCGCCGGACGGCAGCTTCATTGCGATCGCCATCGAGAACGAGCGCGACGAGGACCTGGGCGACGGCGGCCTGCCGCAGCTGCCGGCGGGCTTCGTCGTCATCGTCCCGCTCGCCGACGGTGCCCCGGATTGCGACGCCATGATCACGGCGGACGTCACCGGTCTCGCCGACGTGGCGCCCGAGGACCCCGAGCCCGAGTTCGTCGACATCAACGAAGCCGGCGAGATCGCCGTGACGATGCAGGAGAACAACCACATCGTGGTGCTGGCCGCCGACGGCTCGGTCGTCAGCCACTTCTCGGCAGGATCGGTCGACCTCGAGGGCATCGACACGGTCGAGGACGGCGCCCTGCTCTTCACCGATACGCTGAGCGACGTGCCGCGCGAGCCGGACGCCATCCAGTGGCTCGATGCGGATCGCCTCGTCACCGCCAACGAGGGCGACTGGCAGGGCGGCAGCCGCGGCTTCACCATCTGGTCGAAGAGCGGCGAGGTGCTCTACGAATCCGGCCCCGCCTTTGAGCACGAGGTCGCCCGGATCGGCCACTACCCCGAAGGCCGCTCGGACGCCAAGGGTGTCGAGCCGGAGGGCATGGAGGTCGGCACGTTCGGCGACGACACTTTCATCTTCCTCCTCTCCGAGCGCGGCTCGGCCATGGGGGTCTACCGCGACTCCGGTGGCGAGCCCGAGCTCGTCCAGCTCCTGCCGTCCGGGATCGGCCCGGAGAGTGCGGTGGCGATCCCCGAGCGCGATCTGATCGCCTCCGCCAACGAGGCCGATCTCGGCCCGGACGGCGGGGTTCGCGCCCATGTCATGCTCTACGCTTTCGGCAACGCGGCGCCGACCTACCCGACCATCACCTCGACCATGCTCGACGACGGCACGCCGATCGGCTTCGGCGCGCTTTCCGGACTCGTCGCCGATGCCGAGGCGCCGGGTCGGCTCTTTGCGATCAACGACAGCTTCTACGGCATGCAGCCCTCGATCTTCGTCATCGACGCGACAGAGACCCCGGCGATGATCACCGACGTGATCCGGATCACCCGGAACGGCCAGCCGGCGCAGAAGCTCGACCTCGAAGGCATCGCCCTCGACGGCGAGGGCGGCTTCTGGCTGGCGTCGGAGGGTCGGTCGGACCGCTTGATCCCGCACGCCCTCTACCACGTCGACGCCGAAGGCGAGATCCAGGACGAGATCGGCTTCCCGGCCGAGCTCCTGGCGCACGAGATCCGCTTCGGCTCGGAGGGCGTCACCAAGGTCGGCGACGTCCTTTGGATCGCCATCCAGCGTTCCTGGGGCGACGATCCGCAAGACACGGTGAAGCTGGTCGCCTACGACACGAGCACCGAGGAATGGGGTGCGGTCCACTACCCGCTGGAGAAGGCCGAGACCGGCTGGGTCGGGCTCTCCGAGATCACCGCCCACGGCGACCACGTTTATATCGTCGAGCGCGACAACCAGATCGGCGAAGCGGCTAGGCTCAAGGCCCTCTACCGGGTGCCGCTGGCCCAGCTCGAGCCCGCACCCTTGGGCGGCGAGCTGCCGGTGGTCGAAAAAGAGCTGGTCCGCGACTTCATCCCGGATCTCGCTCAGTGGAACGGCTACATCGTCGACAAGGTCGAGGGCTTCGCCGTCGATGCCGATGGTGTGGCCTATGTCATCACCGACAATGACGGTGTGGACGACAGCTCGGGCGAGTCCTTCTTCTGGTCGATCGGCCGGCTCTGAACGATCGGTCCTCCGTGTGGCCGAGGTCGGTGCCGGCTCAGACCGGCATCGACCTCAGGGCCGCGATCGCGGCCGCATAATCCGGCTTGCCGAAGATCGCCGAGCCCGCGACCAGCACGTCGGCCCCGGCCTCGATCACGAGCGGTGCCGTCTCGGCGTTGATCCCGCCGTCGACCTGGATGTGGATGCCGCGCCCGGCGGTCATCGCCCGGATCCTGCGGATTTTCTCGCACATGGCGGGGATGAAGCTCTGCCCGCCGAAGCCAGGGTTGACGGTCATCACCAGCACCAGATCGAGCTTGTCGAGCACGTACTCGATGACACTCTCGGGTGTCGCCGGGTTGAGCGAGACGCCGGCCATGATCCCGTGGCTCCTGATCAGCTGCAGCGACCGGTCGAGATGCGGGCAGGCCTCGGCATGCACGGTCAAGACCTCGCAGCCGGCCTCGGCGAAGGCCGAAACATAGGGATCGGCCGGCTCGATCATCAGGTGACAATCGAAGCGCTTTTGCGTCCGCGGTCGCACCGCCTCGATGATCCCGGGGCCGAAGGTGATGTTCGGCACGAAATGCCCGTCCATCACGTCGAGATGGATCCAATCGGCCCCCGCCCGGTCGACCGCCTCGATCTCCTCGCCGAGCCGCGAGAAGTCCGACGCCAGGATCGAAGGGGCGACGAGAACGGGACTGGTCACTGGCTCGGCTCCGCTTGCTTGGCCTCGATGCCGCCCGAAAAGACGCGGCTGGCGAGAATCTCGGGCGCTTCGATGGTCTGCAGGTCCTCGACCGTCAATTGCCGATCGGCGGTCTCGAACAGCCGCGTCGCCTGCCTGAGGCGGGCGCGATCGAGCGCGTTCCTGACCGAGCGCGCATTGGCGAAATGCGGCTGCGCCATGCGCTCCTCGATATACGCCTTGAACGCCTCGGCCGCCTCCGGGCTGAACTTGTAGTTCTGCTCCTCGAGCATCAGCTCGGCGATCGCCGCCAGCTCGTCCGGCGTGTAGTCCGGGAAGTCGACATGGTGTGCTATGCGCGAGCGAAAGCCCGGATTGGACGAGAAGAAGCGGTTCATCCGATCGGCATAGCCCGCCAGGATGACGACCAGGTCGTCCCGGCGGTTCTCCATGACCTGGAGCAGGATCTCGATCGCCTCCTGCCCGTAGTCGCGCTCGTTCTCCGGCCGGTAGAGGTAGTAGGCCTCGTCGATGAACAGCACGCCGCCCATCGCCTTTTTCAGAGCCTCTTTGGTCTTGGGTGCGGTGTGGCCGATATACTGGCCGACCAGATCGTCGCGGGTGACCGTCACCATGTGGTTGGAGCGGATATAGCCGAGCCGGTGCAGGATATCGGCCATCTTCATGCCGACCGTCGTCTTGCCGGTGCCGGGATTGCCGGTGAACGACATGTGCAACGTCGGCGTATCGCTGCCCAGCCCGTGCTCGGCCCGGAGCTTGCCCACGAGCAGGAGGGCCGCGATCTCGCGGATCCGCTGTTTGACCGGGGCGAGCCCGACCAGCTCGCGATCGAGCTCGCCCAGCACCTCCTTGATCCCGGACGCGGCGAAGGCCGCCTGGAGGTCGATCGTCTCGCTCATCCGTAACGCTTGCCTTCGGGCTTGTTCGCGGCATAGGCGCGGGTGGTGTAGACCATCCGCCGGCCGCCGATCTCCTGCCGCTCGAGCAGGTAGCCGGGCTCGTCCGCCGGCCGGTTGACGATAAACGAGAGCCTGACCGACTCCCAGCCGTGACTGGAGTCGAACGCGGTCAGGCGGATGTAGCGGTCGCCGAACACCTTCCTGCATTCGGCGAGCTCGTACATCACCCCCGCCGGGTCCTTCAGGTCGAACATCGGCAACCCCCAGAGCTCCCAGTAGGTGTTCCTGGGGTGCGGGTCGTCGGTATGCTCGAGGTTCACCGCCCAGCCATTGTTCAGGCAGTAGCGGACCTGGGTCTCGATCTGCTCGTCGGTCAGATCGGGGAGGAACGAGAAGGTTCCCTGGGTCAAGCGCATCGTGGTGTCCTCCTTCAGGCGGCGGTCACGGTCGGGACGAAGTCGGGCGTGTCGGTCGAGGCGTAGTCGAAGGTCACGTCCTTCCAGACCTCGAGCGCCTGCGCCAGGGGCGTGCAGTTGCGGGCGGCCGCGGCCAGGATGTCCGGCCCCTCGGCCATGATGTCGCGGCCCTCGTTGCGCGCGAAGATCATCGCCTCGAGCGCCACCCGATTGGCCTCGGCGCCGGCCTGAATGCCCATCGGATGGCCGATCGTGCCACCACCGAACTGCAACACGCAGTCCTCGCCCAAAAGCGTGAGCAGCTGGTGCATCTGCCCGGCATGGATCCCGCCCGAGGCCACCGGCATGCATTTGTTGAGCGAGGCCCAGTGCTGGTCGAAGAAGAGCCCCTTCTCGAGCTGCATCGGCGTGTAGTCGTCGAGCAGCGTGTCGTAGAAGCCGCGCGTGGTCATCGGGTCGCCCTCGAGCTTGCCGACCACGGTGCCGGCGTGGATGTGGTCGACCCCCGCCATCCGCATCCACTTGGCGATGACCCGAAAGGAGACCCCGTGCTGCTTCTGCCGGGTGTAGGTCGAGTGCCCGGCGCGGTGCAGATGCAGGATCATGTCGTTCCGCCGTGCCCACTTCGCCATCGACTGGATCGCCGTGTAGCCGATCACGAGGTCGATCATGATGATCACCGAGCCCAATTCCTTGGCGAAACCGGCGCGCTCGTACATGTCCTCCATGGTGGCGGCGGTGACGTTGAGATAGGTCCCCTTGATCTCGCCGGTCGCGGCCTGGGCCTTGTTGACCGCCTCCATGCAGTAGAGGAACCGGTCCCGCCAGTGCATGAAGGGCTGGCTGTTGATGTTCTCGTCGTCCTTGGTGAAGTCGAGCCCACCCTTCAGCGCCTCGTATACCACCCGGCCGTAATTGCGGCCCGAAAGACCGAGCTTGGGCTTGACCGTCGCACCCAGGAGCGGCCGGCCGAACTTGTCGAGCCGTTCGCGCTCGACCACCACACCGGTGGCCGGGCCCTGGAAGGTCTTCATGTAGGCCACAGGTATGCGCATGTCTTCGAGCCTGAGCGCCTTCAGGGGCTTGAAGCCGAAGACGTTGCCGATGATCGAGGCGGTCAGATTGGCGATCGAGCCGTCCTCGAAGAGATCGAGGTCGTAGGCGATATAGGCGAAGTACTGACCTTCGGCCCCCGGCACCTGGTCGACCCGGTAGCACTTGGCCCGGTACTTCTCGCAAGCGGTGAGCCGGTCGGTCCAGACCACGGTCCAGGTCGCGGTCGAGCTCTCGCCGGCGACGGCCGCCGCCGCCTCGATCGGATCGACACCTTCCTGCGGCGTGATCCGAAAGCAGCAGATGATGTCGGTGTCCTTGGGCTCGTAGTCGGGCTCCCAATAGCCCATCTTGCGATAGGCCATGACACCCGCCTTGTAGCGATCGGCCCCCTTGACGGTGTCTGACATGGTTCGTTTCCTTGGTTGGAGGTGATTCTGCTCAAGCGGCTTGCCGGGTCTTGCCGAGCACGGGATCGAGCGAGCCCGCGGCGTACTGGCGGGCCATGTCGGCCATGGGCGTCACCTCGATGTGACCCGCCTGGCCGGCCGTGCCGAACTCCTCGAAGCGCTGCGCACAGAGCTTCTCGAGCGCGTCCATCGCGGGCTGGAGGAACTTCCGGGGGTCGAACTCGGCCTTCTTCTCCATCGCCACCTTGCGGAACTGGCCGGTCATCGCCATCCGGCAGTCGGTGTCGATGTTGATCTTCCTGACCCCGTGGCGGATGCCCTCCTGGATCTCGGCCACCGGCACGCCCCAGGTCTGGGGCATCTCGCCACCGTATTCGTTGATGATGTCCTGCAGATCCTGCGGCACCGAGGAAGAGCCGTGCATCACCATGTGGGTCTGGGGCAGCCGCTCGTGGATCGCCCGGATGACGTCCATGGCGAGGATGTCACCCGTGGGCTGACGGCTGAACTTGTAGGCACCGTGGCTGGTGCCGATCGCCACCGCCAGGGCGTCGACCTTGGTGCGCGATACGAAGTCGAACGCCTGGTCGGGGTCGGTCAGCAACTGCTCCTTGTCGAGCTTGCCCTCGGCACCCTGGCCGTCCTCGGCCTCGCCCGTGCCGGTCTCGAGGGAGCCGAGGCAACCGAGCTCACCCTCGACCGAAACGCCTACGGCATGCGCGAATTCGGCGACCTTGGCGGTGATCGCGACATTGTAGTCGTAATCCGCCGGGGTCTTGCCGTCGGCCTCGAGCGAGCCGTCCATCATCACACTGGTGAAGCCGTGCCGGATGGCCGAGAGACAGGTCGCCTCGTTGTTGCCGTGATCCTGGTGCAGGCAGATCGGAATCTCCGGATACATCTCGACCAGTGCCTCGACCATCTTCTTCAGCATGAAGTCGCCGGCATAGGAACGCGCGCCGCGGCTCGCCTGGAGGATGACCGGTGCCCTGGTCAGCCGTGCTGCGTTCATCACGCCCAGGGCCTGTTCCATATTGTTGATGTTGAAGGCCGGCACGCCGTAGCCACGCTCGGCCGCGTGGTCCAGGAGTTGCCGTAGAGTGATCAGAGCCATGCTGCTCCCCCTTTTCTCGGATGTCAGCGCGAGCGGCGGGCGCGCTCGACCAATTGCAGGATCATCGGGGTGAGGATCAGCTGCATCGCGAGATCGAGCTTGCCGCCCGGAATGACGATGGAATTCGCGCGGGACATGAAGCTGCCCGGGATCATCGTCACCAGGTAGCTGAAGTCGATGCCGCGCGGGTTCTTGAAGCGGATGACGACCATCGACTCGTCGGCCGTCGGGATCCAGCGGGCGACGAACGGGTTCGAGGTGTCGACCGTCGGGATCCGCTGGAAGTTGATGTCGGTCTCGGTGAACTGCGGGCAGATGTAGTGGACGTAGTCCGGCATCCGCCGGAGGATCGTCTCGGTCACCGCCTCCGTCGTATAGCCGCGGGTATCCCGGTCGCGATGCAGCTTCTGGATCCATTCGAGATTGAGTACCGGCACGACGCCGATCTTCAGATCGGCATGCTGGGCGACGTCGACCGTGTCGGAGACGACCGCCCCGTGCAGCCCCTCGTAGAAGAGCAGATCCGTGCCCTCCTCCAACGACCGCCAGTCGGTGAACGTGCCGGGCGGAGAGCCGTAGCGGACGGCCTCGGCCTCGTCGTGGATGTAGTGTCGGGTCTCACCGCCGCCGGACTTGCCGTAGGCCGCGAACGTCGCCTCCAGCTTCTCGAACAGGTTGGCCTCGGGGCCGAAATGGCTGAAGTTGAGGTTGCCGGCTACGGCCGCATCCGCCATCGCCTGCTTCATCGCCGCCCGGTCGAAGCGGTGGAAAGCGTCGCCCTCGATATAGGCGGCGTTGATCGCCTCACGACGGAAGATCTGCTCGAAGGTTTTCTTGACCGAGGTCGTGCCGGCCCCGGACGAGCCGGTCACGGAAATGATCGGGTGCTGCGTCGACATGCGCCTAGCCCCTCGCGTTGTAGAACAGGCCTCGTGGGCCGAAGAGTGGTGAGCGCTCACTGGTCGACGGCGGCCCGGCATAATAGCGGGCGACCCGCTCGACCTTGTCGGCGGCACCGAAAACCAGCGGCACGCGTTGGTGCAGATCCTGGGGCACGAGATCCCGGATCCGGCGAACCCCGTCGCTCGCGGCCCCTCCTGCCTGCTCGATCAGCATGGCGATCGGATTGGCCTCGTAGACGAGCCGGAGCCGGCCGCGCTCGTAGCTGGGGCGGCGGTCGGCCGGATAGAGAAAGATCCCGCCCCGGTTGAGAATGCGCGAGGCCTCGGCAACCAGTGAGGCGAGCCAGCGGGTGTTGAAGTTGCGGCCGCGCGGACCGCTCACCCCGGCGATGCAATCGTCGATGTAGGCCCGGATCGCCGCGTCCCAGTGCCGGTAGTTCGAGGCATTGATCGCGAACTCCGCCCGGCCGATCGGAATGCGCACGCGGGGCTCGGTGCAGACGAAGACCCGTTCACGGCGGTCGAGGATGAAGTGCGCGGTGCCGTCGCCGAGCGTCAGGACGAGCGTCGTTTGCGGCCCGTAGACCACCATGCCGGCGGCGAGCGATCGGCGCCCGGCCTGCAGCACGACCGCATCGGGGCCGAGGCCGGTCATCGGCAGAATGCCGAAAATGGTGCCGACCGAAAGATTGGTCTCGATGTTGGAGGAGCCGTCCAGAGGGTCGATGACGACGACCAGGGGGGCTTCTTCATCGAGCACCTGCGCGGTCGGGCACTCCTCCGAGCCGACCACCGCGACCGGGGCCGAGCGCAGCGCCGCCAGAAACAGCCGGTCGGCCACGACATCGAGTGCGGCCTGCGCGTCGCCGTCCGGGTTGGCGCCGACCAATTCGCCGAAACCCGCCTGGAGCGGACCGAGGCTGATCCGCTCGGCGAGGTCGATGGCGGCCCGTGACAGCGCCAGGACGACCTCGGCGATTTCGGCGCCGGGCACGCCGGTGCCGGCATGCGCCATCCATTGATCGAGATAGGCTTTGAGGTTCATCGTCTGTCGATCGCCTCCACCGCGATCGCATGGCGCTTTCTCCCTCCCCCTGAGTGAGTGGGCACCATCGACCCTCGCCTTCTAGCGCACCTTGCGGAAAAAGAAAAAACGAATTACCTTTCTTCAAATGAAAGAAAAACTTTCACCGCTCGCCCGCGCCATGAGCCTCAAACAGCTCCGGGCCCTGAGCACCCTGGTGGAGGCCGGTACACTCGCCGCTGCCGCGCAGAGCCTGCACGTCACGGCCCAAGCGGTCGGCCTGCATCTGCGCCAGCTCGAGGCGTTGGTCGGCATGCCGCTCACCGAGCGCCACGCGCACGGCCTCGCCGTCACCGCCGCCGGCCGCGAGCTCTTGAATGCGCAAGCGAAAATCGACACCGCCCTCGCCGAATGCGCCGAAGCGATCGAGGCGCTGGGCAGTGTCGACCGCGGCAAGGTCGCGGTCGGGGTGGTCAGCACGGCGAAATACTTCGCCCCGTTCGCGCTCGCCGCGTTTCGCCGCGAACGGCCGCGGATCGAGCTCAGGCTTTCGGTCGGCAACCGCGCTGCCACCATCGAGGCGTTGCGCGACTTCGCGCTCGATTTCGCGGTCATGGGCCGGCCACCGGAAGATCTCGCGGTCGAGGCCGAGGTCATCGGCGACCACCCGCACGTCATCATCGCCCCGCCCGATCATCCGCTCGCCGGCCGGCGGCTGCGGCTCGCCGATCTCCACGCCGAGGTCTTCCTGATGCGCGAGGCCGGCTCCGGCACCCGCGCCCTGGCGGAAAAGCTGTTCGCCGAAGCCGGCATCACGCCCGAGATCGGGATGGAGATCCACAGCAACGAGACGATCAAGCAGGCGGTGATGGCCGGCCTCGGCATCGCTCTTCTCTCCGCCCACACGGTGGCCGCCGAACTCGCCGATCGCCGGGTGGTCACGCTGGATTGCGAAGGCCTGCCGGCGATGCGCCAGTGGCAAGTGGTCAAGCATGCCGACAAGCGCCTGCTGCCCGCAGGACGAGCACTCTGGCGCTTTCTCGCCGACAGCGGCGCTGCCTACCTGCCACAATTGCCGGCCTGACGACTTTATCGGTTCCTCGGCCATGCCGGTTCGGCTATAGCATTGTCGTTTACGAGCGAGTGTCGCGGCCGCTGTCGCAGTCGGCTGCGGGGCCCGAACGGATCAGGGAGACCCGAAATGACAACGACGATCGGCAATCGGCGGGCGGTGGCGACGGCAGTCTTGGTGGGGGCCGCACTCGCCGCACCCTTGCCCGGCGGTACGGCACTGGCCTTCGAGCCCAGCAATCCGGAATGCATCGCCCCCGCGGCGCCCGGCGGCGGCTGGGATTTCACCTGCCGCCAGGTCGGCAAGACGATGCAGGATCTCGACCTCGTCCCCGGCACCGTGCAGGTCGTCAACATTGCCGGCGGCGGCGGCGGGGTCGCTTTCGCCGAAGTGGTCAACAAGCGCAACGATCAGAACGACCTGATCGTCGCCGCCTCCTCCGCCACCTCGACCCGCCTCGCCCAGGGCGCCTTTCCGGGCAACAGCATGGACCAGGTGCGCTGGCTCGCCAGTGTGGGTGCCGACTACGGCATCATCGCGGTCGCCCGTGACAGCGAGATCGAGACGCTGCCCGAGCTCATGGACCAGATCGAGGCCGACCCACGGTCGATCTCCATCTCCGGCGGCTCGGCGGTCGGTGGCTGGGACCATCTCAAGGTGTTGATCACCGCCCAGGCGGCCGGCATCGAGGATGTCCGCCAGATCAAGTACGTGGCCTTCGACGGTGGCGGCGAGGCGGTGACGCAGCTGCTCGCAGGCTCGGTCCAGGCGTTCACCGGTGATGCCTCTGAGGCCAAGGGTTTCGTCGATTCGGGCGACATCAAGGTGATCGCGGTGCTGGCCCCCGAGCGGCTCGAGGGCGATTTCGCCAGCTTCCCGACCGCCGCCGAGCAGGGCATCGACGTGGTCGGTGCGAACTGGCGCGGCCTTTATGCGCCGGGCGGGATGAGCGACGAAGCCTACGACTTCTGGGTCGAGGCCATCGGCACCGTCTACGACTCCGACGAGTGGAAGACGATCATGGCGCAGAACGGCCTCGCCCCTCTCGACCTCAGGGGCGAAGAATTCGAGCAGTTCGTCGCCGACTCGGTCGAGCGCATCGCCGGCTTGTCGCGCGATATCGGCCTGATCCGATAGCCCCGAGCCCACGACCGGGACGGCAATCCAGTGCCGTCCCGGTCGCGGCTCGTGTGAGGTGCGCATGAACGACCGCGTGCTCGGCGGGATCGGCTTGGCGCTCGCCGCCTTCTTCATCTGGCAGGCGACGCTGATCGAGCTCAGCTTCATCTCCGATCCGGTGGGGCCCCGCACCTTCCCGATCATCATCGCCGTCTGTCTGGCGCTCGCCAGCCTCGCCATGCTCGTCAAGCCCGACGCCGCACCGCACTGGCCGAAAGCGAGCCGCCTGTTCGAGATCGCCGTGGCGGCGGGGGTCATGGTCGCCTATGCGATCCTGCTGCCCGACCTCGGTTTCGTCATCACCACCGCCGTCGCCGCGGCCTATCTCACCTGGCGGCTCGGCACGGCACCGCTCTGGGCGATCGTCGCCGGTCTTTCGACCTCCCTCGGCATCTGGGTGGTCTTCCGGCTGGTCCTCGGGCTCTCGCTCGCCCGCGGCCCGCTCGGCTTCTAGGGGAAGGGCGATCATGGAAATCCTGGCCTCGCTCGGTGACGGGTTCTGGATCGCCCTTACCTGGCAGAACCTGCTCCTGGCGCTGATCGGCTGCTTTCTCGGCACGGTCATGGGGGCATTGCCCGGCCTCGGCCCTTCCAATGGTGTGGCCATCCTGATCCCCTTGGCGTTCACCATGGGCCTGCCGGCGACGCCGGCGATGATCCTCCTCGTCTCGGTCTATTTCGGCGCCATGTATGGCGGGCGCATCTCGTCCATCCTCCTCAACATCCCGGGCGACGAGCCCGCGATGATGACCTGCCTCGACGGCTATCCGATGGCGCAACAGGGCCGTGCGGGCGAGGCGCTGGCGCTTTCCGGTGTGGCCTCCTTCGTCGGTGCCTTCCTCGCCATCTGGGGCCTGGCCTTCCTCGCCCCACAGCTCGTCAAGGTGGCGCTGCTCTTCGGCCCGGCCGAGTATTTCGCGCTCTACGCCATGGCGTTCGCGACCTTGGGCGGCATCGCGTCGACCAACCAGGCCAAGGCCGGCTTCGCCGCCATGCTCGGCCTCGGCATCGCCATGGTCGGCGTCGACGGGCAGACCGGCGTGCCCCGCTTCACCTTCGGCGAGGTGCATCTCTATGACGGCATCGACTTTCTCGTCGCCATCGTCGGCCTCTTCGCGCTTTCCGAGGTCTTCATCTTCCTCGAGCATCGCGGCGAGGGCAGTGGTGCCGGCAAGGCCAAAGAGGTCGGGATCGGCCGGATCACCCCGTCGTTCGCCTTGCTCAAGCACTGCACGCCGACCATGCTGCGCGGCTCGGTCCTGGGTTTCGTCGCCGGCGTTTTGCCCGGTGCCGGCGCCTCGCTCGGCTCGTTCCTGGCCTATTCGACCGAAAAGCGGCTGGTCGACAAGAAGGGCACCTTCGGCAAGGGCGACCCGCGCGGCGTCGCCGCCCCCGAAACCGGCAACAACGCGGCTGCCGGCGGTGCCTTGGTGCCGATGCTGGCCTTGGGCGTGCCGGGCTCGGGCACCACGGCGGTGCTGCTCGCCATGCTGCTCGCCTTGAACATCACCCCGGGGCCACTCCTCTTTCAGAACAACCCGGATGTCGTCTGGGGCCTGATCGCCGCCCTCTTCATCGGCAACTTCATGCTGCTGGCGATGAACATTCCGATGGTCGGCCTGTTCGTCCGCGTGCTCATGATCCCGCCCCGGATCCTGATGCCGATCGTCGCCATGGTCTCCTTCGTCGGCATCTACGGCATCTCCGGGTCGAGCTTCGATCTCCTCGTGATGGTCGCCTTCGGTGTGCTCGGTTGGGGCTTGCGCAAGCTGGATGTGCCGTTGGTACCGATCATCCTCGGTGTGCTGCTCGGCAACCAGATGGAGGCCAATCTCAGGCGTGCCATGACCATCTCGGACGGCGACTGGGGCATCCTCGTGGCCTCGCCGCTCGCCATCGGGCTCTGGACGATCGCGGTCCTCGGCTTCGTCCTGCCGATCCTCGTCGGTGGCGTCCTCGAGCGGCGCATGCACATGCGCCGTGACGAGGAGAGTGCGATCAGCGACTGAGCCCCCGGCAGCGCGGCGCGGGACCAGTGATAAGTCCGAGACCGAAGAGTCCGTCGAGCCATCCCCTGCCTCCCCGGCCGGCGTGCGGCACTGCCGTTGAGCGTACCCGGTACCCTTAACGCCCGTTAACCACGCCGCCCTCGCCGATTTCGTACCAACCCGAAGTCACGGTGGGGGCGGGGAGGATCATCCTCCCCGCATTGCTTCCCATGATCAACGGCTCGGCCGGTCGGCGCGCGCCGATCGGCCGAGGGGAGCAGGTGTCTTGGACTCTCCATTAGCTCTTCGCCGCCACCACGATGATCTCGACCGTGTATTCCGGGGTCGCGAGCTTGGCCTCGCCACAGGCCCGGGCCGGCGGGTTCTCCGGATCGACCCAGGCATCCCAGACCGCGTTCATCTCGGCGAAATCCTTCATGTCGGCGAGCCAGATCACCGCCTGCAACAGCCGCGACTTGTCGCTGCCGGAAGCGGCGAGCAGCTTGTCGATCTTCGCCAGGATGTCCTGCGTCTGCTGCGTCACGCTCGCCCCCGGCGTGCCGACCTGGCCTGCCAGCCAGACCATCCCGTTATAGCTCACCGACTGGCTCATCCGCGGCCCCTTCTCGAGCCGGACGATGTCGCTCATTCCTCTTCCTCCCTGTTGGGTGCTCGTCCTCGGACCGGTTCCTAGTCAGCGGTGCGCCGCTTGGCCATCTCGAAAGCCGCCGAGGAGGGCTGCGAGGTTGGTCGTGAGTTCGGGGCTCAGATAGCCACCCTCCTGGACGATCACGGTCGGCAGGCCGATCTCGGCGCAGGCCCGCCCGATCCGCCCGAACCCCTCGGTCGTCACCCCGAGCCCACCGAAGGGATCGCCTGCGAAGGCATCGAGACCGGCAGCCAGCACCAGCACATCCGCCCCGAAAGTGCGGATCTGCGCGATCCCCCGGGCGAGGCCGCCGAGAAACCCGTCGTCGCCGGTGCCGAGCGGCAGGGGCAGGTTGCGGTTGCAGCCGAGCCCCGCCCCATGGCCGCGCTCGTGCGCATGGCCCCAGAAGAAGGGGTAGAAGCCGTGCGGATCGACGTGAACGGAGACCGTGAGCACATCGCTTCGGCTGTAGAAGATGCCCTGCGTGCCGTTGCCGTGATGCAGGTCGATATCGAGCACCGCCGGTCGTCGCCCGGCGGCGAGGCAGCGGGCGGCGGCAATGGCAGCGTTGTTCAAAAAGCAGAAGCCGCCGGCCATGTCGGCATAGGCATGATGCCCGGGCGGCCGGCAGAGCGCATAGGCGGTGGGTGCCCCGGCGAGCACCAGATCGGCTGCGGCGATCGCGGTTTGCGCACTCCAATAGGCCGACCGCCAGGTTTCCGCCCCGATCGGACAGGCCGTGTCCGCCTGATGGAAGCCGGCGCGGCCGACCGGATGATCCGGATAGGTCGCCGTCTGCCGGTTCGGATGGATGTTGGGGATCACCTCGGCCGAAGCACCGGGCAGCTGCTGCCATTCGGCATGGATGGTCTGCAGAAAGGCCAGATAGTCCGCCGAATGCACCGCAGCGATCGGGCCGATCCCCCGATCCGCGGGTGCTTCGACCTCGAGCCCGAGGCGTGCCACGCCCTCGAGCAGCGCATCGATCCGGGCTGGCTGCTCCGGGCTCGGCTGCGGCCTGCCGCGCACCAGAAACAGCTCGGGGTCGTGCCGCCGCTGCGCCGCGTGGAAGACCGCCTTCATGCGCCCTCGCCGAGGGCGGTGAAGGCCGGCCCGTCGATGAAGGCCGGCCGTTCGTCGTCCGGCAGCCGGCAGCCGAGCCGGCGATAGAACCGGCGCGCACTGCCGTTCTGGTCGTAGACGAGCAGCGTCAGGTAGGCGGCGCCCCACTCGGCTTCGGCCCCGCGGATCACGGCTTTGATCAGCTGCTCGCCGAGCCCCCGGCGGCGCGCCGCCGGCGTCACGTAGAGGTCCTGGAGATAGACCCCCGGCGCACCCCGGATGGTCGAGAAGGTCGGAATATAGGTCGCGAGGCCCACCGGCTGCTGGCCTTCGAAGGCGAGCAGCGGCCACAAGCGCCGGTCGGCGCCGAAGCCGTATCGGCGGATCGTGGCCTCGGTCGAGCGGAACTTCTCCCCCTCGCCCAGCGTCTCGGCCAGGGCGCGCAGCAGGGCTACGACCGTGGCCGTGTCGGCCGCAGTTGCCTCGCGTATCTCGGCCATCGCCGCCGCCGTCATGGACCTGGCGCCGATCCCGTCTCGGCGGCGAACCGGTCGAGCGACAGGGTCAAGGCCTCGATGATCTCGCCGACCTGCCCCTCGCTCACCGTCAAGGGCGGGCAGACCATGAAGTGATCCCCGTCGATCCCGTCCCGCGTCCGCCGGCTGTAGACGATCAAGCCGTTGGCATAGGCGAGTTCGACCAGCCGGTCGTGGGCCTGCTGGTCGCGGGGCAGCGGACGCATCGTCGTCCGATCGGCGACCAGCTCGAAAGCGAGCATCAGGCCCTTGCCGCGCACGTCGCCGATGAACGGGTAGCGCTCCATCAGCCTCTCGAGCTCCGCCTTGAGCAGTGCGCCCATCCGTTCGGCATTGCCGACCAGCGCCTCGTGCTCGATGACCTCGAGCACCGCGAGGCCGGCGGCACAGGCCAGGGGATTGCCGGCCGAGGTGAAGCCGTGCGCGAAGCCGCCGGCATCGAGCACCGGCTCGACCAGCCGTTCGTGCGCCACGACGGCCCCCAAGGGCACGTAGCCCGCGCCGAAGCCTTTGGCGACCACCAGCATGTCCGGCGCCACCTGCCAGTGCTCGGCCGCGAAGAACCGCCCGGTCCGTCCGCCTCCGGTCATCACCTCGTCGTGGATCAGCAGCACGCCGTAGCGATCGCAGATGTCGCGCACCCGGGCCATGTAGCCAGAGGGCGGCACCAGCGCACCGGTCGACGCCCCGCCCACCGGCTCGACGATGAAGGCGAGTACCGTCGCCGGCCCTTCCCTGCGGATCGCGGATTCGAGCATGTCGGCGTAATGGTGACCCGTGGCCTCGTCCGCGGGATCCAGGCCGTCGAGATAGGCGCGGGGAGCGGGGATCTTGGGCATCGGCCGCAGCATCGGATCGAAGGGTGCCGTGAGCGGCGCATAACCGCTGAGCGCCAGGGCACCCAGTGTGCAGCCGTGATAGGAGGGATGCCGGGCGATCACCTTGAAGCGCTGCGCCTCGCCAGTGGCGACGGCGTATTGCCGGGCGAGCTTGATCGCACTCTCCACGGCCTCCGAGCCACCCGAGACGAAGTAGACGCGGCTGAGACCGGGCGGTGCGAGCGAGGCCGTCTTGGCGGCGAGCCGCTCGGCCGGCTCCGTCTCGAAATGCAGCCGGTAACCGAAGGTGGACTTCTCCATCTGCCGGCGCATCGCGTCCAAGACGCGGGGATGCGAATGGCCGATATTCGAGACCATCGCCCCCGACGAGCCGTCGAGATAGCGCTTGCCGTCGACGTCCCACATGTAGACCCCGCGGGCCTGATCGAGCAGCGGCCGGCGGTGGCGGGACTGGTAGAAGAGATGCGACGGCGCGGCCGCAGGCATCAGCCGTCTCCGGGCAGCGTGGCGCAGTCGCGGCCGCGCAGGGCCAAGGCCACGGTCTCACCCTCGGCAAAGGGGCGCTCGTCGATCATGTTGACCGCCTGCAATTGCCGTTCGCCCACCCGGACGAAATAGCGCGCCGCCTGGCCCTGGTAGTCGACCGTCTCGACCACCGCCGGCACGGTCACCGTGCCCGCCGCGACCGGTGTGTCGGGTGCCACGAGCTGCAGCTTCTCCGCCCGGACCACGAGCTTGGCCCTGACACCCTGGTGCAGGCCCGTGGCGCGTTCGGCCGGCACCGCGATGCTGCCGAAGCCGTCGACATCGAGGACCACCGCCTCGCCGCCGGCCTCGCGCACCCGGGCGTCGACGATGTTGGCCGCACCCAGGAACCGGGCGACGAACTCGGTCGCCGGGGTGTTGTAGACCACCTCGGGCGGGCCCGCCTGCTCGACCCGGCCGTCGCTCATGACGATGATCTGGTCCGACATGGTCAGGGCCTCGGCCTGATCGTGGGTGACGAAGACGCTGGTGACCCCGATCTGGTGCTGGATGCGCTTGAGCTCGACCCGCATGTCCTCGCGCAGATTGGCATCGAGCGCCGAAAGCGGTTCGTCGAGCAAGAGCACGTCGGGCTCGATGACGATGGCGCGGGCCAGCGCCACCCGCTGCTGCTGGCCGCCCGAGAGCTCCTTGGGGTAGCGGTCGGCCATCTGCGGCAGCTGCACCAGCTCCAGCGCCGCTTTGACCCGCCGCTCGATCTCGGGCTTGGCCACACTTCGATAGCGCAAGCCGAAGGCGACATTGTCGAACACGCGCTTATGCGGGAAAAGCGCATAGTTCTGAAAAACGAGCCCCAGATTCCTTTTGTGGATCGGCACGTCGTTGATCAGCCGGCCCTTGATCCGGATCTCGCCCTCGGTGGGATCCAAAAGGCCCGCAATCATCCGCAACGTCGTCGTCTTGCCGCAGCCCGAGGGGCCGAGGAGTGTCACGAAACCGCCCTCGGGAATGGCGAGCGACATCGGCTCGACAGCCTTGAAGCTGCCGAAGGACTTGGCGACATCGACGAGCTCGACGGCAGGCGTGCTCAAGGCTTTCGGCTCCGATCATGAAGGCGAGCGCCCCGCAACCGGCGCGGGGCGCTCGGACAATGTCGGCTCAAAAGCCGCGCTGGACCCGGCTGAAGGTCTCCGACCACTCGGCCTCGTTGCCGTTCCAATAGGCGGGCTCGGCGAAGGTGAGGCCATCCAGCGTGCCGGTCGGATCGAAGGCCGGCAAGGTGGGGATCTTGTCGCCCAGATCGACCTTTTGCGGGTCGAGTGCCGGCGGATAGTTCTGCCCTTCGGCGACCGCGATCGAGGTCTCGGGGGCGAGCATGAAGTCCAAGAGTTCCTCGCAGGCTTCCATCGGCGAGCCCTTGATGACGAAGAGGCACTCCTGCCAGCCGAAGCCGTTCGGCGGGTCGTAGTAGCCGATGTCGTGGCCCTGCTCCTGCAAAGCGTAGATGCGCCCGGACCAGCCCTCGGTGACGTAGATCTCCTCCTCGGCAAGGAGACTCATCAGCTCGGCACCCGAACCCCAGTACTTGAGGGCGTTGTCGCGATGCTGGCGGACGGCATCCCAGACGGCGTCCATGTCCTGGATGTCGTTGGGATCCTGGTCGGTGGCCAAGGCCGCCATCCAGACCCGCGTGCGCCAGTCGGACCAGCCGCCGATCTTGCCGGCATAAGCGTCGTCGATCAGGATCCGTGCTCCCTTCTCGCGCATCTCCTCGTCGGAGATGTAGGCGCGGTTGTAGGCCAGTCCCGTGGTACCGTAGTCGTAGGGTACGGCACTCAGCGTCCCGCCGCTGACCTCGCGCAGCACCTCGACGAGCTTCGGGATCAGGTATTGCATGTTCGGAATGTTGTCCTCGTTCACCTCCGAGGAGAGATCGAGGCCGTGGTAGCGGGCATAGTCGAAGACGCCCGAGAGATGGGCGATGTTGAACTCGCCGGGCTGGCTGGCGCGCACATTGGCGAGATACTCGTCGGCCCCGCCGAAGGTGCCGTCGACCACGGTGATCCCGGTGGCCTCGGTATAGGGATCGAAGGCGTATCGGCGAAAGGCCTCGGAGACCACCCCGCCCCAGCCGTCGAAGCGAACCTCGAGGACCTCCTGGGCGAAGGCGAGCCGGGCGTAGGGCGTGTGCAGCCCGGACGCGAGCCCGGCAGCCCCGATCAGGCCGAGAAAGCGGCGCCGCTCGAGCCCACCATCGAGGTAGCGCTCGCGCAGCCGCTCATAGCGTCGTGTGTCGTCCATCTGGCATCTCCCTTGCCGGTTACGGTCTCTTGCGGCTCAAGCACCGCGTTGCATGGCCATGCGCCGGGCGATCGCCGCCCCCAAGAGGGGTACGCCCACCGTCAGCACGATCATCACCGTGCCCAAGGCGTTGATCTCGGGGCTGATCGAGTGGCGGAGCATGGCGAAGATCTGGGTCGGCACCGTCTCCACCCCGCCCGGCTTCCAAAAGAGGGTACCGGTGATGTCGTCGAACGAGATGGTGAAGGCGAACAGCATCCCGGCGAAGATCGCGGGTGCCAAGAGCGGCAGCGTGACCGCGAAGAAGGTCTGCCGCGGCGAGGCACCCAGGCTCAAGGCCGCCTCCTCGTACTCCCGCCTGATCCCGACGAGCCGGGCCTGGACCACCAGGATGACGAAGGGGAGCGTGAAGATGACGTGGCCCATCAACAGCAGAAAGAAGCTCTTGGGGATGCCGAGCACCTGGAGGAACAGCAGCAACGCCACCGCCAGCACCACCTCGGGGATCAGGATGGGTGCAATGAGGACCACGGCGATCAGGTTGCGGCCCGGCACCTGGTAGCGGACCATGGCGAGGCTCGCGAGCACACCCAAGGTGGTCGAGATGATGGCGGTGAGCGTGCCGAGTAGGAACGAAGTGCGGAACGCCCGCAGCACCGCCTCGTTCTGCCAGAGTGCCTCGAACCAGCGCAGCGACAGCCCGGTCATCGGAAACGAGCCGAACTGGCTGGCGTTGAAGCTCAAGAGCACGACCACGGCGACCGGCAGGAACATGAAGAGATAGACCAGGATCGCATAGCCCCGGATCAGCCCCCAGCCCGTGGGCATCAGCCGGCGCATCAGGCGAGCCTCATCATGCCAGTCCTCGGGAGAGCTGGCTCATGCCGAGGAAGTGGTTGTAGACGGCGACCACCGCCCCCAGCACGACCAGCAGCAGCAGTGAGAGGGCCGAGCCCAGGGGCCAGTTGAGCTGGGTGATGATCGCCTCGAAGACGAGGTTGGCGAACATCGCATCCCTGGGTCCGCCGAGGATCAGGGGCGTGATGTAGGTCCCGGCGGCCAAGACGAAGCACAACAGCCCGCCCGCGGCGAGGCCCGGCAGCGACAGCGGCAGGGTCACTTCGCGAAACGCCTCGAGCCGCGTGGCCCCCAAAGAGCAGGCAGCATCCTCGAGACTGCGATCGATCCCCTCGACGCTGACATAGACGTTCAAGACCATGAACGGCAGGAGGAAATGGACGAGGCCCAAGATCACCGTGGCCTCGTTGTAGAGCATTTGGACCGGCTCGGTGACGATGCCGAGCGACAAGAGCGAGGTATTCACCGCCCCCGAAACGCCCAGGATGTTGATCCAGGACATGGTCCGGATGATGTAGCTGATCCAAAACGGCAGCATCAGCAGAAGCAGGAGGATCGTCCGGTTGCCCTTTGCCCGGGCGATGAAATAGGCAGCGGGATAGCCCAGGATCGCACAGAACAGCGTGGTGATGATGGCGATGCGGAGCGTCGAGAACAGAATGTAGCGGTAGAACGGATCGGTGAGCGCCTGCTCCCAGTTCTCTGTCGAGAAGGTGACCTCGACACCGCCCACCGCGGTCCTCAGCCAGAACGAATAGACGACGATGAAGAGCAGCGGGATGAACAGCAGGAGCGTGATCGCGGTCAATGCCGGCGACAGCAGAATCCAAGGCTGACGTCGTTCGCGCGCCTCGACCGACATGCAAGGGCACCTCGCTCTTGACAATTCACCCGACTGTGCCGGCCTTTCCGGCATTCTTCAAATAGATGCTTTGAATGTCGACTATAGCCTGGCAGAATGATGCACATGCTTCGACCGCCCGAGCCCGCCGCTGTTCCCCTGCCACGGCCGGAACCCGCCGCCACCGACCGGGCCGAGCGGCTCGCCCGCGAACTCGACTGGAACCTCTTGCGCACCTTCATCGCCCTCGCCGAGGCGCGGAGCGTTACCGACGCCGCCGAGCGGCTGAGGCTCAAGCAGCCGAGCGTCTCCAATGCCCTCAAGCGCCTCGAGGACCGGCTCGGCCGGCGCTTGCTCGATCGCGGGCCCGGCCGCTTCGCGCTGACCGAGGCCGGGATGGAGCTCTACCGCGAGGCGGTCGACATCCAGGGCGCGATCCTCCGCCTCGAAACGGCGATGCGCGAGATCAAGGAGGAGGTGCAGGGCCACGTGCGGATCGCCATGGCGAGCCACGTCGTCTGCCCGCTGTTCGATGCGGCCCTTGCCGCCTTCCACAGCCGCCACCCGAGGGCGACGCTCTCGATCGACGTGATGACCAGCCGCTGGGCCGTCGACAGTGTGCTGGCGCGACGCAGCAGCTTTGCCGTCTGCCTCGTCCACGAGAAGAGCCCGAAGCTCGACTACCGCCGTCTCTATCGCGAGTTCTTCGGCCTCTTCTGCGGCCCGGGCCACCCGCTCTTCGGCCGCACCGGCCTCGAGGCCGAGGACCTCGCGGGCGAGGCTTCGGTCTCCTTCGTCACCGACCAGATGCACGACGCGCTCCGGCCGGTGGCGATCCTCCGCGCGTCGCTCGGCCTCGAGGATCGTGTGGTCGCCACCTCGCCGCATCTCGAGGAAGTCCGCCGGCTGATCATCGCCGGCCTCGGCATCGGCCCCCTGCCGCTGCACGTCGTCCGCCGCGACGTCGAGGACGGCCTGCTCTGGCGCCTGCCGCCCTACGACGACCCGCCGGCGATCGATGTCTACGTCGTCAGCAACCCGGCTGCCCGCTGCAACCGCGCCGAACAGGCGCTCGTGGCCGAGTTGCAGCGCCGCATCGACGCCACACCGATCGAGGCACGCACCTACGACTGACTTGGGGAGCGGAGACACTGGAGCGGGCGATGGGAATCGAACCCACGACATTCAGCTTGGGAAGCTTTCCCGGCTGAACCCGTTTCCCGCGTTTTCAGCGTCTTCCCGATCGTCTAACGCATTTTCGAGCGCTTTGGAACACCTGGAGTAACGCGAGATGCGTGCTACTGCCGTTCCAATGCCTACCACTACCGACGACCAGGCCGACGTCGCCGCCTGGCTCTGCCGTGCCGTTGCCGAGGCCGAGAACCTGGCGCAAGCCAAGCTCGCCGCGGCGCTCGCCTCGAGGACGATCGAGGGCCGGCCAACCATCTTGCCCATGGTCGCGATCGACGCGGGATTGCCGGCGGCCGATGCCGACGCGGCTTTCGCGTGGCTGTGGAGCGCCGGGCTCGCGTCGCGATCGGCCTATGACGGCTCGCGACACGTGAGCATCGAGCGGGGGGCACGGCCATGAGCGCCGAGCTCGAGCGCGTCACGCTGTGGGAAAAGGTGCAGTGGCACGATGCCGTGATGGCGACGGCAGGCTGCACCATGAGCTTCGCCCGCGTGGCCCGGTCGCTGTGGGGGTATTGGAACCCGACAGACGGCGTTGCCTGGCCGAGCCAAGAACGGCTTGCCCGCGAGCTCGGATTGAGCTTGCGCTGCGTCGGTGCCGCTATCGCATGGCTGGAACGAAACGGCTTCATTGTCGTGATCATTCGCGGCCGCTCCAATCGCTACGCGTTGAACTGGTCGGTGGCGACGGCGAACACCGGCAAAAGCGCGCCACGAATGCAGCACAACTCTGCCGATAGGACACAAGCAGAGTCTTGCTTGCTATCAGAGTCTACTGGGCTGAATCAGTCTAAAGATCAGAATCTAAGGGGGATGCACGCCGAAGGCGTGCCCCATGGGGGGCGTCGTCCTGTGGACAACGCAGCCCTCTCGGCTTCGCCATCCTCTCGTTGTGGTCGATCAGCCGAAGATGACGAGAGGCCAGAGCGAGCCGAACCGCATGAGCCGGGCTTCAAAGCGGGATCGAGCTGGCAGGAAACGCCAGAGCCCGAGGACGAACTGCCGAGCGTGCAGCTTGTGAAGAACCTGGGCGGAAAGCCTAGAGCGGGCACAAGAGAGCACAGCATCTGGCGGCTACAGCGAAGGTTCGAGGGCATCTGCCACAAGATCGGTGAGACGCCTTTCGAGCTATGGGAAATCTGCATCGACGAAGGGCTGGAAGACTTGCTCGAGATGCAGGCCGCCAACTCCAGCCAACTCGGCGCAACGCTGCTCGAATACGTCTGGCCCGGCTACCACGAGCGCGTCGATTTCTTTGAGCCGAGGGGCAATTGCTGATGACGACGAAGTTCGATGACCGAGCCTTTCGTGCAGCCCTGCAACGACGGATCGCGGGGGCGCTGGACGAGCAAGGCGCGGAGATGGCGGACCAGGCCAAGGCCGCCGTCGGGCGTGCGAACGCGGGCACGCCATCCCAGCCGGGCCAGCCGCCGCGCCTGGTGACAGGCCGCTTGCAGGCGAGCATCGCGCACGAGGTCGAGACCGACGCCAACAGTGTGACGCTGAGGGTCGGCTCCAGCGATCGCAAGGCGAAGCATCTCGAGGTCGGCACGTCTTCGATGGCGGCGAGGCCGTTCCTGAGACCGACCTTGCAGGAGACTATCAAGCGCCTGGTCGCGGCTGTTTCGGCAGCGACGGGGCGGCGCTCGTAGTGGTCCCAATGCCGGCGATTTGCTCTTGGGGGTGGGGCCGTAGTGGGGGCTGTCGGCTTCTCGCTCACAAAGGGCGGGGCCGGTGACGGCACGGAAAGCGACCCGATTCATCCAGTCTTTGCGGGTCCCTACTGGTGCCCTGGCAGGGAAAAAGCTGCGCCTGGCGCCTTACCAGAAGCAGTTTCTGCGGGGTTTCCTGACCAAGGGCGTCTCGATTGGCGTGCTTTCCGTGGCCAGGGGTGGCGGCAAGAGCGCTTTGACCGCTGGTGTTGCGCTTGGCCACCTCCTCGGCGAAATCGACCCTCAGCCGCGCCGTGAGTGCTTGATCGGCGCCAGAACCCGAGATCAAGGGCGGATCTGTTGGGACTACTGCGCCGGTCTGTCTTTGAGCCTTCCAGATGAGACGCGTAAGCGGCTGACCTTCCGGCGCGCGCCGAGGCTCGAAATCGAATACGAGGCCGAGGACGGGCCACACCTGATCCGGGTGCTCGCTGCCGACGGCAGGAACGCGTTGGGCACGTCGCCGTCGCTGGTGATCTGTGACGAGCGCGGACACTGGGAAACGGCCAAGGGCGACGAGCTTGAGCACGCGCTGGTCAGCGGTCTCGGCAAGAGGGGTGGGCGAATGGCGCTGATCAGCACCTCGGCATCGGACGACCAGCACGCTTTCAGCCGTTGGCTGGATGAGGAGGCGCCTGGCGTTTATCGGCAGGAGCACCGAGCCGACGAGGGGTGCGTCCCGGACGATATCGAGCAGATCCGCAAGGCGAACCCGGGCGCCGAGTTTCACGTTGGTGCTTCCCTCGAATGGCTCCAAGCGCAAGCCCGGCGAGCGGTAGAGCGCGGTGGTTCGACCCTGGCGGCGTGGCGCCTCTACAACCTCAACCAGAGAGTCGGCGCCGAGACGCGCGCCTTGCTGATCGCCTTTGACGAGTGGGCCCGGTGCGAGGTCACGGAGCTGCCGCCGCGGGCCGGCTCGGTTATCGTCGGCATCGACCTGGGCGGTAGCGCGTCCATGTCGGCATCAGCGTTTTACTGGCCACAGACGCACCGGCTCGAAGTGTTCGGCGCATTCCCGAGCAACCCGGGACTGGCGGCGCGGGGCGCGTCGGATGGCGTCGGCGGTCGGTATGTCGAGATGCACCAGCGGGGTGAGTTGGTGGTGGTTGGCGACCGGACGGTGCCGCCAGGGCCGTGGCTCAAATCAGTGGCCGAGCACGTGGCCGGCCAGCCGATCGCGAGCATCGTCTGTGACCGATACCGGCAGGCCGAAATGATTGAAGCGCTCACTGCGGCAGGCATCCGCGCGCCAACCACGTGGAGAGGCCAAGGCTGGAAGGATGGCGCCGAAGACGTCGAGCGGTTCCGCAAGAGCTGCTTCGACGGGCTGGTGAAGGCGCTGCCGTCGCTGCTGCTGCGATCGGCCTTCGCGGATGCCATCACTATTTCCGATCCGGCCGCCAACGCGAAATTGGCGAAAGGCCGCTCGACGGGCCGCATTGATGCCGCTGCCGCTGCCATTTTGGCCGTCGCCGAGGGCGCCCGGATCGCCGCACGGCCGGCACCCAAGCCGGCGCGCCTGGTGTTCCTTTGAGGCGCTACCATCGCCACAGCCGGGCAACCACGAGCTCGAAACGCTGGCGCGGGCTCCGGCTCCAGGCCCTTCGCCGCGACGGCTTCAAGTGCGTGAAGTGCGGCGCCGTGGGCAGGCTCGAGGTCGATCACGTGCTGCCGGTGCGCAGCCACCCCGAGCTGCGGTTCGAGCTCAGCAACCTGCAATCGCTGTGTCGTCGCTGCCACTCGGCAAAGACGGCGCGAGAAATCGGATTCAGAATCCCGAGCGAAGGTGCACAGCAATGGGCGATCGCGATCACGGAGCTTAGCGGCTCCAAGTAGAGGGTTTGCCAGTGCTCGAATCAGTCAAGATTTCCCGCCGCCAGAGCGAGATTCGCCAGAGCCTCGCCGAGCTCGCCGCCAAGGCCGAGCCGACCGAGGATGAAGTCCGCTCGATGGAAAAGCTCGACGGCGAATATCGCCAGAACGAGGTTCGCTTTCGTGCGGCGTTGATCGGCGAGGACTCCGAACGCCGCGACGCGGGCGCCGAGCTGGAGACCCGGGGCGATCGGCAGTGGTCGGACCTGGTGCAGCGTTTCGAGCTGCGCCAGGTGGCGCTCGCCTTGGACGAGGGCCGGGCCCTCGATGGCGCGACGGCCGAGATCGTGACCGAGCTGCGCAGCAAGGGCGGGTTCCGCGGCGTGCCCGTTCCCTGGGAAGCGCTGAGCCTCGAGCGACGGGCCGGCGAGACGGTCGCCTCGGGCGTGCCGAACCCGATCGCGACGGCACCGATCATCGACCGGCTTTTCGCCGACTCGGCCGCCATGCGCATGGGCGCGCAAATGATCAGCATCGCCCAAGGCGAAGCCGAGTATCCCGTCGCCACGAGCGGCGCCACGGTGGCTTGGCAGGCGACCGAGACCGGCGACGTCGGCGGGCCGAGCGTCTACGCGACGACGGATCGGCCGCTGGCGCCCAACCACACGTTGGGCGTGCAGATGCGCCTCACCCGCAAGTCGCTGAAGCAGAGCGGCGCCAGCCTCGAGCAGGCGGTGCGGCGAGACATGAACGGCGCGATGCAACAGGAAATCGACCGGGTGGTGTTCCTCGGCACCGGCGCGAGCGGGCAGCCTCTCGGCGTGGTCCAGGGTGCGAGCACTTACTCGATCACCGAGACTGCAATCGACGCCAATCCCGAGTGGGGTATTTTCCGAAAGGCGATCGTCCGGTTCATGCTGGCCAACGCCGTGAGCGCGCCGAACCAGGTGCGGGCGCTGATCCGGCCGGAAGTGTGGGACGACCTGGACGCCAAGATTGCCGCCGACGGGGCGCCGATCTGGGAATATGATCGAGTGCTGCGGGCGATGGGCGCCGGCAACATCACGCTTTCGAGCAATGCCCTGGCGGCGCCGGCGGGCGATCCGCTCGTCACCAAGGCCCTCTTGACGACCACGGTTGGCGGGGTGGCGCCGATCTTCGTCGGCTTGTGGGGCGCAATCGACCTGATCCGCGATCCTTTCAGCGACGCGCAATCGGGCGGCCTGCGGGTGACGGCGCTGGCCACGGTCGACGTGACGATCAGCCGGGTGGCTCAGCTTCAGGTGCTGACGGACATCGAGCGTTTTCCGACCACGCCGTGAGGCCGGCATGATCCTCTTTGGCGCCAGTGAAAGCGGGCTCGAGCTCCGGCGTGCTGCCGACGGCTCGACCCGGCTTTCGGGGCGTTTCCCTTATGGCAAGGTGGCGGTTCTGAGCGACGGCGGGCGCAACGGCCGGCCGAGGAAAGAGCAGTTCGGGCCGCGGGCGTTCGGCTACCGCGTCGAGATCCCGACCGAGGAAATTCACCTCCTGGTCGGCCACGACTTCGGGAAGCCCTTGGCCAGCCGCGGGGCCGGCACGCTCCTGCTCACCGACAGCGACGATGCGTTGACCTTCCAGGCGACGATTGCGCCGGCAATCGCCGAGACTTCGCACGGGCGCGATGCCCTGGCCATGATCGGCGCCGGGCTGGCTGTGGGGCTCTCGCCAGGCTTCAGGATGCCGCCGGCAAGGGCGGTGCCGCCTGAACAGGCCGAGCGGATCGAAGAAGAACCCGTGCGACCAGAACGCGGCGAGCATGGCGCGATTATTCGCACGATACTTGCGGCGTTACTTTACGAGCTCTCCATTGTGACCCGGCCTGCCTATGACGAGGCGCAGGTCGAGGCCCGAAACTGGTCGCCGCTGGCCGTCACGGGTGCGAGCCGAGCGGCAGCGGCGGCCAGGCATCGGCTGAGGTGGCGGCCATGATCTGGAACGGCGATCCGTGCGAGCACATCCTGCATTCGCTCGAGGAAGGCCAGCCCGAAGCCTGGCCGGCGATCCCGGGGCTCAGCGACGCCGCGGCCCTGGTCGACAAGGGGGCCGTCTGGCAGCGGCTCGAGGCATGGATTGACCGCCGATGGCCCGAGCGGCCGGCAACGTTCGTGGTCCAGGGCAACGGAATTGGCGCCTGGATGCCGACGCCGCGGCCATTCTCAGCGACCACGATCGAGGAATACATTGCGGACGGCTGGACGCTGATCCCTGACGCGAGCGGCGACCCCGGGCCCTTTGGGTGGGCGTTCCCGACTTCGGGTGTCTACAGGCTCACCGGCACCCTGGGCGACGATGACCTGCCAATCCCGCCGGCGGTGCTCGAGGCGGCCCGGCGCCTGGCCGAGTTCTTCGCGTCGACGCTGGCCGAGGACGCGGCGGCCTTCCACGTGTCCGAAAGGCTGGGCGATTATTCCCGCCACGGTCGCCCGGTCGACTGGCAGTCCAAGGGCTTGGTTCTGAGCGGCGCTGCGGACTTGCTCAGGCCCTGGAGGGATCTGCGTTGAAGTGGTGGCCGTGGCGTCGCGAGAAGGTCGAGAAGCGCTCGAGCGGCAGCGGTTACACGGCCGAGCTGATCGGCGCACGGGCGGCCTATCTCGAGGGCCGGCGCGGGCTGGCCGAGCTCTCTGGCACTGTGGCGGGCGCTGTGGCGTTGTGGGAAGGCGCCTTCGCCTCGGCCGATGTGACGGGCACCGATCTGCTGACTCGCCGTGTACGAACGCTTATGGCGCGCTCGCTGGCCCTTCGCGGCGAGTTCGTCGCCCTGATCGGCGATGACGGGCTTGTGCCGGCGAGCGATTGGGATCTGAGCACCCGGGGCGGCCGGCCGCGCGCCTATCGCCTCAGCCTTCCCGAGACCGGCGGCGGCACGACCACGACGGCGCTTGCGGCCGAGGTGCTGCACGTAGTGGTCGGCAGCGACCCGGGCGCACCCTGGCACGGTTCCTCGCCGCTCCGGCGGGCCAGCCTCTCGGCCGAGCTCCTGCACGCGGTCGAGAGCAGCCTTTGCGAGGTCTTCGCGCAAGGCCCGCTCGGCTCGCAAATCGTGCCCATGCCGGAAGCGGACGGGGCGTCGCTGGAGGGGCTCGGCCGATCGTTCCGCGGGCAACGCGGCAAGGTGGTGTTGAGAGAAAGCGTGCACGTCTCTGCGGCCGGCGGTGCCGCACCGTCGACGGATTGGCGGCCGAGCTCGCTTTCGCCTGATTTATCCCGCTCCATGACGGCGGAGACGCACCAGGCGGCACGCGACTCGATCTGCCACGCATACGGCGTGCTGCCGGCGCTGCTCAACCCGTCGACCACGGGCCCGATGGTCCGCGAAGCGCAACGGCACCTCGCCACCTGGTGCCTTCAGCCGATTGCCGAGCTCGTGGCCGAGGAAGCGACGGCCAAGCTCGGCAGTCCGGTGACGATCGACACCCTGAGACCGCTTCAAGCATTTGATGCCGGCGGGAGGGCGAGGGCGTTTGCTGGCGTCATCGAAGCCCTCGCCAACGCCAAGGCCGCCGAGCTCGACCCGGACCAGGTGGCCAAGGCGCTTTCGCTGGTCGGCTGGGCCGATGACGTCGAGCGGGGGCCGCTGCCGTGAGGCAAGAGGACTATCGCAAGGCCGCTCTCGAGGGCCGGGCGAGGCCGAGCGGGCGAGCGGCGACCGACATTCGGCCAAGAATCCACGACGACGACCAGGACCGCGCTAAAGCGTTGCAGCTTTGCCAGGAACGGCTCGACGCCTGGGTGAACCTGCCGCCTGGCACAGACGAGCGGGCGACCAACAAGGCCAGGGCGGCGCTGCAGGAGGCTTTGGGCATCCTGGGCGCCGTGACCGGCCGGCGGCAGGAGGTCTCGCCGTTCGTGGGCCGGCGGCCATCGCAGAACGCCGCAAGCGGCCTCGGCGCGGTTCTCGGCCGTTGACGAAAGGGAACAACTAGGGCTAGCGTGTTATCGCCCGCGAGGCGGGCAGGCGACGGGGGTGTTACCAGCACCCGCCGCCGCCCTAACGTCCAAGGTGAGTGACCACCATGAACGCTGATACCGCTTTTAGCGGCCGAACCCGCAATGCGTCCAGCACCCGACAGCATCCCGTCGAGCTCGCCGACAGCATCCTCGATCGCCTGAGCATCGCCCGCTGCCTGCTACTTCAAGAGCCCATTTCCTGCCGGCTGTCGCTGGTGCTGCGGATCTTGAACACGACTTGCGATGACGTCGCGACCCTGGCCGGCGAGCGCGTCGAGCAAGAGCGGCGCGACCGCGAGGCCGAAAGCATCGCCCGGGCAGCGGCACCGCGGCCGAGGCGCAAGCGGACCATCCTCGAGCTGCTCGACGCTGTGGCGTTCGTCGGCATCGTCGGGCTGGCCCTGATCGGTGCCGCCGCGTGGATTGCCGCGAGCGTGGCGATCCGCCTCGGCTGGTTGTGATCGCCTGACACAAGTTGCCTCAGCCGGAAGGGGCCGGGCTCGAAAGGGTCCGGCCTTTTTCGTGTCCAGCGGCGCTTTTCGGACGCGCCAGGATCGTCGCAAGTTAATTTTGCCTGCATCGCATGGTTTTGCTATGGGACGCGCATGAACAAGCCGCACGAAGTCGAATCCGCTGTTGCGCACGTGACCGGGACGCCGAGAAATCGCGTGCGGTACGTCGCGCGCCACCTCGTGGAAGCCGGCTTGTGGCCGCCAAGCCAGGGACGCACCACGCGGGCACTGGTGCCGGGCCATGCCTTGCCGCTGATTGCTGCGATTGCCTTCGCCGAGGACCGGCATGAAGTGGCTGCCGTCGCCGCCGACTTCGGGCTGCTCGAGCTCCAGGCGAACCCGGCAGGGCCCATGGCCGGCACGGCAGGCTCGACGCTCCTCGAGACGGTGAACGGGCTCCTGGCGCCCGATTGCCGGGCCAACGTCCGCTTGAAGCTCTATCGCCATGCCGGCGGGGAGGCCGCGGCCGATGTGATCCTCGAAAGCGAGCGGGGCGACGTCGTTCTGCCCTTCTGGCGCTCGCCGAGCTGGAGCGGCTGGAGCCGGCGAAGCTGGGAGATGGCACCCGCGGGCTTCGCGATCTTGCGCACCCTCCTGGCCCGCGAGGATCTTGCCGACCTGGAGTTCAAGAGCGCATGAGCGTTCCCGAGCTCCGCGATGCTGGGTACGTTGCCGAGCGCTTCGGCGTGTCGACGGCGACGGCGATGCAGTGGTTTCGTTCCGGTCGGCTCCGGGCCGCTCAGTTCGGCCGGCGCTGGAAGACGACCGACCAGGCCATAGCCGAGTTCATCGAAGGGGCGATGCGATGCCGCACGGACCACGACCCGGACGAGTCGGGCGGTACTGGCTCAGCCGGCGCGACCGATCGGACGCCTGGTGCCGAACCTGGTTCGATGCCGGAGCGCGACAGACGCGGCGTAGTAGCCTTGGCACAGACGACTTTCACGAGGCCGAGCGGCGGCTGCTCGAATGGGTGACGTTCAACGAAGTGCTCGGCCGCCAGGAGCGACAGCCGCAACGGCTGCTCTTTGCCACCCTGGCGCTTCGCTACTGGCAGCACCACGGCCAGCACGTCGCCATGGCACCCTCGATCAAGCGAATCCTGGCGCTCTGGACCGAGCGCTTTCCCGAGGCGACCGTGGCCGAGCTGAACATGGGCCGGCTCTCGGCCTTCAAGCGCCACCTGGAAGCCGCCGGGCATTCGTCGTCCTACCAGGCGAAGATCCTTCGAATGGGCCGCGTGGTGCTCTCCTGGGCGTTCCAGAACGGCGATCTGGACGTGATTCCGCCGTGGCCGAAGGTGACGGAGACCAGCACGCCACAGCGACGGCTCAGCGTGGCCGAGCTCGCCCGACTCGTCGCTGCGATCGAGGCCGAGCCGCTGCGGCGGTTCGTGGTGCTCGCCTGCTGCACCCTCTCGAGGCCCGGGGCCATCCTCGAGCTGACGCGCGAGCGGTGCGACCTGGCCGAGCGGCTGATCGCCTTGAACCCGGACGGCCGGGCTCAGACGAAGAAGCGGCGGCCCATGGTGCCGATGTGCGACACGGCCGCCGAGCTGATCGAGGGCTGCGAGCCCGGCTTGCTGGTGCACCGCATGGGCCAGCCGGTGACAGAGCGATGGATCAATGTGCACCTGAAGAAGGCCGCCGAGCAGGCCGGGATCGAGGGCCGGGTTACGGGCATGACCTTTCGCCGCACGATGGCGCGGGAGCTGCGACGCCGCAGCGTCGAGAGCTGGGCCGTGTCCGGGATGCTGGGCCACAGCGAAGCCAAAACGACAGAAATTTACGCGCTCTTCGAGCCGGCTTCGGCCGGTCCGTTGACCCGGGCCATAGATCGTCTATGGCTCGAAATGAGTGGGGCCGGAGTGCCGACCAGACACCTCCGACCCCTGAGCGAAACATCCAAAGCGTACGACTTGCGTTCGACGGGCTGAGCGGTTGCCGCCGCAAAGCCGCTGAAACGCCTGGAGCGGGCGATGGGAATCGAACCCACGACATTCAGCTTGGGAAGCTGACGTTCTACCTCTGAACTACGCCCGCCCCGCACCGTCCCTGATATGACGGAATGCGCGCCTTTGGCAATCCATTATGAAAGCACGTGGGGAAGATGATCTTCCCCACACCCCAACGACTTTTTGGCACCAGCGCCCCTGACGAACGCCGGCGCAAAGTGCCGAGGGGGCGCGGGGGAAATCATTTCCCCCGCATCCTTGCCTAAGCCGCCTTGCTCTCGGCCGCCGCCACGATATCCGCGATGTCGCTCATGATCTGGGCGATCGCGAAATCCTTGGGCGTGTAGACCCGGGCGACGCCCATCGCGAGGAGTGCCTGCTTGTCGTCGGGTGGGATGATGCCGCCGACGACGACGGGGATGTCGCCGATCCCGGCCTGGCGCATCCGTTCCATCACCTCCTTGACCAGCGGCAGATGCGAGCCCGAGAGGATCGACAGGCCGACCACGTGCACCGCCTCCTCGAGGGCGGTGCCGACGATCCGCGCCGGGCTGAGCCGGATGCCCTCGTAGACCACCTCCATGCCGGAATCGCGCGCCGCCACGGCGATCTGTTCGGCACCGTTGGAGTGCCCGTCGAGCCCCGGCTTGCCGACCAGGATCTTCAGCCGGCGGCCGGTGGCGGCGGCGAAGGCATCGACCTTGGCGCGCACCGGGGCGAGCGCGTCGTCGTCGTCCTTGGTCTCGGCCCCGGCAATGCCCGTGGGTGCCCGGTACTCGCCGAACACCCGGCGCAGGGTCTCGGCCCATTCGCCGGTGGTCACCCCGGCATGCGCACAAGAGATCGAGGCCGGCATGATGTTGCGGCCTTCCTTGGCCGCGGCCTCGAGCTCGCCGAGGGCTGCCGCGGCCGCTGCACCGTCGCGACGCGCGCGATGCGCCGCGAGGCGCTCGATCTGCTCCCGCTCGGCGGCGGGGTCGACGGTCATGAAGCCGCCGTCCTCGCCCGTGGTGAGCGGCGAGGGGGCGGTTTCGGTGTAGCAATTGACACCCACGACCTTCTGCGCCCCGGATGCAATGGCCTGGACGCGGACGGCACTGCTCTCGACCAGCCGGCTCTTCATGTAGCCGGAATCGACCGCCGCCAGCGCCCCGCCCATCGCATCGATCCGACCGAGCTCGGCCATCGCCTCGGCCTTCAGTCCCTCGACCTTGGCTTCCATCACCCGGCTGCCGTCGAAGATATCGCCGTACTCCAGAAGATCGGTCTCCAGCGCCAGGATCTGCTGCAGCCTGAGCGACCATTGCTGGTCCCAGGGCCGCGGCAGGCCCAGGGCCTCGTTCCACGCCGGCAGCTGTACTGCCCGGGCGCGCGCCTTCTTCGACAGCGTGACGGCCAGGGTCTCGAGCAGGATCCGGTAGACGTTGTTCTCGGGCTGCTGCTCGGTGAGGCCCAGCGAGTTCACCTGCACGCCGTAGCGGAACCGACGCAGCTTCTCGTCCTCGACCCCGTAGCGGTCACGGGTGATCTCGTCCCAGAGATCGACGAAGGCCCGCATCTTGGCGAGTTCGGTGACGAACTTGATGCCGGCATTGACGAAGAACGAGATGCGCCCGACCACGGTCGGGAAATCCTCGCCGGGCACCTGACCCCCGGCCTTGATCGCATCGAGCACCGCCACCGCCGTCGCCAGGGCATAAGCCAGCTCCTGGACCGGCGTCGCGCCTGCCTCCTGCAGGTGATAGGAGCAGACGTTGGTGGGGTTCCACTTCGGCACTTCCTTGTAGGTGAAGGCCACGACATCGGCGATCAGGCGGAGCGACGGGGCAGGGGGGAAGATGTAGGTGCCGCGGGAGAGGTACTCCTTGATGATGTCGTTCTGCACCGTGCCCTGCAGCACCTTGCGGTCGACCCCCTGGCGCTCGGCTGTCGCGATGTAGAGCGCCAAGAGCCAGGGGGCCGTGGCGTTGATGGTCATCGACGTGTTCATCAGCTCGAGCGGAATATCGCGAAACAGCAGCTCCATGTCGTCGAGCGAGGTGATCGGTACCCCGACCTTGCCGACCTCGCCCCGCGCCAGAACGTGGTCGCTGTCGTAGCCGGTTTGGGTCGGCAGATCGAACGCCACCGAGAGCCCGGTCTGACCGCGCTCGAGATTGGTTCGGTAGAGCGCGTTGGAGGCTTCGGCCGAGCTGTGCCCGGCATAGGTTCGAAACAGCCACGGCTTATCACGCAAAGTGTTGGTCACCCCGCTTTCAGCCATTTCCAACACTCCCTCTTCGCTGTTTTGACACTCGAGCCGGCCGAAAAGTGGAGGCGTAGCCCGATGTCGCGAGCGCTAACATTTTTGCTGCACCGCCGTCAAAGCATTTATGGTGTTGACAACACCGCCGATGCCGCTCAGCCTATTGCGATGCAGCAAGCATTCTAACACGTGTTTCGCAACGCAGCAAATGTTCAACACTGGATGCTCGATACCGGGCGCCAGCCGAACGCGACGGACGAAAGCGCCATGCAACACAACAGGGTCGAGGCCATCATCAAGAAGTTCGGGTCGCAGCAGCGCGTCGCCGAACTCTTGGGCATCTGGCAGACTGCGGTCAGCGGCTGGGTCCGCAGAGGTGCCATCCCGGCCAAGCGCCAGGAGGAACTGCTCGCGATCGCCAGGCGGGAGGGCATCGACCTCTCGCCGGTCGAATTCTTCGAAACTCTCGCCACCGGCACCGACGGCAGGCCGGTGCCGCATCGCCGTCACGACACCGTCTCCGAAGTTGTCAACCAAAAGGTCGCCTCCATGACTGCCACAGGTCAGGTCATTCCGATGAAGCCGGAAGCCATGCCGACTTCCAAAGGGCCCCTCAAGGATCTCTATGATCTGGGCGAGATCCCGCCGCTCGGCCACGTGCCGGCCAACATGCATGCCTGGGCCATCCGCCGCGAACGCCACGGCGAGCCGATCCAGGCGCTGCGCGAGGAGATCGTGCCGACCCCGGAGATCGGCGACGAGGACGTGCTGGTCCTGGTGATGGCCGCCGGCGTCAACTACAACGGCGTGTGGGCGATGCTCGGCCAGCCGCGCTCGCCCTTGGATACCCACGACAAGCCCTACCACGTCGCCGGCTCCGATGCCGCCGGCATCGTCTGGGCGGTGGGCTCCAAGGTGCATCGCTGGACGGTCGGCGACGAGGTCGTCGTCCACTGCAACCAGGACGACGGCGACGACGAGGAGTGCAACGGCGGCGATCCGATGCTCTCGCCCTCGCAGCGCATCTGGGGCTACGAGACCAACGACGGCTCGTTCGCCCAGTACTGCAAGGTGCAGTCGCGCCAACTGATGCCGCGGCCGCAGCACCTGACCTGGGAAGAATGCGGCTGCTACGTGCTGGTGCTGGCGACCGCCTACCGCATGCTCTTCGGCCATCAGCCGCATACGGTGAAGCCCGGCGACAACGTGCTGGTCTGGGGCGGTGCGGGCGGTCTCGGCTCGATGGCGATCCAGCTGGTCGCCGCTTCGGGGGCGAACGCCATCGCGGTCATCTCGGACGAGGACAAGCGCGACTTCGTCTTGTCGCTGGGGGCCAAAGGGGCGATCAACCGCAAGGAGTTCGACTGCTGGGGCGAAATGCCCGACCCGCACGACGCCGAGGCCTACGGCACCTGGCTCAAGGAAGCCCGCAAGTTCGGCAAGGCGATCTGGGACATCACCGGCAAGCGCAACGATGTCGACATCGTTTTCGAGCACCCCGGTGCCGCCACCTTCCCGGTCTCGTCGCTGGTCTGCAAGCGCGGCGGCATGGTCGTGATCTGCGCCGGCACCACCGGCTACAAGCTCACCGTCGACGCCCGGTACTTCTGGAGCCACCAGAAGCGCCTGCAGGGTAGTCACTTCGCCAACTTGAAACAGGCGTCGGCGGCCAACAAGTTCGTTCTCAACCGGCAAGTCGACCCCTGCATGAGCGAGGTCTTCAGCTGGACCGACATTCCGAGGGCGCACCAGCTGATGCTCAAGAACCAGCACAAGCCCGGCAACATGGCCGTGCTGGTGAACGCCAAGCGGCCCGGCATGCGGACCTTCGAGGAAGCACTGGAGGACTGAACCTTGGCAACTGCCCTTTCCGCGATCGAGAGCCCGCCCGCGGGCGATCTCTGGACGAAGACGGCGGCCGCTCTGGCGGCCACCGACTCCCTTTTTGCGGCGGCGAAGGACGCTGTCCGTCGTGTCGTCGCCCCTAGCGGCCGCATCGATTCGGCCCTTCTGGATCGAGAGCAGTTCGCGGCGCACGGCCTCGCCTGGCTCGAGGTCTATCGCCAGGCCCTGCACCAGATGCGCGGCTGGGCCGAGCGGCTGGACGGTGAAGGCAATTTCGGCGAGCTCGAGCGGCTGATGCTCCAGGCCGCCTTCGGCGAGTATCTCTGCCGCATCCAGGGCGGCATGCCGATGAGCCAGGTCGAGGTGGTGCGCCCGGCCGATCTCTATCTGGGCGAGGCCGCCATCCAGGCCTTCACCGGCGATGCCGCGGTCCGGGCTCTGATCCGTGACGGCAACACGGCGCCGACCCGGGCGCGCATCGCCGAGCTGATCGACGCGGGCGATTTCGGTGCCTGGGGGCTCGGCGACGAGACGCTGGACATGATCCGCGAGCAGTTCCAGCGGTTCAGCGACGACAAGGTGATCCCGTATGCCCACGGCTGGCACGAGCGGGACGAGCTCATCCCCATGCCGCTGATCGAGGAGCTGGCCGAACTCGGCGTGTTCGGCCTGACCCTGCCCGAAGAGTTCGATGGCCTCGGCATGGGCAAGGTCGCGATGTGCGTCGTGACCGAGGAGCTCTCGCGTGGCTATATCGGCGTGGGCTCGCTCTCGACCCGCTCCGAAATCGCGGGCGAGCTGATCCGCCTCGGCGGCACCGAGGCGCAAAAAGCCCACTTCCTGCCGAAGATCGCCTCGGGCGAGATCATCCCCACGGCCGTCTTCACCGAGCCCGACACCGGCTCCGACCTGGCCTCGCTCAAGACCCGCGCCGTTCGCGATGGCGACGGCTGGACGATCACCGGCGCCAAGACCTGGATCACCCATGCCGCCCGGGCCGATCTGATGACCGTGCTCTGCCGGACGCGGCCGGAAGAATCGGGCTACAAGGGCCTCTCGATGTTGCTCGCCGAAAAGCCCCGCGGCACCGACGCCGACCCCTTCCCCGTGGACGGGCTCAGCGGCGGCGAGATCGAGGTCCTGGGCTATCGCGGCATGAAGGAGTACACGCTGGGCTTCGACGGCTTTCGGGTCGCCGGCGACAATCTCCTCGGTGGCGTGGAAGGCCAGGGCTTCAAGCAGCTCATGGCGACCTTCGAGGGGGCGCGGATCCAGACCGCCGCCCGGGCAGTGGGGGTGGCGCGAAACGCCCTCGAGCTCGGCCTCGCCTACGCCAAGGACCGCATCCAGTTCAAGCAGCCGCTGACGGCCTTCCCGCGCGTCTCGGGCAAGCTCGCCTGGATGGCGGTCGAGGTGCAGATCGCCCGGCAGCTCACCCTCTTCTCGGCCCGCGAGAAGGACGCCGAGCGACGCTGCGACTTGGAGGCCGGGCTCGCCAAGCTCCTGGCGGCGCAGGTCGCCTGGGCCACCGCCGACAACGCGCTGCAGATCCACGGCGGCAACGGCTACGCCATCGAGTACCCGATCAGCCGTGTGCTCTGCGACGCCCGCATCCTCAACATCTTCGAGGGTGCCGCCGAGATCCAGGCCCAGGTCATCGCCCGGCGCCTGCTCGAAAGCTAGAAAAACCAAAGAAAAACAAGAAGATGTGGGGAGGCAGTGCCTCCCCACGCCCCACCGTTTCTGCCGGCCTTCAACGCGTGCCGAGGCAGAATTCGGGCGGGCTCGGGCAGGCGCATGCTCCCCGAATAACCTCTCAAGAGCCGCGCAATCGGCTGGACCTCGGCCACCGATCTGCTATTCACCGAGCGTCCGGCGGGCCGTCTCAGGGTTGCCGGGCGGGAGCAGGGGCAAGCGGCCCGCGATGGGTCGCAGGGGGTCCCCGCTCCGGCCGAGTAGGACAAGGGAGGCGCCTCGTCGGCGGGCTATGGCCGCCAGCGCGGGACGGAAGCGAGGGGTGAGCCCCGGGTTCGCCCCTCGCTTTCTGCGCCACGACACGACGGCCTGCCATCCCGTCAGCACAGCGAGACCAGATGAACGACGAGACCACCGGGACCAGCACTGTCGGCGGCCCCAGCAATATCGGCGGCATCGCCGGCGAGCGCCTGCAGCAGATCATCGACAAGATCGAGCGCCTCGAAGAGGAGAAGAAAGCGCTCGCCGACGACATCAAGGATGTCATGTCCGAGGCCAAGGCCACCGGCTTCGAGCCCAAGATCATCCGCGCCATCGTTCGCCTGCGCAAGAAGGCGAAGGAGGAACGTCAGGAGGAGGAACAGCTCCTCGAGCTCTACAAGGCGGCGATCGGCATGGACTGATCAGTCGATCAGGAAGGCCGTGGCGATCGAGAAATAGACCAGAACGCCCATGACATCGGCGATCGAGGTGATCAACGGCGCGCTCGCCGTCGCCGGATCGAGCTTGAGGCGGCTCAACAGGAACGGCATCGACATGCCGATCAGGCTGCCGGCGATGACGATGATCAGCATCGCGATCGCCACCACGAGAGCCAGCTCGAACCCGCCCCGGAACAGCCCGATGGCGGATACCGTCACCGCCATGGTGAGCCCGAGCGCCAGGGCGACGGCGAGTTCGCGGAGCAGCATCCGCCACCAGTCCTTCATCTCGACATCGCCCGTCGCCATGGCGCGGACCATCAGCGTCGAGCTCTGCGCGCCGGCATTGCCGCCGGACGCGATCAGCACCGGCAGGAAAAAGACGAGAACCACATAGGCCGCGATCGTCTCCTCGTAGATCGCGAGGCCGGCGCCCGAGAGCAGATTGCCGAAGACGAGGAGCACCAGCCAGAAGACGCGCTTGCGATAGAGCAGCTTGATGCTGGCGGTCCCCATGTTCTCCACCATGCTGGTGACCATGGCGGATTTCTGGAAGTCCTCGGTGGCCTCGGCCTGGATGACGTCGATCGCATCGTCGTGGGTGACGATACCGACCAGCCTGCCGTCGTCGTCGACCACCGGCAAAGCGATGATGTCGTACTTGGCGATCGCCCGGGCCACCTCCTCCTGATCGTCGTGGACCGAGACCGCGCGGGTCTCGCGCTCCATGACCTCGCCGATGGTCTGTTTCGGGCTCGCGAGGATCAGCGTCTGCAACCGCACCGAGCCGATCAGCCGGCGCTCCTGGTCGATCACGTAGGTCCGGTAGATGGTCTCCTTGTCGGGCGCCTCGCGCCTGATCTTGCTCAGCGCATCCTTGACCGACAGGTTCGCCGTCAGCGTGGCGTAGTCCGAGGTCATGATGGCCCCGGCGGTACCCTCCTCGTGCGCCGCGAGCCGGCGGATGTCCTCGCGCTCGGCCTGGGCGAGACCGGGCAGCAGCGCGTTCTGCTGCTTGGGTGTCAGGCGATTGAACAGATCGGCCCGGTCGTCGCCGTTCATCTCGGTGACGATGGCGGCGAGCTCGCCCCGGGTCAGCACCTTGGCGAGGCCGACCTGCGTCTCGGGCTCGAGATAGGCGAAGGTGTCGGCGCCGAGCCACAGCGGCAGCGACAAGAGTGCTGCGCGTGCCGCATCGAGGTTCATCTCCTCGAGCCGCTCGGCGAGATCGGCCGGATGCTGCGACGTATCCAATGCGGCCTCACTCGGCCGCTGCTGCTCCAGAATCTCCTCGACCATCGTCTCTCTCCTCCAGACGCCACGCGCCCGGAGGGACGACGGGCCGGCTAGCCCTCGAACCTCGCGGACGACGCGGCGGACCGCACGCCCTCGACCGTCGCGCACCGACTGGCGTGCTGCGACGGTCCACTTTCGGTCGGCGATCCGCCGGTGCCGGGCGCGGCAGCGGATCGCGGGCGACTGCCTCCGGCAGCGTCCATTGTTAACGGAACCTCAACTGTTGTCGGTTAGGGTCGACCGCAATGCCGGCGCGGTATCGGAACGACAGCGACGTGCCGGGTTGCGGCGTGGCCTCGCGGACGGGTATGGCAAACCCCGCCTCGCCAGGCAAGCGAGGTCGATCGCTCGCGGCTCGGACCCCGCCGGCGACCGCTGCCTGCGTGTGCCCTCGACGAAAGGGATTCGATGGACTGGCTCAACCTGATCGTCCTCGCCATCGTGCAGGGCATCACCGAATTCCTGCCGATCAGCTCCTCGGCACATCTGATCCTCATCCCGCAGCTGACGCCCTGGGACGATCAGGGTCTCGCCATCGACGTCGCGATGCATGTCGGCACGCTGATCGCGGTCATGGCCTATTTCCACGCCGAGGTCGCCCGCATGGTCACGGGCGGCCTGAACCTCCTGCGCGGCCGGCCCGACGGCGACACCCGCTTGCTGCTCCAGCTGGCGCTTGCAACCGTGCCGGTGATCATCCTGGGATTTCTGCTCAAGGACCTGATCGCCAGCGACTGGCGCAGCCCGATCCTCATCGCCTCGACCACGATCGGCTTCGGCATCCTGCTCTATATCGCCGACCGCAAGGGCGAAACCGCCGAGCGGGCCCTGGCCGGGATGACCTACAGGGACGCGCTGCTGATCGGCCTCTTTCAGGCGCTGGCGCTGGTCCCGGGGGTGAGCCGCTCGGGCATCACGATGACCGCCGGGCTGTTTCTCGCCTTCAGCCGGACCGAGGCCGCCCGCTTCTCGCTGCTGCTCTCGATCCCGACGACCATGGCGGCGGGGCTGCTCGGCGGCTACGAGATCTGGCAGAGCGGCGACACCGCGCTGCAGGCCGATGCATTCTACGCGGCCCTGCTCGCCTTCGTCGCGGCCCTGCTCGCGATCTGGGCCCTGATGGCCTGGCTCAAGAAGTCGAGCTTCACGCCGTTCGTCGTCTACCGCCTGATCCTCGGGGCTTTTCTGCTGTTCTGGTTTCTCTGAAGCCGGCGGGGCCGACGCTCACCAGGCATCCTCCAGGCGGCAATTGACCAGGAGCTCGGCGACGGCGGCGTTGTTCGGCAAGGCCAAGACCGTCCCGACGAGCTGGGCCAGATCGCCGGGATCGATCATCTCGGCCGGTGCGATGCTGGTGACGTCGGCCACCAGATCGGTCGCCACGAAGCTCGGGCAGACGGCGGTGGCCCGGACCCCGTCCGCCCAGGCGAGCCGCCGGGCACTGTGGGTAAGCGCCACGACCGCGAACTTGCTCATCGTGTAGGCCACATGGTCGTTCTTGACCCGCTTGCCGGAGAGCGAGGCGATATTGACGATCCGGCCGCTGCCGGAGGCCCTGAGCGCCGGCAGGCAGAGCTTGATCATGTCGAGCGGTGCCTTGACGTTGACCGCCCAGATCCGGTCGAGATCGGCCTCGCTCACCGTCTCGATCGTGCCCTCGACGCCGATGCCGGCATTGTTGACCAGCCCGTCGATCCGCCCGAAGCGATCGATCGCTGCTTCGACCCAGGCCGCATGGCTCGCCCGGTCCTCGGCGTCGTAGCGGGCGTGGTGGACGCGTTCCGGGGCAAAGCCGGCGCTCACGGCGGAAAGATCGGCCGGGTTTCGGGCACCGAGGCTCACCGCATAGCCCCGATCGAGCAGGTGTGCGGCGATCGCAGCACCGATGCCGCGACTGGCACCGGAGACGAGCACGACGCGGCCTTCGGGATCGAGCATCAGGGGCCTCCTCTTCGACCGGAATCGCCGTGTGCCGGGTCGGCCACGCGGGTAAAGCGATCGACCCGAAAAGCCGCGAGATCCACCGACGGGTTGCGGCCGACGGCGAGTTCGGCCGTGACCTTGCCGGCAGCCGGCCCGATGCCGAAGCCGTGGCCCGAAAAGCCCGTGGCGAGCACGAGACCGTTGATGCCGGGAACGGGGCCGATCGCCGGGATCTCGTCCGGCAGCACGTCGATCGCACCCGCCCAGCGTTCGACCGAGCGGGCCTCGGCGAGCTGCGGAAAAGCGGCTCGGGCGGCGACCAGGACCCGATCGAGCAGGCCGTGATCGGGCGGCGGATCGAGCACCCGTGTCCGTTCGAACGGGCTCTCGCTGTCGCCGTCCCAGGGCTTTTCGAGCAGCGCATCGAGGAACGGCTTGCCGAGACGGAATTTCAGCTGGCGCCAATCGCGCTTCAGCACCGGCAGGAAGGGCCGGGCATGGCGGAGATTGGCCGGCACGATTTCGGCCCGCGACGCACCGCTGCGCGCCAGTGTGTAGCCGCCGTCGGCACGCCGCCGGAGGGCCACCGCAGCACTGCCGAGAGCGGTCTCGGCAATCAGTGGTGCCGGGCCGGTTCGCTGCACCGAGGCGATCACCTGCAGCTGCGGCAGCGCGAAGCCGAGATGGGCGAGCAGCAGCCGCGACCAGGCACCGCCCGCCAGCACCACGGCCGTGCAGCCGATCCGGCCGTGCTCGGTGACGACAGCCGTGACCTTGCCGCCGGACCGCTCCACCGTCCGCACCGCACACGTCTCGCAGACCGGAACCCCGCTGGCGCGCAGCAGCCGCGCCATGGCCGGCACGGCGAGCGCCGGCTCGGCCCGGGCGTCGGACGCGGTAAAGAGCGCCCCTCGATGCGCGACCCGGACATTCGGCAGGAGGGTGTGGGTCTCGGCCACCGACAGCATCCGGCTGTCGAGCCGATAGGCCCGCGCCTGATCGAGCCAGGCGGTATAGCGGGCCGCATCCGCGTCGCTCTCGACCAGATAGGTCACACCACCCACCGTCCAGCCGATGTCTTCGGGCAGCTCGCGCGCGATCTCTGCCCAAAGACGCAAGCTCTCGATAATCAGGGGCAATTCGGCGGGATCGCGGCCCTGCTTTCTGATCCACCCCCAGTTCCTCGACGACTGCTCGCCGGCGATCCGCCCCTTCTCACAGAGGACGACCGGGACACCCAGCCGCTGCAGGTACCAGGCGGTGGCGACGCCGATCACGCCACCGCCGATGACGACGACCTCGGTGGCGGACGGCAGAGCCTGCGGCATGATCTCGGGGCATCCGAAAAGGGCAGGGACGAGATGCTTCGATGACAGCGGCGCCGCGCTTTGTCCATCGCCGGCGCCGCTGCCACACTTGCCCCGAGGTCAACTGTCCGGTGGTGGCCTGCGGGCGACGCCCTGCGGCAGGAGAAAGAGGTGATCCGTGGCCTCGCCGTTGGTGGCGTGGCAGATCGCGCAAAAGCTGGTGCCTCCCGGATTGGTGCCGCTGCTGTCGGCGAACACGCTGCCGTCCGGCAGGATCAGGACGTAGCGCCAGTCGCGCGCCTTCTCGTCGTAGCCTTCGGGCATTTTCTCCATCAGCGCCAGGGCACCGGGCAGCACCTCGCCACTCGCGTCCACCGAGACCGCATCCTTGGCGATGATGCTGCCGACCGGCATCGGCTGGCCAGAGGGCAGGGTGCCGTAGACCCTGGCCGGACGGTTGACGTAGGTGTTGACGTAGCGCGAGCCGTGCTCGGCCGAGAGGTAGGGCGAGCGATTGGCCCGCCACCAGCGGCGGTAATGCCGGGCGGCCGGCACGCCCGAGGTGGCGAAGCGGGCCGCCATATCGTCCGCCACGGAAGCATAGGCACGCTCGGCGGCGGCCGGATCCAGATTCGCCGGCCGGTCGAGGGGGAAGTGTCGCTCGGGTGTGAAGCTGTCGGCCGCGACGGCGTGCTCGCTGCCCCAGAACTCCGTGAGAAACGAGACAATCGCCGAAAACGAGACAGCCGCGAGAAACAGGAGCAGGCGCACGGCGGATTCTCCGCTTGGTCGGCCCGACCGGGTCGACCCACCCGGACGAGTCGCGGAGCTTACCCTATTCCGGCGCCCGGGTCATGCGACACGCGCCCGAGAAGATGCCGCTCCGCTGGTCACGAATGCGGGAGGCAGGGAAGGATTGGCTGGGGCGGTAGGATTCGAACCTACGAATGCCGGTACCAAAAACCGGTGCCTTACCACTTGGCGACGCCCCAAACCTGCCATGGATGTATCGTGCAGTGGCGTCCGTTGCAACCGGACGATGGTCAGCGCGACGCCGCCGGCACGTCGATTGCGGTGTCGATGCCGATCCCCAGTGCCATGGCCGCCGAGCCGCCGTTTTTCGCGATCTCGACCAGTCCACTCGAATTCGCGTACCAGAAGAGCTCGCCCGCCGGGACGGCCCCGAACGTCCGGGCATGGCGGACGGCACGACCTTCGAGCCGCAGCGTCGCTGTCTCCGGCAGGGTTTGCGCCCGTCGGCCGCTGATCAGGTTGCCGTAGTGATCGACGTGGACGATGCGGTCGAGATCGTCCGGCCAGTCCGGCTGTCGCGTGGCGCCGGTCGGGGCGAGGCCGTGCCGGTCGCCGCTCGCCAGGCGGGCAGCCGTGGGCGCAAAGAGGTCCCGGCCGTGAAAGCTCGTCGACAGCGCCCGCGGCCGCCACGTGATGCGGTAGGCTGCGACCGTGGCGGCGCGGCGCATGGCGAGCTCGAACAGCCCGTTGTCGGGACCGACCAGCCAGAAATCGTCGACGGCGACCGCCAGTGCCGCCCGCTCGGTGCCGACGCCGGGATCGACGACACCGAGCAGCACGTCGCCCGGCTGCAGGCGTTCGGCGAGGCGGGCCAGGAGATAGGCTGCGAGATCCGGGCGAAAGGCGGCGGCGTCGGCGACGAGATCGACATAGGCGACGGTCGGCGCTTCGCGCAGGCAGGCCGCGCGCATTTCGCCGAGATAGGGGCCCGAGAAGCCGAAATCGGTAAACGCCAGGATCATCGCAGGCTGCCTCTGGCCGTGCAGGCGGTGCACCACCAGCCCGGCTCGGCGTCTCGGATCCGGGCGGCGGCGGCCACGGCCTTGCCCGAATCGGCGAAGAGGCCGAAACAGGTGGCCCCCGAGCCCGACATTCGGGCCAGGAGACAATCCTCGATCGCCCGAAGCCGCTCCAGCACCCGGTCGATCACCGGGGCGAGGCTGCGGGCCGCGGGTTCGAGCTCGTTTCGGCTCTCGGCGAGCCAGACGGCGAACCGGCCGAGCGACGGCTGGGCCGGCAGGACCGGCCGGCGGAACGCCACGGTCGGCAGCTCGAGCGTGCTGAACACCGCAGCGGTCGCCACCGGCACCCCCGGGTTGACCAGCACCAGCGGCAGATCGGGCAGGCCGCGGATCGGATCGAGCCGCTCGCCGATACCGCGCAGCCGCACCGGCTGGCCGTAGACGCAAACCGGTACGTCGGCACCCAGCTCGAGACCGATCTCCATCAGGGCCGGGGTCGACCAATCGAGCGACCAGAGCCGGGCGAGGCCGCGCAAGGTCGCCGCCGCATCGGCCGAACCGCCGCCGATCCCGCTCGCCACCGGCAGGTTCTTCGCCAGGCCGATTGCGACATCGGGTGCCCGACCGACGACCGCAGCGAGCCGTCGCGCGGCATCGAGCACCAGGTTGTCGTCGGTCGAGAGCCCGGCGGCGAACGGGCCGTCGAGCTGCAGGCGCAGGGTCTCGGCCGGGGCGAAGGTCAAGCGGTCGGCGACATCGGCGAAGACGACGAGACTGTCGAGCTCGTGATAGCCCGCCTCGGTCCGACCGGTGACGAGGAGATCGAGATTGAGCTTGGCCGGGGCCGTCTCGACGACGGGCTCAGTCACGGGCCGATCCGAAGGATGGGCGAGCCGAGCCGCAACGGTCAGCCACGGCTCGGCTCGTTGCTCTCCAGCCCGTGCTCCAGCTTGCGCTCGATCTGCGCCACCTCTTCGGCCTCGGGCTCGAAGGTCAATGCCCGCTCCCATTGAAAGCGGGCCTCGCGATACCGGCCGACCCGCCAATAGGCATCGCCGAGATGATCGTTGATCACCGGATCCTGGGGGCGCAGCTCGACGGCTCGCTCGAGATAGCGGACCGCGTCGTCGTAACGGCCGAGCCGGTAATAGGCCCAGCCCAGGCTGTCGACGATGTAGCCGTCGTCGGGCCTGAGATCGACGGCCCGACGCAGCATCAGCAGGGCCTCCTCCAGGTTCATGCCCTGATCGACCCAGCTGTAGCCGAGATAATTGAGCACGAGCGGCTGATCCGGTTCCAGCTCCAGCGCCGCCTGGAGGTCGGCCTCGGCCTCGGGCCAGCGATCGGTGCGCTCGCGCGTCATGCCGCGGGCATAGAGCAGCGGCCAATGCCCGACCGTGATCTCCGGTACCCGCTGCAGGGCTCGATCGTAGGCCCGCTCGGCCTCGGCATAGCGCTCCTGCCGGCGCAGCGTGTCGCCCTGGCTGACCAGCGCATCGATCCGCTCCGGCCGCTCGGCTGCCATCGCCTCCAGCAGTGCGACCGCTTCGTCCTCGCGCTCCATGGCCGCCAGGGTCTGCGCCTCGAGCAGACGCGCCTCCCAGGCGTAGAGGGAGCGGGGATCGACCGCGTCGAGCACCAACGCCGCCTCGGCGGCGTTCTCCAGGCGCAGGTTGATGCGCGCGATCAACAGCGCCGTGTCGGCCTCGCCGGGGGCGAGAAAGCTGGCGAGCCGGGCGAGCACCAGCGCCTGCGCCTGCGCACCCTGCTCGTCGAAGGCGGCGGCGAGACTGGCGAGCGCGTCCGCCATGCCGGTTGCCGGGCCGTCGATCGGTAGTGCCGGCCCGTTGCCGTCGGCGACCGTGGCGAGGGCGTTCTCCAGCACGATATCGCCGGGCTCCAGCTCGAGCTGCCGGCGCAACAGCGCCTCGGCGGCGGCCCGATCACCGGCCAGCATCTCGACAGCGGCGAGCGTCACGACGAGCCTGACGGGATTGCGGTCCTCGGGCTCGACCAGGTCCTCCAGGATGCGGCGCGCCGCGGCGATGTCGCCGAGCAGCGCCTGCATCGAGGCCGCGTGGAAGCGGCGAATCCGCTCAAATCCCGCACTCTCGCCACCGCCCGCCGCGAGCTCCAGGGCGGCCGCCGTGTCACCGGCGCCGAACGCGACCCAGGCATCGAGGACGGGCTTGGCGATCGAGGCGAGCTCCCGCTCGCCGATCGCCCCGAGCTGTCGGTCCGCCGCCGCGAAGTCGTCGGCGAGCACCGCTTCGGCCGCCAGCAGCAGTCGCGCCTCGCCGAAGGCCGGGTCGTGCTCGGCGAGTTCGCGCGCGAGGTCGAGCGCGGCGTCGTAATCACCGATGCCGAGGCGCAGGGTGAAGACTTGCCGGCGCAGCTCGAGATTGTCCTGATCGAAGCGCAGCGCGGTGCCGAAGTTCTCGGCCGCGCTGCGCAGATCGCCGTCGTCGAGGGCGATGCGTCCGGCGAGATAGCTCGCTGCCAGGGTGTCGCCCGAGGCCTCGCCGTTGCCGATTGCCGCCGTGCGTAGCGAAAGCTGGTCGCTGCCGCCGCCCGCGGCACCGGCAGCCGGCTCCGGGCCGTTGCCACACGCCGTGACCAGCGCTGCCGCCAAGGTCATCGACATGACCAGGCGCGAGGCTCGATGCCGACATGATGCCGCAGGCCGAAACGTCATCGAGAGCTCCAATCGGTCGGGAAAAACGCGCGTCGCGGCAGAGGTGGGCGGAGCAGGCGCCCGTCGCCTCCGGGTGCAACCGACTTGACGTTCGGCATTTGCCGGGCGACAAGCCGATGCAACATGGCGCGGCCTATCACCGACGCCCAGAGCAACAAAGATTTTCGGAGCGCACCCGATGCTCAAGACCTCGCAGAGCAAGAACGACCCTACGGCACGTGGTCCCGTGCAACAATTGAAGACCTTCGAGGGCAAGAAGGTCAAGCCCACGCTGTATGTCGGGACCGCCGTCGGCCATGGTCGCTACATAGCTGCCCAGGATGAGGGCGGCAAGCTGGTGCTCGACCGCGGCGGCAAGCCGGTCGCCTATCGCGACATCTGATCGATCGCACGGCGCGAGCGCGGCGCTCGCCGGCCGCTCGTGCCGGCGCCGAGCGGGCGGTCGGGGTGGCGTCGCTGCGGACGCCACGACCCGAGTACCGAAGGCGGCGGGCCGCTGCTCGGAGGCGGTCGCGAGCGGCGACAGAGGACCGGGTCCGACGAGGATGACGAGAGGCGACACGACGCCGGAGAGTGGACGAGAGGCTGCCATGGACGCGATGGCGGCCCGGCAGCTGCTCGAATGGTATGTCTCGGCCGGTGTGGATGCGGCCGTCGAACCCCGGCCGATGCCGGCATGGCGACGCCCGGTGCCGCCGCCGCGTCGCCCCGCCGCCGAGCGTCCGGAGCCGTCGCCGGTCGAGCGGCAGCCGAGCCTGCTGGTCCCCGAAAGCCGGCGGGTGGGCACCGCCCGCGAGATCGCCGCCGCCTGCCACAGTCTCGACGAACTGCGAGCGGCGCTGGCGGCGTTCGACGGCTGTGCGCTGAAGGAAACCGCCAAGCAGCTCTGCTTCGCCGACGGCAATCCCGAGGCGCGCGTGATGCTGATCGGCGAGGCGCCGGGAGCCGAGGAGGATCGCCAGGGCAAGCCCTTCGTCGGACCCAGTGGTCAGCTCCTCGACCGGATGCTCGCCCAGATCGGCCTGGACCGGACGCGGGTCTGGATCACCAACGTCATCTATTGGCGCCCGCCGGGCAACCGGCCGCCGACCACGGGCGAGATCGCCGTCTGCCTACCGTTTCTCGAACGTCAGATCGAGCTGCTGAAGCCGGCTTGTATCCTCTTCGTCGGCGGGATCGCCGCCAAGGCACTGTTGCAGCGGAGCGAAGGGGTGACCAAGCTGCGCGGTCGGCCGTTCACCTACCGCACCGCCGACGGCAGCCAAATCCCCTGCCTCGTCACCTTTCATCCCGCCTACCTGCTCCGCCAGCCCTTGAACAAGCGCTACGTCTGGCGCGACCTCCTGCAGCTGCGAGCACGGCTCGACGAACTGGGGGTCGCATGCGCCTGATCACCAGGATCCTGGCGCTCACCGCACTCGTCGCGGTCGCTGTGCCGGCCCCGCGATCGCTCGCCCAGACGGCGATCGGCGACGCCACCGAGCGGCAATACGCGAAGGTCGATCCGACCGCCCCGCTGCCGACCGTCTTCACCGCCCTGCCGCGCCCACTCGGCAGCGACGACGCCGCGCTCTACCGGCTCATTTTCGAGTTGCAGAGCAACGGCCGCTGGCAGGATGCCGACCGGCTGATCGGCCGGCTCGACAATCGCCTGTTGATGGGCCACGTGCTCGCCCAGCGCTTCCTGCACCCGACCGCCTATCGCTCCAGCTACCCGGAGTTGCGCACCTGGCTGGAGCAGTATGCCGACCATCCGCAGGCGACCACCATCCATCGCCTCGCCGAGCAGCGGCGGACCAAGGGCGCCCCGCCGCCGGCCGAGCCGGTCGCGGGCTTTCTCGCCGGCTCCGGGCAGGAGCTGCTGGAGGAGGCGCCGACCAACTACGACGGGCCGGCCGACCGGCCGGCAGGGCACACCCTGGCGGTGGCCGACTGGCTGGGTGCCGTGCGACGGCTGGTGAGCCAGGGCCAACCGACCAACGCCAAAAAGCTGCTGCACCACGACACCGCACGCCTGGCCGACGACGTCGAGCGTGACCTCGCCCGCTGGTTCATCGCCCGCGGCTATCTGGTCTTCCGCATGGACCAGGAAGCGAGCGAGCTCGCCAGTGCCGCCGCCGTGCGCTCCGGCCACATCGAGCCGCGCATTCACTGGACGGCCGGGCTCGCCGCCTGGCGACTGGGCGATATCGCGCGGGCCACACGGCACTTCTCCGCACTCGCGAAAAGCGAGACCGCGGCACCGGAAGACGTCGCCGCCGGCGCCTTCTGGGCGGCGCGCGCCCATCTCCGCCAGTTCGCTCCCGCCCACTACCGCGAGTATCTGGAAATCGCCGCCGATGTCACCGACGGTTTCTACGGCATCCTCGCCCAGCACGTACTGGGCCGGCCGGTGCTGTTCGATTGGCACCAGACGGGCATGGCGACCGACCACATGGGTGCCCTGATGCGCATCGACGGGGCTCGCCGGGCGATGGCACTCGGCCAGATCGGCCAGCGCGACGCCGCCGATGCGGAGATCAGAAAGCTCGCCGCCCGGGCCAATCCCGGCCTCACCGAGGCACTCGCGGCCCTTGCCGAGAAGCTGGAACTGCCGGCGACCCAGATGCGGGTCGCGCAGCGCGCCCGCCTGCAGGACGGTCGACGCCACGACGGCGCCCTCTACCCGGTCCCGCCCTGGACGCCCGACGGTGGCTTCACCATCGACCGGGCCTTGCTCTACGCCATCATCCGCGCCGAAAGCGGCTTCGATCCCGACGCCGAGAGCTATGCCGGGGCGCTGGGTGTCATGCAGATCCTGCCCAGTACCGCCGCAGCCATGGCCGAGCGCAACGGCCTCGTCTTCGCCGGCCCGGCGTCGCTGCACGAGCCGGTGACCAACGTCACTTTCGGCCAGGCCTATGTCGAGCGGCTGCGCGATACCTGGTTCATCGGCGACAGCGTCGTCCACATCGCGATCGCGTATAATGCCGGGCTCAAGCGCGCCGAGGAATGGGCCGAACGCTACGCCGACATCGACGACCCGCTGCTCTTGGTGGAGAGCATCCCGATCCCCGAGACCCGCCTCTACATCAAGAAATTCGTGAGCAATCTCTGGGCCTATCGGATCAAGCTCGACCAGCCGGCCCCGTCGCTCGAGGCGCTTGCCGCCGGCGACTGGCCGACCTACGTGGCGCTGGAGAGCAACGATCCGGGGTCGCGCCATGCCAGGGCGGATTGACGAGACCATCCCCTTTCAGCCGTTGCAGATCGCCGTGCTGACGGTCTCCGACAGCCGCGATCTCGGGTCCGACCGCTCGGGTGCGGTGCTGGTCGAGAAGCTCGAGGCCGCCGGTCACCACCTCGCCGACCGCAAGATCGTCAAGGACGAGCAGCAGCTGATCGAGGCCCAATTGCGCGACTGGATCGCCGATCCCGATGTGGAGGTGGTGATCACCACCGGCGGCACCGGGGTCACCGGCCGCGACGTCACGCCCGAAGCGCTGCACGCGGTGATCGAGAAGCACGTGCCCGGCTTCGGCGAGCTGTTCCGCTGGCAGTCCTACGAGAAGATCGGCACGTCGACGCTGCAGTCCCGCGCCGATGCCGGGGTCGCGAACGGCACCTACCTCTTCGTCGTGCCGGGCTCACCCGGCGCCTGCCGCGACGCCTGGGACGGCATCCTCCACTACCAGCTCGACATCCGCCACAAGCCCTGCAACTTCGCCGAGCTCCTGCCGCGGCTGAGAGAGCACGAGGTGCAGCCGGACTAGCAGCCCCAGCGCAAGGCGGGGGTGTGCACCGGCGCGTCCCAGAGCCGGGCCGTCTCGGCATCGAGGCGGGTAACGGTCAGCGAGCAGCCGGCCATGTCGAGCGAGGTGCACCAGTTGCCGACCAGTGACCGTGTCACCTTCAGCCCCGCCGCCTCGGCCCGGGACACCGCCTCGTCGTAGACCAGATAGAGCTCCATCGAGGGTGTCGCGCCGAAGCCGTTGACCAGGAGCAGCACCTCGTCGCCCTTACCGGGCCCGAGATCGCCGAGAATTGCCTGCATCATCTCCTCGACGATGGCCGCTGCCGGGGCGAGCTTGACCCGCTTTCTGCCCGGCTCGCCGTGGATGCCGACCCCCATCTCCATCTCGTCCTCGCCGAGATCGATGGTGGGCGCGCCCGCCGCCGGCACCGTGCAGCTGGTGAGCGCACAACCCATCGACCGGGTCGCCCCGTTGACCTTGTTGCCGAGCGCCTCGAGCCCGGCGAGGTCCATGCCGTCCTCGGCCGCGGCACCCAGGATCTTCTCGACCACCACGGTCCCGGCCACGCCCCGCCGGCCCGTCGTGAAGCTCGAGTTCTCGACCGCCACGTCGTCGTTGATCAGAACATGCGCCGTCGGCGCCGAGGTCATCTCCGCCGCCATGTCGAAATTCATGACGTCGCCCTCGTAGTTCTTGACCAGCAGCAGCGCACCCGCACCACTGTCGGTGGCCTCGATCGCCGCCAGCATCTGATCCGGGGTAGGGGAGGTGAAGACCTGACCCGGGCAGGCCGCATCCAGCATGCCCATGCCGACATAGCCGCCGTGCAAGGGCTCGTGGCCGGACCCGCCGCCGGAGATCAGGGCGACCTTGCCGGGCCGGGTGGGTGCCGCCCGGCGGATCACGGCGGGCTCCAGGTCGACCCGCACCAGCGCTGCATGCGCCCGGCCGAAGCCTTGCAGACTCTGCCGCAAGACGGTGTCGACATCGTTGATCAGTTTCTTCAAGACCGGCCTCCCGCTGCCACCCGTTGTCGGCGTCGCCCTAGCAGAAAGAGCGAGCTACCGCCACGCCGGTCCTGGTCTCTCGGGCGATCGTCACTAGGTCAAGGTGGGTGGCCAACATCCGAACGGGGGAATGCCATGCATCTCGGCCGCGTCTTTTCCGCGAGTCTGCTCGGCGCTGCGGTGGGTTTCTTCAGCTCCTGCGGAACCATGCAGTTCGGCGGCAGTGTCGGCGCCGAGGAGATTTTCGAGCGGGTCGAGAGTGAAGAGGCGACGTTCGCCGTCGAGCTCTTGACCGACGGTCTCGAGCATCCCTGGGGCATGGTCTTTCTCCCCGACGGCCGCCTGCTGGTGACCGAGCGCCCCGGCCGCCTGCGGCTGGTCGACGCCGATTTCGAGCTCGACCCGGAGCCGCTGGGCGGCGTGCCGACCGCCTTCGCCCGCGGCCAGGGCGGCCTGCTGGATGTCGTGCTGCACCCGGATTTCGCGGAAAACCGGCTGGTCTATCTGAGCTACGCCTATCTCGACGATGCGGGTGCCGGCACGGCTGTCGCCCGGGGCCGGCTCGCCGATGCGGGGTTGGAGGACACCGAGGTGATCTTCGAATCCAATGCTCTCGGCAGCGGTGGCCGCCATTTCGGCTCGCGGCTGGCGTTCGACGATGCCGGCCATCTCTTCGTCACGCATGGTGATCGCGGCGAGCGAGAGCGTGCGCAGGATCTGGGTGATCATGCCGGCAGCCTGCTGCGGCTCGACGCCGACGGCAGCGTGCCCGACGACAACCCGTTCGTCGGGCGGGCCGATGCGCAGCCCGAAATCTACTCTTTCGGCCACCGCAACCCGCAAGGCATGGCGGTGCACCCGGACACCGGTGCGGTCTGGGTGCACGAGCACGGGCCGCGCGGCGGCGACGAGGTCAACATCATCGAGGCGGGTGCCAATTACGGCTGGCCGGTGGTCAGCCAGGGCCGTGAATACGCCAGCGGCCGCCCGATCGGGGTCGAGGAAGCGGCGGGCATGACGGCCGCGATCTACATCTGGGATCCGTCGATCGCGCCCTCGGGCATGGCCTTCTACGACGGCGACGCCTTCCCGGAATGGCAGGGTGATCTGCTGGTCGGGGCGCTCGCCTACCAACTCCTCGCCCGCCTCGAGCTCGACGGCGACCGAGTGGTCCACGAGGAGCGCCTGCTGGAAGGCGAACTCGGCCGCATCCGCGATGTCCAGGTGGGTCCGGACGGGCTGGTCTATCTGCTCACCGACGCCGACAACGGTGGCATCTACCGTCTGAGCCCGGTCGACGAAGCGTCCTGAGGCCTCAGACCTCGGTCGCGGCCTTGCTCTTCGCCCATTTTTCGAGCGCCGGCTCGGGTGCTGCCGGGAGCACCAACTCGAGCCGGACGAACTGATCGCCGCGATGGCCGTCCTTGGCGATGCCACGGCCCTTGAGCCGAAGCGTCTTGCCGGAACTGGTCCAGGCCGGCACCGTGACGGCGACATTGCCGTCGATGGTCGGCACCGTGACCTTGCCGCCGGCAATCGCCAGGGCCAGCGGGATCGCGTGGTCGAGGTGGATGTCGAGGCCCTCGCGCCGGAACCCCTCGTGCGGGCTCACCTGCACCTCGATCAGGGCATCGCCGCCGGCCACACCCTGGCCCTTGAGGCGGAGAACCTGTCCGGATTCGACCCCGGCCGGAATGCTCACGTCGAGATGCCGGCCATCCGGCAGACCGACCCGCCGCTTGGTGCCCTTGGCCGCATCGAGAAAATCGACGGTGACCGTGAGCTTGAGATCCTCGCCCACGCGGGTGCGGCCACCGGCACGACCACCGCGTGACGCGCCGCCGAAAAGATCGCTCAAAATGTCGTCGAAACCGGCGAACCCGCCGCTCGGTCCGGTGCTGCGATAGGTATAGCTGCGCGTGCGGCCGGGACCCGCACCACCATACGACCCGCCGGCACCGCCGAACGGCCCACCGGCGCCGAACGGGAAGCCCTGCGGCCCGCGCTCGTTGCCCTCGGCATCGATCTGGCCCTTGTCGTAGCGCTTGCGCTTGGCCGGATCGCCGAGAATCGCATAGGCGCGGCTGATCGCCTTGAAGCGTTCCTCGGCGGCCTTGTCGCCGGGATTGGTGTCGGGATGGCAGGTCTTCGCGAGCTTGCGATAGGCCTTGCGGATCTCGTCGTCGGAGGCGGCCTGCGACACCCCGAGGATTTTGTAGAGGTTCTCGGTCATGCGTCTGTTCCTGAGGTGCTATGGCACCTCGATGCAAGCCGAAAATGAGCCCGGCGGTCAGCCGCCGGGCTCCAACGTCGAACAGAACCCGACCACGCTACGGGTGGCCGGGTTCGCTCGTCATCGATCGGCGGGATCGCCCTCGGTCAGGCGGCCTGCTCGTCGGCGGTCACCGCCGGCCGGCTCGGCTGAGCCGCGGTGATCTGGATGTTGCGCGGCTTCATCGCCTCGGGGATGCGCCGCTCCAGCTCGACCGTGAGAATGCCCTTGTCGAGGGAAGCATGGGCGATCTCGATGTGGTCACCGAGGGTGAAGCTGCGCTGGAACGCCGCGTGGGCGATACCGCGACGGACATAGTTGGCGCGGTTCTCGGTCTTGGGCTCGCCCTTGATCGAGAGCTCGCGGTCCTTGACCGTGATCTCGAGCTCGTCGAGGTCGAAGCCGGGCACCGCCAGCGCCACGGCGAAGCGATCCTCGCCGTGCTCGACGATGTCGTACTCGGGCGCATAGACGGCGCGACTGCCGAGCAGTTCGCCGGTCATGCGGTCGAAGTCACGGACGGTGCGGAAGAAGGGATCGAAACGGACAATGCTCATGGTATCCTCCAGTTGAGCGATACGAGACAGGTCGGGCGCTCCATCGGGACACGCCCTTCGCATACGTGCCGAACTCGCCAGGCGACGTCCGACATCGAAGACATAAGCAGGCGAGAATCGCCGTTCAAGAGGCTGCTCACGCGACTTGGCGCGCTTTGACGTATGACTTAAGAGCCCACGCCATGACCCGCGCCGCACCGCCCGCCGACTGCCCGCTCTGCCCGCGTCTCGTGGCTTTTCGGGAGACGGCGCGAGCCAAAGAACCCGATTGGCACAACGCACCGGTCCCGTCCTTCGGCGATCCCGCGGCCAGGCTGCTGATCGTCGGTCTCGCCCCCGGCCTTTCGGGTGCCAACCGCACCGGCCGTCCGTTCACCGGTGACGGTGCGGGCAACGTCCTCTACCCGGCGCTGGACCGCTTCGGCTGGAGCCGGGGCACGTTTCGAGCCCGCCCCGACGACGGCCTCGAGCTGGTCGATTGCCGGATCACCAATGCCGTGCGCTGCGTGCCGCCCGAGAACAAGCCGACGGGTGCGGAAATCCGCACCTGCCGGCGCTTCTTGGTGGACGAGCTGACCGCTGACCCCGCCCCTCGGGCGATCCTCGCCCTCGGGCGGATCGCCCACGACACCATCCTGCGCGCCCTCGATCTCGGGCTGGCCGCCCACCCGTTCGCCCACGACGCGTGGCACGACGTGGCACCCGACCTGGTCCTCGCCTCCAGCTACCACTGCTCGCGCTACAACATGAACACCGGGCGCCTCACCGAGGCCATGTTCGATAGCGTGCTGGCCCGCTTGCGCCGGCATCTCGACGCTCTCTAGCAGGCTGCTAGACTATCGCCGACGAACGGGGGACCAGAAAGAGCGGGGGAGAGCGACCTTGGCCATTCTGCTCGGCTGCATTGCCGACGACTTCACCGGTGCCACCGATCTCTGCAATACCCTGGTCAAGGCCGGCATGCGCGCCGTTCAACTGATCGGGGTGCCGGCTGCGGGCTATCCGGTCCCCGATGCCGACGTCGTCACCATCGCGCTGAAGTCGCGCACCTGCCCCGTCCGCGATGCCGTCGACCAGTCGCTCGAGGCGCTGGCCTGGCTGCGCGACGCGGGTGCGAGGCAGATCCTCTTCAAATACTGCTCGACCTTCGATTCGACGCCCGCGGGCAATATCGGCCCGGTCGCCGACGCGCTGATGGAGGCCCTCGGCACCGACCTCGCCGTGGTCTGCCCGGCCTTCCCCGAAACCGGCCGGACGATCTACCAGGGCCACCTCTTCGTCGGCGAGAAGCTGCTCGCCGACACCCACATGCGCCATCATCCGCTGACCCCGATGACCGAGAGCAACCTCGTCCTCGCCATGCGGGCGCAGACGCAAAAGCGCGTCGGGCTCGTGCCGTTCGCCGCGGTCGATGCCGGCCCGGCGGCGATCGCCGAGCGCTTCGCAACACTGCGCCAGGAAGGCGTCAGCTACGCTGTCACCGACGCCGTGGCCGACCGCCACCTTGTTCATTTGGGCGAGGCCGTGCGGGGTCACGCCCTGATCACCGGCGGTTCCGGCATCGCCCTCGGTCTGCCCGAGAACTTCCGCAGAGCCGGCGAGCTGCAGACTCGCGACGCCGCGGCCCTGCCGGCGATCGACGGCTACGAGGCGGTGCTCGCCGGCTCCTGCTCCGCCGCCACGCTCGCACAGATCGACCACATGGTCCGCACCCGCCCGGCCAAGAAGCTCGACCCCTTCGCCCTCGCCGACGGCTACGCCACCGAGCTGGCCCTCGACTGGGCGAAGGAGGAACTGCGGCACGGCCCGATCCTGATCTACGCCTCCGCCCCACCCGAGGACGTCGCCGAGGCACAAGAGCTGCTCGGCCGCGACCGCGCCGGGACCCTGATCGAGGATGCCATGGCCGCGATCGCCAGGGGCCTGGTCGAGGCCGGCGTGCGCCGCCTCGTGGTCGCCGGCGGCGAGACCGCGGGGGCCGTGGTCAAGGCGCTGGGCATCGAGGGCCTCGCCATCGGCCCACAGATCGACCCCGGGGTGCCGGCCTGCGTCACGCTGGGCGACCGGCCCATCGCCTTGGCGCTCAAATCCGGCAATTTCGGCGCCAAGGACTTCCTGACCAAGGCCTTCGCCCACATGCCCGGCGAAAGGCGGCGCCCGTGAGCGAGAGCAAGCTCCGCGAAGCCATCTGCCGGTTCGGCCTCTCGATCTTCGAGCGCGGCCTCACCTTCGGCAGCTCCGGCAACATCTCCGTGCGGCTCGACGACGGCTGGCTGATGACACCTACCGGAGCGACGCTCGGCACCCTCGACCCCGCGCGACTGGCCAAGCTAGACCGGAACGGCCGCCACGTCTCGGGCGACAAGCCCACCAAGGAGACCTTCCTGCATCAGGGCATGTACAGGCAGCGCGAGGACGCCACCGCCGTCGTCCACCTCCACTCCACCCATTCCGTCGCGGTCAGCTGCCTCGCCGACATCGACCCCGAAGATTGCATCCCGCCGATCACCGCCTATTACGTCATGCGCGTCGGCCGACTGCCGCTCGTTCCCTACTACCGCCCGGGCGACCCCGAACTCGGGCCGGCGGTAGAGAAGCTCGCCGGTCGGCACCACGCCGTGCTGCTCGCCAATCACGGGCCCGTCGTCGCCGGCAGCAGCCTGGAAAACGCCGTCTTCGCCACCGAGGAGCTCGAGGAAACGGCCAAGCTCTGGCTCATGCTGCGGCGCGAGCGGATCCGCCCGCTCACCCCCGAGCAGGTGGCGGACCTGAAGGCCCATTTCCCGAGCTGAGGCGCTGCCGCACAAATCCGTCCGGGCACGATACCAGCGTGCGGACGCGGCACTCGGCAGGCTGCCGAGAGAGTCTCGATGGCCGATATTGCCGCGGACGGCTTCGTCGACCCCGCGGCAGAGGGCGCTCTCGTCGGCATCGAAAGCCTGCGCAGGTCGAGCCGCCCAGGTGCGGCGCCCATGAAACGCGCCTTGGAAATTCTCGGCCGCCACGACCGACGAGCCGGCGAATAGCGACGGGGTCGGCCAGAGGCGCTTGACCGGAGCAGAGCGCAGCCCGAACAGGAAGGCGTTCTCCTTGCCGAGGCTGTTGTCGGTCCATGGCCGAACGTTCGCTCCCGCCACACGCCATCACCTGCCTCTTGGATTCGCTGCGCAGCACGCAGGAGGTGATCCGCAGCTACGACACCAAGGCCCAGATCATGGGCATCATCTTCATCCTCTCGATCAACTTCGTCCTGACCCTGCTGCGCGAGCTCGTCGGCATCGGCCCGATCCCGCCGGCCGCCACGGTCGGCCTCGCCGTCATGGTCCTGGTCCCTCTCGGCCTCTTCGGCTTCGTCCTCTACCCGACCAGCAATCCGAGCGACGGCCTTCGGCTGGGCGATCAGCCGATCCGCAACAGCTATTTCGTCGACCGGTACGACCGCGGCCTCGGCGGCTATGTCGAGGACATCGAGGCCACCGACTGGGCGGTCGAGATCGCCTACGAGATCATGAAGATGGCCCGATTGCGCGAAATCAAGCGCCAGCGGCTGCTTCGCGCGTTGCTCGCCGCCGCCGTCAGCTACGCGCTGATCCTGACCATGATGGTGGTTATCGCGGCCGGAGAGGCGCCCGCTCACGGTTCGGCCGGATGATCGGCGAACAGTAACGTCGCCGGTGCCGCTTCCCCACAACTTGCGCGGCCGAAAGCCTTGCCCACATACCCGCTATGGCAGGGCGATGCCCGAACGGGGTCGCTGCAGATCGATCCGCTCGCACGAGGGACGGCAAGGAGAACAGTGATGGATTTCAACAACTATACCGAACGCGCCCGCGGTTTCGTCCAGTCGGCACAGGGCCTCGCCCTGCGCGAGGGGCACCAGCGGTTTTTGCCCGAGCACATCCTGAAGGTGCTGCTCGACGATCCGGAAGGCATGGCCGCCAACCTGATCAATGCTGCCGGCGGTAATGCCAAACAGGCAGCGCAAGCCACCGAGCTGCTGCTCGCCAAGCAGCCCAAGGTCGAAGGCTCCGGCGCCGGCCAGCTCTATCTGGCACCAGAACTCGCCCGCCTCTTCGAGAGTGCGCAACAGATCGCGAAAAAGGCCGGCGACAGCTTCGTCACCGTCGAGCGCCTGCTGCTCGCCATCGCCATCTCTGAAAGCGATGCCGGCAAGGTGCTGAAAGATGCGGGCGTCACCGCCCAGGGCCTGAACGCCGCCATCGAGAGCGTCCGCAAGGGCCGCACCGCCGAGAGTGCGACCGCCGAGGACAGCTACCAGGCGCTCGAGAAATACACCCGCGACCTCACCAAGGTCGCCCGCGAAGGCAAGCTCGATCCGGTCATCGGCCGTGACGAGGAAATCCGCCGCGTCATCCAGGTCCTCTCCCGCCGGACCAAGAACAACCCCGTGCTGATCGGCGAGCCCGGCGTCGGCAAGACCGCCATCGCCGAGGGCCTGTCGCTGCGCATCGTCAACGGCGACGTGCCGGAAAGCCTGAAAGATCGCCGCCTCCTCTCCCTCGACCTCGGAGCCCTGATCGCCGGCTCGAAGTATCGCGGCGAGTTCGAGGAGCGCCTGAAGGCCGTGCTGCAGGAGATCACGGCATCCCAGGGCGAAATCATTCTCTTCATCGACGAGCTCCACACCCTGGTCGGTGCCGGCAAGGCCGAAGGCTCGATGGACGCGTCGAACATGCTCAAGCCGGCCCTCGCGCGCGGCGAGCTGCACTGCGTCGGTGCCACCACGCTCGACGAATACAGAAAGCACATCGAAAAGGACGCGGCCCTCGCCCGTCGCTTCCAGCCCGTCTTCGTCGCCCAGCCTTCGGTCGAGGACACCGTCTCGATCCTCCGCGGCCTGAAGGAGAAGTACGAGATGCACCACGGCGTGCGCATCACCGATGCCGCCATCGTCGGTGCCGCCGTCCTCTCCAACCGCTACATCACCGACCGCTTCCTCCCCGACAAGGCGATCGACCTGATCGACGAGGCGGCGGCACGAAAGCGCATGGCGATCGACAGCAAGCCCGAGGAGATCGACGAGCTCGACCGCCGCATCCTCCAGCTCAAGATCGAACGCGAGGCGCTGAAGAAGGAGCAGGACGAGCCCACCCGCCAGCGCTTGGCCAAGCTGGAGAAGGAACTCGCCGAGCTCGAGCAGGAATCCAACGAGCTCACCACCAAGTGGCAGGCCGAGAAGCAGAAACTGGCAGGCGCCACCAAGCTCAAGGAAGAGCTCGACCAGGCCCGCCACGAGCTCGTCGAGGCCCAGCGCCGCGGTGACTACACCCGCGCCGGCGAGCTCACCTACTCGGTCATCCCCGGCCTCGAGAAAGCCATCCAGGAGGCCGAGGCCACCGAGAGCACCCGCCTGCTCCAGGAGGAGGTGACCGAAGGCGACATCGCCGGCGTCGTCTCGCGCTGGACCGGTGTCCCCGTCGACCGCATGCTCGAAGGCGAGCGCGAAAAGCTCATCCAGATGGAAAAGCAGCTGGAAAAGCGCGTCGTCGGCCAGGAAGCCGCGGTGCATGCCGTCTCCAACGCCGTCCGCCGTGCCCGCGCCGGCCTGCAGGACCCCAACCGCCCGATCGGCTCGTTCCTCTTCCTCGGGCCCACCGGCGTCGGCAAAACCGAGCTCTGCAAGACCCTCGCCGCCTTCCTCTTCGACGACGAGCAGGCGATGCAGCGCATCGACATGTCCGAGTACATGGAAAAGCACTCGGTCGCCCGCCTGATCGGCGCCCCTCCGGGCTATGTCGGCTACGAGGAGGGCGGAGCACTGACCGAAGCCGTCCGCAGGCGCCCCTACCAGGTGGTCCTCTTCGACGAGATCGAGAAGGCCCACCCCGACGTCTTCAACGTGCTGCTCCAGGTCCTCGACGACGGCAGGCTGACCGACGGCCAGGGCCACAATGTCGACTTCAAGAACACCATCATCGTCCTGACCTCCAACCTCGGCAGCGAGTTCCTCGCGGCATTGCCCGAAGGTGCGAGTGCCGAGGACGCGCGGCCGCAGGTCATGGAGGTCGTCCGCGCCAGCTTCCGCCCGGAGTTCCTGAACCGCCTCGACGAAATCATCCTCTTCAACCGCCTGAGCCGCGCGGAAATGGGAGCCATCGTCGAGATCCAGCTCGGCTACCTGAAGAAGCTCCTCGCCGACCGCCGCATCGACCTGGTTCTCACCGATGGTGCCCGAACCTGGCTCGCCAATGCCGGCTACGACCCCGTCTACGGTGCCAGGCCCCTCAAGCGCGTCATCCAGAAAAACCTCCAAGACCAACTCGCCACCCTCATCCTCGAAGGCCGCCTGAAAGAAGGCGACACCGCCCACGTCGAAGTCAAAGACGGCAAGCTGGCGATCGAGTCCTTGATCGAGGCAGAAGCAGCCTAAAAACCGGTGGGGCGCGGGGAGGATCATCCTCCCCGCATCTTCAAGAAAGGCGGGGGAAATGATTTCCCCCGCGCCGCCTCGTTCTTTTTCTATCGGCCCAAGATTACGTCGATGCCGGTCAGGATTTGGGCGAGCTTGCGGGGTGACAGCTTGCCGACCTGTTCGGTGAGCTGGGACCGATCGATGGTGCTGATCTGCGACGCATTGGCGACCGAGACCTTGGGCAGGCCCGTCTCGGCCCGAGACAGCAACACGTTGCCAGGAGCACGCGCCCAGGCGCTGTTGCTGGTCAGCGGCACGACGACGACGGTCGCAATGCGGCTCCGATTGACGGAGTCACCCTGCACGATCACCACCGGCCGCCGAAACCCGGGACCAGCCCCCACCGGCTCGGGAGAATCCACCCACCAGACCTCGCCCTGCCAGATCTCAGCCAGAGCGTGCTCTACCACTCCACCCGTTCCAGCGTCCGCCGCGCCGCAGCCCCGACGAACCGGTCCGACTCCTCGCCCACCTCGTCCACCACCGCATTCATCGCCGCCGTGACCTCGTCCGGCCCATGCCGCGCCAAATACTCCGCCAGCGCGTCCGCATAAACCCGACTACGCGACTTCCCCACCCGCCGAGCATATCGCTCAGCCGCCTCGAAAACCTCGTCGGGAAGAGATATGGCCGTTTTCATACCATGAGTATAACCACGGCACGCCATGGTCGCAAGCATGCCAAGACAAGAAAGGCGGGGGAAATGATTTCCCCCGGCACCCCCTCAGTACTATTCTGGGTTGCACTCGTGTGGCATCGGTGGATGCGTCACCGCGACGGAAGCGTTTCAATTTCGGCGCAAAGCGCCTATCTTCTCATTGGTCGTTGCGCTGGATGCCGCTCATGGACAACGTAAAGCTGGATTTCCTGGTCGAGCAGAGCAAGCGGACGCTCGACGAACTGCGCGACCTCAAGCAGTCGTTCAACGACATGCGTGAGCGCATCCAGTCGCTGGAGAGCAACGTCGTCGACATCAAGCGCGACACCGTCCGCATCGACCACCGTCTCGATCGGCTGGAGCAGCGCGTCGCCCGCATCGAGCGCCGCCTCGATCTGGTGGACAGCTGACCGCAAATGGCACTGCGCATCGACGATGCCGAACCCGGCAAGCCCGGGCAGCTCTTCGAGGACTTCCTGAGGGAACAAGGCACCTGCGAAGAGGCGACCGAGACCGCCATCAAGCGCGTGCTCGCCTACCAGCTTACTGCGGCCATGCAAGAGCAGCGCATCTCCAAGGTCGAGATGGCAAGGCGCCTGGCGACCAGCCGCTCGCAACTCGACCGCCTCCTCGACCCCGACAACGACACCGTGACCCTCGCCACACTCGCCAAAGCCGCGCGCGCCCTGGGCCGCACCATCAAGCTCGAGCTGCAGTAGGGCAGGGAACTATCAGCCGGAGGCCGCCATGACCGCCGCAGCCGGGATCCGCATGAAGAGCCCCACCCACGCCGGCGGCTTCGTCAAGCACGAGATCATCGAGCCCCACGGCCTCTCGGTGACCAACGCCGCCCGCATCCTCGGCGTCACTCGCCCAGCCCTCTCCGCCCTACTAGAGGAACGCGCCACCCTCTCCCCGGGAATGGCCCTGCGCCTCAAAAAAAAGCCTTTGGCGTCCCAATGGACAACCTCATGCCAATGCAAAAAAGCTACGACATCACCCAAGCCCGAAAGCGGTAGGCGAGATCAACGTCGCCCGCTTCGCTGGTATTCCGCGGCCGACGCCGGCTTGAGTGACGCATCATTGGTTAAAATGGGAGCTATCCCTCGGAGCAGATCAATCAAATCGATCTTCTTGAAGTTGTCAAATATAGGGGAATCTCTGCATGAGTTCAATTGAGAGTCCGTGGACGTTCTCAACATCATATTTGGAAATGTACTTTAATGAACATAAGTTGGCTAGTGGTTCCGGCTTCTTTTGGGCAAATGCGGGACGAATGTTCTTAGTTTCTAACTGGCACAACTTTTCTGGCCTCAATCCTGAAAATAACCATTGCATGTCTCCGCGCGGAGCGCGCCCGAACAAAGTCCGATTTGCAATGTATAGGAAATTATCTCGCGCTAACTGCGAAGGTTATTTTGAACTCAAGCATGAATTTGTCGAACGAGAACTGTACAACCAAGATGAGGAGAAAGCTCTGTGGTTGGAGCACCCGAATCTTGGTCAACGCGTCGATATTGCAGCTTTAGATGTGACGGGCGCCGACTCGGATTACTTGTGCTTGTCTTGCAATGATATTGAAAGGGATGCTGTACTAAAACCATTCGTTTCCCAGGATGTGTTCATAGTTGGGTTTCCTCTAGGATTAATTCCTGGAAATCCGACTCCTGTTTGGAAACGAGGGACTATTGCAACTGAACCGACTTACGATACGAATGGCTTGCCAAGATTCTTTGTTGACAGTGCAACACGACAGGGGATGTCGGGGTCAGTAGTCGTCGCAAGGCATATCATAGTGGGCAATCCTCTACTAAAGAAGGATGGAGCCGAAACAGAGCCGTTCCTTTACGCAACGGCTGACGTGGTTGTTGGGATTTATTCGGGCCGACTTGGCGCACATGAAATAGAAGCGCAGCTGGGTGTGGTTTGGAAACGCAATGTTATCGACGAGACGGTAATGAACGGCGTCGCGCCGAAAATCTAGGAAATTCGGGTCCACAAGCCTCTTTTGAACATTGGCTGGGGGCGCACCTCCCTTTTTAACCTTTTCAGCTGCCCGCCAACGATGCTCGTCCGACAACGGCAGCGCCTCGGCGAAAATGTCGTCGACGCGGCACTCGCTGATCCCGCTCGCTTCGGCGTCCTCGATCAGCCGCCGCAGTGCTGCCGTCCGCTCCTGCCGGCATCGATCGGTCATGGGCCCGCTCCCGCCATCGCTACGTCGCCTCCACACCCAGCCGCAACTCGATCCGCTCCAGCCGCGCCTCGATCCCACAGGCGCGCTCCCCGAGCCGCGTCACGTCAAGCCGCAGCTCGGCCGTCGTTTGCTCCAGCGCGGTGAGCGACCGGTCCATGGCGGCCGCGTTCTCCCGCAGCCGGGCCTGCCCCGCCTCCAGTTCCGCACACAATGCCGCCAACTCGTCGAGCGTCACCCCGGTCATCGTCTTTCACCGTCTCGCTGGTAGCTACCCTACCCGAATTGCCGCCGCGCGTGAACGTCGATCGCTGGCGCTGCCGCCCGCGATGCCGCTATGCTGCGCCCGAGCCGAGCGAACCACGACCCGTCGAAGAGCCGCCGATGCATGCCGTTCTCGCCACCCGCAGCAAGGCCATCGCCGCCATCTGCCGGCGCTTCGCCGTGACGCGCCTCGAGGTCTTCGGCTCCGCCGCCCGCGGTTATGATTTCGACCCGGCCGAAAGCGACATCGACCTGCTCGTTACCTTCGCCCCGGGCCATCGCCCGACCCTCGCCGATCTCCTCGACCTCGAGGACGCACTCGGCCGGACCCTCGGCCGCGAGGTCGATCTCGTCGACCGCCGGGCCATCGAGGCCAGCCGCAACTATATCCGCCGGCGGCAGATCCTGGCTGACGCCGAGCCGCTCTATGAAGCCGAGGCGGCGCCGGTCCATGAAAGATGACAGCGCCCTCCTGCTCGACATGCTGCTGGCCGCCGAGGACGCTCGCTCCTTCACCGCCTCACTCGATTGGCCAGCCTTCGCGGCCAGCCGCCTTCACCAGAACGCGGTGATCCGCTCGCTCGAGGTCATCGGCGAGGCCGCAGCCAAGGTCTCGCCCAGCTTCCGCGACGCCCACCCGGCGCTGCCCTGGCGCGAGATGATCGGCATGCGCCATCGCCTCATCCACGGCTACGGCGAGGTCCAACTCGACATCGTTTGGGACGTCATTCAACAGCGCCTGCCGCAGCTGATCGAGGCGCTGAAGCGCCTGATCCCGCCCGAACACAACCCTGGCTGATCGGCGGCCCGCCTCGTCCCGCGCGTCAACCGGCCAGCGGCGGCTGCGTCTCCTCGGTCTGGATCACCTCCACCAGCACGCCGAAATCGGCGATGCTGGTCTGGACGCTGCCGAGATTGCGGCGGAAGTCGTACTCGCCGTTGCCCATGAGGTCGGCCGTGACCTCCCAGATATAGCGGGGCGGCAGGCCCTCGGGTCCGTGCACCACCTCGAGCAGCCGATGGCCGAAGCCGCGGGTGATCCGCGTCGGCGCCATGACCGTCGGGTCCTCGAACATCACGTCCCTGAGATGCGCCGCGAACGCCGCCGGATCGGCGTCCGGCCGGAGTGCGATGACGAACTGCGCCGTGCGAAACATCCTCGGCCCCCCTCCCGAAGGCGGCACCGGTCGTGCCGGGCAACACCGATGCCACAGGCTTGCGCGCCGTGAGCGAAGCACCCTGAACCATACGCCCGACCGCCCCGAGCAGCAAGCCGCCGACGGCGGCGCCGATCGTCATAACGAATGCTTATGGCAAACTGTAAGTCCGTAGACAAAACCCGAGAACAGGCGTCATGGATCGACTCGTCGGTGCCGCTATGCGCACCAGAACCCGAGAAGCGAGTCGATAGACGACACAGAACCCGAGAAATGTGCCGTCCTGTGCGCCATCACGATCGCTTATGGTGCACGAGGCGTCACATTTGGCCCGATCCGGCCACGAACGAACCCGGCCGAACGACGAACGAACCCGGGGGATCGACGTTCGAACCCGGCCGGGACACGAACGAACCCGGGAATCGCGAAGGAACCCGAGCGGGCGGTTTGTCGCAGGCTCGGCCCGCAATCCCGCGCGGTTGTTGCGATCGGCCGTGAGACGGCGGCGGCCGTGCGATTCCTGAGCCAGCGTCGGCTCGGTGCCGTCGCCGGTCTGCCGGACGAACCCGAAGACAGCTTGACGGTCGGGTCGATCGAGGATAAAATACCTAGAGCGAAAAGACGGCTTCGACGCTCAGCAGCGATGATCGCGGCAGACACCGAAGCGACTGAACGAGCGGACGTCGAGCTCGAGGAAATCCAGGCGGCGCTCCATCGAGGCCAGGCGACGGTTGGTGTCTTGAAGGAGAAGGCAGAGGCCGTGCGCGTCGCTGCCCGGCTCGAACCCGGCGGCATCGCAGGCGGCCCGGTCCATGGCCTGCAGCTGCTCGACCGTCGGCCCGGCCTGGCAGGCGGCGAGCACGAGGAGGCCGAGGGCGCCGACGGCGAGGCGGGGGGGCGTCAGGGCCATGGGGTGGCGATCTCGGCCGGGTCCGGGCGCGGCGGCAGGGGCTGGGGCTCGCGGGCGGTGCCGATATAGAGCAGACCCGCGATCGTCTCCTCGGCGGCGAGGCCGAGGCCGCGCCGGACGGCCGGCGAGGCGGCATTGCCGCCGGTCGCCCATTTGCCGGCGAAGCCCAGCGCATGGGCGGCGAGCAAGAGATTGTGCACCGCACAAGCGACGGAGGCCTGCTGTTCCCAGGCCGGGATCTTCGGATGATCCGGGTCGATCCGGGCGATGGCGACGACGATCAGAGGGGCACGAAGCGGTGCCGTGCGCTGCTTGTCGATCTCCGCCGCACTGGTCCCCGGCCGCTCGGCGGCGAGGGCGGCGGCGAACAGAGCACCCAGCCGCTCGCGGCCGTCACCGCGCACCAGGAGAAACCGCCAGGGGCGGAGCTTGCCGTGATCGGGCGCGGCTGCCGCTGCCTCCAGCATGCGACAGAGTGCCGCATCATCCGGCCCGGGCTCTCCCATCTTCACCGGCGGCACCGTCACCCGCGTGAGGATCGCTTGCAGCGCCTGCATCCCTGCTCCATGCTGAATTCTGAAGGATTTGCTCGCGCGGGCCGATATCGTCAACGCTTTGTTCGGCGTTTTGTGCTCTACTTCGACGGCCGGGCGAACGGATTGCCACTTGATGCAGCGCAACGCCGACGGCATGCTGCGCTGCACGTATGGCGGCATGCGGCGAAGGCCGAGCCGGCATCTCGGGCCCCGCTGCGGCGATCGACGGGGCCGCCAATGAATAGTATCGACGAGAGGAGCTGCTCGATGTCCGACTATGGTTATGCGCTCGACGAACTAGAGGTCGGGATGAGCGCGTCCTTCGCCAAGACGATCACCGATGCCGATATCCTGATGTTCGCGGGCGTGTCGGGCGACACCAATCCGGTCCACCTCAACGAAGAGTTCGCCGGCGGCACACCGTTCAAGGGGCGGATCGCGCACGGCATGTTGACCGGCAGCCTGATCTCGACCGCACTCGGCACCAAGCTGCCCGGCGCCGGCTGCGTCTACCTTGCCCAGACGATGAAATTCCTGGCCCCGGTCCGCGCCGGCGAGACGGTGCGCGCCGTCGTGACGGTCATGGAGATCGAGCACCAGAAGCGTCGGGTTACCATGGAGACCGTCTGCAAGGTGGGCGGCAAGGACGTTCTGGTCGGTGAGGCCAAGCTCCTGGTGCCCGGCCGCGAGAGCTGAGCCGCGCCGCGGCAGTGATCGGAGATTGCGCGGCTGCACGGTCGGGCCATCGGACGTGCGACCTGCCCCTCTAACCGGCTTGCCGGATCGATAGGCAGCGTCGCCAAGCATCGCCGCGCCTCGGGTTCGGCATTCTGTTGGGGCATCGACCGTCCTGCTGGCCCTGGCGGCATGCCCGTGCAGCCGGCAGAACCGTGCCAATTCTTGCCGCCAGTGCGTTCCGCGGCAACCGAGAATGGTCACCGGCGCCAACGGATCGGCATGCTCCGGCACGACAGGGTCGATCATGCACCTCCCTCCGGCAGCAAGTCGCAGCAACTACCGCAACATAGCCGCCCGCCGCACCGCACGGCTGCGTGACCTCCAGGCTTTGTGATCATCCGAGAGTTGCGCGTGGTCACGGGGGAAATCGCTGATCGTTGAAGAATAATATCCTAAATGGTGGCTGACGTCAAGCCACCCTTCGGTTCGCTCGGCAAACCGGGCTCACGGCATACCCAGCTTCGCGGGAAAGCCCGACGCCATCGCGTGAAATATGGCGCAACTTCTTGCACCAGAATGTTTTCTCGGCACAGCCTGCGACAAGCTGTCGTCTCGGGTTCGATCGCGAAAACCGGGTTCGTTCGCTCTCCAGCCGGGTTCGCTCGTCACTCCGCCGGGTTCGCTCGTCGTTGCCGCAGGTTCGTTCGCAGCCGAATCGCGCAAAATGTGACGCCTCGTGCACCATAAGCAATCGTGATGGCGCAGAAAACGGCGCATTTCTCGGGTTCTGTGTCCTCTATCGATTCATTTCTCGGGTTATGGCGCATCGAGCGGCACAACCCGAGCGGCAACGAGTCGGTATATGACGCATGACGTCGGATTCGCAGGCGTAATCATAAGCATTGTTTATGGGAATGAATGCGGGGAGGCACGGCCTCCCCGCGCCCCTCCGGAACTTTGCGGTGGTGCGTGGCGGTCGACCGACTCGAGCTGGTCGGCCAGGACGGCGCCCCGGATGGGGAGACCTTCGGGCAGGATCACCTCGAGCGGGTAGCCCTCGATGCGGGTGGTGATCGGGCAGGCCAGGGCGTAGCCGGTCTTCTGGTGAATAGGCGCGTGGCGAGAGGACGAGTGCCGGGCGACCACCCGCCGGCTCGTGACCGGCATGCGGCGCAAAGCTCAGCCGGACGAGATCGCCCCGCTCGGGCGCCGCCAGCTGAAGGGCCTCGCGGCCCACCGACCTGTCGTCGAAGGACTCGTCGGGCAGGTTATCGGACGTGATGCCGGCGCGCAGGTCGGCGAGGGAGAGTTGCCCGATCCGGCGCGGGCGCAAGACGACCTGGCGATCCTCGACGTCGCGTTCGACCGCGATGCCCTCGGCGAGTGCCGTAGCCCGGGCCAGCGCTGCGGAATGCGCACAGCGAGACTGTTGCCCCAGCGGGCAATCAGCATGTGCATGGACGTTGATCCCCGCGCTCGGGAGGCGAGTCGTCCGCGTTGTGTAGCCGAGAAGCGCAGCGGCCCGAAAGTAAGCCAAGAACCCGGCGTTCAGCCGAATGCCACCTGACACCATTGTCCACCCGAGAAAGAAATACGGTCTCGTGTCCACGGTTTCCATCGGCGATCCGCGGCGCAAAATTGCCCTCGTGAACGAAGCCGGTTATACTCACGCGCCTTGCGGCGCAAGGATCGAGCGAGACCGAGGTTCTTCGTCGAAGATCGTGAGCGTCGCCACGGTTCCAGAGTCGCGGGAAGAGGGGCGATGATGGACGAAGCGAGCCAGAAGGACACAATCGAAGCTCTGTCCGACTGGAGCAAATGGCTGATCGGGATCGGTTTCACGGCAGGCGCCGGTTGCGTTGTCATCTTTCGTGAGGCTGCCGTGGGCCCGGCCCGTCTTTTCCTGATCCTGGCCATCTGCGCCTTTGCCCTGTCGGTCCTGATATCGATGTTTCTCCGACATGCCCTGGCCTTGACCATCGAGCGGCTGCCGCTCGCCGATGCAGGGAGAGAAAGAAAGAGCGTTTATGACCATCCTGCGGGCGGATGGCTCTCGATCGGCCACCTCGCGCGCGCCCAGTTGGGCACTATAGTCTTGGGCGTTCTCTTTTTTCTCGCGTGGGTAGTCTTGCTGCCGCCGTCCTGATGCCTGCTCGCCGCGCAACCTCGAATCCGATGCTTCATGAATTTCGTCATCGGATCTGCCGGCTATCTCGTGACGAACGAAATGACTCCTGGAGTCTTATTGCCTGAACCCAAGCAAAAGTAACGGTGGGGTCCAAGGGGAGGCGCTGCCTTCCCTTGCCTTTACCTGCAGGTGTTTTTCGCGAGCACTGCACGCCTTACCACTCTACCGGCACGCCGTAGCGGGCGATGTTGTGGTCTTTGGTGAGGATGGTTCGGCTGGTGCGCTGGGCGATGGCGATCAGGACGCGGTCGAAGGGGTCTTTGTGGAGGGTGGGGAGTGCGGCGGCTTGTTCGGCGGTCTGGTCGTCGAGGGGGATTGGTTCGAAGCCGTGATGGTGGAGCATGGCGGCGAGGGTCGGGAAGGCCGGGCTGTGGAGGTCGGGGAGTTTGCCGAGGCGGGTCTTGATGGCGATCTCCCAGACCGTGGTGGCGGCGACGGCGATGGCTTCGGGGGTTTGCTCGAAGAGGCGGACGAGTGGTTTCGGGAAGGCCGGGTCGCCGGTGTAGAAGTCGACGAGGGCGACGGCGTCGGCGAGGTAGCGGGTCAATCGATGCCCCAGGCTTCGAGATCGGCGTCGGTCATGGGCGCGAGGGCATCGGCGAGGTCGTCGCGGGTGAGGCCGGAGCGCTTTAGGCTCTCCCTCGCCATGCCGAAGGAGGGGCGGGATTTGGCCGTCTCGTAGGGGACGAGGCGGGCGATCGGTTTGTTGCGTTTGGTGATGACGACCTCCTCGCCCTCCGCCACGGCCTGGAGCAAGGCCGAGAGGGAGGTCTTGGCTTCGTAGACGTTGACCTCGCGCATATCCGCCGGCTCCTGAACTGACCAACTATCAGACTAGACCAACTTCCTGCCCAGATCAATCATCCAGCAAAGGTACCGGTGGGGTCCAAGGGGAGGCGCCGCCTCCCCTTGCTTCTTTCATTCTTCCCGGCTCGGCGGGTCGTTTTCGCGCCAGCGGGTGACGGTTTCGGTGTCGAGGTCGAAGAGGTCGAGGGCGCGGCCGATGGTGTGGTCGACCAGGGCTTCGATGGTTTTGGGCTTGCTGTAGAAGGCGGGGACGGGGGGGCTGACGATCGCCCCCATTTCGGTGACGGCGGTCATGTTGCGCAGGTGGCCGAGGTGCAGCGGGGTTTCGCGGACGAGGAGGACGAGGCGGCGGCGTTCCTTGAGGACGACGTCGGCGGCGCGGGTCAGGGCGTTGTCGCAGACGCCCGTCGCGATGGCGGCCAGGGTGTGCATCGAGCAGGGGGCGATGATCATGCCGTCGGTTTTGAACGAGCCCGAGGCGATCGAAGCACCCACGTCGTTGATCGGGTGGACCTTGCTGGCCAGCGCCTTGATCGCGTCGACGGGCTGGTCGAGCTCGTAGGTGATGGTGAGTGCTGCGGATTTGGTCAGGACGAGGTGGGTTTCGATCTCCAGCCGCTCGAGGGCCTGGAGCAGGCGCTGGCCGTAGACGACGCCCGAGGCGCCGGTGATGCCGACGATCAGTCTGCGTTGCATGCGATCCTCTGGTCCGCTGGCGAGGCGCACCGGCCGGCCGGGACCGGCAGGCGGTCAGCGTCCCCCGAGCTAACTAGGCGGCCCCGGGGGATCGGGAAAGGGCTACGGGCGCACGGGCGGCGGTGCGGGGTCGCGTTCGTGGACGGCGATGGCGATGCCGGCCAGGGTCTCGCCCAGCGTGCCGATGGGGTCGAGGGTGAGGCGGACGGGGCTGCCGGCGGTGGTCTCGAGGTCGTGCACGGCGGACGCCCCGCCGGCGGCGCTCGCCTGCAGCAGGGCCACGATGTCGGTGGCCGCGAAATGGTGGGTGACGTGGCCGAGCGGCCGGCCGACATCGTGCGGCAGGAGGTTGAAGTAGCGGGTGGCCGCCGGGGTGAAACGGCGGATCGCGAGAGCCGGGTCGAGGAGAACCGCGGCGAGGCCGGTGGCTTCGACCAGCCGCTCGAGCTCCTGGCCGAGGGCGACGAGGATTTCGATCCGCCGCTGCTGCTCGATCCCGCTGGTGCGCAAGGCTTGCAGGCTGGCGTTGGTGGCCTCGGCGGTAGCCTCCAGCTCTTGGTTGCGGGCGTCGAGGGCGGCATTCGTCGCTTCGAGCGCGCGGATGGTCTCCTTCAGGGTCTCCTCGCCGAAACGGAGGTCCCGCTCGAGCTCGTCGAGCCGGCGAAGCGTCGCCCGATCGAGGCCCGGTTGCAGGCCGACGGACGCCTCTGCGTCGTCCCCGGCGGCAGGCCCGGCAGCGGCCGTCGGGCGATCGTCGAAGCTGACGAGCAGGCAGCGCCTGGCATCCGGCCGGCCGCTCGGGGCCTCCACCACGAGGCGGGGCAGGAGGGGGGCATCGGGTCCCTCGGCCAGTGGCAGTCCGGCCAGGGTGGCCGGCTGGCCGGTTCGCTTGACCCGGTTGATCGCCGCGGCGAGCGGGGCTCTGAGCACGTCCTTGACCATGTCGAGCACGGCGAGGCTCGGCCGGCCGCGCGGTGTCTCCAGATAGCGGCCGGCATCGCCGAAGCAGTGGATCACCTGGCCCGCCTCGTCGACCAGCAGGCTCGGTGGCGCGTAGCGATCGAGCAGCAGCTCCCGGGCCGTGGTCAGGCGCTGGTCGCGCCGCTCGCGGGCTTGCACCCGGCCGGGCGAGACGGTGAGCGGCGGGCCCGGCGGCGGCAGGGCGCCGGCGACCAGGCTGCCGCGCTCGCGCTGTGCGGCATCGCGCTTCCTGCGGTAGAGGGGCAGGCCGGGATCGAGCCGGGCGAAGAACGCTTCCGGCAGGTCGGCGAGCTCGCCCTCGCCGAGCAGCAGGTGGCCACCCGGCAAGAGCGATGCCGCGAAGCTCGCGATCAGCCGGTCGCCGGCGGCCGGCTGCAGATAGCGGACGAGATTGCGGCAGCTGATCAGCTGCAGGCTGGGGAACGGCGGCTCGCGCAGGAGGTCGTGGGGGCTGAAGGTGATCGTCTGCCGCACCGCCTGGTCGACCTGCCAGCCGCTGCCGCGCCGGGTAAAGAACCGCCGGCACCAGTCGGGACGGAGGTCGGCCGAGGCTTCTTCGCTGTAGAACCCGGCCCCGGCGACGGCGAGCGAGCGGCGGTGGATGTCGGTGGCGAAGATCGAGAGCGGCAGGCTGTCGAGTGGTGCCCGGCACTGGGCGAGGAGCAGCATGGCGATCGCGTAGGCTTCCTCGCCCGTCGCGCATCCCGCAACCCAGATCCGGACCTCCTCGCCGGCATCGAGGCGGGCGGCAAGGGCGGGGACGACCTCGCGCTCGAGGGCGGCCAAGCCGCTGGCGTCGCGTAGAAAGCCGGTCGTGCCGATCAACAGCTCCTGAAAGAGCGCCTCCTGCTCGTCCGCATCGTCGACGACGACGGCGGTATAGGCGTCGAGACGGTCGAAGCCACGCCGCAGCATGCGGCGGTGGACCCCGTGCTGCAGCGGCGCGGTACGATAGGCTGCGACGTCGATGGCGAAGACCTGTTCGAGGCAGGCGGCGAGGTCCGGTGACAGGCCGCCCGCGATTTCGGGGTCAGCGGCTCGCCGTTGCCCGGTCTGCAGCAGCGCCTCGGCCATTGCGGCGGGCGGCATGACCTCGGCGTCGCAGCCGGCGGCGATGGCGGCCGCGGGCATGCTGGAGAAGGTCGCGGTCTTCGGCTCCTGCACCAGCACGCGACCACCGGCGGCGCGAATCGCGCGCGCCCCGCGACTGCCGTCGCTGCCGCTGCCGGAGAGCACGATGCCGACGGCGGCGGGCCCACGGTCGGCGGCGAGCGAGACGAAGAACGCGTCGATCGGGTGGTGGACGAGGGCGCGCGGGTCGCGTTCGGCGAGCCGGAATCGGCCGGCCTCGAGGGTCATCGTGCGTTCGGGTGGGACGAGGTGAATCGCATCGGCCGCCGGAATCGTGCCGTCTTCGACGGCGCGGACGGCAAGCGCCGTGCGCTTGGTCAAGAGCTCGACCAGCAGGCTCTGCAACTCCGCCGACAGATGTTGCACGAGGACGAAGGCGAAGCGGCTCGGCGCCTCGACCGCTGCGAAGAACTGTTCGAGCGCCTCGAGCCCGCCGGCGGAGGTGCCGATCGCGACGAGTGCCGGCGGTTTCGTTCCCTCCGGCGTCGCGCTGACAAAGGCCGTCGCCGCTTCGCCGAGGCCGCCGGCCTCGCTCGACTCGTTGTCCGGTACGCTTCTCGACCCCACCACCACCTCGGCTCGCCCCGACTGCGACCGGCTAGCTGCGATCACGCTGAACTTTACCGCGTGGCGGCGACTCTGCAAACCTGATGATTGCCCAAAATGCCTCAATATTCGCGCATTATTTTCTAACGTGCGGTCCGATCTCGCGCTCTTTCGGCGCGCCCCCTCGAAAGCGAAGACCCCGTTAACCGAATGGCAAGCTTCTCGGCTGTATTCCTGCCGGCGATGCACCGCGCAACAGCTCGGAACAAACGATGCCGCCCGCCATCAGGCCGCTGCTCCTCGCCCTGCCGGCATTCCTCCTACCGCTCGACGCGACGGCGGACGAAGCCGGGCGCTTTGCCCTGCAGAGCGATCTCGACCACGTCTGGACCATGATCGCCGCCGCCATGGTGCTGCTCATGCAAGGCGGGTTTCTCTGCCTCGAGGCCGGCATTGTTCGCTCGAAGAACGCGATCAACGTGGCGATGAAGAACCTCAGCGACTTCGTCGTCGCCTCGACGATGTTCGCGCTGTTGGGCTTCAGCCTGATGTTCGGACCGTCGCTTGCCGGCTGGTTCGGCGATCCGTCGAAGAGTCTTCTCACCGACGACGACAGCTGGGTGTTCACGTTTTTTGTCTTCCAGATGGTCTTCTGCTCGACGGCGGCCACCATCATGTCGGGAGCGGTGGCCGAGCGGATGTCGCTGCCCGGCTACCTGATGGGTGCCACGGTGCTCTCGTTGCTGGTCTATCCGGTGTTCGGTCATTGGGCCTGGGGCAACCTGCTGGTCGATCAGGAGGTGCTGCTGGCCAGCCGGGGCTTCATGGATTTCGCCGGTTCCACCGTGGTGCACGGCATCGGCGCCTGGTTCGCGCTCGCCGGGGTAGTGGTCGTCGGGCCACGCATCGGTCGCTACGACAGCGCCGGGCGGCTGCAGCCGATCCACGGGCACTCGATGGTCCTGGCCGCCCTCGGCTGCATCATTCTCTGGTTCGGTTGGATCGGCTTCAACGGCGGCTCGACCACGGCCGGTACCCACGAATTCGCCAAGATCGTCGCCGTTACCATGCTCGCCGGCGCCGTGGGCGGGGTCGTCGCGATGCTGACGGGCCGGGCGCTCGACGGGCTGTTTCGCCCCGACCGCACGATCAACGGGGTGCTCGCCGGACTGGTCGCCGTCACCGCCGGCTGTGACGTGTTGACGCCGCACGGCGCCATCGTCGTCGCCGCGGTCGGCTCGCTCGTCGCCATGCTGGCGCTGCAAGTCATGGAGCACAAGCTGCGCCTCGACGATCCGGTCGGGGCGATCCCGGTGCACGGCGTCGCCGGTGCCTGGGGAACCATGGCGATCGCCCTGCTGGCGCCGGTCGAACTCCTGGCCACGGGCGACCGCTGGAGCCAGTTCCAGGTGCAGGCCGGCGGCGTCGCGCTCGCCTTCACCTTCGCGTTCGGTGTCGGCTGGGCGACCTTCAAGGGTCTCGCTTTCGTCCTCGGTCGCGGCCCCGAGGGCGGGCTGCGCGTTGCGCAGAGCGACGAGCGGCAAGGTCTCAACGTCGCCGAGCACGGTGCGACGCTGGGCACCGGTGTTCTCCAGGCGGCGATGCGCAAGATGGCCTTGGCGCCCGGGGCCTCGGCCGAGCCCATCGTGGTGGAGCCCGGTGACGAGGCGGGCGAGCTCGCCGACATCTTCAATGTCGTGCTCGACGGCCGGGCCGAGGAGGAGCAGGAGAGACTGGCGATGTTCAATCGCCTGACCGCGGGCTTCGAGGACAGCGTGAGCCGCGCCCTCGGCGATCTCGCCCGGTCGGCAGAGACGATGATCGAGCGCGCTTCAAGCCTCGAGCAGGCCAGCATCCGGTCGGCCGAGGACGCCGGCCGAATCGACGTGACGGCGCTGCGCGCGCGCCGCTCGATCGATGCCATGGACGACCCGATGAAGCGTGCCGGCGAGGCCATGCAGCTGATCGACGATCGGCTGGCCGCCACCGAGGCGACCTCGACCCGGGCGATGCGTGCCGCGGACCATGCCCGCGATACACTGGGCAAGCTGCACGAAGCCGGTGACTCGATCGCCACCGTGGCCGAGCTGATCGGTGACATCGCCGAGCAGACGTCGCTCTTGGCCTTGAATGCCTCGATCGAGGCCGCACGCGCCGGTGCCGCGGGGGCCGGTTTCGCGGTGGTCGCCAGCGAGGTCAAGCGGTTGGCGGCACAGGCCGCCGATGCCGCGGGAACCATCGGCGAGCGGGTCGAGGTCGTGCGCAACACCTGCGGGCTGACCGTCGACGCCGTGGCGTCGGTCACCGAGACGCTGCAATCGACCGGTGCATCGACCCTCGCGATCACCCGGGCGATCGAGGTGCAGCGCGAGGCCACGGGCTCGATGACCGAGGTGATGACGAGTGTCGCGAACGATGCAGGTGACGTCACCGCCGAGGTGACCGGCATCATCGAGCGCTCGCATGCCGATCGCGAGCGGGCGAGCGAGCTGTGCCGGCACGCCGGCCACGTCGACGCGCAACTGGCGCGGGTCAAGGGCGAGATCGTGTCGTTCCTGACGACCCTGCCGCGCAAGGACGACTCCCGCGCCACCAAGCGGGTGCGCACCGACCTGCCCGCGGAACTGGAGCTCGGCGGGCGGTGCCAGCCGGCGCGGCTGACAAATCTGTCGCTGGGCGGTGCCTTGATCGACGATGTCGCAGCCCCCGACGGTGCGTTCGCCGTCCTTTGCCTGCCGGCTGTCGGCCTGCGCCTCGACTGCCGCATCGTCATGCGCTCGAGCCGCGGGCTACACCTCGAGTTCCAGCCCGAGGCGGCGGAGAGCCTGGCGCTGCAGAACCTGCTGATCGACTGGCAGCGCCAGCAACGCGAAACGCCGCACGCCGCTTGAGTCGAGCGCGGCGAGGCTCGCCGGATGTGGCGGATGCCTCGACGGCAGGACGTCCGATTGCTGCGGCAGCACCCGACACCCGAACCGGCCGACGACATCGGCGCGGCCGACGAGCGAGGTCAGCGGATAGCGGCGGTCACGCCGTCTCGTGCAGGACAGCCGCCGGCTCTCCCGGTGGTGTGGCAGCTATGGGACCGTCACCGCTGCCGCTTGTGCCTGCATCAGTTCGCCCGAGGCGCCGGATCCCTGCGTTCGACGGGGCGCGACCACGCCGGCTGCAATTCGCCCGCTCGCCGTCCCCGCTACATCCTGGCCTCGACGAGATAGGGGCCGTCGGTCGCGATGCCACGCTCCAGCGCCTGCTCGAGGCCGGACGGGTCCTCCACGGTCTCGCCCGGCACGCCCAGGCCGCGGGCGATGCCGGGCCAGTCCAGCGCCGGGTCGTCGAGGCGGGTGAGGTCGGCGGCGATCGGGCCCGGGCTGTTGCCGGCGCGTTGCTGCTCCAACTCCAGGATGTGGTAGCTGCGGTTGCTGCAGATGAGCGTGGTGATCTTCGCACCCAGGCGGGCCTGCGACCAGAGGGCCTGCAGCATGTAGGCACCGCTGCCGTCGGCCTCGAGGTTGATCACCCGGCGATCGGGGGCGGCCACCGCCGCACCGAGGGCCAGGGCCATGCCCTCGCCGATCGCCCCGCCGGTCAGCGCCAGCTGGGTATGCGGCGGGGCGTCCAAGGCATAGAGACCGTAGGGACCGCCGCTGCTGACGGCCGTCAGCACGACGATCGCGTCCTCGGGTTGGCCCGCGGCGAGCACCCGGCCGATACCGGCGGCATCGAGACCGCTGGTGGCGGGCGTCGGTGCTTCGGGGAGCTTCGCGGGTGTGGCATCGGCACGGCGCGGCAGGCTCTGTTCCAGCGCGTCGAGAGCGGCCGCCGCGTCCTCCTCGGATGCGGCGAGGTGGCAGACGTCGGCCCGGCCTTCGAGGTAGCGGGCGGGTTTGTCGTGGTAGCCGAAGAACGATACCGGCAGCTTGGTGCCGGCGACGACGACGGCATCGAAGCCGGCCAAGAGCGCGGCCGCCTGCTCGGGGAAATAGGGCAGGCGCAGGACGGCGGGCCGGCCGCGGCCGAGATCCATGCGGGCGAAGCCGACCTCGCCGATCAGCACGGCCCCGGTCATCGCGGCGATCCGCCCGGCGGTTGCGAGACCCGGGCCGAAGAGCGCGTTGCCGCCGAGCAGGAAGGCCGGGCGCCTTGCCGCTGCGAGCAGCTGCGCGGCGGCGTCGACAAGGGCCGGGTCGAGGCTCAGCCAGCGCTCGCGGCGGAACGGCGGGTCAGCGGTTTCGCGCACCTCGGCGAGCTGCAGGTCGTGCGGCACGATCAGGCTGGCGACCCCGCCGCGCCGCGCCGTGGCCGCGGCAATCGTCTCGGTCATGTCGCGGCCGAGACCCCCGGGTGCGGTGGCGCGGCGGGTCCAAGCGCCGGCCCAGCGGGTCAAGAGCTCGATATCGCTGGCCAGCGGCGGGTCGGCGGCGAGGTGCCAGGCGGCGTGCTCGCCGATCAGGTTGACCACGGGCGAGAACGCCCGCCGCGCGTTGTGCAGATTGGCGAGGCCGTTGGCGAAGCCGGGGCCGAGGTGAAGCAGGGTGAGCGCCGGTTTGCCCGTGATCCGGGCATAGCCGTCGGCCGCACCGGTGCAGACATTCTCGTGCAGGCCGAGAACGGCGCGCATCCCGGGGACGCTGTCGAGGGCGTTGACCAGCGGCATCTCGGTCGTGCCGGGATTGGCGAAGCAGACCTCGAGGCCGTGCGTGATCGCCGTCCGGATCAGCCGTTCCGCACCGTTCATCGCCGGCCCCCCCTCTTGTTGCGCCCGTTCTCCTGGCCCGATCGGTGGGGATCGCGCAAGGAAGAAATGGGGCGTGCGAAGCGCATTCTTCGGGCTGGTCCGGGCCGCACCGATCGGCCGTGTCGTCGATCGACGCGCCCATGGCGGTGCGCAATCACGAAGGGTGCCGAAAGCAGTCGACCGATCGATGTCGGCGCCGTGTCGGCCGAACCGCCGGCTGCGGCCGGGCACGCTGCCGACCGCTTGCCGCATGATGCGGTGATCGCCCGGCCGGCCGCGCCGGTGGAGCCGCGATGACGATTGTCGCGGTCGAGATCAGTAAGCAGGGGTGCTCGGCGCAGTCGCCGCCTTGCGATCTCACGCAGCCGCGCCATGCTCCCGCGGCGTCGGCGATCGCGACCGCCCCCCGGGGGCGGCCGATCGTCGCGCCGGAAGAGGGCGCAGCACCGCCATTCGCACCGATTTGCCGGCGCCGGCCCGCTCCGCTCGAAGCTGCCGCGGTCCGTAGCCGGCACGATCGGTCGCTGCGCCTCGAGGACGTCCCGACGGGCGTCGCATCGGCGGCTGTCGGGCGCCGCGGCGGCGGCCAGCCGATGCTCGACAGCCGGGTCGCGCCGGGATAGCTACCGGGCGCTGCCTCGCGGCGTCGAGGGGCCGCGCAAGGGACGCGAACCGGTCGGCAAGCGCTTTCTCGAGGGCGTGCCCGGTGACCACGGCGTCCGCCGTCCCGGCCTGCACGGGTCTGCGGTCGAGGCGGTATCGAGCCGCCACGCCGAGACGCCTGCACCGGTCTTCCAGCAAATGGCCGACGGTTGTTCCAGTTTGCTGTGGTCGGCGAGGGACACCTGTATTGTTCAACCTTAAGCTGTCTTGTTGAAAAGCTTGATAATCGCAGGTTTATTGCTCAGCATAACGTAATCCGGTCGACGACACCGCTCGCCGTACCTCGGCGGTCGTCCTGGAGAACGGGCGGTTCGACGCGCCGCTTGTCGGGCGCGGCGAAAAGACCAACGAGGCACGAGCACACCATGTGGCAGCGATGAGCGCCGAGGATCGAGACGACGAGCGACAAGGCGGCGAGCGGCCGCAACGGTCCCGATCCGGCCATCAGCACCGGCTCCTGACCATCTTCGGCATCGGCAACGCGGCTGCGGCCGGGGCCGTTCATCTGGTGTCGGGGGCGGTGCTGCCGCTCGTGCCGTTCGTCCTCTTGTCGCTGCTCGCCGTCGGCTACGGCATGGCCGGTGCGGGGCGGTCACTGCAGCGGGTCCACTTGGTGCTCGGCCGCGATCTCCAGCTTCGCCCGCCCGACCGCGCTTCGGCCGGGCCACGGGTGCCGGTCGTGCCGCTCTATCGGCAGCCCCAGGCGGGGCGCCGGCATCGGGTCCGCGACCCGCTGACCGATCTACCGGGTCGCGACTGTCTCGCGGCCAACCTCACCCGGCTGATCGGCGAGACCGAAGGGCGCGACGAGCGGCTCGCCCTGATCGCCTTCGACATCGACCGGATGAAGGACATCAACGGCATCCACGGCTACGCCGTGGGCGATCAGCTGCTGCGGATCGCCGCGCGCCGGCTCGAGGGGATCGCCCGGGACGGTGTGTTCCGCCTCGACGGCGACCGTTTCGTCATCATCCGCCGCCAGGTCGCGAGCATCGCCGATGCGGAGCTCGCTGCCGTCGCGGCACTCGATCGGATCGCCCGGCCGATCCGCCTCGGCAAGTCGGTCAAGCAGGAGATGCGCCCTTCGGCCAGCGTCGGCATCGCGCTCTATCCGGATCACGGCGCCGATTTCGAGGCCTTGATGCGCTGTGCCGAGATGGCGGTCGACGACGCCAAGCGGGCCGGCGGCCGCCGCTGTCGTCTGTTCGATCGCGGCATGATCGTCGCCATGCAGTTCCGCAAGGACATCGAGCGCGACCTCCACGAGGCGCTGGAGGCCGGCGAGCTCAGCCTGCACTACCAGCCGCAGATCGACCTCGCCACGGACCGGATCGTCGGGGTCGAGGCGCTGATGCGCTGGCACCACCTGGAGCGCGGTCTCGTCCCGCCGACCACCTTCATCCCGATCGCCGAGGCCTCGGGCTTGATCAAGCCGATGGGCACCTGGCTGATCCACGAGGCCTGCCGCACGGCCAAGGCCTGGCAGACGATGGGCCACGACGTGGTCATGGCGATCAACATCTCGGCAGCCCAGCTCCGGCAGCAGGATCTGCCCGAGATCGTCACCGCCGCCCTCGCCCAGAACGGGCTGGCCGCCGACCGGCTCGAGCTCGAGCTCACCGAGAGCCTGTTCGTCGACCCCTCGGAGCTGATGATGCGGCGTTCGCTCGACCAACTCGCCGAAATGGGCGTCGGCCTCGCCATCGACGATTTCGGCACCGGCTACTCGTCACTCGCCTACCTCAAGCGGCTGCCGGTGCAGAAGATCAAGATCGACAAATCCTTCACCCAGGGCATCGGCCGCGAGGAGGTCGACGAGGCACTGGTCAAGGTGATCATCCATCTCGCCCGGACCTTCGGCAAGCGGGTCCTCGCCGAAGGTGTCGAGACCCCGGATCAACACCGTTTCCTGGTCCAGGAAGGCTGCGACGCGGCGCAAGGCTATCTGTTTGCCAAGCCGGTCCCGTTCGCCGCCTGCACCCGCCACCTCGAAGCCGACACCAGCCCCTACCCGGCGGTAGCCGAACGCCGCGCCACCGCCAGCTGACCGTTCCCGGGAGCCATGTGGATCGGCGCGAGCCCCCCGTTTCTCTTTTCCATCAGGGCAGTGTCAGCTTGCCGAGGCGTACGGGCTGGTCGGCACCGGTGATGCCGGTCGTGTCGATCGGCGCGCCGGTGAGCGTCAGGACGGCGAGCGTGGCAAAGGCGATGGCTTCCTTGAAGTCGGGGTCGAGGCCGATTGCCGCGGTGGAGGCGACCGGCATATCCGGCAGGCGAAGCTCGATGGCCCGCAAGAGCGTGGGATTGTGCACACCGCCGCCGCTGACCAGGATGCGATCGACCGGGTGCGTCGCGGCCACATGGGCGCGGTAGGTTCGCGCCAGCGCTTCGGCGGTCAATGCGGTTGCGGTGGCGACGAGTTCGGCCCAGTCGGCCTCGGTCGTCGGGGCCTTGCGTTCGATCAGCCTGTCGACGAAGTGGTCACCGAACTCCTCGCGGCCGAGGGAGCGCGGGGGTGGGGCCCGCAGGGCCGGCAGGTTCGCGAGCTCGGCCAGAAGATCGTCGTCGATCCGGCGATTGGCGGCCAGCGTCCCGTCCGCGTCGTAGTGGCGTCGGCCACCGGTCATGCGGCGGACGAGGCCGTCGACGATCATGTTGCCGGGACCGCAGTCCATGGCGAGCGGGGCACCGCCGGCCTTCGGCAGCACGGTGAAATTGGCGATGCCGCCGATATTGAGCGCCATCACGGTGGCGGTCGGATCGCGCAGGAAGAGCTCGTCGAAGATCGGGACGAGCGGGGCTCCGGCACCACCCGCAGCCACGTCGGCGCGGCGGAAGTCGCTGACCACGGCGCAGTCGAGGGTCTGGGCGAGGCAGGCGGGCTCGCCGATCTGCAGTGTCGTCACGCGGTGCTCGTGATAGGCGGTCTGGCCGTGGCTGCCGACGAGATCGAGCGGGCCGAGGCCGGATTCCCCGAGGACCGCGGCCACCGCTGCGGCCTGAAAACGGCCGAGCTCGAGGTCGGTGCGGGCGAGTGCCGGGACGCCGTCGTCCTTGGCGGCGAGCAGCCGGCGGCGCAGCTCGGGCGGCAGGTCGACGGTGCGGCCGAGGACGAGCTCCGGCATGCGGTCGAGGTTCGTCCCGATCCGGCAGATCGCGATATCGAGGCCGTCGACCGAGGTGCCGGTCATCAGCCCGGCGACCAGGAGCTCGGGCTTGCCGACGAGTGCGCCCAGCCGCTCGATCGGGCTCAAGGTCAGAAGGTCCCGGGATAAGCGCCGCCGTCGATCAGGACGTTTTGCCCCGTGACGTAGCCGGCGTGGACCGAGCAGAGAAAGGCGCAATAGGCACCGAATTCGGCGGGATCGCCGAAGCGGCCGGCGGGGATCGCCTGCAGTGCCGCGGCCTCGACGGCATCCCGGCTCTTGCCGCTGCGCTTTGCGACGTCGTCGAGATTGGCCCAGAGGCGGTCGGTGGCGAAGCGCCCGGGCAGGAGATTGTTGATGGTCACCCCGGTGCCGGCCAGCGCCCGGGCGGTGCCGGCGACGAAGCCGGTAAGGCCCGAGCGGGCCCCGTTGGAGAGGCCGAGCGTGGCGATGGGGGCTTTCACCGCACTGGACGTGATGTTGACCACCCGACCGAAGCCGCGCTCGGCCATGCCGTCGACCGTGGCTCTGATCAGCGCTATCGGGGTCAGCATGTTGGCGCGCAGGGCCGCGACCCAGTCCGCCTCCTCCCAGTCGCGAAAGTCGCCCGGCGGCGGGCCGCCGGCGTTGTTGATCAGGATGTCCGGCGCGGGTGCCGCCTCCAGCACCGCCTGCCGGCCGGCTTCGGTGGTGATGTCGGCGGCGACGGTGGTGACCTTCACCCCGGTGGAACCACGGATCGCGCCGGCTGTCGCTTCGAGCGCCTCCTCGCCGCGGGCGTTGAGGACGAGATTCACGCCGTTTTCGGCCAGCGCTTGGGCACAACCACGGCCGAGCCCCTTGCTGGCGGCGCAAACAATGGCGGTTTTGCCGCTGATCTTCAGGTCCATGGCGTCAGCTTTCGTCGGTGATCGACTGGTCGGCGGCGAGTACGGCGCGGGCGAGCGGCAGGGTGATCGGCCGGCGGGCGCAGAGCGAGGCGCGATCCAGCGCGCGGACGATCCGCCGGGCGGCGGCGAACGAGCGCTCCATGTGGCTCGCGAGATAGGCAACCACGCCGGGCAGCACGGTCAGTTGCCGGTCCTGCAGCTGCTTGACGAGGAGTGCCGACAAGAGGATGTCGTCGGGCTGGCGGATCCGACAGCTCCAGGCGGTCTTGAGCCGGGAGAGCAGGTCCGGCAGCACGATGCCCCAGGCGCCGAGCGGGCCGCTCGCGGTGAGCAGCAGGTGGCCGCCCTGGCCGGCGACGAGGTTGTAGAGGTGCAGCAGCGTGCGATCGTCGTGCAGTTGGTCGGCATCGTCGACGACGCAGTGCTGCGCTGCACCGAGCTCCTCGAAGGCTTCGGGTGCCGCACCCAGCTGGTTGCCGTCGAGCAGGCGGGCCCGACTGCGCTCGGCCCAGATCCGGGCGAGGTGTGTGCGGCCGCTGCCGGTCGGACCCCAGAGGATGAGCGCCGGGGCCGGCCAGGCCGGCCAGGCGAGCACGGCATCGAGGGCTTCGGCGTTGGCCGGCGAGCGGAGAAAATCTTCGAGCCGGTCGCCGTCCTCGAAGGGCAGGTCGAGGACGAGTTGCGTCGCGTGCTGCCGGTTCAGCATGACGGTCGGATCAGCATGGGCGCCGGTTCAGCACGAGCGTCGCGGGTGCCGTGTCAGTTGTCGACACTGAGCGCATCGGCGCCGAACCGGGCGAAGTAGAGATAGGCGAAGATCGAGGCCGTGGCGGTCAAGACGACGAGGCCGGCCACGATCTGGTGCAGCAGGCCGTATTCCAGGTAGCCGGCGGCCTCGGCGATCAGGATGCCGATGAAGATGAACTGGGTCATCGTGCAGAGCTTGCCGATCACCAGCGGCTCCAGCCGTCGCGTCTTGCTCAGCACCTGAAGATTGAGCGCGCCGATGCCGAGCGCCATGTCGCGGCCGACGACCAGGGCGACGAGCCAGAGCGAGGTCCAGCCGAGGGTGCCGGCGATGATGAACAGAAAGCCGAGCATCAGCTTGTCGACCAGGGGGTCGAGAATGGCACCGAAGGTCGAGGCGGTTCCGGTCGCCTTGGCGACCGCACCGTCGACCGCATCGCTCAGTGCGGCGACGATGAAGAGGACGAGTGCTGCGCCCAGGGCCTCGGCGTCGATCAGGAGCCAGATCGGCAGGACGGCCACCAAGCGTGAAAGGGTGACGAGGTTGGCGAGGTTGCGCTGCAGGAATTTGGCGAGTGCGGCGATCACTCGAAGCCCCAGACTCAGCCCGCGGGCTGGCCAGCCGTGCGCTGCAGCCGCCATGTTCCAGCCCCCTCCGACAATTGCAGGCCGCGGCCCTCGAGCGCGCGCTGCAGCTGGTCGACATTGCCGATATGGTTGAAGACGAGCTCTGCCCGCTCTTGCGAAAAGGTCTCGACGTCGATGCCGCGAATGGCGCCGACCTGGTCCAGCCGGCGGCGAATATCCGCCCATACCTCCAGTGAGTCGAGCGACACGGTGACCGGCAGCCGGGCGATCTGGTCCATGGCGACGAGGTTGGCGGCCTTCCATTCGCGTTCGAGCGCCGTCATGGTCCGGCGGACTGCCGCCTGCCAAACGGTCTCCCCATCGGCGTCCATGGCGAGGCTGTCACCGGCGAAATCGGTGCGCCAGGCGTGGCGGCCGCGCTCGGTGACGGTAACCCGGGTCGGGCTCAGGGGATCGTCGGCGCGAGCGACGAGGAGGATCGCGGCCTCGGCACCGTAGCGATCGGCGGTGAGTGCCAGGGCGTTTTCCGGATCGGTTTCGAGCGCTGGCGCGCCGAGTGTCTGCAGGTCGACGAGGTCGCCCACGGGCAGGCGGATGTCGAGCAGCGTGTTGCGGCCGGCCTCGCTCGACCAGGCGTCGCGCCAGCCCTCGGGGCCGGTGAAGACGGCGAGGCCATCCGGCTCGTCGAGAGCCGGAACCACCAGGAGCGAGGGCGGGGTGTCGAGGACGATCGGCACGGCCGTGCCCTGCAGCAGGTCCTGCACGGCGGCCTCGTCGTAGCTGACCGAGAGCCGGCCGACATAGCGGGTGGCCGACGTGCTCTCCTCCTCGACCTCGTAAGCCGAGACGAGCCGGGTCAGCGACTGTTCGTCGACGGCCGGAAGCTGGTCGACATATTGCGGCAAAGTGAGCCGCTCCAACAGGCGGCGGAGCCCGTCGCGCTGGGCCTCTTCGATCGCCATCTCGCGCGCCAGCACGGCATCTTCCGCCTCGACATCGACCTCGATGCCGCGCACGGTGAACGCGTCGGCGACCGCGGCCCGAACCCCGGCCGTTGCGACGACGGCGGCGAGGGCGACGACCGCCAGTACGGTGGCGAGGGCGCGCTTTGCACCAGCCATGTTCTCTCCTAGATTGCCGCGGCTCGGGCAGTATCCGTTACCGCCCGGCGGTGTTCGCCGTAACGTCCAACCGCAGAGATAAGGCGCATCCCCGTTGTGACACAAGAGGAACGCGGCGGCGACGCCTACGCGAGGGCCGGGGTCGATATCGCCGCCGGCAATGCGCTGGTGCAACGCATCGGGCCGTTGGCGGCGGCGACCGCGCGGCCCGGCACGATGGGCGGGCTCGGCGGCTTCGGCGCGGTGTTCGATCTGGCCGCCGAGGACTACACCGACCCCCTTCTGGTGGCCGCCACCGACGGGGTCGGCACCAAGCTGCTCTTGGCCGAGGCCCTCGGCCGGCACGACACGCTGGGCATCGATCTCGTGGCGATGTGCGTCAACGACCTCGTCGTGCAGGGCGCGGAGCCGCTGTTCTTTCTCGATTATCTGGCGACCGGCAAGCTCGAGCTCGAGGCGGCGACGGCCCTCGTCACCGGCATCGCCAAGGGCTGCACGCTCGCCAATTGTGCGCTGATCGGCGGCGAGACGGCGGAGATGCCCGGGGTCTATGCCCCCGGCCGCTTCGATCTCGCGGGCTTTGCCGTGGGTGCCGTCGAGCGCGCGGAGCTGTTGCCCCAGCGGGTCGAGGCCGGGGACCGGATCATCGGCCTCGCATCCTCCGGCCTGCACAGCAACGGCTACTCGCTGGTCCGGCAGATCGTCGCCGCTGTCGGGGCCGAGCTCGAGGCGGCTGCGCCGTTCGATCCGACGGTCGAACTCGGCCGGGTGCTCCTGGCGCCGACCCGGATCTATGTCCGCAGCTGCCGCGCCGCCATCCGGCACGGCGGGGTCAAGGCGCTCGCCCACATCACCGGCGGCGGGCTGATCGAGAACCCGCCGCGGGTGGTGCCGGACGGGCTCCGCGTCCGCCTCGATGCTACCAGCTGGAGCCTGCCGCCGGTGATGCGCTGGCTCGCCGAAGCCGGGGGGCTGGATCGGGCGGCGCTGGCGCGGACCTTCAATTGCGGGCTCGGCATGCTGCTCTTCGTCGCGGCGAAGGAGGCCGAGGCGCTTTTGGGGATCCTGCGCGGCCAGGGCGAGACCGCACTCTTGGTGGGCGTGGTCGAGCCGGGTGGCGAGGGCCCGGCCGAGGTCGTGCTCGAGGGCGTGGAGACGGCATGGCCGGTCGCCGCACCGCCGTCCTGATCTCGGGCGGCGGCAGCAATCTTCAGGCACTGATCGATGCCACCGAGGCCGGTCGGTGCGCGGCCGAGCTGGCCCTCGTGATCAGCAACCGCGCCGCTGCGTTCGGGCTCGAGCGGGCGGCGCGGCACGGCATCCCGGCCGTCGTCGTGGATCACCGGTCGTTCGCGAGCCGTGCCGCATTCGAGGCCTTGCTCGACCGGCAGCTGCGCGAGGCCGAAATCGAGCTCGTCTGCCTCGCCGGCTTCATGCGTGTCCTGACGCCGGGCTTCGTCGATGCCTGGCGGGACCGGCTCTTGAACATCCACCCATCGCTGCTGCCGGCGTTTCCGGGGCTGCATACCCATGCCCGAGCACTCGAGGCCGGCTGCCGGGTGCACGGCTGCACGGTCCATCTGGTGCGCCCGACCCTCGATGACGGGCCGATTCTGGTGCAGGGTGTGGTGCCGGTGCTCGCCGACGACGACACCGAGCGCCTCGCCGCCCGGGTGCTGGAGGTCGAGCACCGCTGCTATCCTTTGGCCCTCGACCTTCTGGCGCGCGGCGAGGCACGGATCGAGGCGGATCGGGTGACGCTGCCGGTCGGCGTCGACCCCTTGGTCCTGCACCCCGAGCTCGCCGGTCACGCCCTCCAGCCGTGATCGCCCGCCCGTGGCGCTGCGCGGCAGGAGCGAGCGGACCAGCATCTCGTATTCGACCCGGACGGTGCTGGCGAAACCGGCGAAGGCGCCCACCATCTCGGCCTCGGCCGCGAGCTTGGTGGCCAGCGTGCCGCGCGTGGGCAGCGCCGCCGCACCGTCGCGCGTGTCGTGCACGAGATTGGCACAGAGCCGCTTGCGGATCAGCAGCACCACGCGCTCGCCGACGATCGAGATGCGCCGGCGCAACAGGGACTCGAGCCCGGCACCGAGCAGGAGCACGGCAAGAAAGCCGAGGCAGAGCCAGACGATCAACCGCGGCTCGGCCGCCTCGACCAAGTTGTCGATCACCAGTTGCTGCAGTTTCAGCGGTGCGGCTGCGATCCCGGCCACGAGCAGCGCCAGCAACAGCAGCAGCCATTGCTGCCGGCCGGTGACCCGCCGGATCGCCCGATCGAGCTCGTGCATGTGCCGTTCCCTGCTGTGCGGCCGCAGCTCTGACGGCTATGTCGCAGGGGTGCAATCTCAGGCGCGGCTGAGCTGCAGAACGGCAACACCGATGACGACGAGGCATGCCGCGAGGATGCGCCGGCGGCCGAAGGGCTCGCCCATCAAGAGGGTGCCGATGACCGCGGCCAGCAGCACGCTGGTCTCGCGCAGCGCCGAGACGTAGGCCAAAGGGGCGATACTCATCGCCCAGATGACCATGCCGTAGGCGACGAGCGACATCAGTCCGCCGCCGACGGCTGGCTGCCAGGCCCGGGGGATGGTGGCGATCAGTGCGCGACGGCGACGGACGGCCACCCAGAGCGCGAAGGGCCAGCCGTCGAGGAAGAAGAGCCAGACGATATAGCCGAGCACATCGCCCGAAGCACGGCCGCCGATGCCGTCGCAGACCGTATAGGCGGCGATCGACATGCCGGTGCCCAGCGCCAGGAGGAGGGGGCGGCTGGAGGGACCTCTGCCGGCGACGATCCAGATGCCGAGGCAGACGAGGAGGATGGCGGCGGTACCCGAGGGGCTAAAGGTCTCGCCCGCGATCAGGAGAGCACCCAGGGCGACGAGCGGCGGGGCGATGCCGCGGGCGATCGGATAGACGTGGCTGAGATCGCCGATGCGATAGCCGGCGGCGAGGAAGAAGTAGTAGGCGAGGTGCGTCGCGACCGAACCGAAGAGCCAGGGCCGGGCCTCGGCCGCCGGCAGACCGACGACGAACAGCAGCGGCAGGGCGACCACGCTCTGGGTGAGGTTGATGATGGCGAGCCGCAGATAGGGGTCGCCGCCGGACTTGACCAGCGCGTTCCAGCTCGCGTGCAGGACCGCTGCCAGCAGCACCACGGTGAAGACGAGAGGGCTCAAGCGGCGCTGTCCGGCATTGGCATCGATGATGACAAAAGCGTGGCAGACTCGTGCGCCTGCCGTGCCGTCGCCGTCAAGGTCAGCAGACGAGGGACATGAACCTCATGAAGGGCAAAAGAATGTGGGGAGGATGATCCTCCCCACGCCCCACCGATACTTTGCGGCGGTGGTCGTAATGAGCGTTGTCGCCGGGTTTCGAGGTGGTGCGGGGGAAATCATTTCCCCCGCATTCTTGTCCTCGAGCGAGAGCTCAGGCGGCCTTGCGCGCCGGCCGGCGACGCTGTTGCTGCGGCCGGCCATCCTGCTGCGGGCGATTGGGGCGCCGGCTGGGCTGGCGATCCTCGCGCGCCGTCACGGCCTCGGGGCTGCCGGGACGCCGGCGATCGACAATCGGCAGGGTCTGCCGGGTCAGCCGCTCGATGTCGCGGAGCGCACGGCGCTCGTCGGCGCTGCAGAAGGCGATGGCGATGCCCTCGGCCCCGGCCCTGGCGGTCCGGCCGATGCGGTGGACATAGGCTTCGGGCACGTCCGGCAGCTCGAAATTGACGACGTGGCTGACCGCGTCGACATCGATGCCGCGCGCCGCGATGTCGGTCGCGACCAGAACCTTGGTGCGGCCGGACTTGAAGGCCTGGAGCGCCCGTTCGCGCTGCGGCTGCGACTTGTTGCCGTGGATCGCGGCCGCCGAGATGCCGGCGGTTTCGAGGTGACGGGTGACCTTGTCCGCACCGTGCTTGGTGCGGGTGAAGACCAGCGTCCGATCGAACCCGGGCTGACCGAGGAGCTCGACCAGCAGGCCGCGCTTGTCGGCGGCATCGACCAGGTAGACCGACTGATCGACCCGCTCGGCGGTGGTGGCCACAGGGGCCACGCTGACCTCGACCGGGTCGGTCAGCATGTCGCGGGCCAATGCACCGATATCCTTGGGCATGGTGGCCGAGAAGAACAGCGTCTGCCGGCTTTTCGGCAGCTTGGCGATGATCCGGCGGATCGGCACCAGAAAGCCCAGATCGAGCATGTGGTCGGCCTCGTCGAGGACGACGATCTCGGTCCGGTCGAGGCGGAGCGTGCCGCCCTCGAGGTGGTCGATCAGGCGGCCCGGGGTGGCGACGAGGACGTCGACGCCGCGCGCCAGGGCGCGCACTTGCGGGTTGTGCTTGACCCCGCCGACGACGACGGCGACGGACGGGCGCAGATGCCGGCCGTAGGTCTCGAACGAGGCCGCGATCTGCGCCGCGAGCTCGCGAGTCGGCGCCAGGACCAGGGCCCTGGCCGAGCGCGGCTGCAAGGGCTTCTTCTCGGTCACGAACAGGCGATGCAGAATCGGCAGGGCGAAGGCGGCCGTCTTGCCGGTGCCGGTCTGGGCGATGCCGAGCAGGTCACGGCCCTCCATCACGGGGGCGATGGCCTTCGTCTGGATGGGGGTGGGGGTGGTGTAGCCTTCGCTTGCGAGGGCACGAAGAATGGTTTCGGCGAGGCCGAAATCGGCGAATGTGGTCAAGAGATGTCCTTTGAGGACGGCCGGAAGCAGCGCCACGTGGGCGAATGATGCAGCGGCCGGGATTGCTGTGCGGCGCCCCGCGTATCTGGGCGGCCGAGAGAAAGTATCAGGGGGCTCAACAGATAAGGCGCCGGTTTCTCGCCGCTGGCGAGCTGCACCCTTCACGCGGCTGGAGCCACAGGACCGGAATACGGTAGGCGCATAAGCGCAGATCGGTCGTTGAAATGCAAGGATTTTGCAACCGATGGGCGCAAGGCAGGCATGCAATGCCGTTCGGGCCCGGCGGCATGAGCACCGGCTGGCCGAGGCGCCGACGACCGGACAGCGCCGCGGCCACCCTCGGGCATGTCGCGGCTGGGCGACGGCCGGGTTGCGGCGGGGCGCGCCGGCTATTCCCCGGCCAGCCGCAGCGCGGCGGCGATGGCGAAGGGGGCGAGACTGGCGGCGGCCAGCAGCATGGCGCCGAGGATCAGAAAGGCGGTGCGGCCACCGAGCCCGAGCAGCACGCCGTCGACCGCGGACATGCCGAAGATGAGCACCGGGATATAGAGCGGCAGCACGATCAGCGCGGTGAGCACGCTGCCGCGGCGGCTGCCGACGAGCAGGCCAGCACCGATCGCCCCGATCAGCGTCAGCGTCGGCGTGCCGAGGAGAAGCGCCAGCGGCAGCGCCCAGTAGGCGTCTGCGGGCAAGGCCATCAAGAGCGCCAAGAGCGGCGAGGCGACGACCAGCAAGAGGCCGCTGGTCAGCCAGTGGACGGCGCATTTGACCAGGACGATGAATTCCAGCGGCGCCGGCGCCAGGCGCAAGAGATCGAGCGAGCCGTCGTCGAGGTCCGCCTGAAACAGCCGGTCGAGGGTCAGCAGCACCGCGAGCAGCGCCAGGACCCAGATCACCCCGGCGCCGATCCGGGTGAGGATATCCGGTGACGCACCGACACCGAGCGGGAACAGCGAGAGCGCCACGAGGAAGAAGATCACGCCCATGAAGGTCTCGGTCGGCGAGCGCAGGGCGAGGCGTAGATCGCGGCGGGCGAGTGCTGCGAGCGGCTGCCACATCGCCGGGCTCAGTGGCCGAGATCGAGCATGTGCGGGCTCTTCACCTGCACATCGCCGTGGCTGGCGACGACGGCGATGCCGCCCGCCCGGCGGTGCTCGTCGATCAGCGCCTCGAGCCGCCGGCGGTTTTGCGCATCGAGCCCGGTCGCCGGCTCGTCGAGGAGCCAGATGGGCCGAGGCGCGGCCACCAGTCGGGCGAGGCCGGCCCGCCGGCGCTGTCCCGACGAGAGGAACCGCGCCGGGGTGTCGGCGAGCTCGGCGAGCGCGAAGCGATGGGGTGCCGCCCCGAGCCGTGCCGTCGAACCGCCGAGCAGACCGGTCACGGCAGCCAGGTTCTCGGCCACGGTCAGGCTCGGTTTCAAGCCGTCCTGATAGCCGATCAGATGCAACAGGCCCCGCCACTCGGGCAGATCGGCGAAGACGTCGTTGCCGCCGTGCCGCAGGCGACCCGCCGCCGGGCGCAGAAACCCGGCGAGCAGCCGCAACAGGCTCGACTTGCCGCTGCCGTTCGCACCGTGCAGCAGCAGGGCATCGCCCGGCGCCAGCCGCCAGTCGACCGCCGCGATCAGCAGCCGGCCGCCGCGCCGACAGGCGAGCCCGTCCGCTTCGAGCACGGCTGCCGGCACGATCGCCTGGTCGCCAACGGCTGCGGGCACGGTCGGACGCAACCCTCAGCCGGTGACGGCCGCGGGAACTTTGCCGAGCACGCCCGCGAGCCGCATGTTGGTGCGCCCGCAGCGGCTTTCGCCGGGGAGCTGCCTGGTGAGATCACCGGTGGCGAAGCGGATCAGGGGATAGTCCGGATTGAACGCGGTGACGACCAGCTCGCCCTTGTGGCCCGGCGGCACCGGCTTGCCGGTGACCGGGTCGACCACCTCGACGATCACCGATTCGTCGACAATGAAGCCGTCGTCGAAACCACTCTGATACGCGACCAGACCGAGATCGGCCGTTGCGTGGCACTGCAGCGCCCTGATGCCGTGCGTCTCGGCCAAGGCTTCGCCGTCACCTTTCGCCAATGGCTCGAAAGCCAGCAGCGCCTTCTGCAGCGAGTTGGTCGCGACCTCGAGCGTCCGGGCCCGCTCCAGCAATGCACCGAGTGTCGATGGCCGGCCGGTGAAGGCGATCGGTGCGAGGTCCGCGAGCAGCCGGACCTGGCGGTCGAGATCGGCCGAGCCCGCCGGGATCACCGGGCAGCCCATCGCCCGGGCCCCGAAATCGGCCATGAAGCCGTCGGGTACGAGATGGTAGTCGAACGCATTGAGAACGAGGTCGCCGCGCCGGAACCCCGCCGCATACATCGCCCGGGCGAAGCGCCAATAATCGCTCCGACAGCCTTCGAGGCCGTAGAGCGGTCCGTCGGCGGCATAGAGGTGGGCGAGCCTGCCGGTGGCGGTGGCAGCCAGCCCGCCGAACGGCAGATGCGCCTGTTGCCGGCCCGCGAGCGCATGCTTGCGGACCCGCGGGATCTCGGCGAGAGCGCTGCGGCTGGTCACCGAATCCGGGTCGATCCCGGCCAAATGCTCACGAAAGAACGGCGCGTTGTCGATCGCATGGCGGATCAGCCCGGGCAGCGCATGAAAGATCGAGCGTTCACGCTCGTTGGCGTCGCGGACTTCTTGCCGGTCGAAATAGGTGCGGCCGTTCTCCGCCATTCTGGCCGTTTCCCCGTCTAGCCGCCAAAGATGTCGACACCGACGAGGCCGGTGTCGGTCCGCCGATGGTCGTCGGCGGCAACGACGGCCCCCGTCCGCCGAGCTTATACGGCAGTCGAGGCCTCGCTGGCCAGGGCATAGCGCGCGCGGAGCTCGGAGACCATCCCCCGCAACCAGGGCTCGCCATTTTGCGCCGCCCACTCGGCCCAGAGTTCGGCGAAACTCAGCGCCGAGAAGGCCACCAGCGAGCCGGCGACGGTCTGCGCGAGGTTGCGGATTTCCGCCCGATGCCGATGAAAGGCGAGTGCTTCGGCACCTTCCGGCTCCCAGAAGAGGTAGACGAGGGCGAGGCGATAGCCGGGAAACGTCCGGGCGAGCCCGATCGCGTTCTTCAACAGCGCCAAGGCGTCGAGATGACGATAACGGCCGGGCTCGGCCTCGAGCGTCGCCATCAGCGATTGCCAGCCGGCCATCCCGTCGGGCAGCGTCACCGCCCGGTAGGCGGCAGCGAGCCGGGTCGGCTTGTGCCCGAGATAGTCGACGCCGCGCGCCGCCACGGCCACCAGATCGGCTCCCTTGGTCGCCAAGAGATCGAGGGTCGGCGGCGTGCCACGCACACCGGTCGGGCAGCGGGCGAGATAGCGCAACTCGGCGAACGGCCCGTAGCCGGCAAAATGCAGCCGTTCGGGGATCTCGCGCCACGGCAAGAAGCTGTTGAGCGCCATCGCCCCGGCGGTGTCGGGCTGGCGCAGACGCGACGGATCGAACACGCCGCGCGCCGCACCCTCGTCGAGCCCGGCGAGCGACGGCAACAGGCCGGCCCGCCAATCGACCAGCCGTCCGTCGTGACCGAAGGCCGAGGTCCCGAGTGCCACCCGCCACGTCCGCTGCAGCAGCGCCGCATACTGCTGCGCCAACGAGGTCTGCATGATGTCGTCACCACCCGCCGCTCGATCGCATCGGCCGAGAGTGTCGGACGGCCGTGCGAACTCGTCGTTATCATCGTCGCCGCACCCCGTTCCCGGGGCACGGTCGTCGCCCGCCCGATGTCGCAGGCTTTACGTCCTGTCGTCAAGCTCAACGCGACTTGAGTACGATGATAAACGCCTATACGTTGAGAGATGCCATCAGGGCGGTGCGGGCAGCGGCGCCGGTCTCGGGCGGTCCCGCCTCGCCTCGGTCCGCGGTGGTGCTACCGGTACGAACAAGCGCAGATCGTCGAGCGCGTCGTGCCGCGACGCTCGTTCGGGTGGTCGATGGCAGAAGGGTCGGCGCACACCGCAGTCCCAGCGGTAGCCGGCGGGCGTCTCGGTCGTGCTGCCGCCCCGTTCGTACGCACAGCGGCAGAGCCGCTCGGCGATGCAGGCGACGCTGCCGAGCGCGGCCGCGGTGCAGACCGGCGGCTCGACCGCAAGACCATCCACGGGCCAGGGGAGGAGCCCGAGCCACGGGAGCAGAAGGAGGAGGATGATGCGCCGAGCCGCCATACGAGGCAGCCTAGCGTCGAAACGTTAAGATCGACTTTTCCCCGAGCGGTTTTTCGCCCGGGGTGCGCCGTTCAGTCGCCGGGGCCGATCATTTTCTCCGGGCGAACCAGAGCATCGAACTCGGCCTCGTCGAGCAGGCCGAGCGCCAGGGCCGAGGCCTTGAGCGTGGTACCCTCGGCATGCGCCTTTTTGGCCACCTTGGCGGCGTTGTCGTAGCCGATCTTGGGATTGAGCGAGGTCACCAGCATCAGGCTCTCGTGCAACAGCTTCTCGATCCGCTCGCGGTCCGCCTCGATGCCGACGACGCAGTTGTCGGCGAAGCTCATCGCCGCGTCGGCGATCAGGCGGATCGATTGCAGCACGTTGTAGATGATCACGGGCTTGAAGACGTTGAGCTCGAAATGGCCGTTCGAGCCGCCGACGGTCACCGCCACGTGGTTGCCCATGACCTGGGCACAGACCTGGGTCATCGCTTCGCACTGGGTCGGGTTGACCTTGCCCGGCATGATCGACGAGCCGGGCTCGTTCTCCGGCAATTTCAGCTCGCCGAGCCCGCAACGCGGGCCCGAGCCCAGGAGCCGGATGTCGTTGGCGATCTTCATCAGGCTCACCGCGACGGTGTTCAAGGCCCCCGAGACCTCGACCAGCGCGTCGTGGGCGGCCAGGGCCTCGAACTTGTTGGGGGCGGTCTCGAACGGCAGCCCCGTAATCCGGGCCACTGCTTCGGCGAAGGCGGTATCGAAGCCCTTTTTGGTGTTGAGGCCGGTGCCGACTGCGGTGCCGCCTTGCGCCAACCGGCGGAGCCGCGGCAGCGTCGCCTCGATCCGCTCGATGCCGTAAGCCAGCTGCTGGACGTAGCCGCCGAGCTCCTGGCCGAGGGTCAGCGGTGTGGCATCCTGCAGGTGGGTACGGCCGATCTTGATGATGTCCTCGAACGCGTCGGCCTTGGCAGCCATCGCATTCTTGAGATGCTCGAGCGCCGGCAGCAGGCGATGATGGACCTCCTCGCATGCGGCGATGTGCATGGCGGTCGGAAAGGCGTCGTTCGAGGACTGGCCGCGATTGACGTGATCGTTGGGGTGGACCATCGCCTTCTGGCCGCGCTCGCCGCCGAGCAGCTCGGTGGCGCGATTGGCGATCACCTCGTTGGCGTTCATGTTGGATTGGGTGCCCGACCCGGTCTGCCAGACGACGAGCGGGAAGTGGTCGTCGAGGTCGCCCCGGATCACCTCTTCGGCCGCCTGCACGACCGCGTCGGCGATCGTCGCATCGAGCGAGCCCTGGGCCTTGTTGACCTCGGCCGCCGCCCGCTTGACCACGCCCAGAGCGTGCACCAGCGGCAGTGGCATGCGCTCGCCGCCGATCTTGAAGTTCTGCAGACTACGTTGGGTCTGCGCCCCCCAATAGCGCGACGCCTCGACCTCGATCGGGCCGAAAGTATCCGTCTCGATCCGCACGTCGCCGGTCGTCTGCCCCGTCATGGCGCTCCCCATCTCGCGAGATTTCGTTACCGACCCCGATGTAACGGCGCACCGTTCCTGTCAACCGGAACCGACGACGATCCGCGCCGACGCTCAGCGAATGTCGAGATAATCGAAGATCATCGCCGTGGCGCCGAAGCGACGACGCAGCGACGGCCAGTCCACGATCTCGCGGGCCTGGACGATCTCGGGCAGCGGCCGGTCGTCGAGGACGAGGTCGGCGGTGATTTCCTCGAGGCTCAGGCCACCGTCGCCGTCCTCGTCGTAGAGCAGCATGCCGCGCTCGAGGCCGATGGTATCGACCAGCAGGAAGCCGAGCTGCAGGGCGCGGCGGTCCAGCGGGTGCAAGGCGTCGGCATGCTCGTTGTCCCAGCGGCGCAGCCGCGCATCCAGCTTCGCCAGCTCGTCGATCCCGGCGACGCCGTCGTCGTCGGCATCGACGAGAGCGAAGGCACGCTCGGCACAAAGGGTGGCGGGTGTGCGGGCGCAATGGCTCGCGAGCTGGCGCACGGCGCGGTCGGACGGGGCCTCGGCGGTGCCGGCCGGCGGCCCGCCCGCGAGCACCCGGGCCCGGGCGCGCCCGGGGGGGCGGCGCCACGGCGGGCGATCCCACAGGAT